>Ga0256405_10002280_pt1 | contig 45031 bp, 42 predicted proteins | sample RumenRJG_02DNA_FD_189096 | JGI IMG/M metagenome (GOLD analysis project Ga0256405, IMG submission 189096) | Bovine rumen microbial communities from Lethbridge, Alberta, Canada - RJG_02 | ecosystem: Host-associated > Mammals > Digestive system > Stomach > Rumen | place: Canada: Alberta... | reverse complement strand
TGTTTGAATATGGCATCATATCTGGCAGATAGCACTTCCAGTTACTCCTGTTTTAAGGCATCTTTATGGATATCGACCCATCTCAGAGCATGGGCGAACTGATACAGTTCATCAGGTGTCACGCGCACGGCACTGTGCGCGTTGCCGGCAGCCGGATAGACGATATCATAAGCTTTCAGTGACGGTTACGCGCAGTGCCATGTACAGGCTGACAGGATTGGTATAACGAACGTAACGCTGAGTCTAATCCGTCAGGGACAACGCACAGTATGAGGATGAGATACATAACCGAATGCCCTATACACGTATAAAAAACTTCCCCTTAACGAGGAAGTCATGATTCGTTGTTTATTTTTCCTTTGGTGCAGCTGGGGCTGAGACCTGGCCCTGCGCGTCCTGATGATGGAGGACGTGGGCACCGCGCGTGTCGAGACGCATGCCGAGGACGCGCGCCTTGATGCCGAAGTCCCGCAGCTTCTCACGCATGGCGCGGGCTACGTCCTGGGCACAGTGCTTTTTCTCCGGCACGAAGGCGATGAGGCAGGGGCCGGCACCGGAAAGCGAGGCACCGTAGGCGCCCGCTTCCTTCGCGGCCGCGAAGGTCTCGTACATGCCCGGAATCAGGCTGGCCCGATAGGGCTGATGCAACTTGTCATCGAGCGCATACTGCAGGAAGCGTTCGCTGCCGCGGCAGAGCGCGCCGACGAGCACGCTGGCCCGCCCGATATTGTACACGGCATCCGCACGCGTCACCGCCTCCGGCAGCACCTCGCGGGCCTTGCGCGTGGAGAGCGGGAAGTCCGGCACCGCTACGACATAGCGCATGCGGTAGCGCGGCAGAAAGGTGAAACATTCTACCTTCTCCCCCTGCGTAATGCTCGCGGTGAAGCCGCCGAAAAGCGCCGGTGCCACGTTATCGGGATGCCCCTCGATAGCCGTGGCAAACTGCAACAGCTGATGCCGGTTGAACGGGCTGTCCAGCCAGGCATTGGCCGCCTTCAGGCCCGCCACAATGGCTGCGGCACTGCTGCCGAGACCGCGTGACAGTGGGATGTGATTCACCATCTCCAGATGGCCGCCCTGCCACTCCGTATTGCCCGCCTGATCCAGCAGGTAGCGCACAGAGCGCCAGACGATGTTGCGCTCATCGCGGGGGATGATGCGCGCACCGTCACCGGCGATATCAATCCTGAGCCCTGGCTCATGGGTCAGTGTCAGTGTGAGATCGTTGTAGATGGAACACGCCAGTCCCAGGCAGTCGAAGCCCGGGCCGCAGTTCGCACTGGTGCCCGGTACGCGGACATGAATGGATTTCGCCATCTCAATCATCCTCCCCGTTCTCGACGCGGATGATGTTGCGCACCTCATCGACGACCTTCAGGCCGCGGATGGTCTTCATCGCCTGCTGCATCTTCTCGTGCAGTACCTTGTGGGTAATCGCGACAATCTCTGCATGATCCACGACATTCTGCCGCGTCTGGATGACGGATTTCAGGCTGACGCCCGCCTCACCGAAGGCCGTGGCAATCGCGGCCAGCACCCCCGGCTCGTCGTCGACGAGCAGGCGTACATAGTAGCAGGAACTCGTCTTCTCCAGCGGGCAGATGGGCTTCTGCTCGTAACAGGTGCAACCCACAGAGGACAACTGGTCCTGGCAGATATCGTGCGCCGCACGCATGATGTCCGCCACAACCGCCGAGGCCGTCGGCAGCGAGCCCGCACCCTGGCCGTAGAACATCGCATCGCCAATCGCATTGCCATGGACGAAGATGGCATTATAGACGCCGTTAACTGCGGCCAGCGGGTGGCTCTGGGGCAGGAATACCGGATGAACGCGCACGTCGATGCCGTCCTCCGTGTCCTTGCCCACGGCCAGCAGCTTCACGACATAGCCGAGATCCTTCGCATAGGCGATATCATCCGGCGTGATATTTGTGATGCCCTCAACGGATACGTCCTCGAGCTGCACGCGGGAATTGAACGCGATAGAACTGAGGATGACGGCCTTGCGCGCCGCATCGAGACCGCCGACATCCGCCGTGGGGTCCGCCTCCGCGTACCCTTTCTGCTGGGCCTCGCGCAGCACCGTATCGTAGTCGTTGCCGCATTCCGACATCTTCGTGAGCATATAGTTCGTCGTGCCGTTGACGATACCCATGATCTGCGTGATATGGTTCGCCGTCAGGCACTCCTTGAGCGGCGTAATGATGGGGATGCCGCCGCCGACACTGGCCTCGAAGAAGATCTCCGTCTCGTGCTCTGCCGCCATGGCGAAGAGCTCGTGACCAAACTGCGCAATGACGTCCTTGTTGGCCGTCACAACGCGCTTGCCGGCTGCCAGCGCCTGCAGCATGTACTCCTTAGCGGGATGCAGGCCACCCATGAGCTCAACGATGATGTCGATCTCCGGATCCCCGAGGATATCCTCAAAGCGGCTGGTCTTGGCAATGCCTTCAAAGCCTGGCCGCTCCTTATCGGGATTGCGCACCAGGACTTTGCTGACCTCAATAGATGTGCCCACACGCTCAGCAATCTCATGCTGGTTCAGATTGAGCACCCGCGCAGTGCCTGTACCCACGGTACCGGCACCGAGCAGACCAATGCGAATCATTTTTTTCATGGGGACACACCTGCCTTTCCTTATGCCTGACCCAGAACCTCAAGACGTTTCACGCCGTCGATCATGCGCAGCTTGTCCAGCAGCGCCTCGAGATCGATGGTGAGGTTCAGCGTCTCGATGGAGACCGTAGCATTCGCTACGCCCTGCAGGGGGATGCCCTGGTTGATGGTCATGACGCTGCCGCCGTCTGAGGAGATGGCGTTCAGCACGCTGGAAAGGACACCTTTCTTATGCTCCAGCAGGAAAGTCAGCGTGACAATCTTGTTCTTGCTGGCCTCATAGAACGGGAAGACATAATCCTTGTACTTGTAATAGGCACTGCGCGAGAGCTCCATGCGCTCAACCGCCTCGTTGATCGTCTTGGCATCGCCGCGCTTCAGCATCTCCTTGACACGGATCGTCTTCTTGATGGCCTCCGGCAGGATTTCCTCGCGTACCAGGAAAAAGCCATTTCTGCGTTGTTCATTTTCACTCATATACTTGCGCCTCCAATGGATAGTAATCTGATGACGGTAGATAGTATAACACAAATCGTGGACAATTGCTACCCTGAATTTCACACTTTATCATAAATATTGCCATAAAGTTGCACTTTGTTAACGGTATAGCACCCATAATGTGCAATATGGGGCCTTTGTGATGTACGAACATACACCGCAAAAGTCCCATAACGAGTAAGATACATTATAGCCTATGTACTTGATTTTTTCAACGATGCCCGGCCTTGATTTTATTTTCCGTGCCATGCATGAGGCGCTGGATATTCGCCCGGTGCCGGATAATGATAAAGGCAGCAGCCAGCACGCCGAAGCCCACGAACTCCATGGGCAGGCCAAAGGCAAAGGCCAGGATGGGCACGAGCGCCGCAGCCACGCAGGATCCAAGCGAGACGTAGCGCGTAACCGCCACGATGCCCAGCCAGACAAGAAAAACGATGAGGCTCACGAGCGGCATCATCACGACACAAACGCCGAGCCCGGTGGCCACGCCCTTGCCTCCCTTGAATTTCAGGAAAAGCGAACAGGAATGGCCCACGATGGCAAAGATAGCACCCAAAACGAGGGCCAATGGCGCCCCTGCCAGCAGCCAGCTGCCAAAGAGCACACTGAGCGCACCCTTGAGGAAATCGAGCAGGAAGATGAGAAAGCCCGGCCCCTTGCCCAGCGTGCGCCAGGCATTCGTCGCACCGATGTTGTGGCTGCCGTGCTCGCGCAGGTCCGTGTGCCAGAGGAGCTTGCCCCAGACGAGGCCGTTGGGGATGGAGCCCAGCACATAGGCCACTAGGCAGACGCAGAGATAACCCGAAATGCCGGTCATCAGTAATCCTCCTCCTCTTTGCGTGCACGCACGATGAGCTTCAGCGGCGTGCCCTCAAAGCCGAACTGCTCGCGCAGGCGGTTCTCGATGAAGCGCAGGTAGGAGAAATGCATGAGCTCCGGATCGTTGACGAAGATGATGAACTTCGGCGGATGCACGTCGGCCTGCGTCATGAAGTAGAGCTTCAGCTGACGGCCGCGGTGCATGGGGGGCGGGTTGACGGACATCGCGTCGCGAATGAGCTCGTTGAGCACACCCGTGCGGATGCGCATGGTCTGCTGCTCCGCCACATATTTCACCAGCTCGGTTACGCGGCCGACGCGCTGGCCTGTGAGCGCCGAGGTATAGAGCACCGGCGCATACTGCAGGAAGCCCAGTTGCTCGCGCAGATCGTCCGTGAACTTCAGCGTGGACTTGTCGTCCTTGTCCGGGTAGATATCCCACTTGTTGACGATGATGACCGAGCCCTTGCCCGACTCATGCGCATAGCCCGCGATTTTCTTGTCCTGCTCCGTAATGCCCTCCGAGGCATCGATGAGCATGAGCACGATATCGGCGCGATCGATGGCGCGCAGGGAACGCATGACGCTGTAGCGCTCCACCGGCTCGTCGATCTTCGCGCGGCGGCGCATCCCCGCCGTATCGATGAGCAGGTATTTCTGCCCATCACGCACGAAATGCGTATCGATGGCGTCGCGCGTCGTACCCGCCACGTCGCTGACGATCACGCGTTCCTCGCCGAGCAGCTTATTCACGAGACTGGACTTGCCCACATTTGGGCGGCCGATGACCGCGATGGCGATTTCGTCCTCCTCTTTATCCTCCTCCGCATGCTCAGGGAAAGCGGCCACGACGGCATCCAGCAGGTCGCCGAGGTTCATCGCATTCGAGGCCGAGAGGCCGATGGGGTCGCCAAGGCCCAGCTGGTAGAACTCATAGATATCCATCTGCCGCTGTGGGCTGTCGATCTTGTTCACCGCCAGGATGACCGGCTTGTGCGCCTTGCGCAGCAGCTTTGCAACTTCCTCATCCGCCGTGGTCAGGCCGGCACGGCCATCCACGAGGAAGAGGATGACGTCCGCCTCCTCGATGGCAATCTGCGCCTGATCGCGCATGGAGCGCAGGATATGGTTGTTCTCGTCGAACTCGATACCGCCCGTGTCCACCATGGTAAACGTATGGTTCAGCCACTCGGCATCGAGATAGATGCGGTCACGCGTCACGCCCGGCATATCATCGACAATAGAGACGCGCTTCTTGCCAATCTGGTTGAAAAGCGTGGACTTGCCCACATTCGGACGGCCAACGATGGCCACAATCGGTTTGCTCATGTTATTCCTCCTTCTGTCTATATCTCATGTCTATATCTTAATAGGTTAAATTCTTCGTATAGCCGGCATTGCTCTGCCAGGTATAGGTGCTCTCACCCTCACGCGACTTATGGTAGTGCGCCCAGTCAGCCAGTGCCCGGTGGAAGTCCGCCCCCGTCTGCACAGGCTCGATGCGCGCCGCAGGGAACTTTGCCTGCAGGTCTTTAAGGTGCATATCGTCGAGAAAGACATCCTCTCCCGCCCGCAGCGCCGGCTCGGGGATGATGATGCCATCCCTTGGCCCGGAAAGCCCCTGCAGCGCCTGCAGGATGTCATGCCCCGTCAGAAGTCCTGATACATTGACCGTCTTCCCGAACCAGTCGTTGGACACGGGCACGATGCGCACGTGCAGCTCAGGCTCCTTAGCCATGGCTTCTCGTGCAAGCTTTTGCAGCATGGGTGCCACCGCCGTGCCCGTCACGACATCGATATGCAAAGGCTCGGATAAAGGCGCAGTCTCAGGCTCATTCTTTTCCCACTCGCAGATGAAGTTACGCGTAAGGCCGATGCCGTTGTCGAGCTGGGGAAAGCCATCGTAGAACGAGGCGGGCGGCACCTCGCGGCCCGCGAGGAAATAAAACTCATCGCTGAGATAGATAAACGTTCGCCCTTCCTCCGCCTGAATCTGCTTCTGCCACTTCTCGACCTCGTCGATCACCGCCGCTGCACCGTCGTGGTCGAACTGCCTGAGCGGGAACGGGTCGTCGCGCCACTTCGTGATGCCCACGGGAACGATGGCCAGTGACAAGGCATGCGGCCGCCGCGCCACGATCTCGCGAATCGTGCGTTCCAGCTCCTTTCCATCGTTGAGGCCCGCACAGAGCACGACCTGTGTATGGTAGTCGGCCCCTGCCGCCTCCAGGCGGTCGAGCTGCTGCGCGATCTTCTTCGCACCTTCGCAGCGCAGCATCTTCGCCCGCAGTTCCGGGTTCATGCACTGCACCGAAACGTAGAGCGGCGAGAGATGGTACTGCGCAATACGCTTGAAGTCGGCGGGCCCCATATTCGTCATCGTGACAAAGTTGCCATAGAGGAAACTCAGGCGGTAGTCATCGTCCTTGATGGACAGGCTGCTGCGCATATCGGGCGCAATCATATCGACGAAACAGAAGCAGCAATGGTTCGCACAGTTGCGAATGCCATCGAAGACGGCACTCTTGAACTCGACGTCGAGTTCCTCGTCCATCTCCTTGTCGAAGGCGATGACCTCCTGCTCGCCATCCGCATGTTCCACGAGCAGTTCAATCTCCTCGTCGGCCATGGCAAAGCTCAGATCGATGATATCGCGCAGGTTCTGCCCGTTGACCGCGAGAATCTTATCCCCCGCTACGAGGCCGAGCTCCGCGCCCAGTCCATCCGGATGCACGCGCAGGATTTCGCCGGCGTACTGCATATCTTCTCACCTCTCTCATGAATCGTAATCATTCGTTTATAAAACAGCACAAAGGAGTGATGCTGCCATCACTCCTCTGAAATCCTTATTTATCCTGTCCGCGGCTTACTTGTTGGCCTTGGTGATGGACAGGGAGATGCGTTTACGCTTCGTGTCGATGCGAAGGATCTTGACCGTAACCTCATCGCCCGTATGCACAGCCTCATCGGCGCGCTCAATGCGATGATCAGCCAGCTCGCCCATCGGAATCAGGCCATCGAAGCCCTGCTCGATTTCCATGAAGGCACCGAAGTCCGTCAACTTGATGATCTTGCCGTTGATAACCTGGCCTTCCTCGTAATGGGAAGCATGCTCATACCACGGATCCGGCATCGTATCCTTGACGGACAGGGAGATGCGGCGGCTCTCTTTGTCGACGTTCTTCACGTAGACATCGAGCTCCTGACCAACCTTCAGCACGTCGGCCGGATTCTTCACACGGTGCCATGCGAGGTCGGAGATATGAGCCAGACCATCTACGCCACCGATATCGATGAAGGCACCGTAGTCCACGATGCGCTTAACAACGCCTTTAACCGTCGTGCCCGGCTCCAGCGTAGCGAAGATCTGCTCCTCAGCCTGAGCGCGCTCAGCCTGCAGCAGCTCGCGGCGGGAGAGTACGAGACGCTGCTTATGCACGTCGATCTCGATGATCTTGCACTCGAACGTCTGACCGACGAACTGGCTGAGATCCTTCACGAAATGCAGCTCAACCTGCGAAGCCGGAATGAAGCCGCGCACGTTGTACTCGCCGACAGAAGCCACGAGACCGCCCTTGACGACCTGCGTAACCGTAGCCTGTACCGTGCTGTCCGCTTCCTTGAGCTTCTCCAGCTCTTCCCAGCCCTTCATGCGATCGGCCTTGACCTTAGAGAGGGCACCGCCGTTCTCGCCGCCGAGGGACTGAATGTAGACCTTGATGACGTCGTTGACTTTCACGACATCCTCTGCGGACTCCGGAGCCGGATAAGCGAGCTCACGGTTCGGAACCAGGATATCCTGCTTGTAGCCGATATCGACCATAGCACCGTTGTGATCCACGCTCACGACCGTACCATCCACAACAGAGCCGACCTGGATGTTGTCCAGCTTCTCAGCTTCCTGCTGCATAGCTTCCGCCATGGTAATCTCTTGGTTCATTTCTTCTGTTGACACTTTTTATATACCTCCTTGATAATCCAGTCGGGCGTTGACGCACCGGCTGTAATACCAATTTTTTCAATGTTAGCAAACCACTCGTCCTGCAGCTCCGCTGCCGTCTCGATGTGATATGTCTTGCAATACTGCGCGCAGAGCTGCGCCAGCCGTGTGGTATTCGCACTGTTCTTGCCGCCCACCACGAGCATCAAGTCAACCTGCCGGGCCAAAGTCTGCGCCGCCGCCTGCCGTTGATCGGTAGCCGTGCATATCGTGCGCAAAATGCGGATATCGCGAGATTTGCTCAGGAGCCTGCTTGCAATCCGCTCGAAGCGATCGCCAGAGAACGTCGTCTGACTCACGATGCCCAATCTGGCACAGTGCTCGACCTGCTCTGCCTCTGCTTCGGACTCTATGGTGATGGCCTCACGGCCAGACCACTCATAGATGCTTTGAACCTCAGGATGCTCTTTCTCGCCGACGATGACAACGCGATATCCGTCATCATGGAGTTCCTTGGCCGAGAGCTGCGCCTTGCGCACGTGTGGGCAGGTCGCATCGACCAGCCACAAACCGCGCTTCTCCGCACGCTCATATATCTCCGGCCCAACGCCATGAGAACGGACGATGATGGTGCCCTTCTCCATGTCCTCCACATGATCCACCGTGCCGACGCCTTCCGACTTCAACCGGTCAACCATCTGCGGATTGTGGATGATGGGTCCCAGCGTATTCGCATCGCCACCCGGGCTTGCATTCTCCCTGGCGATCTTGATGGCGCGCTTGACGCCATAGCAAAATCCCAGGTAATCAGCCAAAATGACCTGCATACATCAACCATCCTATAGATTTTTCTTGCTATCGACTTTATAGGTCGATGCAATCTACCAAACAGTATATCATCATTTAACTGTGTGATGCAAGAAAAATTTACACCATCTCTGCGAAATTTAACAAATAGATACAATAAAAACGACATCCGTCCCTATACAGAGACAGATGCCGGAAAAATGCTACTTTAGCGGGAGCACTCGTCCACAAGGTAAGCGATGGACTGGTAGCTGAAACCGCTCCTGGCGGAGAGGCCAATCTCACAGGTGCGACTGTTGGAATAGCCGTACTCGCAGTCCTCCGGGATAGCTTCCTTGAGATGCGCCAGCGCCGTATGGTTCAGCTCTGGCACCGTGAAGCCCTTGTCACCCGAGAAGCCGCAGCAGCTGACTTTAGGCGGAATAACCACTTTCGTCGCGCACTGCTCGGCGATGTCCTTGAACTGCTGCGTGAGGCCCATCTTGACTGCACTGCAGGTCACGTGCAGCATGACCGTACGGTCGATCTTGTGAATCGTCAGCTTGTCCATGAGGAAGTCATGGATGAAGGCCACCGTATCGTAGATGTGCAGGCGCTTATCCATATGATGCTGCATGCGGTAGGTGCAGGGGCTCATATCGCAGAGAATCGGCAGCTTGCCTTCCTCGCTGGCCTCCAGCAGGGCTTTTTCCAGACGGCCGCAGAGTTTGTCGGCAACCTCGAAGAGGCCCATGCTCTCAAAAGGCATGCCGCAGCAATACTTCGCCATATCCTTGGGGAATACGACCTCATAGCCCGCGCGTTCCAGGAGCTCGATCATGACGGCGCTGATATGGCGCTTATCGTGGTCGTGCTTGGCGACACCCATCATGCGCGTCGTGCAGCTCGGGAAATAGACGACCTTCGGCCTGCCCGTATTATGTTTAACCTCGGACTCCGACGGCGTATGGCCACCTTTCGGCATCCACTCCGTCCACTGCGGAATCTTGCCGCCGCTAACTGCGCGCGCCTTCTTCGCGAAGAAGCCCATGACATGATCACCGAGAGCCGAATGCGCGAAATCCGCTACATCGAGGCTCATGCGCAACGTATCGCTGACGCCGGCGAAATGATCGGTGAGCTCGTCCACCTTGTGCTTGAACTCCGGCGTTGCCTTGCGCGAACGCACGACACGCGTATAGTCACCCGTGTTGATGGAGAGCGGGCAATTCACGGCGCAGAGGCCATCGACCGCGCAGGTCTCGTCGCCGAGGTAATCGTACTCCTGCTCGAAGCGCTTGAGCAGGGCCGGATTCTCGCCCGTGGCGCGCAGGCGGGCCATCTCGCGGTTGACAGCCGTGCGCTGGCGCGCCGTGAGCGTGAGCTCCTTCGACGGGCACTGCGTCTCGCAGTAGCCGCACTCCATGCAGCGGTCGACGATGTCGTGCACGGAATGCATGTCCTTGATATGTTCCATGAAGAGCAGGCCATTTTCCGTGATAATGACATCCGGGTTCAGGATGCGGTTCGGGTCGCAGGCTTTCTTCAGGCGCTTCATCAGCGAGTAGGCCTTCTTGCCCCACTCCAACTCGACAAATGGTGCCATGTTGCGCCCCGTGCCGTGCTCGGCCTTCAGCGAAGCGTGATACTTCTCCGCGCCCATGTGGCTGACGTCTTCGATAAATTTCTGGTAATGGGCTTTGTCCTCGTCCGTCTTGAAGCTCTGCGTGATGACGAAATGCACGTTACCGTCCAGGACATGGCCGTAGATAATGCCCGCGCCATAGCCATGGTCATCCATGCACTTACGCAGATCCATGACCGCATCGGCAAGGTCATCATGCTGGAACGCGATATCCTCGATGATGACCGTCGTGCCGATTTCGCGCACACCACCCACAGCGGGGAAAATGCCCGCACGTACCTGCCAGTACATGCCGTACTCCTTCGGGTCTTCCGTGAAGTAGATTGGCCGTACCGTCTCGAAATTCTTCATGATTTCGAGGACTTTCCCGACCTTCTGCTTCAGCTCATCGTGCTCGTCCGCACGGCACTCCAGCAGGATGGCCGCCGTCCCCTCCGGCAGCGTCTTGAAGTAGTCCGGAATCTCCGGCCAATCCTCGACTGAGCGCAGGGAAACGCGATCCAAGAGCTCCGCCGCTGCCACGAGCGGGCGGTAGAGCTCATGCACGGCCTTGCATGCCACGTACATGGAGGGGAAGAAAACCAGCGCCGAAGCCTTGTATTTCGCATCGGCCACCGTGCGGTAAGTGGTGTCGGCGATCATGCCCAGCGTGCCCTCGGAGCCGATGAGCACGTGCTTCAGGATGTCGATAGGATCTGTGTAGTCCGTAAAGGCGTTCAGGCTGTAGCCCATCGTATTCTTGATCTTGAACTTATGCACGATAAGGTCGTGCAGCTCCTGATCGCTCCCGACTTCGTCGCGAATGGCCTCGAGCTCATGGATGATGTCCGGATGTGCCTCAGACCACTGTGCGCAGTTCTCCTTGTCCGCCGTGTTCAGCACGGATCCATCGGCGAAGACAACCGTCATATCGAGCACGGTCTTGTAGCTGTTATCCGACGTGCCGCAGCACATGCCGCTGGCGTTATTCGCCGCGATGCCGCCGATGAGTGCGTGCTTGATGGACGCCGGATCCGGGCCGATCTTGCGCATGTACGGATGCAGGTAGAGATTGGCCAGCGAGCCCACGATGCCCGGCTGCAAATAAATCTTCTCGCCATTATCCGAGATTTTGTAGTCCTGCCAGCCCTCGCCGATAACGACCAGCACGGAGTCCGTCAAAGCCTGCCCGCTGAGACTCGTGCCCGCCGCACGGAACGTCACGGCAATATTGCGGGAATTAGCATCCTGCAGCAGCGAAGATACTTCCTTGACATTGCGCGCCTTCACGACGATCTTCGGTGAGATACGATACAGGCTGGCGTCCACGCCATAAGCAAACGTTCTGACCGGATCCGTGATGATGCGCTCATCGGGGATATACCGGGCGATACAGTGGAAATACTCCTGATACACCTGTGGCAGCGCCGCGATATCCTCTGTCAGATTCTTGAATTTCATAACGACCTCTACTCCCCTTGGAAAGTCTGATTTTGTATGATTTAACCGTAAACATATTTCGTTTAACGGTTCACCTGTTAAATGTATTTTATCATACGATAAACGCGATGAAAAGCCTTTCATGCAGGTTCTTATTATTTTTACGAAAAAAATAAAAATAGCAACGACTTTTTCTGTCCCACAAAATGCCGTTTCTTGGAGCAATAAAAAACCTCCCTGCACGTCTGCAAGGAGGTCTTGCGCATCCAATAATTCACAGCAATATACACAAAAGTTCGTTCCTGACCAATTAACAATAGATACGGCTGTCCCAATGCATTATGATAGAGCATACGATGCGCCACGATGGGGCCGAACGCATGCTCCTGCATCAAACTTATCCGCTTATCAGCTCACGAGAGTCATTGCGTCAAGCAGTGGGAGTGCGATAGAGAGCAGGATGAAAAAGATGATGCCGCCCAGCACAAGGATGGCGACGGGCTGAGCGAGAGCCTCCAGGCGTTGCAGTTCATTCGTTGTCACGACGCCCGCAAGACGCGCGGCATGGCGCAGCATCAGTGGCAGATGGCCTGAGGCCTCGCCTGCCGCGGCCATGTCGAGGATGGAGACAGGACAGACCGACTGCAGGCTGCGCTGCCAGGAGTGGCCAGCCCGCACCTGCCCCGCCGCCTGCCGCAGGCGGGCCTGCAGATAGTCGTTAGCCGTGGTTGAGGCGAGCATCGCGATGGCCTCATCGAGGCGGATGCCACTCTCCAGCAGTACGGCCAGCGTCTCGCAAAGGCGCTGCCAGCTGCTATAGCGTGCAAGGCGCCCCAATACCGGCAGCTGTAGTCGCAGGCGGCCACAGAGCAGGCGCATGGCAGGCAGCCGATAGAGCAGCACCGCCCCGATGGCGCACGCCGCAAGGCCCAGCAGAAAAAAATACCAGTCCCGCTGCAGCCAGCCCGACACCCCCAGCACCAGCCGCGTCGGCCAGGGCAGTGTCGCATGGAAGCTGGCTAAAAGATCGCCGAAGACCGGCAACACGAAGATACTCAGCAGACCGATGGCCAGCAACGAGGTCGCAGCCAGCAGTACCGGATACAGGAGCGCCGATTTCAGCTTTTCCTGCGTGGCAAAGCTCAGGTCTAAATAATCGGCGAGCCGCTGCAAAATCTCCTGCAGGCTGCCGCTGGCCTCCCCTGCGGCTAACAGAGAGCAGACTTCAGGCGGAAAGGCCTGCGGCTCACGCTGGCAGGCTGCGGCAAAGGTCCGCCCTGCCTGCAGATCACGCAGGGCCTGCTGCAAAAAGCGCTGGCGCGCCGTTCCCTGTCCCGTCCGGGCCAGCGTGCGGATGGCCTCATGCAAAGGCAGGCCACCAGCGAGCATGACCTGCAGCTGACGGCAGAGCAGCAGCGCATCACGGCGCGTCAGGCTGCGTTCAAAAAAATGCAGGGAATTCCCTGCTTTCTGCTTATCGGCCTGGGATAGCGGCAGGCTATGCCCCTCCTGCACGATGCTCGTGACCCAGAGTCCTTTCGTGCGCAGCTGATGTGCTGCTTCCTGCCGATTCTCCGCCATGAGCGTGCCCTGTTGCACAGTCCCCTGCCGGTTGCTGGCCCGATAACGAAAATTGGGCATTTTCTTTGCCTCCTCATGATATCATTTCTATTACGAATGATACTTTTCCCGCGTCTCTCGCGAAATTTCCCCCGCCGCATAGAGCCGGTCAAGGTCCATGTCGCCCGTCTGCATACCGCCGCGGCCCAGCATCGCAGAATCGAGCTGGGCATATTTCCCCTGACGAATGAGACTGCGCACGGCAGGCGTCGCGAGCAGTACCTCCATTGTGGCCACACGGCCGCCCTTCTGCGCAGGGATAAGACGCTGGGAGAAAATCCCCGTCAACACCTGCGCCAGCTGGGCGCGCACGGTATCCTGCTCAGCCAGGGGGAACATACCCGCGATACGCAGCGCCGCCTCGGAGGCCCCTGCCGTATGCAGTGTCCCCAGCACCAGCGTGCCCGTCTCTGCCGCCATCATAGCCGTGCGCATGGTCGCCGCATCGCGGATCTCCCCGACGAGAATCACGTCCGGTGCCTCGCGCAGGGCGCTGCGCAGGGCATCGGCAAAGGAAAGAAAGTCCCGCCCGTACTCGCGCTGGCTGACGAAGCAGGTATCCGGCTCGTAGAGATACTCCAGCGGATCCTCCAGCGTGATGATATGGGCAGCACGACTGTGATTGATCGTATCGAGAAAGGCAGCGAGCGTGGTTGTCTTGCCCATGCCCGTTCTGCCCGTCACCAGGATAAAGCCCTGCTCGGCCGTCGTAAGGGCCGCGAGTGCTGGCGGCGCACCGATTTCCTGCAGTGTGGGAATCCGTGCGGGCAGGAGCCTGAGTGCCAGCGCCGGCACGCCCTGCTGAAAATACGCATTGCCACGGAAACGCCGCCCCGCAAAACTCCACGAGAAATCCAAAGTGCGCTGTTCGCGCAGCGTCTGCCTCTGCACATCGCGCAGGAGCTTTACGAGCACATCCCAAAGCCATGCCTCCTGCACCTGCCGTGCCTCGTACCGCTGCAGCACACCGTCCTGACGCAACCACGCTACCTGCCCTGCCGTCAGGTGAATATCCGAAACCTCTTTCCCGATAGCCGTCCGGATGAGCGGCAGCCACCAATCGTGCCATGTATCCTGCATGATAGTGCCTCCTGTTAACATTTGTCCTTTATTTATTCGATAGTAAATACATTTTTCCTGCTAACAGGTACAAAAAAACCACTACTTTCCCGTAGTGGTTGAAAAAATATAAGCGAACTGCCCTGCAGCATCAGACGCGATAGACCTTAACCGCCCTGACTTCGCGCATCGACGCATCCCATGTGCCGATGCCGAGAAACTGGCCATCAGCATAGACAGTGAACGCCGCAGGCAGGCTCTTCACATGCCAATCGCTCGTGCTCAGACCGTTGCAGAAAGCCTTTGCGCGGTCGGGGCGCAGGTCGTAGCGTGGCAGACTTAGCATTTGCGCAGGTGACAGCAGGGCCGTCGCTCCTTTTTCCGCCAGTTCCTCCAACGTCAACGCATCCGCCAGACGAAAATCACCGACGCGCGTGCGCACGAGGAAGGTCATCACGGCGGGAATCCCCAGCGCCTGTCCGAGATCCGTGCAGAGGCTGCGGATATAGGTGCCGCGTGAGCAATCCACATCGAGCAGCAGCGTATGGTCAGCCGTACGGCAGGCCAGGAGTTCCAGACGATGAATTACGACCTCGCGGCTCGGCATCTCGACCTGCTCACCTTGACGCATGCGGTCGCAGGCGCGCTGACCGTTGATCTTGATGGCCGAGTAGGCCGAGGGCGTCTGCGTGATTCTGCCCATAAAGCGCGGCAGCACGGCCTTTACCTGCTCTGCCGTGGGCATGGTGAAGGTTGCCAGTCGTTCGGTCACGGGGCTGAGGTCATCGCCGCTGGCCGTCGTATAGCCGAGCTGCATTTCGGCACGGTAGCTTTTGTCCGCATGTTCCAGATACTCGATGAGGCGTGTTGCAGGGCCTACGGCCACGGGCAATACGCCCGCCGCCCCGGGATCCAGCGTGCCCGCATGGCCCACCTTTTTCGTGTGCAGCACGCGGCGCACCGCGCCCACAATATCGTGCGAGGACATGCCGGGTGGCTTGAGAATATTGAGGAATCCAGCGGGAGCTTTTTGTTCTGTCATAGATATTCCTTTTTATTTCAACATAGCCTGCAAATCGGCTTCGGAGAGAACAGGGATGCCAAGGGTCTGTGCTTTCGTGAGCTTGGAGCCCGCAGCTTCGCCCGCTACGAGATAGCTCGTCTTTTTCGAGACGGATCCCGCCACCTTGCCGCCATGCGCCTCAATGAGCGCCGCACAGTCCTTGCGGCTGAGGTTTGGCAGCGTGCCCGTAATCACAAAGGTATGCCCCTCAAGCTTCGTATCCGCGATACCCGTATCGGCGAGTGTGAAGTTCACGCCGCCTTGGCGCAGGTCGTCAAGCAGTGCCTGATTATTTTGATCAGCAAAAAAGCTGTGGATGGCCTTGGCGCTGATCTCGCCCATATCGGGCACCGCGAGAATATCCTCCTCGCTGGCCGCTGCCAGCGCATCGATGCTATGGAAATGCAGCATGAGAGCCCGTGCGGCCGCACGGCCGATACCCGCGATGCCAAGGCCCGTGAGCAATTGCTGCGGCTCGTTCTGCTTGCTGGCCTCGATGGCTTGCAGCACCTTATCCGTATTTTTCTCCTTGCCGATGATACCGGCCGTGATGAGTTCATCGCGCCGATCCTGCAGATGGTAGATGTCAGCGATGCCCTGGATATAGCCGCCCGCGATAAGCGCGCTGATGGCCGCCTCGCCAAGACCCTTGATGTCCATGGCATTGCGCGAGACAAAGTTCAAAATATGATTTTCCAGCTGCGCGGGGCAGTTCGGATTCTGGCACTTGATGTCTGATGTGCCCTCTTCACGCACGGCAGGTGCACCACAGACGGGGCAGGTATCGCCGATGCGGAACGGTACCGTGCCTGCAGGGCGTTTCTCCTTGACGACAGCTTTGATTTTTGGGATGATTTCGCCCGATTTATAGACGAGCACCGTGTCGCCGAGGCGCACATCGAGGCCATCGATGAAGTCCTGATTGTGCAGCGTCGCACGCTCTACGCTCGTACCGCAGAGACGGATTGGGTTGAAGACCGCCGTCGGCGTGATGCGGCCTGTGCGCCCCACCGAGAGCTCGATGTCGCGGATGACCGTCTCCTTTTCCTCGGGCGGATATTTATAGGCGATAGCCCAGCGCGGCACCTTGGCCGTGGCGCCGAGCTTTTCACGGTCCGCGAGGTTATTGAGCTTCACCACCGCACCGTCGATATCGTAGGGCAGGTTGCCACGGTTCTCGCCAATGGCCTGAATGGCCTGCCAGACCTCTTCTGCCGTATGGCAGACACGGTAGCCGTGGATGACCTTGATGCCCTGCGCCTTCATGAACGCGTAGGCCTCGGTGTGGGTCTTAAAGGTGTGCCCCGTGGCCGTCTGCAGGTTGAAGATAAAGAGCGAGAGTCGGCGTTCCTGCGTGATGCGGCTGTCGAGCTGCCTGAGCGTGCCCGCTGCACAATTGCGCGGATTAGCAAAGGGCTTCAGGCCCAGCATTTCCTGCCGCTCATTGACTTTGTCAAAGGCTGCCTTCTCCATGTAGACTTCGCCGCGAATCTCGAAATACGGCAGCTTGTCATGGAGTTCCTGTACCACATCGTCAATCACACGCGCGTTGGCCGTCACATCTTCCCCCTGCACGATGCCATCGCCGCGCGTGATGGCGCGCACGAGGCTGCCATTCTCGTAGCGCAGTGCCATGGAAAGGCCGTCAATTTTCTCCTCGACCACGAACTCCGGCTCATCGAGCTGCTCCTGCAGCTCCGTCACGAAGTCCACAATCTCCTGTTTCGAGAAGACATCGGCCAGCGAAAGCATCGGCACATCATGCTTCACGAGCACGCCCGCCTTGCGCATGGCCTTGCCGCCCACGACCTGCGTCGGCGAATTCTTCGTGATGAGCTCGGGATACTGCCGCTCCAGTTTTTTCAGGCGAAGCATGAGCTGGTCATACTCGTAGTCGGAGATTTCTGGCGCATCTTCGTTGTAGTAGCGGTTGTTATGGTAGCGGATGGTCTTACGCAGGCTCGTCAATTCTTTTTTGACGGCCTTGATTTCTTCTGGCACTGCTTTTGCTTCTGCCATCTGGCAAAACCTCCTAATATGATCTGTCACACCTTTTCAATCGGTGCGTATTTCTGCATGAGGCCCTTCACGCCCTGACCGGGGAAAGCGATCTTGAGCTCGACTTCCTCTCCCGTGCCCTTGACGGAAACGACCGTGCCGACGCCCCACTTGCGATGGCGGGCCTTGTCGCCCACATGCCAGGTAATGCTCGTATCAGGACGCACAACACCGGGGGCGGGCTGCGCCACAGACTGAATGCGCTGCTGTCGCAGGGCGCCGAGAGCCGCGAGGGCCGACTGCGGTTCGCCGTTGAAATGAACGCCATGTCCCATTTGCCGGGCACTGGGATGAAAAGCCGTATTGGCCGTTGGCGCAGCCGGACGTGTCTGGCGTGCCTGATAGGAGGAAGCCGTACGCTGCTGTCCCCAGCCGCCATTCTGTCCGTGCCCTGCGGCAAAGCCGCCGCCGAAGCCGCCCTGCTGCCGTGCGCCGAAACCGTTAAAGCCGCCAAAGCTGCCGGACTGGCTTCCCTGATTGGGCATGAATGCGCCGTAGCCATCGGAGACGAGCTCTTCCTTATATTCCTCCGGAATCTCCGCGAGGAAGCGCGAGGACGGGAACGCATTGGGACGACCGTAGAGCATGCGCTGACGCGCGTAGGTCAGGTAGAGCTTGCGCTGGGCACGCGTGATGCCCACGTAACAGGTGCGCCGCTCCTCCTCCATTTCATCCGGTTCCGTAAGCGTGCGCGAATGAGGGAAAAGCCCTTCCTCCATGCCGGCCATGAAGACGACGGGGAACTCGAGGCCCTTTGCTGCATGCAGCGTCATCAACGTCACGCGATCGTCTTCCATGTCGGCGTTGTCGATGTCCGAGACGAGAGAAAGCTGCGAGAGGAAGGTCTCGAGGTCGGGATTTTCCTCGTCATGCTCGAAGTCACGCGCCACGCCCACGAACTCGTGCAGGTTCTCGATACGCGACTCATTCTCCGTCTTCTTGTCTTTCTGCAGTTCCTCGATATATTTCGTTTCGTCGAGCACTTTTTCTACGAGATCGTCGAGGTGCAGCTCCGGTGCCTCCCCCATTAGGGAAAAGATCATGCTGGCGAAGGCTAAAAGCGGCTTGCTCGCACGCGCCGTGAGTCCCGGCACCTGCGCCAGCTCATCAGGATTAGCGAGAATGGCAAAGAGCGGCTGCCCGCTTTCCTCTGCGTACTGTGTGAGCCGCGCGATAGACGTCGCACCGATGCCGCGCTTCGGCGTGTTGATAACGCGCAGCAGGCTCACGGTGTCGAGCGGGTTGTAGATGAGGCGCAGATAGGCGAGAATATCCTTGATTTCCTTGCGATCGTAGAACTTCAGCCCGCCGACCATCGTATAGGGCAGACCGCGGCGCATGAACGTCTCCTCGATGACACGCGACTGCGCATTCGTGCGGTAGAGGATGGCCACGTCGCCGTAGGCCACGTTTTGCTTGCTGTGCATTTCCTCAATCGTCGAGTCGATGTAGTCGGCCTCGTCGCGCTCGTCGCGCGCCTCGTAAACGGTCAACGGCTCGCCCTGGGCATTCTCTGTCCAAAGTTTCTTCGGCTTGCGGTTGATATTATGCTCGATGACCGCATTCGCCGCCGCAAGTATGGTCTTGGTCGAGCGGTAGTTCTGCTCCAGCTTGATGACCGTGGCCTCGGGATAGTCCTTCTCGAAATCCAGGATGTTGCGCATATCGGCACCACGCCAGCCGTAGATGGACTGATCGGCATCACCGACAACGCAGAGATTGCGATAGCCTGCAGCCAGCAGCTTCGTGAGCTGGTACTGCGCGCCGTTCGTATCCTGATACTCATCGACGAGGATGTACTGGAAGCGGCGCTGATACTTCGTGCGAATCTCTTCATTATCCTGCAGCAGCTGCACAGAAATCATGAGCAAATCATCGAAATCCATCGCGTTGTTTTCCTGCAGCTTCTTTTGGTAGAGCTCATAGAGCGCCGCAAGCTTTTCCTCATGGAAATTCCCTGCCAGACGTGCGTACTCCGCCGGCGTCTGCATCTGGTTTTTTGCATTCGAGATGGTATTCAGCACGTGGTTTGGCGTGTACTGCTTATCATCAAGGTTCATTTCCTTAATACACTGTTTGATGACCGTCTGGCTGTCCGTCGTATCGTAGATAACGAAATTGTGCTTATATTTGCCATAGCCCTCGATTTCGCGGCGCAGGAAACGCGCGCAGAACGAATGGAACGTGCTGAGCCAAACCTCTTTTGCCAACTCGCCGATAAGGTTGTCCACACGCTCGCGCATCTCCGTCGCCGCCTTGTTCGTGAAGGTGATGGCCAGGATATGCCAGGGCTGCGCACCGTGCGCCAGCAGGTTCGCGATACGACAGGTCAGCACCTTCGTCTTGCCTGAGCCCGCGCCCGCCATGATGAGCAGGGGACCGTCGCGATGCTCGACGGCGCGTTTCTGGGCGGGATTCAGTCCACTGAAAATGTCCAAGATGTTCTCCTTTTTCTCTTTCTGTTTCAGTAAAAAACCGCCCCACACCGGAGGCGGTTATAACATACAAAATCGAGACAGGCTCAGTTCTGAGCGATGCGTTTGACGGCCTCAGAGAGAGGCGGTACAATCTGCTTCTTGCGGCTCATGACACCAGGCAGATAGATATGCGTACCGGAAGCGTCCTGCTTGAATGCCTCGCCGATCAGCGTCTTCGGCGAGCCTGCATACATGAGGTACGTGGCTTCCTGCAGGATATCCGTGACCATAACGAGACTCATGTCGAAGCCCTCTTTCTCGCAGATGGCACTCATAGCCTCGATGAGCTGCGGCTCGATGTCGAGCACTTCCTGCGGGTCCATGACGGAAATCTGGCTGATGATCACATGGTAATCGCCGAACTGGAATTCCTTAAGATCCGTCTTCGCGATCTCGGCTGGCGTCATATCGCCAATGCCGGCGCCCGCCTTCAACATCCCCATGCCGTACTCTTTGAGGTCAACGCCCGCAATCTCCGCGAGCTTGTTAGCCGCATCCTTATCCTTCTGCGTACAGGTCGGGGACTTAAAGAGCACCGTATCAGAAAGGATGGCCGAAAGCAGCAGGCCCGCGATGGACTGCGGGATATCGACATCGTGATCCCAATGCATGTTCGCCACGATCGTCGCCGTGCAACCGACCGGCTCCGCGTGCGTGAAAATCGGCTCGCTCGTCTGGATGCCGCCGAGGCGATGATGATCGATGATCTCGAGAATCTTGGCCTCCTCGATGCCCTCAACCGCCTGGCCGCGCTCGTTATGGTCGACGAGGATTACGCGATCGCGCTCCGGTACCATGAGGTTATCGCGGCTCACGAGACCGACAATGCGGCCGTTCTCCACCACGGGGTAGTTGCGGTAGTTCGTCGTCTCCATCGTACCCTTGATATCGGAGAGCAGGTCGAGCGGCTTGAAGCAGACCGGCGCCTGATGCATGATGCGGCGAATGGGCACGCACTGGTTGATGAGGCGGGCTACCGTATAGGTGTCATACGGCGTAGACAGCAGGAAAGCGCCCTTTTTCTCGCAGGCCTCGACGACATTTGCCGAGACGCGGCCCTTCCCCGTGACAATGAGGCAGGCAATGCCCTGCTCCACGCAACGCACGAGCGTCTCATCATGACGATCGCCGACGATGACGATGTCCTTCGCCTCGATGCCGCGCTCAATCGTCTCGACGGATCCCGCTGCGATGCGCACACTGCCCTCGATGAAGGCACTCTCGTCGCCGTTCACGACGACTTCACTGTCCGTAGCCTGAATGATGTCACGATAGCGTACGCGCATATCCTTGAGCTTCTGCATATTCAGTTCCTGGAAATAGCGCTTCGCGAGATCCGAAACCGTTACGATGCCCACGAGCACACCCTTGCTATCCGTGACCGGCACGGATTTCAGGTCGTTCTTGCGCATCACTTCGCCGAGGTGACGCAGCGTATCGTGCTGACGTACCACAATCTTACAATCCAGCGAGATATCCTTGACGCGCGGATAGAGATCCGTGAGCAACAGCGGCTGCTCCACGTGAAAATAATCGAGCGCGTACTTCGTCTCAGCGTTCACCTTGCCGGCACGAGCGGCGACGACGTTCTGCCCCAGTGCTTGTTTCAGGTGCGCATAGCCGATGGCGGAACAAATGGAATCCGTATCCGGATTGCGATGGCCGATGGCGTAAATTGGTTTCGTATTACTCATGCTGAGCAAATCCTCCTCATCCTCCAGACTGACAGCCTGCCGGTCCGTGCAGCCTGATTTATCTCCTCAGTAAAGGAAAGTCATGCTTTTACCAGCTTATTCCGTGAGAATAAGCTACGCTATCTATCATTATAACCTATTGCCACAATGATTGCAAAAATGCTTTGCCAAAACTTGCCCTGTTGAATACGTTCATTCATCTCAAATTCATCCTTGACAATGTTTATTGCAAATGGTAAACTATTTCCTGTTGATGACACAGTTGTAGTCATTCAGCCGGAATGGCGGAATTGGCAGACGCAGCAGACTCAAAATCTGCCGTTGGCAACAACGTGCCGGTTCAAGTCCGGCTTCCGGCACCATAGGAATTACAAGGCTTCGCGGCTTTCCGCGGGGCCTTTTTTGTACGCACAAGTCACCGCAGGGACACACCTACAGCTATGTTCAAGGAATCACTGCTTAAAGCCCTAAATGCCTCTGCCACATCGCTGCCGAAATCGGCTCTGCAATATTCCAGATATTCTGCTCTACCGGCGTTTCGGACGCGCTCACGACGCCGCGGTAGCCTTCGGAATTGCTGAAGCAGACAGGCTGGCCGGGGTCATTCCAGAAATGATACTTCAGATGCGACACGAGATTGCCCTGATTGTCCACGGCTTTCACGGTCACATCGAATCTCCGGAAGCCCGGCTCGCCCATCACGACGGTCTCCGTCATCACGTACGCATTCAGCCCACTCGCATACGTCCCGGCATAGCAATCGGCTGCCATCGTCTTCCCGCTTCCAAGGCACAGGAAAAGGACAGCACTCAGCAAAAGGATGATACACTTCTTCACACGCTCCACCTCCAAAAAACAAAATCTCCTGGGGCAGGCTCACGTGCCTGCCTTACTATACTATACCTTATGCCAGCTGAACCTTATTCCGCTCGGCAAACTGCCGGATGGCCTCTACCGTCCAGCCGGACACTTTGGCGATGATATCCAGACTGACCATTTCCCGAAGCATCGACAATACCATGCTCCTCCTCGTCTGTCAGGTTTAGTTCATACTGTTTGGCCAGGCGCTCCTTTTTGATGGCTACGCCCGCCTTTGACCGGAACACCAGCCGCAGGAGCTCGATGAGCGTGATGAGCCCGCCCGGGCATTTCGCTGCTTCTTTCTTTATTTTACCGCGAAACAGTCCTTATATCAAGTAAATTTATTCACTGTCATAAAACAAATAACAAAAGCTGGCATCCGGCTATCTGCCGCCGAATGTCAGCCCCTGCTAAGATACGTTACGCGCCTCTACCCTCTCACGCCCCGGCGTGTCGATGAAGGCCGTCTCGACGAGGATGGCGGGCATGTCCGTGTCCCCCCAAAAAATAGGAAAATCGTACGACTAAAAAATGTCAAAGAATTTTATTTCACAAAAAGAAATTAAGGAAAACGTCTATAATAAAAGAGAAGGAGGTAATCACCATGCAGACACTGGTAATCCGCTTTGGGATTTTTGGCAAAAGTTTAGGAACGCGGCAGATTGCAGGCACGTTTCGTTCAACGATAGAGAAAAAACTGAAAGAAGGACGTGATCTTGCCTTTGACATGGACGGGCTGAGGTCTTTATCCGATGCCTTTGCTGATGAGTGCTTCGGCAAGCTGGCCATGGAATTCGGGATGCCGTTCATCAAGCAATATACGACGATAAGAAATGCCGAGCCGCGCGTTTCTGCTTCTATCCAACAGGCCTTCCGTGATGTGGAAAGGAAACAATCGGCTTAGGAGTTTTAGCTGTCAATCACACCCAAATGGATCTTTTCCCAAAACATTGAATATACCATGATTCCGAAAAAGTACGCAAAAGAGACTGCTGCAACTATACGAACCAGTTGCAACAGTCTCTTCTTATATTGCCAACTTGCACACGATAACTTGTGCAAGAAATATTATTTCGCCGCCCGCTTAATGATACTGAGTACGAGTTCACAGGAATCATAGAGGTCCTGCTCCAGCAGTGTTTCCTGCGTCGTGTGACAGTCGGTCATACCGACGCCCATGACGACCGTGGGAATGCCATAACTATTGAAATGATTGGCATCCGAACCACCACCTGACTCTTCCAGAACTACCTTGAAGCCAAGTTCCGCACATGCCTCCCTGGCCAGCTGGATCGCGGGGCTGTCCAGCGGCATGGTGTACGGATCGTAATCCGGCAGAATGTGCACGCTCGCCTGGCAGCCCGCATCTTTTATCCCCATGAGGAAGTGTCCGGAAATATCCCCCGAGAGCTTGCGCAACTTGTCCTTGTCACGACTGCGTGCCTCATAATGAATAATGCATTCTTCTGCTACGACATTGGCTGCGGTGCCGCCCGTGATGGTACCAGCATTGCAGGTTGTTTCCTCATCAATGCGCCCCTGCGGTGCCGTCGCCAGTAATTTTGCCGCTGCAATGATGGCACTGCGTCCCTTCTCCGGCTCGACACCCGCGTGAGCCGCCTTGCCACGCACTGTGATGAGCAGCTGATTCTTGCCCGGTGCAGCATAGGTCATATAGCCAGGATGTCCGTGCGTATCAAAGGTATAGCCGTAATCTGCATGAAGCAGGCTGCGGTCAAGATGCTGAGAACCGTGCACGCCGCCTTCCTCCGAAACGGTGAAGACGATCTGCAATGGGCCGTGCGGAATCTGCTGCTCTTGCAGCTGACGCAATCCTTCGAGAATGGCTTCGACACCGGCTTTGTCATCACCGCCGAGGATGGTATCGCCTTGCGAACGGATCACGCCATTTTCCAGTACAGGCCTGATGCCGCCGCATGGCTCGACACAATCCATATGTGCCGTGAGCATAATCGTCTTTCTGCCCGGCACCGTGGCGGCGAAATCCGCTACGATATTGCCTGTATTGCCGCCAAGTTCCTCACCGGCTTTATCTTCATGAATGGCGCTGGCTCCGAGCGCTTGCAATTTTTGTTTCAGGATATCGGCGATCTCCCGCTCGTCATGCGTTGAGCAGCGTACCTGTACCAAATCCATGAATTCCTCCAGTACACGTTTCTTATTTACCATCGTAATCCTTCTTTCCGTCGGCATAGCCGACAAATTTTTCAAATATCACACCGGACAGCAATTTCCTTTCCGGTCTATGATCGCAGCGTAAAAATTACTCTTTCCGTATGGCTTCGTGCAATGCCTGCAGGGCCTGCGGCAATTTATCCAGATCCAGATTGGAATAATTGAGCAGGAAACGGTGCTGGCTCACGGGCTGCTCAGTGAGCTGGTAGTCCTCCAGCGAATGAATGCGAATGCCCTGCGCGGCCAGGCGATGCTGGATGAGCTGGTCTGGCACCTCCGTCCTGAGCTCCAAGAGAAAATGCAGGCCAGAATCATTCTCCAGTACACGGCAGATACACGAGGGCAGCTGGGCACGGATAATGGCGAGTACCTGCTCCCGCTTGCGCCCGTAATGCCGCCGCATACGGTTAATATGCCGCTCAAAGTGCCCTCGCCGGATAAACGCCGCAAGGGTGTATTGCTCGAGTATCGGCACCGTACAGGCATAGAACGAGAGCTCCTGATAGAACCGCTTCGCAAGCGTTACAGGCAGCACCATATAACTAATGCGAATCGAGGACGTAAGCGATTTGGAAAAGGTGTTCATATAGATGACACGTCCCGATGCATCGATGCTCTGCAGCGTGGGCAAAGGCCGCCCCTTCAGGCGAAACTCGCTGTCGTAGTCGTCCTCGATGATATAACGCACCGGCGACTGGTTCGCCCAGGCCAGCAATTCATAGCGGCGGCTGATGGGCATCGTGATGCCTGTGGGGAAATGATGATTTGGGCAGATATGCGCGATCTCTGCGCCCGCCGTCTCCAGCGCCGCCACGCGCACGCCCTGCTCATCCATATCGGCACAGGTACAGCGCACACCCTGATGCTCGTAGATCTGCTGCAACTTACGGTAGCCCGGTGTCTCGATACCGTAGACATGATTGCGTCCGAGCAGCTGGATGAGCAGGCCGTAGAGATACTCTGTGCCCGCACCCACAATAATCTGCGCGGGATCCACCGCCATGCCGCGAAATGACGCGAGATGACCTGCGAGTGCCTGCCGCAGTACGGCTACGCCACCACAGGGTGAAACCTGCAGCATTTCCTCCTTGTGCTGCGTGAGCATCTCCCGCGTGAGCTTCGCCCAGACGGAAAAGGGGAACTGCTCTACCTCCGTATGATTGGCCGAGAAATCAAAGATAGTTTTCTCCGTCCGTTCCGGTATAACCAGATGCGATTGCGGTGGACGCACCTGCGGCACCGTGCCCAGCGCGGCGACGAAATAGCCGCGACGCTCCTGTGCCACGACATAGCCCTCGCTGACCAGCTGGTCATACGCATTCTGCACCGTGATGGTACTAACGCCATTGTTGCGCGCCAATGCTCGTTTCGAGGGCAGATGCTCGCCCGCATGAAGCCTGCCGCACGTGATGTCCTCTTTGATACAGCGGCTGAGTGCGAGGTAAATGGGTCCCGGTACGTCCTGCAAATCATAAGTCAGCATCGCAGATCACTCCCTTCTGGTATGGGATATTTGCTTAAATTGGTTCTTTCCCTATAGCCAGATTCATTTTATCATAGGGAACATAAAAAGCAAGTGCGGCCGCTGAAGTCAGCACCGCGCCACAGGAGGTATTTTCATGGACAAGCAGCAATATGAACTCAATAAAGGCCTCGCCCAAATGCTGAAGGGCGGCGTCATCATGGACGTCACGACGCCGGAACAGGCGAAAATCGCCGAAAAGGCCGGTGCCTGCGCCGTCATGGCACTGGAGCGCATCCCCGCCGATATCCGCGCCGCGGGCGGCGTCTCGCGCATGAGTGATCCCGCGATGATCAAGAGCATTCAGGATGCCGTGAGCATTCCCGTCATGGCGAAATGCCGCATCGGCCATTTCGTTGAAGCCCAGATCCTGCAGGCCATCGAGATTGACTACATCGACGAGTCCGAGGTACTCTCTCCCGCCGACGATGTCTACCATATCAATAAACGCGCTTTCAAGGTGCCTTTCGTCTGCGGCGCGCGCGACCTTGGCGAGGCCCTGCGCCGCATCAGCGAGGGCGCGGCGATGATCCGCACCAAGGGCGAGCCGGGCACGGGTGACGTCGTACAAGCCGTACGCCACATGCGCCGCATGAACGCCGGAATCGCCAAGGTTGCAGCCCTGCGCGAGGACGAGCTCTTCGAGGCGGCCAAGAAGCTCGAGGTCCCTTACGAACTGGTCGTCTACGTCCACGAGCATAAAAAACTGCCAGTGGTCAATTTCGCCGCCGGCGGTGTCGCCACACCGGCCGATGCAGCTCTCATGATGCAACTCGGTGCTGACGGCGTCTTCGTTGGCTCCGGTATCTTCAAGTCCGGCGACCCGGCGAAGCGCGCAGCGGCCATCGTACAGGCTGTCACGAACTACGAGGACGCTGACCTGCTCGCCCGCGTCTCGGCCAACCTCGGCGAGGCCATGGTCGGCATCAACGCCGACGAGATCAAGACCATCATGGAAGAAAGAGGGAAATAAGATGCGTATTGCTGTACTAGCTGTGCAGGGTGCCTTCCGCGAGCATGAGGAGATGCTCGCCCGCCTCGGCTGCGAGACACAGGAAATCCGCGCGCTGAGCGATTTCGGCCAGCCGACGCAATGGGACGGCATCATCCTGCCGGGCGGCGAGAGCACGACCCAGGGCAAGTTGCTACGCGAGCTCGGCCTGTTCCAGCCGTTGCAACGAGCCATCCGGGATGGTCTCCCCGTGCTCGCCACCTGCGCGGGCCTCATCCTGCTGGCAGAAAAGCTCACCGATGACCCGACCGTACACCTGGGGACGCTGCCCGTAACCGTACGCCGCAATGCCTATGGCCGTCAGCTCGGCAGCTTCACCTGCAAGGCCTCCTGCGGTCAGCTCAAAGAAGTCCCCATGGTCTTCATCCGCGCCCCTTACATCGAACAGACTGACAAAGATGTCGAGATACTGGCTACGGTTGACGGCCACGTCGTCGCGGTCCGCTACCAGAATCAGCTTGGTCTCTCCTTCCATCCTGAGCTGACGGAAGATACACGCATGCACGAATCCTTCCTCCGGCTTGCCGCCGACTACGCGCAACGCAAAACTAAAATAGCGTAGGTTCTCACTCATAGAAAAACGCCCCTGCAGCCATGCCAAACCGCACGCTACAGGGGCATTTCATTTGCAAGAATCAGGAGTCAGAAGGTCTGGCCTTTTTCAAGATTTTCAGCCACTTTCGGCATCCACTCGGAGATATGGATATGTTGCGGACAGACACGCTCACAGGCGTGGCAGGCAATGCAGGCTGAGGCCTTGCCATAGCCCTGGTCGAGGTAGTTCTCGTAATATTCAATCTCCGGTGAGAAGTCGCGGCGCTGCATGAGCTTACGCGTATTGAAGAGTGCAAAATAATTCGGGATGAGGATGTTCTGTGGACACTTGCTGGCTTCCACGCAGTAGCGGCAGCCCGTGCAGGGCACGGCAATACCCGAACGGATCATCTCCGCTGCTTTGAGCAGCAGATCCCAATCAGCCGGAGACAGCGGCTCAAAATTCTGCATGAAGCCCGTATTTTCCTCCAGCTGTTCCATGTTACTCATGCCCGAGAGCACGACCATCACGTGGTCGAGGGTGGCCGCGAAACGAATGGCCCACTCGGCTGGGCTCCAATCCGGATGTGCCTTTTTCAGCAAGTCCTGCACCTGTTGGGGCGGATTCGCCAGCGTGCCGCCCTTGACCGGCTCCATGACGACGACCGGCAGACCGTGCTTCACAGCCACATCATAGCATTTATGGGACTGGATGCCCTCGCTCTCCCAATCGAGATAGTTGATCTGCAGCTGCACGAATTCAAAATAAGGATTCTCCGTAAGAATCTTATCGAGTACATCCGCCGAGTCATGGAAGGAAAAACCGAGACATTTGATTTCCCCGCTCTCACGCTTCCCCCGCAGGAAGGGCAGCACGCCGAATTTCTTCGCCTTCTCGTAGTTCACGCTGTTCATATCGTGCACGAGATAGTAATCGAAGTAATCCACGTGCAATTTCTCTTTTTGCTTCGCGAAAATCCCCGGCACCTGCTCCTTGCTCCTGAGCATCATGTCCGGCATCTTCGTGGCAATCGTGAACGTATTGCGCGGATAGCGATCCACAACGGCTTTGCCCACAGCTTCCTCGCTCATGAAATCATGATACATCCAGGCCGTATCGCAGTAGGTGAAGCCCCGCTGCAGGAACTTATCCACCATCTGCTCCACCTGCGGCATATCAATCGCTTTTTGATTATTTGCATCCGTCAAAGGCAGGCGCATAAAGCCCAGCCCAAGTTTCTTTGCTGGCATCTGCATAACTATTTCCTCCATGAATACATATACATTTGTTTTATTATACCGCTTCTTCCCATATGGATACAAGCTATAAGTTGCAAAATTCACGCATCTCATCCAGCGAACATCTCACACTGAAGGTCCATGAAAAACTGAAGAAAGAGTCCTCTTCCTTGAGTCTCTCAGACTTTCCCCGTATAATAGGCTCCAGAGGTGTACAGATTATGAAAAATTTCTTTTTTGGGCCATGGCTACGGGTACTGCTCCTGGCCGCCCTGCTCCCCTGCCTGCTGGCTTGGCCGCAGGCGGAAGCTTCTATCTCTCGTGAGGGGGAGATCGCCACGCCCGCGTACTGGCAGGCGCACCAGAAGGATGGCACGCAGGTGCTGCTGAGCCATGCGGAGATCCAGCAGCTGAATGCCAAAATGCACGACACGGAACCGACGCTGCGCGATATGACGAAAGAGCCCGCACAGTACGATGGAGAAACGGTTAAGGCACTTATCTGGAACTCGACGCAGGAGTATTGGCCCAAGGACACGATGGATAACGAATATACCGATGCGGGCTGGCTGAGCTGGGCCAAATGGAACGATGTGCTCACCAACCGCAATATCGCCAACGTCCCCGCGCAGGTCAATGTCCGCTACGCCGTCACGACGACGCGGGTCGACCTGCGCCTGCTGCCAGAGGCTGAGGGCTGGTATTCAGGACCGGGCGAAATCAGCCGCCACTACGACAGCCTGCAGGCCACGGCTGTCGACCCCGGTGAAGCCGCAGCCGTCCTGCACATCAGCGGCGATGGCCGCTTCGCCTTCGTTGAGCTGCGCCACTACCGCGGCTGGCTGGCGCTGGACAAACTCGCCTTCACTGACCGTACGACCTGGCAGCAATTCGCCGCGCCACAGGATTTTCTCGTCGTGACCGCGCCGAAAATCCGCCTCACAGCAGGTGGACAGGAACAGGTCTACCAGATGGGCGCAAAAATTCCCGGCCAGATGCAGGCCGATGGCCGCTTCCTGGCCACGCTCCCCGTGAACCAGCAGGGCGAGCTCACCCTGCAGCAGGTTCCCCTCACGCCGAACGATGACCTGCATCGCGGTTTCCTGCCCTACACACGCAACCATACCATCACACAAGCCTTTCGCTTTCTCGGCAGCGTCTACGGCTGGGGCGGACAAGATGAAAGCGTCGACTGCTCCTCCTTCGTTGGCGATGTCTACCGCAGCATGGGCATAGAAATCCCCCGCGATGCCGACCGACAGGAGGCCGCCATGCCGCATCGGACGCCTATGTACGGCAGCACAGCGGAACGCTATGCCACGGTGCGCACGGCCGATGTCGGTGCACTGCTCTTCAAGCCCGGCCATGTCATGATGTACCTCGGCACAGATGATAGCGGCACGCCCATGGTTATCCACTGCGCGAGCAGCTACTACGCGGGCGGCTATAAGCACTACATCCGCCAGGTCATCGTCTCCGACCTCACCTATCAGAATGGCTCGGGCACGGCAACCATTGATGGCCTGACCAGCATCGGCCAGGTACGCTAAAACCACAGACGATAGGCTTCCCATGCGAATAGCCAGAGAGTGGCTCACGTCACTCTCTGGCTATTTGTATCGATATATTTTTACAGCAGCCAGGCCATCAGCGGGATGGTCAACAGGCTGCCCAGTGTCGTCAGGGATACAGCCTGCGTGGATAGCTGCGTATAGCGGTCATAAGCGTTGGCAAACATGACCAGCATCGAGCCCACAGGCATGCCGAACGTGACTCCCGCGATGCCATTCAGCATGGGGCTGAACCAGCCCGTCGTCCGCAACACGAGGTAAATGATGGCGGGAATGGCCAGCAGGCGCAGGACGGCCATCGCATAGAGCCGCGGCACGCCGAAGATACTGTGCAGGGTAATCTCCGCCAGGCTTGCACCGAGGATTAGCATCGATAAAGGCGTCGTCATATTGCCCACGAGATAGCAGGCATCAACCAGTACGGCGGGCAGATGCCAATCGGCAAAATAAACTACCAGCGCGATCACGGTGAGTACAAAACCAGGATTCCACAGACAGCGCAGGGAAAAGGGCCGCCGCTCCCCGCTCATCAGTCGCACACCGTAGGAATACACCAGCAGGTCAAAGGGCATATGGATGATGGCCGTGTAGAAAATGGCCTCATCGCCCCAGAACGCCTGCACCACGGGAAACCCCAGAAGCTCCGTATTGGCGAAGATCAGCATGAAGGCGTACACGCCGCGTTCATCCTCCCGCACGCGCAACAGGGTCACGAGGACCTTGGCCAGGAGGGGCAGCAGCGCATAAATGACCATGCCGATGCCAAACCAGCGCACGACGTTTTCCGTCGCCGCCCCCTGCATATGGCTGACCGAGGCGATGATCAGGAGTGGGCAGGTGATGTTGACTGCCAGGGAGGAAATGTCGCGCACACCCTCATGACTGAGCCCACCGCGCCGCCGCAGCACATAGCCGAGCAGGATGAGCAGGCCGAGCTCCAGCAGCGTCTGGTTCACCACGCTGAGATCCATCCAGCTTCACCCCTCTCCTGTCCTTACTTCTTGCTCTCAACCGCGCGCCAGCGGGAACGTCATGCAATGCGGACCGCCGCCCGCTTTGAGAATCTCTGTAATCGGCAGCTCGATGACCTCCATGCCGCGGCGGCGCAACTCTTCATTTACGCGCTTATTCTGCGCCAGCGAAAGCACACGGTGATTTCCCAGCGCCTGCAGGTTGCAGCCATGCGCAAAGATGGCCTCTTCCTCGACGGGGATGATGTCGATCTCCATTTGCTTCAGGCGTGCGAGGAAATCCTCTGGCATGCCGTCGCGGTAAGCCACGGCCAAATGGTCATCCACGAGGTTGAAGCACATATCGAGGTGCAGATACTCCTCCTTGCCCGGCACCGGAATCACCTCATAGCCGTAGGGAGCAAGACCGTCGCGCACCTCCTCGAAGCCGCGCTGATTCGTGCGCGCGAACATGCCGAGCGCAATCGTATGCTCATTGAGGAACATGAAGTCGCCGCCCTCGAAAAGCCCTTCTTTGACTTCGACGATGCAGGGTATACCGAGCGCCGCCATCTTCGCCTGATAGTCCACATGCTCCTTATCACGCAGATGCTCGCGGAAGCGACCGAGGATATAGCCTTCGCGCACGCAGCCGCCAAAGTCACGGGAAAAGACGGAATTGGGCCGCTCCGGATCAGCAGGCAGGAATTCCGTCTCCACGCCCGCCGCATGATAAGCCGCGATAAAAGTCTCATGTTCGCGGAGCATCTGCCCGATGTCGAGCTTCAAATCCCACTTTTTCGCAATCTCATTGATTGGTGCCGCCTGCAGATAGGCGGGCTGAGAAACCAGCACTTTTTTCAGCACGCTGGTACCATTCTTGACAAACATAGATGAACCTCCTCCACTCGCCTGCTGAACTCAGGCGAGAAAATGCTCTACTGTACGCAGCAGCAGACGCGGCAATGTGCCGAAAGAATAGGAACGGCAGACGCGCTCCGACCACTTATGCGCATCGCGTCCGTAGACACCGAAATTCAACGCGGGAATATCGAGCGCACGGATGGCCGCAAACGGCAGGGGATAAAGCACTGCCATCGCCGGCATATTCTGCTGCAGGACCTGCAGGGAAGCATCCGAGTCGCCGATCTTCAGATAACTACTATCCGACAGGCTGGGGAAAAACTGCTTGATTTCGTAGTTTACGCCGGCTTCTCCGGCAAAGCGCTGCACGACACCCGTCAGCTCCTCCTGCAGGGCTGCTTCGGCAGGCACCTCCTGTCGCAGCGTGTTGTAGGGGCAATAGGGCGCGGCGAAGAAGACGACGGCCAGCGGCTCCTGCACGCCGAGATACTGCACGAGACGCCGCACGACATTCCGTGCACATTCGCGCCGGTCTCTGCCCTGCCGAAGTTCCTGGGCAGCTTCATTTTCCACCGCCTGCCAGATTGTCTGGCCGCCTTTCGCTTCCACCAGTGCTTTCAACTCCGCATAGTCCACGACGCGCGGTGTATGAGCGCGGGCAGTATCCGGCTGCTGCGACAATCTGGCATAGGCCGCCCCCTCGCGGGCGATACGCACCGCCACCTGCGCCATGGCCGCCTGCACCGTTTCCCGCATCTCCTGCAGCACGGTGGCGGCGGATTCTGCATGCAGCATATAGTTAAAATCGATGATATGCTGGCAGGACTGACGTGCCAGATCCTGCAGGGAGGTATCCGAGTAAAATGCCGCATGCGGCGTCAGAATCACATTCTCGCGCCCCAGCAGGCCGCATTTTGCGAGATCCGGCTCCTCCGAGTCCAATACATCGAGTCCCGCCGCACGCACCTGTCCGAGGTCGAGGGCACGGATGAGCGCCGCCTCATCGACGGCTGCACCGCGACCCGCATTGAGGAACACGGGGTGCTTTTTCATCGCGGCGAAAGCCGCCGCATCGAAATAATGTATGTTGGCCGCCGTTTGCCGCATGTGATTCGTGATGATATCGGCTTCCGCCAGCGCCTGTACCTTGCTCACGCATTGCACGCCTGCGGCGCGTGCTGCCAGGGACGTCAGATGATGCGAGACCACGAGCACCCGCAGGCCGAAGGCCTTTGCCAGCTCAGCCACGCGCCGCCCGATGCGCCCCCAGCCGAAGACGGCCAGCGTGCAGGTATTGAGACGGCGCATACCGTGCTGTGTCTGGAATTGCCAGAGATGCTGATGCGTCACCTGTCGGTCGTAGGCCTTCAGATGACGCATCAGCGCCAACATCAGGGCCAGCGTGTGCGTTGCCACTTCTTCCGTGCAGTAATCGGGTACGTTCTCCACCGCGATACCCAATTCACGTGCCGAGGCGACGTCAATCGTATTGCAGCCCGCGGCATTGACCGAGATGATGCGCAGGTCAGGCAGACGCTCCAGCACCTCACGCGGCAGGGGGATAAAGGCCGTCAACAATGCCGATACACCCTGCATATCCCGGATAAAGCTCTCGGCATCGCGGTATGCTGCCGTCAGCACCTCCGCCTCCGGCAGGCCCGTCTGCAGAAGCTGTTTCTCATAGGATAAATCCCGCTGCATTTCGCTGGGATAATCACAAAGCATGATTTTCATCCTATCACCTCAGGCCGCCAATTGGCACAGGATCTCCTTCGTCGCCGCGATGACGGCCTCCATCTCCTCGCGCGTCCCGATGGTGATGCGCAGGAAATTACTGACACGCGGATCGTCGGGATAGTGACGCGCGATGATGCCGTGGGCGCGCAGCTGCGCATTGTATGCTTCCGCCGTCAGCCAGGGATGCGTGACGAAGACGAAATTCGTATGCGAATCCATCACGTAGAAGCCCAGTTGCCGCAGTGCTTCCTTCGTGTACTCACGGGCGGCGATGGTCTCCTTGACGCAGTGCTCGAAATACGCCTCATCCTCCACGGACGCTGTACCGATGGCCATGCTCACGTCGCTGAGGTTGAAGGGGTTGAACGCTGCCTTCATGCCCTCCAGGTCCTTGATGAGCGATGCCGCGCCGAAGCAATAGCCGATATGCGCCCCCGCGAGATTGCGGGATTTCGACATCGTTTGCACGACGAGCAGATTGTCGTATTTATGGATGAGCGGCACGCAACTCTCATTGCCATAGTCGACATAAGCCTCATCGATGACCACGAGGCGCTGCGGATTGGCCGCAACGATGCGCTCGATCTCGCTGACGGGCAAGACATAGCCCGTCGGCGCATTCGGGTTCGCGAGCACGATATGGCGGTCGCTATGGACGTAGGCATCCACATCTACCGTGAAGTCCGCCCGCAGGGGGATTTCCGCATGGTCAATACCAAAGCTGCGGGCCATCGTGCGGTAAAAGCCATAGGTGACATCGGGATAGGCAATGCGCGCCTGCTCGAAGAACGTGAGGAAAATCAGGCCGAGGATTTCGTCAGAACCATTGCCCACGAGTACCTCAGACGTACGCACGGCATAGCGGCGGGAAAGTGCCGTCTTGAGCTCCATGGAGGACGGATCCGTGTAGCGGCCGAGATGCCGCATGCGCTCGCTTTTCAGCACGGCCAGCACGCGTGGAGACGGCGGCATACTCGTCTCGTTGGCATTCAGCTTGATGATGTCCGGATCCTTGGGCTGCTCACCGGGGATATAGGGAACCAGATCGGTATAGCGCGGGCTGATGAAACGGCTCATGATAATTTCCTCCTCATAGAAAAAGCTGACAGGCAGAATACGCTCTCTGCCTGTCAGCTTCGTTGCTGTCTTTTCTCGTTTGATTTTCGCTTTCTCTTGGGACACATTTAGTATAGCGGAATTCAAAAGCGGAATCTATTGACATTAACACAAAAAACCGGGAAAAATTTCGAACATTGTACAATATGCTTATTGTATACAGCTAGTCTGCTTTATTTTATGTACTCTCTGTGATATAGTAGAGGACAGTATCACACGAAAGGAAGACTCCTATGCAGCTTAAGGATTTGCTCGCTCTCCCCACATTTCACGATTTCCAGTTACTCGCCGGTGCCGACGGCCTGCAGCAGGAAATCGGCAACGTCGATATCCTTGAATACGAATGGTTCACACAGAACTTCAACGTCTTCAGCGAAAACGATTTCGTGCTGACCTCGCTGTTCTTTGCCCGAGATGACGCTTCCCTCATCAGGAAGAGCATCGAGAAGCTGCTATCACGCCATATCTCCGCCCTCGCCGTCAAGACCATCTTCTTCTCCGAACTGCCGCCCGAGGTCATCGCACTCTGCGATGCACATCATCTGCCCCTCTTCCGCTTCTCTCAGGCGTATATGGAAGATCTGATCATCAGCTTCAACGAGCTGCAGAAAAGCGACCAGCGCACGCTCCTGCTGGAGAAAAACCTGCACTATATCCTGCACACGAATATCGATCCCGCCATCATCGAGAGCACGGCTCATGAAATCAATCCGGCCTTTCTGCCCCACGCCATCGCCTTCTACCTGACGGACCGCCTGGATCCGCACTCGCCGCGCCGCATCGTCAGCGTGCTGAATCGTCTGCTCTACAAGCAATACCGCGAGCAGCACCTCCGCACCGTCAGCTTCCTCAAGTTCGACAATGGCCTGCTCGTGCTTTACTCCCTGCAGGAGAAGGAGCTAAAGCAGACGCCATGGGAGCTCATCCGCGACCTGCTGCACGGCTACGACCTGCGCGCAGAAGATTACGCGATCGGCATCAGCAGCTGCCAGCCCATCTACCGCAGCCTGCACCAGATCTTGCAGGAAAGCCTCGACGCCCACAAGATCTGCCAGCAGAGCGATAAGCCCTACGTCAGCTATGCACAGCTCGGCATCTACCGCCAGCTCCTCCCCCTCAGCCGCAGCCAGGCTTTCCAGCACCAGCTGCAGGAGGTCACGCACACGCTGCGCACCTACGACAGCAAATTTTCCTCCCGCCTGCTGGAAACCCTGCTCGCCTATACGAAGAACGGCGGCGAAATCTCCGCCACCGCCCATCAGCTCTACCAGCATCCCAACACGATCCGCTACCGCCTGAGCAAAGCAAAAGAGCTCCTTGCCCCCTATCTGGGCACGGAGCACTTCTACGAACAGATCTTCAACCTGCTCACCGTTTATCCGTTAATAAAAAATGAACCTGAAGCCGTCTTCAAAAACCGAAAAGATGTGTGACCCATAACAGGAATGGCACAACAATCAGGGCAGGCAGATAGTTAATCACCTTAAACTGGGTGATGTTCAGCATGTTGAGGCCGATGGCCAGGATGAGGATCGAGCCCGTCGTGCCAAGCTCCGCGATAAGCTCTGGCGAGACCAATGGGGCTATCCACTCAGCCAGCAGCACGATGACACCCTGAAAAATAAGTGTGAAGACAGCCGAGCCGAAGACGCCCACGCCCATAGCCGCCGTGAGCATGATGCCCGAGCAGAAATCAAGCAGGGACTTCGTGTAGAGTATCGAGAAATCATGGTCGAGGCCGGCATTCAGTGACCCCACGATGACCATCGCGCCCACGTTCATGATGAGGCAGGAGGTCACGAAGGCTTTGGCGATGCGCGCCCCTTCGCCCTCACCTTTCGCATAGCGGCTCATGAGGCGCTCCGTGAAGCGGTTCACGTGGCCGTCCCAATCCTGCGCCTCGCCGATGACCACGCCGACGACGATGGCCACGATGAGCTGCAGGATATTCTGCTCGACCACAGCACCCTGAATGCCGATGAGTACCGTACAGAGACCGAGAGCCTGCATGACCGCATCCGTGAGTGACTGTGGGATGCCTCGGCGCAGCAGCATGCCGATGGCCGCGCCGAGGACGATGGCAATGGTATTGACAAGAACAGCAAACATAGTTCAGGCTTTCAGCTCCTTTACAATCCGATTCAAAGTCTGCAGAAAGGCCGCGATCTCCTCAGCCGTCGTGTAACGACCCAGCGTCACACGCACGGCTTCACTGGCCTGCACCGCCGTCTGTCCCATAGCCAGCAGTACGTGCGACGGCTCCAGCGAGCCCGCGCTGCAGGCACTGCCTGCCGAGACGGCGAAGCCAGCGAGATCGAGGCGGATGAGCAGCACCTCGTGATCAATGCCTGCGATGCGGAAATTCACGTTGCCCGGCAGCCGCCGGTTCAGGCTGCCATTGATGGCGGCACCGGGCAGCACACGGATGCCTGACAGCAGCTGCTCGCGAAGCTTCGTCAGGCGTTCCTGCTCCGCCGTCATATCGGCCTGCGCCAGCTCCGCCGCAAAGCCCAGGCCCACGATACCGGGGACATTCTCCGTGCCCGCACGCTGTTCGCGCTCCTGCGCGCCGCCGTGGATCAGGCTGTCCGGCTGCCAGCCGCGGCGCAGGTAGAGCACGCCCGTGCCCTTGGGCCCGTAGAGCTTGTGCCCGGAGAGCGAGAGCGCATCGACGGGTAGCTGCTGCAAGTCGATGGGGATATGCCCCGCCGCCTGCACGGCATCGGTATGAAAGAACACACCGCGCTCGCGCAGCAGCGCCCCGATCTCCGCGATGGGCTCAATGGTGCCCACCTCGTTGTTGGCGAACATGACCGAGACCAGTGCCGTATCCTCACGCAGAGCCGCCTCAACCTGTGCCGCCGTAACACACCCCTCCGCGTCCATGGGCAGGTACGTGACCTCGAAGTCCTGCTGCGCCAGCCACGCGCAGGTACGGAGCACCGCATGATGCTCGATGGTCGTCGTGATGATGTGGTTCTTGCCCCGCTCACGCCGTGCGGCCAGGGCCATGCCCTTGATAGCCCAGTTGTCACTTTCGCTGCCACCCGAGGTGAAAAAGATTTCCTCAGGCGCAGCATGCAGCAACGCGGCCACCTGACGCCTGGCCTTCGCCACGGCCTGCCGCGCCGCCCGACCATAGCTGTAGAGACTCGACGGATTGCCGAACTGCGTGCGGAAATACGGCAGCATGGCCTGCAGCACGCGCTCGTCGACGGGCGTCGTCGCCGCGTAATCGAGATAGACCTGCTTCTCCTGTCCGCTCATTTGCCGCACCCCATGCCCGCTTCCCAGACCTCACTGCTGGCGGAATTGTCCTCGCAGAGATCCTTGAGCGTGATGCTGTTGAGCACGCGGGAAATGCTGTCGCAGACCTTCGCCCAGACGCTACGCGTCACGCAAGCGCCGGCGCGCTCGCAATATTGATTATCCGCGTCGGCATCATCAAGCAGGCAGTTCACCAGCGCAATCGGGCCCTCGATGGCCGTGATGATCTCGCCGATGGTCACGGAGCAGGGTGGCTTCGCGAGCATATAGCCGCCCTGCGCGCCGCGCACGCTCTTCACGAGCCCGGCCTTGCGCAGCGTACCCATGAGCTGCTCCAGATAGTTCTCCGAAATGCCCTGCTTCTGGCTGATGAGCTTCAGCGGCAATGCACCCTCGCCGTAGTGCAATGCCAGTTCATAGAGCGCCGTCACGCTGTAGCGCCCCTTTGTCGATATCTTCATCGTCTGTTACCTCGAATCCCGAGTAAATTAGTCAACTTTCGTATTGCCTCAAATATAGCAAAAAAAGCCCTGTCTGTCAAAGACAAGGCTCACAGACAAGGCATCGCCTGCCATCAAAAACGGTCCGGCCAGCAGCGGTGCAGATAGTCGCGCTGGCGCTGCTCCGCACCGTTTTCTCCCGGCTTGTAGTAGTGTGCATCTTTCATCGCATCGGGCAGATATTGCTGCGGCGTGAAATGGCCGGGATAGCTATGCGGATAGATGTAGTCCTGTCCATAGCCGAGCTTCGCCGCTCCCTTATAATGAGAATCGCGCAGGTGAAGGGGCACCGTGCCGCAGTTCTTGCTGCGCACATCCGCGAGCGCCGCATCGATGCCAAGATAGGCTGCATTGCTCTTGGGCGCGGAGGCCACGTAGGTCACGGCCTCTGCCAGCGGGATGCGTGCCTCAGGGAGTCCCACGAACTGACAGGCCTGCACGGCCGCCATGGCCACGACGAGCGCCATGGGGTCGGCATTGCCTACATCCTCCGCCGCGCAGATGGCTACGCGACGCGCGATGAAGTTCAGATCCTCTCCCGAGACCAGCATGCGCGCAAGGTAATGCAGCGCCGCATCGGGGTCGCTGCCGCGCATGCTCTTGATGAAGGCCGAGACCGTGTCGTAGTGGTTGTCGCCTTTCTTGTCATAGTGCTGCACGCGCTCGCCCACGAGCTCTTTGAGCATAGAGAGCGTCAGCTCGCCGCCCTGCGGCGGCAGCATTGCGGCCATTTCCTCCAGCAGGTTCAGCGCGATGCGCGCGTCGCCTCCCGCCATCTGTGCCAGTGCCTGCAGGATTTCCTCGTCCACCTTGATATCCTGCTTGCCGAGGCCGCGTTCCTTATCCGTGAGCGCCTGCTGCAAAATGTGCACGAGCTGGCCATCCGTGAGTTGCTGCAGCTGCACGATGCGCACGCGTGAGAGCAGGGCATGATTGACCTCGAAGAAAGGGTTCTCCGTCGTCGCGCCGATGAGGATGAGCCGACCATCCTCAACATAGGGCAGCAGCACATCCTGCTGGCTTTTGTTGAAGCGATGAATCTCGTCGATGAACACAATGGTGCGCTTTTGGTAAAATTTGCGTTGCTCCTCCGCCTCTTTCACGATGGCCCGGATGTCGCTGATGCCCGAGGACACGGCGTTGAGCTTCTGAAAATGGCTGCCCGTCATGCCCGCGATCATCTGCGCCAGCGTCGTCTTGCCCGTGCCCGGCGGGCCGTAGAGGATGAGCGAGGGAATGTTGTCCGCTTCGATCATTCGCCGCAGGAACTTGCCCGCGCCAACAGCCTGCTGCTGGCCGACGAATTCCTGAAAATTGCGCGGCCGCATGCGCTGGGCCAGCGGCTCAAAGCGGCGCGTACTGCCCGTATCTGCCCCCGGATTATGCGCGGCTGCCGCGAAAAGGTCATAGTCCTCAGCCATGATGCTCACTCCTTCCCGCCGCTGCCCGTCGAACCCCAGCCGCCGAGACGTGCCGCGCCTTCGCCGGCCACATCGTCATCGACCGTGAGGTATTTCTGGAAAATCCCCTGGGCGATACGCTCCCCTTTTGCCAGCTGTACGGACTCCTGACCGCGATTATAGAGTGCGATGTAGAGATGTCCCTCGTTGTCGGGATTGTTATAGTAGTCAGCATCCACCACGCCTACGCTATTCATGAGCACGAGGTGCCGCTTCACCGCCATGCTGGAGCGAATGTGGATGGTCAGCACCTCATCCTCCTGCATATAGGCCTTCAGCCCCGTCGGCAACATGACGAGCGTCCCCGGTGCAATGGTCACCGCCTCACCCGCCGCCAGGTCATAGCCTGCGCTCGCCGCCGTCTTGCGCTGTGGCAGCTGAATTCCTTTATCCTGCCACCCTGTCACGATTTCAAAGCCGCGTTGCCGCATCGTTCTGCCTCCTTCTTTTTTCCATAGCGAAAGGAGCGCCCCTTCAGGAGCGCTCCCCTTTTCTTACTGCGCTTATGCTTCCGGTTTCGCTGCCACAGGCGGTTCCGCCGTTTTCTCGCTGCGGATCGGACGAGCTGGCGTAATCGTGGAGATCGCATGCTTGTAGACAAGTTCCTGCTTGCCCATCGTCTCCATGATCACCGTAAAGTTATCAAAGCCCTTGACGCTCCCCTTGATTTGGAAACCATTCAGCAGATGAATGGTCACGGGGATATTCTCCTTACGAACCTGATAGAGAAAAGAATCCTGTAAATTCCTGAGTGCCATAAATCATTATCCTCCTTGTCAAAGCACGCTACATGCCTTATCTTTGATTTTATTCGTCGGATGGGGCAAAAAATCCTTTTGCATCGCGCTGAATTTTTGCCTGCAGCTCCGCGCCACTGTATGCAGCCACGTCGTACCAGTGAATGTACGGCATCTTGCGATACCAGGTCAACTGGCGCTTGGCGAAGTGGCGCGTGCTCGTCTGAATCTGCGCGATGGCCTCTTCACGCGTGCCTGCCCCCTGCAGATAGCTTACGGTCTCCTTATAGCCAATTCCCTGCATCGCGGGCATAGCGGGCGTGACGCCCTGCGCGAGCAGGCCGCGCACCTCATCCTCGAGGCCAGCGGCGAACATCTGCTCCACACGCGCGTTGATGCGGTCATAGAGCTCCTGCCGCTCCCGCTGCAGACCAATGACAAAGGCATCGTAGACCAGTGATGCCTCCGTGCCATCCGCCTGCTTCTCGCGGGAAATTGACTCGCCGCCGTAGCGCAGCGTCTCCAGGGCCCGCACGACACGGCGGAAATTGTTTACGTGAATGCGTGCCGCCGCCTCGGGGTCGGCTGCGGCCAGCAGATCATGCACAGCCTGCTTGCCCTTTTCCTCAGCCAACTCCGCCATCCCGGCGCGAAAAGCTTCATGCCCCGTGGCCTGGTTGAACTGGTAGCCCTCCAGCAGGGCCTTGATGTAGAGCCCCGTGCCACCAGCCAGAATTGGGATTTTTCCCTTTTCATTCAGCGCCCTGATGCACGCAGCCGCCTGCGTCTGGAACTCCGTCACCGTGTAGGGCTCCGAAGGCGCGCAGATATCGATGAGATGATGCGGGATGCCCCGCCTTTCTGCCAGCGTCGGCTTTGCCGTGCCGATGTCGCAGCCACGGTAGACCAACATGGAGTCCCCCGAAATAATCTCCGTCTTGAGCGCCGCCGCAAGGCCGATGGAAAGCTCCGTCTTGCCCACGGCCGTAGGGCCGAGAATGACGATGAGTTTTTCTTTCTGCATCGGGTCAGACCAGCTGGCAGGACGTGCCCGGATCGAGGATATGTACCTCAGCCGTCGTCGCCGCCTCCGTAATCGCCTTAAAATGCGCCGCATCCTGCGCAATTACCGGCCACGTGTTATAATGAATAGGAATGACATGGCGCGCCTGCAGCCACTCTGCGGCCCGTGCCGCATCATCGGGGCCCATCGTGTAGTTGTCGCCAATCGGCAACAGCGCGTAGTCCGGCGCATCCTGCTCCGCGATGAGCTTCATGTAGGGGAACAGCGCCGTATCGCCCGCGAAATAGACGACCTTGTCCGCGATGTAGATGATAAAGCCGCAGGCGATGCCGCCCGCCACACCTGAGCTGTGCAGAGCCGGCACCATGCGCACCTTGCCAAAGGGAAGCTTCACCGTACCGCCGAGATTCATCGGCACCCCCTGCAGCCCCTGGGCGCGCTGCTCGCAGGCACCCAGCACCTCGGGGATGGCCACGATGGCCGCCCCCGTACGCTTGGCAATCTCCGGCGCATCGCCAAGATGATCGCCGTGAGCATGGGAAAGCAGGATATAGTCACATGCTACATCCTCCGCCCTGACCGACGCCTGCGGATTGCCCGTGAGGAACGGGTCTGTCAGCACTTTGTGCCGGCCATCGTCCAGCAGCACGCAGGAATGTCCATAATACGTCAACTTAACCATACGATTCACCCTCCGCAAATTTTTCTCTGTGCACGCTCAATATACATATTATAGCACATGCAACCATAGCAATAAAAGAGGCAGCTTATGACAGAACCACGTACCAGGCAAACAGCAAACAGCCTGTATCTTCCCCCATGCACCATCCAGACCAGTTTCGCCCTGCCAGCAAAACGCCTGCTGCTGGTACTCGGCGGCAGGGCTCCCGCCACATCCTGGCTGCAGCAAATGGGCCGCAACCTGCCCGTCTGGGCCATCGACCACGGCCTCGACGCCTGCCGTGCCGCGAGCATCGTCCCCCAGCGGCTCATTGGCGACGGCGACAGCGCCCACCCCGACAGCTGGGACTGGGCCAAAAAGCAGGGCGTGCCCATCGACAAGTTCCAGCGCGAAAAAGATGACACCGATACCCAGCTCGCCCTGCGCACAGCCAGCGAAGCTGCACACGGCCAGGCCACGCTCCTGCTCACCGGTGCCTTTGGCGGCCGCTTTGACCACGCCTACAGCACAATCTTCAGCGCCAGCCGCGCCCAGGTTCCCGTCGTCCTCGCCGATGAAAAAGAGGCCTGCTGCTTCCTGCACGCTGGCGAAAGCCTGCGTATCACCTGCAAACAGCATCCCAAAGCCTTCTCCCTGCTGCCATTGACCGATGCCGTAACCGGCGTCACGCTGCAAGGTGCTCACTGGCCACTCGCGGACGCCACACTCACCCAGGCCTGCCCCAACGCCATCAGCAATGAGCTGGAATCTGCTGATAACGCACTGAGCCTCAGCATCAGAAGCGGTATTCTCGCTGTCTACTGTTGCTGGCAGGAATAATATCACGAACATGTGAAAGTTAACCGTAATACAAAGCGCCTCATTCCGGTAGCCGATGCCGGACGAGGCGCTTTTGCGCTTTATGATTCAAATTTCACATGCAATCACTCAGGCGATGCCGATGCCCATTTCCGTCTCTACGAGAATCCTGCAGTTCGCGAGACGCCAATGCTCGTTTGGCTCGTTGGCAGCGATGTTGTAATAGACACCGCCCTCAATGAGCTCCACACGCAGCTCCATGAGCCAGATTTTCAGGGCTTCGATATCGCGGTCGTGAATGTCACTGCCACGGAACTGGCAGATGGGACGACCCTTGTCGCGGTATGTCAGCACCCACTGCTCGCCCTCGTTGGCATGATCGGCGAAATCACCGGCCAACTGGCAACGCTGCGGCTGCCAGCCCTTCAGCCATTGTAAATGTGCCGGCACGCGCACGGCATCGCACGCATAACGGATGCGGTTCTCCTTGCCAATGCAATCGAAATATTCCAGTCGCCCATCCGGGTGAACCACCACATGAAAAGTCTCTTCCCGACCATCATACTGATAGAATTCAAGTTCCCTTAACATGATAATCATCCTCCCTGACGGCGGCTCCATCCCTGGCCCGCAATATCGGCGCAACACCTTCCTGAACTGCGCTCAGCTATGTTTCGGAAAATTATGAACCCTATTATAGCAAACTCCAATCCGTTTGTCACTAGTAAATTGGGAGTTTTCTGAATATTATGCCTATTGATCACTTTTCTATCAACGGACGATCCTTCTCTACCCATGGGATAACGGCACTGCATAACCTCTATGCCATCATCCAAGGCACGATAAATCAACTTGTTAACGTCATCAATACGTCTGCTCCACCAGCCAGTGAACTCACATTTTAGTGGTTCTGGCTTGCCTATACCTGTATAAACGTTGCGCTCAATATCTTTCAGCAACTTATTGATGCGTTTGACGGTTTTCTTGTCCTCGCCTTGCCATTCGACATAATCTTCCATTGTGATAACCACCTTGACTACATCCCCCTGTTATGTAGTGACCTTTGTCAAGTCCTAATTTTTGCCTCGCTGAAAGGCATCTTGAAAGGGCCTCAGAAAGCATAGTTCTCGGCAAGACCAGTCTGTTATACGCGGGTTGGTTACCGCAGGGTAATGGTTTTCGCCGTGAGCTCTACTATCTAAAAGCGTGAATCATATTACTATGTCACATAGTGCGATCGTAGGTAGCTAAACCTGCATGT
>Ga0256405_10002279_pt1 | contig 45056 bp, 44 predicted proteins | sample RumenRJG_02DNA_FD_189096 | JGI IMG/M metagenome (GOLD analysis project Ga0256405, IMG submission 189096) | Bovine rumen microbial communities from Lethbridge, Alberta, Canada - RJG_02 | ecosystem: Host-associated > Mammals > Digestive system > Stomach > Rumen | place: Canada: Alberta... | reverse complement strand
AATGGACCTTCCTTCTTTAATCATATGCATGTACTTCAAGCACTCTACATAACCATGTTTCTTTTGTTTTCTATCAGACATAATAAACCCCGAAAGTTTTTTGTCTAACTTTCGGGGTTCACTTCATGATTCCAACTCCCGCTCTTTTTTGCTCCCTACTTAGTATCGTTTACCGACAATAATGTTCACCAGTTGGTGTTACACCAGTTGGTGAACATTTCACAATGCATAATATTAGACTGACAATCAATATATTAGTTAAATAATCATAATGTTCACCACTTGGTGTCACACTTATTTGTGTACATAGAATTAAATGATTATCTTTGCCACATCATAACATAAATGGACATGGACAAGGCATTTATTTACGGCATGTCGGTAGAGGGCAAGAACTTCACTGACAGAGAGTTGGAGACTAAGCGCCTGCAACTGAACTTCGAGAATGGCATGAACTCCATTCTTATTTCTCCACGAAGGATTGGAAAGACATCATTAGTGAAGAAAGTGAAGAGCCTGACAGAAGGTAAAGAACGGATTGTTGTGTTTATGGATATCTATAAATGCCGTTCAGAATACGAATTCTATGAGAAATTCGCCTCTTCTGTCATTCAGGCCACATCGACAAAAATGGACCAAATGGTCCGGACTGCCAAGGAATTCATCATGAGCATCACCCCGAAGATCACCTATAGTCCAGACCCAGGAACAGAATACACCCTTTCGCTCGGAATCACCCCGAAGACGAACACCCCGGAGGAAATTCTTGACCTGCCGGAACGAATAGCGCAGAAGAAAGGTATTCAGATGGTGGTGTGCATCGACGAATTCCAGCAAATTGGAGAGATGCCCGACTCACTGACTATCCAGAAAACCATCCGCAGCGTATGGCAGCATCATAGAAATGTGTGTTATTGCCTCTTTGGTAGCAAGCAGCACCTGATGAACAATCTGTTCTATAGTCGCAAGATGCCCTTCTACCAGTTTGGCGACATGTTTTTCCTGAAGAAGATTCCCACGGAGAAGTGGGTGCCCTTTATCACCAGCCGGTTTAAGGATGCAGGAAAGCAGATATCAGAAAAACTGGCAGAAAGAATATGCCAGACGGTGGATAACTATTCTTCCTACGTGCAACAACTGGCATGGAACGTCTTAGTGGTATCCGATAGTATCGTAACAGAACAGACATTCCAAGAAGGCTTAGAGGCTACCTTTGCGCAGGTTACACCCTTCTTCGTTGAATTGACCGCCAACCTGACAACCTACCAAATGAATCTGTTACGTGCCATCTGCTCAGGCTTCCACGAAGACTTTGGCAAGAAGAACGTCACCAGCCACTACGACCTCGGAAGCCGTTCCAACTTAGTGAAACTGAAGAAAGCCCTTATCGAACGCGAGATCATCGAGCAAACGGAAGACGGACTCTTCATTTCAGACCCTCTGTTCGAACGTTGGTTCAAACGGGAGATGGTATAGCGACACTTATTACTTCACCTCGTAGAGCACCTGGAGCGTCGGGGTGTAGGTATTCTCCAGGGTGAGGGTGACAAAGCCACCGTCGGTCTCGAACTTCGCGATCTTGTGGTCGTCACCGTGCTTCGGCATGTTGGGCCAGGCTCCGAAATCCTTCTCAAACTGGTCGCGCATCTCCTGCCAGAGCTGACGGGTACTGTCGTTGGTTGAGATCTGGTAGTTCTCCTGCAGGGCAATGAGCTTACCGTCTTTCTGAGCCAGCATCAAACGGAACTTCTCCGCAGGATTGGCCATCACGACACGGGTGAAGGCGGAATCGGTCTTAGCGGAGTCAACCGCAAAGCCACGGGTCTGCATGGAGTCGATAAATGTCTGGAAAGGCAGGGCCATCGACAAACCACGATACTTCAACTCTTTCTGTTCACTACTGCAGGCGCAAAGCACCAAAAATGCCACAAGGGCCATTGAAATCTTCTTCATATTCGTATGGTTATAGAGTTTATGGCAGCAAAATTACGAATTATTTTCGATTTCCACCTCATCTTAGTCGATTTTTCTTAAGTTTTTACTACCTTTGTACCCATGTTTACACTTAGCATCGTCCTATCCGCACTTTCGGCAACCTTTCTCCCGGAAGATATCGACACCATCCGCACAGAGCGGCTGGAGGAGGTCGTCATCACCTCCAACTCCGCTCGTCAGCGCATCCAAAATGTGCAGACTGGTGCCGAAGTGCTGCAGATAGAGGATCTGACAGCAGCACCGCAGTTGTTCGGTGAGAACGATATCATGCGTTCCATCCAACTATTGCCTGGTGTGAAGTCGGAGAGCGATGCTTCCAGCAGTTTTCAGGTGCGCGGTGGTACTTCGGCACAGAATCAGGTGCTTTTCGACAACACACCGGTCTATAATGTAGGTCACATGGGTGGTCTCTTCTCGGCCTTCAACGATGATGCGCTGGCGTCAGGCACGCTCTACAAGGGACTGCTCCCGGCACAATATGGGGGTGCCTCATCGGCTGTACTCGACATCACAGGACGTACAGGCGACCGTCACCACTATCATGGTGGTGCCACCATCGGCCTGCTTTCGGCAAAGGGCACCTTCGAGGGGCCCATCCTGAAGGACAAGGCGGCATTCCTCGTCACCGCGCGCCGTACGTATATGGATATGTTCCTGAAACTCTCTCCCGACTTCAAGAACAACACCCTCTACTTCTACGATATCAATGCGAAACTGGACTGGACGATCGACAAGCGCAACCAACTGTTCCTGACATTCTTCACAGGCAACGACCGTACCGCCGTAGAGGATATGGTCGATGTGGGTTGGAACAACCTGACGACCAGTCTCAAATGGCTCCACCACTTCAACGGAGGCTCCAACTCTCAGACCACCTTATATTATAGTGGCTACCAGACCGACAACGGTGTGGACTTCGTCGGCCTCAACCTCTGGTACAAGGGGCATATCCGTCAGGGCAGCCTGCGCCAGGACTTCCACATCCAACTTGGAAAGCACCAACTGAAGGCGGGTTTCCAGTCGTCACTGCTCAACGTGAAATCGGCGGAGTGGCAGATTGTCAGCAAATACAACAAAGAGGAGCGTCGCGCCTGGGAGAATACAGCCTGGGTGAACGGCACGTTTGAATTCAACCGTCTCACAGCCTCACTGGGTCTGCGCCTCGACGCCTTCTCCCCCCTCGGCGGCTCTCTCTACTACGACATCGCCGACGATGGCAGCATCGACTGGTACTACAACTACGGGAAGAACCAGATTGTGACGACTCATTATGTGCTGGAGCCACGTGCCAGCCTCAGCTATCAGGTGACGGATGAAACTAGCGTCAAACTGGGTTATGCACGTACCTCGCAGAACATCCACGCCCTGCGCAACCAGAGCACCTCCACCCCCTTCGACCGCTATGCCATCAGCAGTAATATCATCAAGCCCGAAGTGGCTGATCAGGTGAGTGCAGGTCTCTACATGATGACTCCGTCACAGACATACGACTATTCACTGGAGGCTTACTACAGGAAGACACGCAACGTGATCGACTACCGCGACGGAAAGTCGTTCCGAAGTGAGATCGAGATAGAGCGCCTCGTACTGCCTGGCGAAGGCAAGAGCTACGGCGTAGAACTCTGCGCCAGGAAGAATACGGGCAGACTGACGGGATGGTTGGCTTATACCCTCGCCTGGTCGAAGACGCGCATCGACGGCGTCAATGGAGGCCAGTGGTATGATGCCAGCAACGACCGGCGACACGACATCAATATCGTGGGCATGTACCGCCTGAACGACAACTGGACCTTCAACGCTGCCTGGGTCTTTAATAGTGGACAGGCTTTCACAGCCCCCAGTGGCAAGTACCAGCTCATCGACAACTGGATCTACTATTACGCCGAGCGCAATGGCTACCGCGCTCCCGACTACCACCGTCTGGATGTCAGCGCCATCTGGACGCATAAGAAGCCTAAGTACACCACCCAGTGGGTCTTCGGCATCTACAATCTCTACAACCGCTACAACCCGTTCCTCATCAACTTCGAGGACAGTGAGAACGGTGCACGTACGCGAGCCGTACAATACAGTCTCTTCGGTATCATACCGTCGGTAGCCTTCAACATCAAATTCTGAGCACCAATGAGAAGAATCAGCGAAATACTCACCCTACTCGGGATACTCATCCTGTTCGGTTCCTGTAAGAAGGACATCGAGATCGACTATCACACTGTGGCTCCGCTCTATGTGATCGAGGCCTCGGTGACCAACGACGGCATGAAGGCCCGCGTCAGTCGTACAAATGCCATGGACGACAACACGACGACCAGCGACATCACAGGGGCCACAGTGATTGTCACGGGCAGCGACGGCACGCGCGAACAACTCTTCCACAAGGGCAAGGGCATCTATCAGTCGACCGCCATAGGAACACCCGATGTGGTCTATACCATCGACGTCGAGATAGATGGACAGCACTTCACATCGAGTTCGACCATGCAGAAGGAGCCAATGGTCAACGACTTCTACTTCATCCGGAGAAAGATTGTTGGTGAGAATTTCCTGATGGCCAAACTGCTGATACAAGATATCCCCAACGAGGAAAACTACTATTTCGCCCATCTCTACCGCAATGGTACTGGCTTCAGATGGGCCGTCAAGAAAGACGATACCGACCCCAACAAGGAGCAGCAGATATTGTTTACCTTCGCCAGGGAGGGAAGCAACGACAAAGACCTGCCCAAGGAAGGCGACCGCTTCCGTCTGGAGGTGCGCACCATCGACAGGAAGAGCTACGACTATCTCTTCTCCATGCAACAGATGGACAATACCGGCACAAACCCGATTCCCGACTTCACGGGCGGTTGTCTGGGGTATTTCTCGGCCTACAGCCAGTTGATAGACAATTATGTGTTCCGCTATGCCAGCGTGAGCGATGAGGAATAGGTAGAGAGTGGACTATTCCTTTTTGTAGATATTCACGGTGATGGTTACGCCGATAGCATCCATGACATAGCGCAACTGCACCACCTGCTCCGCAAACGAGACGACTTGCATCAGGAGCTTCTGCTTTTCGTCGTACTCATCGAGATATTCCAGTCGCAAGTTACTGTTATCACACTGATAAGTACCCTCTGAAGTCATCCGTCCATCCTGACTGAAAGCCTGGAAGGAGCCTTTTCTCACCATTCCGTTATAGGTTCCGTCACCAAGGAAGACCAGCTCTTGGATAGGCAGCTCATCCGGATCCAGTTCTGCGTCGCCATCAATCACCACGTCATCAGGGTTGGTGCCGCGCTGCCAGGTGCCCACAATCGTGTCACCAAGGCGCCGGCCGTCATCATCACCGCCAGCACAGCCAGTCAACAGCAGCAGTAAGATAAAAAAGGCAGAAGCCCTGGCAATACCAGAGCTTCCTAAGCCTTGATGGTTGAATAGATGCATCGTCGCTTATTTCACGTTACCAACTTTCACCAGATACTCGGCAATCTGCACAGCGTTGAGAGCAGCACCCTTGCGAATCTGGTCACCAGAGAGCCAGAAAGTCAGACCACAGTCATCACTGAGGTCCTTACGGATACGACCTACATAGACATCGTCCTTGCCAGCAGTCTCCAGCGGCATCGGGTAGGTCAGCGTGGCAGGATCGTCCTTCAACGTACAACCAGGAGCGACGGCGATGGCTTTCTGGGCCTCCTCGACGCTGATGGGTTTCTCGGTCTCGATCCATACCGACTCTGAGTGTGAACGCAGCGAACTGACGCGGACACACATGGCCGAGCACTTGGCGTCGGTATGCATGATCTTCCGGGTCTCGTTGTACATCTTCATCTCTTCCTTCGTATAGCCGTTGGGCTGGAACACGTCGATCTGGGGAATCACATTGTAGGCCAACTGATGGGCGAACTTCTTGATGGTCTTGACCTCACCATCCTCGACCATCTCCTTATACTGCTGCTGCAACTCTGCCATCGCAGCGGCACCGGCACCAGAGGCACTCTGGTAACTGGCCACATGGATACGCTTGATATGGGAGATCTGCTCAAGCGGCTGGAGCACCACGACCATCATGATGGTGGTACAGTTCGGGTTGGCGATGATGCCACGCGGACGGTTCAGGGCATCCTCTGCGTTGCACTCGGGCACCACGAGGGGCACATCCTCATCCATACGGAAGGCACTTGAGTTGTCGATCATCACGGCACCATACTTCGTGATGGTCTCGGCAAACTCCTTGGACGTACCGGCACCTGCACTGGTGAAGGCGATATCGACATCCTTGAAGTCATCGTTATGCTGAAGCAACTTCACTTCGATCTCCTTGCCCTTAAAGGTATATTTACGGCCGGCACTACGTTCTGATCCGAACAGCACCAACTCGTCCATGGGGAAATTCCTCTCATCAAGAATGCGCAGGAACTCCTGTCCTACGGCTCCACTTGCACCTACAATTGCTACTTTCATCTTGCCTAATTCTTTAATTGGTTTATAATTTGCGTGCAAAGTTATATAAAAAATGGAACACAGAGCACAGAGAGACAGAGTTTTTTGTTTTTTTATTAAAATTCTCTGCTTCTCTGTGTCTCTGTGTTTAAAAAATATCGTAACTTTGCACGCAAAATGACACTATTGGCGACATATTTCCCCATCACCGACCCCACACTGATCTTCTTTGTGGTGTTGCTGATTATTCTCTTTGCTCCGATCGTGATGAGTAAGTTGCGTATCCCGCATATCATCGGTATGGTACTGGCGGGCATTCTGATCGGAAAATACGGATTCAACATCCTTGAGCGCGACAACTCCTTCGAGCTCTTCGGCCGAGTGGGACTCTACTACATCATGTTCCTCGCCGGTTTGGAGATGGACATGGAGGGCGTGAAGAAGCACTCCAGACAGTTCATCATCTTCGGACTGCTCACCTGTTTCGTACCGCTCATACTGACTTATATCATGGCCATGACGCTGCTCGACTACTCTGGCACGGCTTCATTCCTGCTCGGTTGCATCATGGCCTCCAACACGCTCATAGCCTACCCTATCGTGGGGCGCTACGGTCTTCAGCGCCATCCGAGTGTCACCCTCAGCGTCGGTTCGTCGATGATCTCTTTGTTCATGGCCCTGGTGATGTTGGCAGCCCTCGCCGGCTCTTACGAGGAAAACAACAGCTGGCTCTTCTGGCCGTTGTTCATCCTGAAGTTCGCTGTCTTCTGTCTGGTGAGCATCATCTTCATCCCGAAGCTGACGCGCTATTTCCTGCGCCGTTACAGTGATGCCGTCATGCAGTACATCTTCGTCCTGGCAATCATGTTCCTGAGTGCCGCCTTCACGTCGCTCATCGGTCTGGAGGGTATCTTCGGCGCCTTCTTCTCTGGTCTGATACTCAACCGCTATATCCCCCGTGTGTCACCGCTGATGAACCGCATCGAGTTTATCGGCAACGCCTTGTTCATCCCTTACTTCCTGATTGGTGTGGGCATGCTCATCAATATCCGCACCATCTTTGCGGGTCCAGAGATGTTGTGGATCGTGTTCCTCATCGTCTTCTTCGGCACCTTTGGCAAGGCCCTTGCTGCTTATGTCTCCAGCCTGCTGTTCCGACTGACACAGGCCGACGGTCACATGATGTTCGGCCTGACCTCTGCTCATGCAGCCGGTGCCATCGCCATGGTAATGGTGGGCATGCGACTGGAGGTGGCGCCCGGCGTGTACCTGATCAACGATATCATGCTCAACGGTATCATCATGATGATCCTCTTCACGTGTATCATCAGCACACTGATGACCCAGCACGCCGCCAAGCAGATCATCCTTCAGGAGAGGGCACATCTGCAAACGGATACCCCCAAGGTTGACGACGAGAAGATCCTGCTCTGCGTGAAATACCCGGAGATAGCGCCCCAGTTGCTCGACCTCGCCATGCTGATACGCAACCACCGCCTGAAACGCGAACTGGTGGCACTCAATGTGGTCTACGACGGACAGAACAGCACCCAAGATCGCGTCAAGGGCATCCAACTGCTCGAACAACTGCAGCGACAGGCAAGCGCTTCCGACATCAGGGTAGAGACCCAGGTACGTCTGGCCACAAACATAGCCAACGGCATCAAGCACGCCTTCCGCGAGACGGGCTGTTCGGAGATCATCATGGGTATGCACGTGCATACCGACACCAACCCGCGTTTCTGGGGAGAGTTCATACAGAGCCTCTACAACGGCCTGAACCGCCAGATCTTCCTCGCCCGTTTCGTGCAGCCGATGTCCACGCTGCGCCGCATACGGGTGGCTGTCCCTTCTCGGGCAGAGTTTGAACCTGGCTTCCACCGGTGGCTGGAACGGCTCTGCCGACTGGCAGGACAGCTCGACTGCCGTACTCAGTTCCATGGCCGCCAGGAGTCGTTGGTGCTGATAGCAGAGTATATCAACAACCGCCACCCCAACGTCCGTGCCGAATATACGCCGATGGCCCATTGGAACGAACTGCCACAGCTGGCTTCCGACATGGCTGAAGACCATCTGTTCGTGGTCGTTACCGCCCGTAAAGGCACCATCTCCTATAAGAACGCACTGGAGCGACTGCCCGACGAACTGCAGAAGTTCTTCTCGGGCAAGAACCTGATGATCATCTTCCCCGACCAGTTCGGCGAACAGAAGGACGAGCAGATGAGCTTCACCGAGGCCCAGCACCATGAGGAGAATAGTATCTATGACACCATTCTCCGTTGGTTACACGAAAGAAAAATTAAGCATTAAAGCGACATGATCGACATACAAAATATCACCAAAAGCTTCGGCACCCTGCAGGTGCTGAAGGGCATCGACCTCCATATCAATAAGAGTGAGGTCGTCAGCATCGTGGGTCCCAGCGGAGCCGGCAAGACGACACTGCTGCAGATTATCGGCACCCTTGACCGTCCTGACAGTGGCACCGTCGTCGTCGATGGCATCGATACCAGTCGGCTTTCCACGAAGAAGCTGTCTGATTTCCGCAACCGCCATCTCGGCTTCGTATTCCAGTTCCACCAGTTGCTACCTGAGTTCACGGCCATTGAGAACATCATGATACCGGCCTATATCGCTGGGCTCTCCAACCGACAGGCCCGTCAACGGGCAGAGGAGCTGCTCGACTTCATGAAACTCTCTGACCGCGCCACCCACAAGCCCAACGAACTCTCGGGTGGTGAGAAACAGCGCATCGCCGTAGCACGCGCCTTGGTAAACCACCCGGCCGTCATCCTTGCTGACGAGCCATCAGGCTCTCTTGACACGAAGAACAAGGAAGAACTGCATCAGTTGTTCTTTGACCTGCGCGACCAGTTCGGACAGACCTTTGTCATCGTCACCCACGACGAGACGCTCGCCTCTATTACCGACCGTACCATCCATCTGCGCGATGGCATGATCGAATCACCAGTCATCCCACAAACCCCAGAAGAAGAAACATGCTTACCCTCGGAGACTACAACACCCTCAGAATCGTCAAGTCTGTAGATTTCGGACTTTATCTTGACGGTGGAGAAGAAGGAGAAATACTCCTTCCACAGCGTTATGTAACGAACGACATGCACATCGGCGACGAGATCGAGGTGTTCATCTATCTCGATCAGGAGGAGCGCCCAGTGGCCACCACCGAGCACCCGATTGCCAAGGTGGGTGAGTTCGCCTGGCTGGAAGTGGCATGGGTCAACCAGTATGGTGCTTTCCTGAAATGGGGACTGATGAAGGATCTCTTCTGTCCCTTCCGCGAACAGAAGATGCGCATGGAACAAGGCCATAGCTACATCGTCTATATCAAGGTCGACGAAGACAGCTACCGTCTGATGGCTACCGCCAAGATTGACAGGTATCTCTCCTTACCGACCAAGGAGGAGGAAGACACGCTCCGACACGGCACCCAGGTCGAGATACTGGTATGGCAGAAGACCGACCTCGGCTTCAAGGCCATCATCAACAACCGCTATCAGGGACTGCTCTATGAGAATCAGATCTTCCAGCCCATCCATAGTGGTGACCGTCTGACGGCCTATATCGACCACGTGCGCCAGGATGGCAAGATCGACCTCACCCTCCAGACCACGGGCCGGCAGCACACGCTCGACTTCGCCGAGGTCCTGCTACGCTACCTCTATGAGAACGACGGACATTGCAATCTTGGCGATAAGTCGCCCGCAGAACTGATCTACGACCGTTTCCAGGTCTCCAAGAAAGCGTATAAGAAAGCCATCGGCGACTTGTATCGCCGCCGGTTGATCACCATCGGAGATGATGGTATCAGTCTGGTCAAATAAAATAAAGAAGCCTCGCCGGTTGGCGAGGCTTTCTTATTTAGAACTCTGCTGATTTCGGTGTTCTCGGGAACGGGATGACGTCGCGGATATTCTGCATGCCTGTCACAAACAGGATCAGGCGCTCGAAGCCAAGGCCGAAGCCGGCATGAGGGCATGAACCCCACTTACGAGTGTCGAGATACCACCACAGATGGGTCTGATCCATCTCACGGCGCTCCACCTCGCTCATCAGTTTGTCGTAGCTCTCTTCACGCACGCTACCACCGATGATCTCACCAATCTGCGGGAACAGCACGTCGGTACCCTGCATCGTCGGTCCGGGTGCCACAGCTCCCTTGTAGCCGACAGAACCACCATCGGCAGTATCCTCGTTCTGCTTCATGTAGAACGACTTGAAAGCACGGGGATAGTCGGTCATGATGACGGGTTTCTTGAAGTGCTCCTCCACGAGGTAGCGCTCGTGCTCTGAAGCCAGGTCGTCGCCCCAGTTGCAGGGGAACTCAAACTTCTTACCGTTCTTGATGGCCTCCTGCAGAATGTTGATACCCTCCGTATAAGGCAGACGTACGAAGGTCTCCTTCAGCACACCCTCCAGGCGCTCGATGAGCGTCTTGTCGATCATCTTATTCAGGAACTCCAGATCGTCCTTGCAGTGGTCCAGTGCCCAGCGCACGCAGTACTTGATAAAGTCCTCCTCGAGGTCCATCAGTTCTTCCTGGTCGATGAAGGCCACCTCTGGCTCCACCATCCAGAACTCAGCCAGATGGCGGGGGGTATTGGAGTTCTCAGCACGGAAGGTCGGACCGAAGGTGTAGATAGCACCCAGGGCTGTAGCACCGAGTTCACCTTCCAACTGTCCCGACACCGTCAGTGAGGTCTGCTCACCGAAGAAATCGTCGTCATAGATGATCTTGCCGTCCTCGTCCTTCTTCAGGTCATAGAGATTCTTCGTCGTCACCTGGAACATGTTACCGGCACCCTCACAATCCGAGGCCGTAATCAGCGGCGTGTGGAAATAGAAGAAGCCATGCTCATGGAAATAGGTGTGGATGGCCATGGCCATGTTATGACGGATACGCATCACGGCACCGAAGGTATTGGTACGCAGACGCATGTGGGCGTTCTTACGCATCGCCTCAAACGACTGTCCCTTCTTCTGCATGGGGTAGTCGTTGCCACAGAGTCCGTAGATCTCGATGGTCTCTGCCTGGATCTCCGAAGGCTGTCCGGCAGCAGGCGACTCGACGAGTTTACCCGTAGCACAGATGCAGGCACCGGTAGTGACCTGTTTCAATATCTCTTCACTCACTTGAGTAGGATCGACCACCACCTGTACGTTCTTGATGGTCGAACCGTCGTTCAGGGCGATAAAGTCAACGGCCTTCGAGCTACGGTGCGTACGCACCCAGCCCTTCACGCAGATGTCCTTACCGTATTCCGTGCTCTTCAGCACATCGATAATTTTAGTTCTTTTCATTTTATCTCATATTTCTAGGAATACCTAGGACCCGCCTAGGATGTTTATTCATACGCTCCCATGCGCAGACGGTCAACCTCCTCCTCTGTGAGGTAGCGCCAGTCACCGCGCTTCAGGTTCTTCTTCGTCAGACCGGCAAACTGCACACGGTCAAGCTTCTGTACACGATAGCCGAGTGACTCGAAGATACGGCGCACGATACGGTTCTTGCCGCTATGAATCTCAATACCCACCTGTTTCTTGTCGGTCGGATGAGCGTACTGCACGTCGTCGGCCTTGATCTCACCGTCTTCCAGCTGTATGCCTTCCAGAATCTGCTGCAGGTCACGGGCGGTCACATTCTTATCGAGATACACGTGGTAGATCTTCTTCTTCAGGTACTTCGGATGGGTCAGCTTGGAAGCCAGGTCACCATCGTTCGTCAGCAGGAGCACACCAGTGGTGTTGCGGTCCAGACGACCAACGGGGTAGATGCGCTCCGGACAAGCGTTCTTCACCAGATCCATCACGGTCTTACGCTGCTGCGGATCGTCACTGGTCGTCACGTAGTCCTTCGGCTTGTTGAGCAGCACATAGACCTTCTTCTCGATGGTCACGGGCTGATCGTGGAACTTCACCTCGTCGGTACGCAGAATCTTGGTACCCAACTCTGTCACCACCTCACCATTCACGGTGACGACACCAGCCTGGATAAACTCATCAGCCTCACGACGGCTGCAGATACCTGCATTGGCCAGGAATTTGTTCAGGCGTAGAGGCTCATTGGGATCATAGTTGACCTCCTTGTACTCGATGCGCTTCTTCATGCTGTACTTAGCGTTCGGATCGTAGTCGGCCGTATGCTGACGGGGAGCTTTCTTATAGGGGGCTGAACCGTAAGACTTACCATAGCTGGGCTTGTTGCCATAGCCGGAATTGTAGCCGCCCTGACGAGGCTGACCGTAGCTCGGACGCTGCTGATAGCCACCCTGGCGCTGCTGACCATAGCCACCTTGACGGGGCTGTCCGTAGCTCGGACGCTGCTGGTAACCACCCTGCTGACGTGGCTGATAGCCACCCTGACGCTGACCGTACTCGCCCTGCTGACGAGGCTGGTAACCACCCTGACGGGACTGTCCGTAGCTCGGACGCTGCTGATAGCCACCACCCTCATAGTTGTTCTGGCGTGGACGATAGCTTCCACGCTGGGGTGCACTGCTCTGGAGACCGGCTCCAAAGCCTTCCGGACGGAAACCACCCTCTTCACTGTCGTTCTGATGGTAGCTCTGACGCTCATAGGTAGGGCGCTGGCCTGTATGAATACGCGGACGCGGTGAGCGTCCCGGTCTGATTTCTCTCTGAAAACCTTCCTGCTGTGTTGGCTCTTCTTGTTTCTTCTCGTTGTTTTCGAAATCCATGTTTTTTCTCCTTCTTTAAATTAATTGTGTCTAACTTTTAAATAATTCTCTATGTTATGGTTGTTTTAGATACCAGTGTATGTGGCTGGGGTGATAGCCCTCAGTTCCTCCTTCACGTCCTCGCTGACCTCCAGTGTCTCGATGAAGTCACGGATCTTCTCACCTGTCAGCTTCTCGTTCGTACGTGTCAGCGCCTTCAGCGTCTCGTAAGGATTGGGATAGGCCTCACGACGCAGGATGGTCTGGATAGCCTCAGCCACCACGGCCCAGGTGTTGTCAAGGTCTTCCTGCAGTTTCGCCTCGTTGAGGATCAGCTTACGCAGTCCTTTCAGCGTACTTTGGAAGGCGATGACGGCATGCCCCATCGGCACACCTACATTACGAAGCACGGTAGAGTCGGTCAGGTCGCGCTGCAGTCGGCTCACCGGCAATTTGGCTGCCATGAACTGCAGGATAGCGTTGGCGATGCCGAGGTTACCTTCTGAGTTCTCGTAGTCGATGGGGTTCACCTTATGCGGCATGGCACTCGAACCCACCTCACCGGCCTTGATCTTCTGCTTGAAGTAATCCATGGAGATATACATCCAGAAGTCGCGGTCGAGGTCGATCACGATGGTATTGATACGGCGCATGGCATCAAAGATGGCACCCAGCCAGTCGTAGTTGGAAATCTGTGTCGTATATTGCTCACGCTCCAGTCCGAGCTTCTCACTGACGAAGGTGTTGCCAAACTCCCGCCAGTCGTATTGGGGATAGGCCACGTGGTGGGCATTGAAATTACCCGTCGCACCACCGAACTTGGCCGTTACCGGCGTATCCTTCAAGGCGCGCAACTGCTCTTCGAGACGATAGACATACACCATCACCTCCTTGCCCAGACGGGTCGGAGAGGCGGGCTGACCGTGCGTCTTGGCGAGCATCGGGATGTTCTTCCACTGCTCGGCATAGTCGTGCAGTTGCTCGATCAGTTCCTCGACAAGCGGGTAATATACTTGTTCCAGTGCCTCCTTGATCGAGAGAGGCACACTCGTGTTGTTAATGTCCTGGGAAGTGAGTCCGAAGTGAATGAACTCCTTGAAGCGGTCGAAACCACCCATGGCGTCGAGCTTCTCCTTGATAAAGTACTCCACGGCCTTCACGTCGTGGTTGGTCACTTTCTCAATATCCTTCACCCGCTGGGCATCAGCAGGCGTAAACTGACGATAGATATCGCGGAGCTGGTCGAACAGTTGATGGTTGACTTCCTTTAACTGAGGCAACGGCAATTCGCAAAGAGTGATGAAATACTCGATCTCCACGCGCACCCTGTAACGTATGAGTGCATACTCGGAAAAGTATTCTGCCAACGGCTCTGTCTTGCCTCTATAACGGCCATCAATAGGCGAAATGGCTGTCAGTGCACTAATATTCATTGTCTGATAATTATATTCTTAATATACTTTCTTTCTATTCATGCTCTAAAACCCAAAACCGCAACCTCGACGGCTGCGGACGGATCACTTTTGTGTCGTGGGCGCTGACGGATTCGAACCGCCGACCCTCTGCTTGTAAGGCAGATGCTCTAAACCAGCTGAGCTAAGCGCCCCTTCTCTTTGCGGTTGCAAAGGTACGCAAAGAAAATGAAACCGCAAAATTTCTGGGGGGAAATTTTGCGGTTTATCACATTTTATAACTGATATTATAACTGATAAAGGTCGCTATCGGCCATCAGTTCCACCTTTTTCTCGGCCAGAATACGCTCACAGAGGTCCAGATCCGTCGGACGGATCACCACATGCGCCACATTGCCGTTGGCAAAAGAGTACATATACTCGATGAAGACACCATTGTCGGAGAGATGCTTCAGCACCACCGACAGCGAACCGCTGGTATTAGGACATACGAAACCGATCACGTCGGTGATCTTCACGGCGAAATGTGCAGCCTTCAACACCTGATAGGCCTTATCAGGATCAGAGACGATACAGCGGAGGATACCGAAGTCGCTGTTGTCGGCAATACTCATCGCAGAAAGGTTGATACCTGCAGCCCCTAAGGCTTCAGTGACCTCGGTCAGTCGGCCTGACTTGTTCTCGAGGAATACGGATAGTTGCTTTGCTTTCATAATGCTATCGTTATTGGTTTATTGCTATAGTTTTCGATTGTCGATGACGCGCTTGGCCTTGCCCGTAGAACGCTCGATGCCCTTCGGCTCGACGAGCTTCACCTTAAAGCCCAGACCGATCACGCTACGCAGCTCTGCCTCCAGCTTCTTCTGCAGACCCACCATCGTGGCCATGTCGTCGGTGAAATAGTCTTCCTTCACCTCGACCTTCAGTTCTGAGGTGTCCGTATTGTTCACACGGTCCACGGTCAACAGGAAGTGCGGCTCATACTCAGGCAGCTTCAGGATGACATCCTCGATCTGCGACGGGAACACATTCACGCCTCGGATGATGAGCATGTCGTCACAACGGCCGAGGATTCGATCCATACGCACGAGCGTGCGCCCGCACGGACATTTATCATAGTGCAGGGCCGTCAGGTCGTGGGTGCGGTAGCGCAGCAGTGGCATACCTTCCTTCGTCAGGTGGGTGAAGGTCAGCTCACCGAGTGTACCCTCCGGCAACGGCTCTCCCGTATTCGGATCGAGAATCTCGGGATAGAAGTAGTCCTCATTGAGGTGCGTACCGTGCTGGCACTCGCACTCATAGCCGACACCAGGACCGGCAATCTCCGAGAGTCCATAGATATCGTAGGCCTTGATACCCAGCGACTGTTCCAGCTTCTGTCGCATCTTCTCTGTCCAGGGCTCAGCACCGAAGGCACCGATCTTCAGCTTAAACTCGTCACGCGCCCACTCACACTCTCCCATGGCCTCACCGAGGAACATGGCGTACGAGGGCGTACAGCAGAGCACCGTCGTTCCGAAGTCGTGCATCAGCGTCATCTGCTTCTGGGTGTTACCCGAAGAGATGGGGATTACCGACGCCCCGATGTTCGTCGCACCGTCATGGGCTCCCAGTCCGCCCGTAAACAAGCCATAGCCATAGGCGATCTGGAAGATATCGTCCTTCCCCGCTCCATAGGCCGTGAAGGCACGCGAGATGGCCTCAGCCCACATCGCCAGGTCCTTACGGGTGTAAAGCACGACGACGGGTTTACCGGTCGTACCCGAAGAGGCGTGGATACGCACAATCTGACTCATCGGCACAGCGGCCAGTCCGAACGGATAGTTGTCACGCAAATCGAGTTTGTTCGTAAACGGAAGCTTCACGATATCGTCTATACTCTTGATATCGCCCGGCTCCAGTCCCATCTCCTGGAATTTCTTCCGGTAGAAGGGGGTGTTGTGATAGACATACTCCGCCATCTTCACCAGACGACGGCTCTGGATTTCGCGAAGCTGTTCGCGGTCCATGCATTCAACGCTTTGGTTCCAAATCATAAAAATCTACTTAGTTTTTAGTTCCATGTTAACTCGTATTTGCCTTGCAAAAGTACTATTTTTTTCCGTACCAACAAAATTTCCTGCAAAAAAACTGCTTCCCCCGACCAAGATATCAGGAATTATGTGTATCTTTGCCCAGAAAACCGACAACCAATAACAACCAATGATGAAACGAACCGTTCTATCAGCTATTCTCTGTATGATGGCAGCCGCCATGACAGGAAGTCCCGTAGAGATGCAAACCAGTGGCACCACGGTCACACTGGAGTTCTTCACACCGTCGATCGTTCGTGTGGTGAAATCACCCATCGGCCACACTTACGAGAAACAAGGTCTGGTGGTCATCGCCCGGCCCGACGATGTCAGGATTACAAGGAAGGGCCATACCGTCAGCAGCGACGCGCTCACGGTGAGCCTGGATGCCAAGACGGGTGCCCTCACCTTCACGGCCAAGGGCAAGACGCTGCTCCGCGAGAAAGGCGCATGCCTGTTCGAGCCGCGCACCACAGGGCCTGATTCGGGTGCCTACCGCGTCACCCAGTGTTTCCAGCTCGACAAGGATGAAGCCATCTATGGTCTGGGCACCTTCCAGAACGGCAAGATCAACCGTCGTGGCGAACATAAGCTGATGGAACAGTCGAATCTCGAGGACTTCCAGAATGTCTTGCAGTCCATCAAGGGCTGGGGTATCTACTGGGACAACTACTCCCGCACACAGTTCGATGACGATGCCGCGAAAGGCATGTCGTTCTCCTCCGAGGTCGGCGACTGTGTCGATTACTATTTCATGTACGGTGGCTCTGCCGACGGCGTGATTGCCCAGATGCGCCATCTCTCTGGTGATGTACCGATGTTCCCGCTGTGGACCTACGGTTTCTGGCAGTGCAAGGAGCGTTACAAGAGTGCCGCCGAGCTCCTCGGGGTCGTCGATCAGTACCGTGCGTTGCAGGTGCCGCTCGACGGTATCATCCAGGACTGGCAGTACTGGGGTTCCAACTACCTCTGGAATGCTATGGACTTCCTGACAGAGGAGTATGCCAACGGTGAACAGATGATCCGCGACGTCCATCAGAAACATGCCCACTTCATGATCTCCATCTGGGCCAGTTTCGGTCCGAAGACCAAAGCCTACCGCCAGCTCGACGAAAAAGGGTTGCTCTTCGACTTTGAGACATGGCCACAGAGCGGCCTCACCTTCTGGCCGCCAAGGATGGACTATCCCTCTGGTGTACGCGTCTATGACGCCTTCAGTCCGGTGGCACGCGACATCTACTGGCAACACCTGAAGCCTCTTCTCGACAAGGGGACCGATGCCTGGTGGATGGACTCTACCGACCCCGACTTCTTCAATCCGAAGGAATCCGACTACGACCATCGGGCTGGTGCCAACGGCACGTGGCGCTCACTGCGCAATGCCTTCCCGCTCGAGACCGTCAAAGGTGTGTATCACAACCAGCGTCAGACGGAGCATCAGAAACGCGTCTTCATCATGACCCGCTCCGCCTTTGCCGGACAGCAGCACTACGGCTCCGGTCTCTGGAGCGGCGATGTCGCCTCCTCGTGGGACATGCTGCGTAAGCAGGTACCCGCCGGCCTGAGCTACTCGCTGACTGGCTGTCCTAACTTCAATACCGACATCGGTGGTTTCTTCTGTGGCTCCTACAACACGAAGGGTAGCGGTTCTGCACCTCAGAATCCCCAGTTCCAGGAACTCTACGTACGTTGGATGCAGTACGGCCTCTTCTGTCCCGTCTTCCGCAGCCACGGTGCCGATGCGCCCCGTGAGATATGGCAGTTCGGCAAGCGCGGCGAACCGGTCTATGACGCCATCGAGTCGCAGATCCGCCTGCGTTACCGCCTCATACCTTACTTATATAGCACCGCCTGGCAGGTGACCTCCAACAATGAGAGCTACCTGCGTCCGCTGTTCAGCGACTTTGCTGCCGACAAGAAGGTATGGAATATGACCGATGAGTTCATGTTCGGCCGCAGCATCCTGGCCGCCCCCATCCTCGATCCGCAATACACGCAGGAAATAGTCATCCGTGAAAATGCCATGACAGGCTGGGATGCCAAGCAACCCGCTGCAGGCGACAGCAACGTAGCAGCCGCCATCGACTGGAGCGCTCCGAAGACCGTTACGAAATATCTGCCGAAGGGAACTCTCTGGTACGACTTCTGGACGGGCAAGTCCTATCGTGGTGGACAATCCGTGACCCTCCAGACCTCCCTCGACCGTGTGCCGATGTTCGTCCGTGCCGGCAGCATCCTCCCCTTAGGACCAGAGATGCAATACACGGGTGAGAAACCCTGGGACAACCTCGAGCTACGCCTCTACCCCGGTGCCGACGGCACCTTCACCCTCTATGAAGACGAGGGCGACACCTACCGTTACGAACAGGGCGTCTATACCACCATCCGTTTCGACTGGAACGACCAAGCTCGTACGTTGACGATTGCAGAGCGCCAAGGCAGCTACCCAGGAATGCTCTCCAGCCGCCAGTTCACTGTCATCCTCCCCGACGGCACCACCAAGACCATCTCCTACCACGGCCACCCCGTCACCCTCACCCTATAAAACAATTCGTCCTCGCCTGGAATTTTCTTCTTAGATTAATCGATTACCCATTCCTTGGGGATACGGGTTTCGGAATCAAACTTCACGCCAATCTTTACCACCTTCCTGCCTTCGGTCTTATATGGAAGGGCATAATCTTTGGTGTCAATCTGCTCAAGGGCTTCCTGGGCAGTACCGTTGACCTTCAGCTCGAAAACATACGTTGTGTCAGGCATCAATACCACCATATCCACACGACCACCTGCCACTTTCACCTGCGTACGAACATACACATTCAGCATCGAGAATATCAGATACAGCGTATATTCATAAAAGCCCTCTGCCGTAGCAGCCTCAGCCAACTTCTGTTTGAAGCCCTCCACATATGGGATTTCAGCCATATAGCTCTGCATCTCGCGCATTGCCAGATCTGCATCACCTTTCTTCAGGGCACGCCAGAACTTCAAGGCAAAGCCAGCCTGCACGGTTTCACCCTCCAGTCCTGCATATACGGGCAACAGTCCATCGACATAGCCGACACGTACTTCCTGATTAGGAATAGAAAGAGTATATATATCCGACTCTCGATCATAGTGCTTAATGGTCAGATAGCCTGTCTGATAAAGCAAGGGAATCATCGTCGTCATCGCTTCTGTAGGGCGATTGATCGAATAGTCAGTTGCTTCGATGTCGTCCATATCAGTAATGTTAAACTTGAATTGCTTCATCAAACGGATGAGGAATGTCGGGGTACCTGTCTCGAACCAATAGTTGGCAACACGCTTGTTAGCAAAAGCGCTCAACAGGCTATAAGGATTATAGACATCTGGCGACTTGTATGAAAAATGATATCCATCATAATGAGTTTTTAGTATGTTGGTCATCTCCTCTTCTGAATATCCATACGAATCTGCCAATAGACTGATATCCTCAGCCATTTGCACATGAAATTCCTCTTGAGTGATGCCGCAAATGGCAGCAAACTCAGGTTGCAGAGTAACATTTGTCAGATTATTCAGCGTTGAGAATATATTCAGTTGGCTCAACCGAGTGATACCTGTCAGGAAACAGAACTTTATAAATCTTTCGTTTGCTTTCAAGGGCTGATAGAACTCTTGCATTACGTTTCGAACGTCATCAAGCAGAGCGGCATTATGTATCACATCCAATAGTGGGCCGTCATACTCATCTATGATGACTGCTACCTGTTTTCCTGTTTGTTGATAAGCACGCCTGATAAGGCCGTCGAGTTTACTGCCTGGAGAGAATTCTGCAGAATCTGAACCATATCTATCTGAAAACCTTTCCAACAAAAGCATTAACCGACTACGCAATTCCTTAGCATCCTGTTGTCCTTTTATTATACTTAAATCTATATGCAATACAGGATACTGCGTCCACTCTTGCTCCAGCTCCATGATTTTCAGCCCTTCGAAGAGTTCACGCTCGCCCTGAAAATACGATTCTAATGTCGATGTTAAAAGCGACTTACCAAATCGGCGCGGACGGCTCATAAATATGTATGTTGCATAATGAGCCAACTGCCAAATCAAGTCTGTCTTATCTATATAAACATACCCCTCACGAATAATCCGTGAGAACGTTTGTATGCCTATGGGATATCGCCTTGCAGTCATCGTCATCTGCTATTTTGTTGCAAAGATAGCACAAATCTGTATAAAATCCAAATTTTACTCGTTTTATTTTTCGAGTTAGCCTGCCTATTCTATATCCGGAGTCGGGCATTTTGTAATATGTAACCTACGGATTAATATCTATCAAGGTGAGCAGTCCTCGCTCTTTCTCAATTGTATATTGATTCACAAGATTTACGACCAAGCTGTCTTCAATATCCAGTTGCTGCATTGGACCATTCTTCGGATATATATCAAGGAATGCAACCTCCTCACGATCTTTATATACCAGATAAATCAACCTATAGCCATCCTTTTTGCTCAAACGATGCTTCTTATCCGGCAGCCTCAACTTAATAACTATTCGTTCTGAATCCATCAGAATCATATCATAATTCCGACGAATCTGTTCAATAGAAACATCACGGAAAGCCGCAGAAACCTCATCTTCCACTGTGGCATAGACACCACGACGGACGTTCCTCAGCACCTCAATCCTACTAACGAAATTCGCAATTGCAGAAAAAGTAATCATGCCTCAGCAGTTCCATCCAGACGCTTATCAACCTCAGCCAAACGCTGAAGAGCTTTTTTCATCTCCTCATTCTTTGGCATCTTGATACAAAAGTTCACGATATCACTGTTTAACTCATACAGAGCCGAATAGTTCATGCCGAGTTTTTTCGTCTCCTCCCCCAACCCCATGGACTTGGGCTGCTTTCTACAGGCATCATACAGTTGCTTAATGGTCTGTATCAGAATAACGAACTGTCCACCAAACATCTTATAATCCTCCTCAGTAATAGTGCGCCACTCATCATAGATAAGCTCATAGAGGCTATCCAATTCACGATTAAGCCTTACCAGCTGAGCCACATGGTACCTATTAGGAGTAGCCACATCAAGGCGATGGCTGTAGCTTCGCTTGCTCAGCCTTTCGACTCTATTGGTAATAACACTTGTCTGACACATATTGCCTTTCCTTTTTGGGTGCAAATATAGTTATTATTTTTCTAATAGCATCAAATTCAAAGCCAAATTAACAATTTTTGCCGCTTATCCGAGCCCTACAAGTCTTAAGCAGGTATAGTGCAACGGCCCAAAGGGGAATAATCTTTTTCTTTTTTCACAAAAGAGGGTATGTCATTACGGCATTAAGTCCTTACGTTCCTTATTCATGGTATCAATCAACCAGTCCTTTTTGGCTCTCGACCACTTTTTCAACTGCTTCTCCCTGGCTATTGCCTGCTCAACATCCGAAAACTTCTCAAAGTATACCAGTTTATGGCAATTATACTTCTGCGTAAAGCCTGGAATCGTCCCGGACCTATGTTCCGCCAAGCGCCTCTCCAAATCATTCGTCACACCGATATACAGTGTCGAGTCGTTACTATTCGCGAGAATATATATGTAGTATTGATTCATTATTCATTTTAGTTTTTTTGGAAAACCTTCTCTCTGTGTCATCTCGACCAACCTCCTTGTTGTCATCTCGACCAACGTGGAGAGATCTCTCCATGCGCTACGCTTAGTCGAGATGACAGGGAAGAGGGGATTCGAGATGACATACACCCCTTGTCATTTCGAGCGCTCGGCTATGCCGCTTGTCTCGTCCAAGAAATCTCTAAGATCTCCCCTCTACTACCTTCCAATCGACAATCTGCCAAAGCGCCGACAGATGAGCAGCACGACGATTCTGGTAATCCAGATAATAAGCATGCTCCCAGACATCGAAAGTCAACAGCGGCCTCAAGCCCTTTTGAATGGGGTTCTCAGCATTCGGCTCCTGTGTAATCACAAGTTTCCCGTCCTTGTCTGCCGACAACCACACCCAGCCTGAGCCAAACAGTCCTACTCCTTTAGCCTCGAACTCAGCCTTAAAAGCCTCAAACGAACCAAAATCACGAACGATGACGTCAGCGAGCTTTCCTGTAGGCTTATTATCAGCCTTAGGCGCAAAGAATTGCCCAAAATACAGATTGTGGTTCAATATCTGCCCCGCATTATTCAGAATACCAACCCCAGCTTTTAGGACCGCTCCTTTGGTCGCTTGTTCCTGGAGAGTTTCAAGGATCTCCTCCAAGGATAATCCAGCCAACGGACTCCCCTCCAGCAACCCGTTCAGATTATTCACATACCCAGCCAAATGCTTTCCATGATGGAAACCAATCGTCTCCTTACTAATCACCGGTTCCAATGCATCAATCGCATACGGCAGCCCGATCAATTCAAACTTCCCCATAATACACATATTTAGTTATCCGCCACGAAGATAACATTATTCTCGTTAACCAACAAGAAAATAAACACTTTTTCTCATATTTTACAATACCTTTCCTTCCTTGTCATCTCGACAAGTTCCCTTCCCTGTCATCTCGACAAGTTCCCTTCCCTGTCATCTCGACAAGTTTCCTTCCCTGTCATCTCGACAAGTTTCCTTCCCTGTCATCTCGACTAAGCGAAGCGCATGGAGAGATCTCTAAGAGATCACTTGAGATTTCTCGACTACGCTCGAAATGACAAAGGGGGATGCTCGAATTGACTGTGTTCAATTATTAAAAAATCCTAACAGAAAGCCACTTTTTCTGATTTTCTGACAAAGTTCGTGACTACATGTAATCACGACGACCAATTTTATTTACTATACCTTTGCAGACGTGTTCGTAATAAAGCGGGCACGTCTAATTTTTTTATCATAAAATTACATGTCACTAAAAGAACAAATGTCAAACGACATCGCAGGCATCATCCTGCAGAAAATCAGAGAAAAGAAAGGTCGTCTCAGCATCATCAGCGACGAGTCAAGTATCAACCGCAAGCACTTCAATGTGGAGGACTTCACCAAGATGACCCACTATCAACAGACGCGCATCTTCTATTGCCTAGCCCTATACCTCCCCAATGGAGAATTCGAGGCACTGACAGACGAGCTCAGGGAGACCATCCTCAAGTACAAAAAAGAGTATGGATTTGACGTGCTGGACCTATGAACGACAACATGGACCTCATCCGTCGGCATCTGCCTCGCAGGAATGAGCAGAAAAGCATCCTCGCTACCGCACCGACACAACAGGAGATCGACGCCCTGTTTGCCGAGCGTATCACGCCCGAGAGCGACCTACCGCCCATGCAACCCTTGTTCCGGATGTTCGACACCCCCTGTTTCTATCGGGGTGAACTGGTGGCCGACTGCGGTAAGGCGAAAAGCGGCAAGACCACCTTCCTCTCCGTCCTCATGGCCAGCGCCGTCAGTCAGGCACCGATCCTCTCACTGGCACGGGCAGGCGAAGTACCCCTCAAGGTCGTTTGGATTGACACCGAACAGAGTCAGCAATCGACCCAGGAGCTCCAGAAGGAACGTATCGTCCCCCTCATCCGCGGCCACGATGCCCAAGACCAGCAGGCACCGCCTGCTCTCAACGACCACCTCTATGCCTTCAACCTCCGAGGCCTCGGCTATGAAGCCCGTCGGCGGATGGTCGAGGTGGCCATCAGAAGCGTCAAACCCGACCTGGCGATCATCGACGGCATCAAGGACCTCATGACCGACATCAACGACGCCGTACAGGCCACGCTCATCATGGAACAGCTGATGGCATTGGCCAAGGACCTGAATTGCTGCATCGTCTGTGTGCTTCACCTCAACAAGAGTGAGGCCGACCGCAACATGCGTGGATCGATCGGCACCGAACTGACCAACAAGGCCTTCGAGGTGTTCCAGTGCGAGATGATCGAGGAGTCGGAGACTTTCAAGGTCAGCCAGACCTACTCCCGCAAGCAGAAGCTGCGTCAGCGCCTCTACTACCGCCTCGACGAACAGCATCGCCCCACCCTCATCGCCGACTACGTGGAACAGCCGCGTGATGCCCTGGGCCGTTTCATGTCCACCAAACCCAAGAACGAGAACCTCGCCACCCTCTTCACCGAGGCGATGGAGGGTCGTGTGCAACGGCCCTTCAACGAACTCATGGCCGTCGCTTTCAAGAAGTTCGAATTCCCCGATCCGAAGACCTACTATGCCGCCATCGACGAAGCCATCCGCCAAGGCATCATCCGCAAGACGACACACCCGGAACGCAATGAGACATGGATTGAGCTGGTCAGCCAGCACCCGTCGCTCTTCCTCGGTGAGCAGGCAGCCGATACGGACCTGCCCTTTTAATTTAATTATTTAATTAATAGCCCCTATAAGGGGCTTAATTTAAATTTAATTTATTTACACGCGCGAGCCGATGAAACTCTCAGAGATCCTCTCCCCCTCCTTCCGCACCTTCCAAGGCAGCAGCAGAGAACGCGTCGATTGGCTGCTCCCCTCCCAGCAGATGGTCAGGAAGTGCCAGGCAGACACCTTCGCGTTCTTCCAGCCCTTCCTCGACCGGGGACTGCTTACAGCAGCAGAGGCCACAGCCGCCGCCACCCGTTATCACCTCGGCAAGAGCAAGAGCGGCAAGCCCATCTTCTGGATGATCGACGAGATGCAGCAGGTGCTCGACGGCCGGATAGACGACAGTTGGGTCTCCAGCCAACTCAAGACCCGTGAGCCCCTGCTCCAGTACTGGCAACCCACCCACTGTCTCTTCGGCCTCCACCTGCTCTACGAACCCGTCGCCCCAGGCATCGGCATCACCAGTCAGAAGCCTGTCTGCATCGTCGAGTCCGAGATCAGCGCCGTCGTCCTCAGTACCCTCTACCCCGACTGTCTGTGGCTGGCCTATGGCTATCCTGCCAACATGACCATCGACCGTCTGGCCCCCTTGCAGTGTCACGACGTCAGTATCTATCCCCGTACAGACCCGTTCGGGGAGACCTACCTGTCGTTCCTCGAACTCGCCGACCAGGCCATGCACCTCTTTCACCGGCACTTCACCGTGGAGTCACTGTTGGAAGACCATGCCACCCCCGACCAGAAAGCCCGTCACATCGATCTCCTGGATTTCTGCCTTGAATCCGCCGCGCCATCAACTTAGAAACAGATCATTTCCAACTTACTTTTCATCCAAAAACAATTTAGAAAAATGACAGAGACAACCTTCAAGATCAGCTCCTACGGCAAGTCCGAACTGGCCCTGCTGTATTTCCCCGACAGCGAGACAGCCGCCGGTGCCCTCAGCAACCTCAACAGCTGGATCCGTGGCAACCGCCAGCTACGCGATGCCCTGCGCCAGTGCGCCATGCCCCCCAAGTCGAAGTTCTTCACCCCCAAGGAAGTCACCCTCATCACCCACTACCTCGGTCCCCCATAATAGTATCAATGAGTCAAAACGTCCCATTTTGTCAAAGGATGCTCGTAACCGAGCATTCAGAAAACAGTAACTTTGCAAATGGTCAGAGGAACCTCCTCTACCAACGAGCAGCGCGCAGCTCAAAAACATGAAATTAAAAATTAAAATTAAACAACAATGGTACGTTACATTCTCCAGCAGATCAAGATCACATCCCACAAGTGCTTCGGCAAGTGGTTTGCCAAGAACGTCGTCGAGGAGACCATCGATCTCGATGCCCTCGCCGAACACATGAGTAACCACAACAGTCCTTACTCCAAGGGCGTTATCAAAGGCCTCCTGACCGACATGATTGCCTGTATCAAGGAACTGCTCCTCGAAGGCAAGAACGTCAAGATCGACGACCTCGCCATTTTCTCCCTCGGCATTAAGAACAAGCTCATGGCCGACAAGGAAGACGACTTCACCGTCTCCAAGAACATCGAAGGCGTGAAACTCAAGGCCCGTGCTACCGGAGAGCTGATGTCGAAGTCACTCAACCTCGACGCCACCCTGAAGAAGGCCACCTTCATCAATGGCAAGATAGTCAGCAACGACTCGACATCTGGCGAAGGCACGAATTCTGGCACTGACACGCCTTCTGGCGAAGGCTCAGGCTCAGGCAGCTCCACCACGCCGACAGACCAAGGCGGTGGTAGCACGATCCCAGGCGAAGGCGACTAACGCCTAAGCCATCCCAGCTACCCGTGAGAGAGGCAACGTGACAGGGAGCGGGCTATAGCCCAAGAGGAGGCCCTCGCGCCTCAACAAGTCCAACAGCCGGCTATTGAAGCCCCTCCGCCGCCCTCTCTCACCTTTTTTCACCATCATCAACCCACTAAAAAAAGTAGAAACCACATGAAGACCATTTTGAAAAATTGGAAACAGATTGTCAAATTCCTCGCCTGGTTCTTTGCAACCCTCGCAGGTTCCTCCATCGCATCCAGTTGCACAGGCCAGTGGCTTTAAACCGAGACGACCATGCGAACGATCAATCTAATAGTCATTCATTGTTCCGCCACCAAGGTGACGCGCAACTTCACCGTCGCAGACCTTGAGGCCTGCCACAAGTCACAGGGCTGGTCGGGTATCGGCTACCATTACTACATCACCAAGGACGGCCAACTCCACCAGACCCGTCCCGAAGATGTACCCGGGATCCATGCCAAGCGCTATAACGCCCACTCCATCGGCATCTGTTACGAAGGCGGTCTCGATGCCAATGGTCAGGCTGCCGACACCCGGACACCAGCCCAGAAGCACACCCTGCTCAACCTCCTCAGGAGTCTGAAGTACGATTACCCCGGCGCGAAGATCCTCGGCCACCGCGACCTCCCCTGGGTGAAGAAAGACTGCCCCTGCTTCGATGCCCAGGAGTACGCTGACCTCCCCCCTCTCACCCTCGAGCAGTAACCACAAAAAATGCCCGGCTCCTGATTGGAGGCGGGCATTTTTTCGAAAAGAAAGGAGCAGAGATATTTCAGAATTATATCAGATTTTCGCGAAAACATTTGGAACATATCAAATTATTCTTTATCTTTGCCACAGAATTAAAATAAGGAGAACAGTTATGATGACATCAAAGACCACCATTACCCCAATACAGCTCCACCTACTCGAGATGTTCAAATATTGCGATAGTGAACAGATGATGACAGACCTGAAGGATTGTCTGGCAGAGTTTTATGCCAAACAGGTACAAAATGAGGCAGATAGATTATGGGACGAAGGTTCCCTCAACGCAGAAGCCATTGAGAAAATTCTCGATGAACATTGGAGAACTCCTTACGAGACGGCAAAGTGATGCGACGCATTGTTATCGACACTAATTGCCTTTTGGCCATCCTTCCTTCTCAGAGCCCATACCACAAGGTCTGGACAGATTTTTTGAATCAGGAAATCGAAATATGTATTTCTAATGAAGTATTGATGGAGTATGAAGAAATCCTCTCAATAAAGACTTCCCCATTTTTTGCCAATGCCATCATTAAGACCCTTCTCAACAAGCGGAATCTCATTCGTGTTACACCAGTATGGCGATTCAACTTGATAACGAGCGATCCCGACGACAACAAGTTTGTCGATTGTGCTATATGTGGTCAAGCAGAATACCTAGTATCCAACGATAAGCATTTCAAAGTTCTAAACGACATTCAATTTCCGTCGATTACCTTAGTAACCCTTCAGGAATACATCACGCGATAACCACTGCGAATCAAACACAAAAAAAGCCGACCAGCAAAATGCCAGTCGGCTATAAGCAAATCATCGCTCGCCCTTTAGGGCACAGGCTTTGCTCATATAATCGACCAGCGTTCAGCGTAGTCGACAAAAACATCCCGACCCTTTGATGGGTCGAGGATACATTCGCTCGACCTCTGGTCGCTTGCTACCGAAGGGACGCAAGAATGTAAGAGCGACAGGCGGAGCGGTTAAGTCTCTTGCCCGCTCGATCTTTGATCGCTTGCTACCAGCGGGACGCAAGAACGATTGGCGAGAGATTTAGAGAGTGGTTCGAAGCCTCTTCTTAAGGACAAGAAGAGGTTGGTGATGTTGGTGACCTGCAGGGCGTTGCCCTGCAAAAAAGGGTTTTAGGGTTTTACCCTATTAACATATTTCATCCACTTCACCACCCCATACCACATATTTCTTATCGTCATAAGGCATGACATCACAGGATTCATCCTATACTCAATCCTATACACCTCATACCTCCATTTGATATTATTTGTCAGCAGGAATTTACCAAGCATTCCCCATTTCGTTATTACTCTTGATTTCAATACTGTCACCATCAGGGATCTGCAATTGCAGCTAAACTTACTCAGGCTGCAGAGTCTATACGAATGACCCTTCGAGACCATATCATCCTTGCGGATGAGCAGTAATAACAAGAAACTATAGCCGTACAAACGGCATCCTCAACCACAATTATGGCTCGATACTTCTGAAAGTACCGAGCCATAATTATATCATCTTAATCCGGATTTTTCACAAATCACTTCACATCAAAATGATTCTCAGTCTTTTTATCAAATCTCCTTCAATTATCAAGTTTCATTATTTCCACCTCAGTATCATGTCTTTTTGCCTCCTTCATATACACGCCGCTAAGATCACGGAATATTTCTGATGTTATTGGGTACATAATCTGAAGTTCTTCTGCTGTTTTGCGGAACCTTGCAGCCTTATTGTATTCAATATCACCTCCATCATATGGCCCACGTACCGTAGAACCAAGCCGATTATAAATTTGGGCATGAAAACTATCATTAACAGACTTGTTATTTAGACCTTCTATGATTTCACAAATTATACCTGGAGGGCATCCTTGTATACATTGTGGACAGTTAGCGAGCAATTGCCCTATAGTGTGGTTTACCATACTCATTTTCTTTTTCTCTTCACCCAACTTTTGCAATGTCGCAATATACTCCCGCAACCTTTCCTCATCTATCGCATCATCCTCACCCATACATGGCATAGTATGAATACTTAGTAGTAGCCTCCCACTAAACGTAGCCAACACTCTGCGTTGTTTATCTGAAGTATTGTTCTCTTCTTCTAGCTTCCTTTGTTCAGGATCATCGGAATAGAAAGCATAATCTATCATTTCAAACAAATAATGCGGACTCTCAATTATCATTTTATAAATCTTCCAATCGCTTATTTCTTCACCCGACATAAGAATATAAGGAATCTCCAGGGCAACGATGTCAGTATCAGACACCTCAGGCTGCTTGTCAATCCACTCCATAACACCATCCAATTCAAATCGAATAAAACCAAGTCTCTCTGGATCTAAGATTGGTAGCACCCTCTTCATCGTATTTACCACGTAGTTCAAATCCAAAGGATATTGTTCCTTGTATTCTATCACATGATATAGTATCTTAACCACTTGCTCTCCTCTACCTGCGGACTCATAATGACTAATAAGGTAATCCACCCTTGTATCAGGTATGACATGCGTTTCAACATGCGCCCAATAGTCATGCTGCTGTTGTTCAGTAAGCGACTCTACATAATTCCATATTTCATCATCAACATTCCATATAGCTGCCAAGGGATACCAGACATAGGCATGATTCTTATATGTATTCACCTTATCCAAGAATCTTTTTCTATCACTTATATCGATTCGACTGAAATAATCCACAGCTGTCCTATTGAAAAAATCATCAGATTCCACAAGCATATAAATCCGATCAAAATAGTCGAACGCATCTTCTTGCATAGCAAGAGCACGCATGATATATTGAGGATTTTGGAGTCTCTTCGAATAGTCCATCAATGCTTCAAAACCATCTTGAGTTAGCAAACTGTTAACAGCCTCACATCGCAGTTCCTCCACTTTCTTAAACTTTTCTTCATATCCTGTTATTCCTCTCAATTCGGGCAGTTGATGATAATTCCCATCAAACAAATGTTCCAATAGGTCTTGTAAGTTTGCTGGTTTAAGATTTTCTTGTAATGCTTCCCACTCCATTAATTCATTATCAGGCAAACACCATTTGGCGTTTGGGTAACTACGGAAATGATTAATATGGTTCATCAGGTTCTTGTAAAAAGTCTTATTACCTTTAAGTATATCTTTCTGGCAAACAACATGCTCTCTAAGCATCTTTCTTAAATCTGCAAAAACTGAACTGTAAGTAGCAATCTCCATAATATCTGACATTTCGTCTACAGTTGGCTCAGGATGAGCTACAATCAATTCACAAATACTTTTCAGTACAGCATATATTTCGCCATATGTAATACGATTTCTAATAACAACTTGTTTAAGTCTCCACCTTGATATTCTTGGTGAATAGCTCACGTGCTGTTGGTCATATCTTTTTGCCAGCCTAAAACACAAATCCAATCCAACTTCAGGATACGACTTATAGATTCGTTTAATAGCTTGACATCTGTGTTCTGCATCGGTCATTGTCATCGGCATCCATAAGCGATATATATCAACCAACGAGTTAATTGGCTTATTCGAATAATTACTGTCATTAGGGATTAAAGTCAGTTGAGCCAATATAAGACTAACTCTTGTTAGATACTCAGGCATCCATGCAAGCATCTCTAACGCAAACAAAACATGAGTATATACAACCTCGTACTCCGAAGCAAAGAAATGCTTCTTTTTTATTGGAATAAAAAGCCGTTTCATAAGAGAATCATCCTTCCTCAAATCATTTTCAACATATTCCACAAAAGCCTTTGGCGATGCTTCTGCCAGATACGAAATGATATCTCCATGTTTATAGGTTAGCCACCAATGCATGTCTGATGATTCAAATATTTCCTTTACGTAAACATCTACCTGTTCTTGACCTTGTCTGTCTTTATCAAGTAGTGCTCTTAATATCAACGTTAAACACAGTCCATCCCTAACCTGTCCGGAGTAATGTCCCTTACCAACTTCGTACACGTATTGGTTCGGATCCATAATGTCTGCTGCATTCGGATCTAAATCAGCTAAAGACTTCTTCAATACATTGAAAAACCTCTTAAAATATTCATCTGTGATATATTCTTTTATATACAAATATGTATCATAGGGCGACAACACATACCAGCAATGATTATAATATCCAAAAGGACTGTCATCAATTTGAAGCCATTCCAATAACAATGACGAGAGTTCTTCGTAATCTATTCCGGAAAGCTCACTTATAACTTCCTTATCTCCATCCCAATTATCCACCCATCTGCCTAATAGCATAATTGGTATTACTTTTTTCAGATCCGCTCTGTGTGTCCATTGTGGTCTTGTAGATACGAACTCTAATTGATGTCTTAACACCGACACGCTTCTCCCACTATCAATAGCTGCCCTATTTGCTTCTATTTCAGAAAGACCACTATCTATAAGCGATTGCTGGAACATATAATAATCGTGGCCGGTCAGTCTTATTACTTTTCCATATGGATTCTTTTCGGAATAATTACTAGCAAACACTATACTATTATTGTTCTCTCGAACATAAACACCATAGTTCTCAACTCTACAATTGGTTATTATAATGATATCGTGGTACTCTGTCAGCAATTCTAATACCGATCTTTCATCATATGCAATGATGCAGCGATCAATAAGAGACTGAGTGTTGCTATTAAGAATGCTGGCAGCAAGAAAGGCAAGAGATTCGTCTGTTGAGTTTGAGACAATTGACAAACTATTGGCAGAAGATAAACACTGCAATAGTTCAGCATTGGCACCTTCTCTACCACCCAATAATAGTTGATAGTTTAATGTCATACCATTCTCATTGACAGACCATTTCTTCCAAAAATCTTCAACGGAATCTATCCTTAAATCAAAATTCCGTTTTATGATTGACGTCAGCCAAACCGCCACAGTAGGGCATTGAGAGAGCCAATCTTCCAACTCCACAGCAGTCAATACCCTAACACTTTTCCATTTTCTATCTTTTTTCTTCGAACTTACCCATCTACTGGAAGCAGTCCATATTCTTGGTGTGACAAAAACAAAGTTAGCTACTTTTCGCTCTTTGGATGCTGTTTCTTTAGTACGTTTGTCATAGTCGCCATCCGCCTTTTTCTTTTGGTTTCTGTTAGTTCCAATTTCAAAAACAGATAGACCTGTTGACACATAAGGATTTGATTGGTTTACCTCTAAAACGCCATCAAATCCTGGCATATATACATTATCTTCATTCGGAAAAGAGACATAAGTAATTTCCTTAAATGAAGCATGAATCAATCTTCTCATCAACTCTGGCATCAGAGCTTCGCTCTCTTTCGTATCAGCCCAATGCTGCAAATCCAATGCTTTTATAAGTTTCAACATACCTATTATTCTTTATTCTGGTAAAAGAATCTTATTCCTATTCCACCAAACATCTAAGTATAATCCTTATACTAACGACAAAAAGTCAACCCGAAGGAAGACTTTTTGTTATTAATTTCGTTTATTACTACTATTCATGAAAAAGATCATCAACGTCTACCTCATTATTTATACTTTGCCATCCTGCATTGTGCACCAAACCTGCAGAAGTCACCATAGTCAAGTGAAGGGACTTATTAGTACCAGTAACTTCACGGAATGTATCACGCCGTTCCAACATTCGTTGTGCATATTCTGCAGAAATTGCAAAGGGTTTGTTAGTGAACTTCATCTCGCAGAGGTTAATGGTCTTATCACCACGGTCAATGATCAGGTCTATCTGAGCGCCCTTATGCTCTTCGCCATCCTTACCAATATATGGCTTACACGACCATGAACATACATTTGTCAAGATACCACTGATACCCAACTTATGCTTGATTTGAGGAATATGATGCAGGCAAACCTGTTCAAAAGCGTAACCCTCCCAACTGGAAATATCCTGCCCCAGATGACTCCAATAGTGTTCGTCACCTCCATGATAGTTCTTAACGAAACGGAGGTAGAACAAAGAATAGAGATCAGTAAGTTGATACATCACATCACGTTCTGACTTTCCAAAAGCATTGTAACTACGGATGAAATCACAGTTGCACAAATCTTCAAGAACTTCAGAAAAATAGCCGTTATCTTCTACACATATTTCCCGAATCAGTTCCTGTCTTGTCATACCTTTCATCTGCTTCGAAAGCACTTCAACAACACGACGATAGAGACGGGACTCCTTAAAAAGAGACTTATAGAGGAAATTATACTCTTTTTGGAGTGGTGCATTCTCTGAAAAAAACAACGCATCTAAGTTCTGAGCAACGCTCAGACTTCGACTCATCATATCAAGATAATATGGTGTTCCACCAACTGCCATGTAGGTTTCTATAATATGTTGGCGCGATAAATCAAAGCCTCGCAACTTCAGAAACTCCTCTGTCTCACTGAGATTGAATGGACGCAGATAGATTTGCTTCGTCACCCGATTGTGCAGCCCACCTTTATCGCCAAGCAACTTGTTTGTCATCCAGGTTGTTGCCGATCCACAAACAATTAGTTTGATATTGTCATGTTTCGAAGCCCAGCCATTCCAAAACAAGTCAAAAGCTTTAAGGAAACGCGAACGGGGGGTATCAAGCCATGGAAGTTCGTCAATGAAAATATCTATACGTTCTTTGTCAAGCAAAGTTTCTATATACTCACGAAGCATAAGAAACGCCTCCATCCAATCCTTGGGAACCTTGTACTTCTTTTTTGCATAGATACCAAGCTGGGTAGCAAAGTTCATTAGTTGTTCCTTACGAGTACCTTCGTAGATGCCAGTAGTATAGAAATCATATTTTGCATCAAACGTCTTATCAATGAGAAATGTCTTGCCGATACGCCTACGTCCGTAAACAGCAACTAGCTCAGCTTTGGGGGAACTGAGAATTTCATGCAGGAATGCCATTTCTTGATGCCTGCCCACTATGATGTTTTTATTTTCCATATTCGATGTGCTTATTTTTGGTGCAAAGATAGCATTTTTTATTGAAACTCAAAACAAATAGTGCGTTATTTTACTGCGGTAACTCGCTTTTTTTTTGCGTTGCCGCAGTATTATAGGCTTCTGCACTGTAAATCCCATACTCGAAAACAGCATCTATCAGAAATCATCGTTCCCCATTCTTCCTCCTATTCAAATAAAGGTATAGAGTTGGACGCTGAACTCCTCGCCATCCTCATTGGCGGATGTACATTTCACCCGACGTAGGCACAAATAAAAATCCACAGAGATTCTATAATATCTCCGTGGATTTAAATGTCTTTATACCACTCTTGTCATCCCGAGCATCGTCGAGAGATCTCTCCTCAACGAATGCTTACTTTTAACGAGAAAAGGGCCTTGATCATTCAATCTCAGCCCTTTTCGAAATTTTGCTATGGAAAAACTCACATCACCCCAATCCTCTCAAACAACCTCCTGAACGCCTTATTCGGATTCTCCTGCACGATTTCCTCTGCGACCTCGCGAGCAATCTTCTTGCATACGGGACTACTGTCAGACAACCGTTTTATCCAACCTGCGAAATGGTCATAGTCATCACCCCGCTTGCATTCTGGTGCACGTCGCTTCATACGCTCAATGATGTCCTGCGCAACCAGCCTTTGGTCAGCCTCTGACATATACTTGGCATAATTCGCTAGATTCTCTTCTGCATTATATGAGGTATGCAGGCAGAACTTCACCAAGTGGTCATACATCTTCCGCTCCATGTAAATCTGCGCCTCCACATCATCATAGTCTTCTTGAAAGACATCATCCGCATTCAGAATGGCATCGTCAATGAAAGTCTCCCATTCCTTCTTGGATAACACCTTTTGGAGCTTGTCATAATAAGGCTGCTTTCTGGCAACAGTGCGGAAGCGGTATTTGCACACCTCTATGGTCTTCTCGCGACTGCCAATCAGATCCAGTACTTCAAAGGTCTTTTCGCAATAATCCCCCAAGAACACCCCTTTCTCTCCAGAGATATCCATCAGCACGATTGCTTCATCATACATCTTCCACTCTATCAGCATATCGATATAGAGACTTCTCAGGTCTTCGTCACTCTTATGTCTCTCCATCATATTGATGGCCTCACTGCGTTGTCCCATCTTGTCCAAGCAGCGAACCAACTTCTCTAAATACCCCTTCTTCTCGAAAGATATTCTCACAGACTCCACCTTCTTCTGAAGCCATGTAAGATACCGCTTTGGTGATAGCACCTTTGCCTGAGCATCCTCCAGGAAATCATCTATCCGACAGACATGGCTCTTTTTGAAAGGCTTACAGTCAGCCACTATTTCCTTCATCAGTCCACGCTGAGAGTCATCATCAATATCCTCTCCAGTAATCAGCAGTTCAGTCAGCATCACCCTCGCAAGCTCCAACACCTCTTTCAACGGTTTCCTTCTCAACCACCACACTTCGCCATAAATCTCTCCATATGGATGGTCAGCCTCATATTCAGCGCAAGTCAGGGTCATCACATACCTGGCAATCTCAGCAGCATCCAGCAGACTACCTTCTTTCACCTTCTCATCTGCCAGATTCATCATCCGAGAAAGATCTACTGCAATAGCCCCCCAGTCATACCCATCACCATTCTTGATACCAGCTGGCGTTGGATGCATCAGGCATTGCTGCACCATCGAGCGATAATCATCCTTCTCTGGCCTCCAGAACTCATTGACCAATGCCATAGCCAGTTCTTCATGCTCTTGCGCATAAGAACAACAAAAGTCATAAAGCACATCCTTTGGAATCTGCTCTATGACTTGCGTTAGTTTGGATGACAAATCGCTGTAGTGACCGACTTGTCTATGTCTTCCATCAGACATCTTACATATTACATCTCTTACGCCCCCATTGAGGTATAAACAAGTAACTACAAAACTGCCAAATGGCTTTCAGAATATTCTTCATCGGCCAGGAAACTTTATTTCAGCCATCCCACTCTCTATCTCTTCTAGAGGCACACTCCCATTCCACATTCGATAGACATAGAGAGGGGTAATGCCTCCAAAATCCATAGAACAGCTGCGAGTTTCATTTTCAATAAACTCTTTAAGATCTTCTATAATACTCATGCGCTCAACGTTGTCTCTTGGCAAAGCCAAGAACTTGATTTAATTTAAAGTGACAGTATATCCACGTCTTGCAATGGCTCATAAGCACCATCCTTCATTTCCAGAATACACGTACCAAATTCAAGCGCATGTACTGTGTGCCATACACCTATTGGTATACTAACAGCAACGTTTACACCATTAGGCTCAATGACAAACGAATCCGTACAGATGCGTTCCAACTCATCATAGAACTCAACTTGCAACCTCCCCCTCAGACAAACCATAGTTTCCGAGGTTTTCTGATGACGGTGTATAGGCAATTGACTTCCTGGTTCTATTGCATTGAGCATCCGTTGACTCTGGTCTGCGTCTGAATTACGCAAATCAAGATTCATTCTCAACCGAGGACTCGTCTTCGCCTGTTCTGTCAGATTATCCAGTATTGCTTGCGTAATCTTCATAACTGTCAACTTCATTAGTATGCTCTCAACACAATCTCAAAAGCCTCTGCATAGTTCACTCCCCACTGACTACCACGCACAGCTGCTAATCCTGTGATATACTCAGCAGAACGAGGATGGGGATAAGGACGCATCACGCCACGATACATGCTCAAAGCCTTGATCTTTGCATCTAAACCTTCTTTACCAACTTCCACAAAGCCATTGGGATTAAAGATCTGCATCGCATTGTTAATCTTCCACTCCGTACAGCTAGGCACCTCCATATACCAGAACTCCTTCACACGCTTCACCTCCGGCCTGCGCTGGAACAGACGAATCGCCTCCTGGCACGCCATCGACGTCTGTAGATGGTCGTTGTTCGTATCCGCAGGATGATGCGTGATGATGATGTCCGGCTCACTTTCCTTGATGGCCGATTCGATGAACTGCACCAGCTGCAGATGTGGCACCGTGTTCATCTCGATATTCGGGAACGTCCCTTCATACTCCTTGTTCACCCCGATATATTTCAATGCCGCATGCGTATCATCATCCAGCTCCTTATCATCCGGACGGAACGCACGCGCCTTCGCCTCCGTGCACATGATACACACATCCACCTGGTCACCATTGTGAGCCCATTTCCATATTGATGCTCCTGCACCCAGCACCTCATCATCTGGGTGCGCTACTACGATTAAGTATTTCATATTCTTAATTATTATCTATTATTAGACTGTAAGAATCCTCTTATAACAATTCGTCTCATACCGCTCAAACCCCAACTCCTGATACAGCCGGTTTGCCGCCACTCGTGCGGGATTTGAAGTCAACTGTACATGATGCACATTCATCTTCTTTGTCGCCTCAACCATAGCCGCCATCAACTCCTTTCCGTATCCACGGCCACGGTACTTAGAGCTGACAACCACAGATTCTATATCAGCAATGGCAAACTCCAGCGTGTGTTTGATGCAGAGCGTTCCGGTAGCCACGATATGCCCATCATCCCTAATCACATAAACGTGAACATTTGCATCATTCAAGGCATTGTTCAAAAGCTCCTCATTACAGAAACTTGTAGCAGACAACTCATGCATCAATGCATCAAGGTCTGCTAAGTCTTGAGGTGTATATAAAATTAACTCTTCTACCATTTTTACTTATGAGAAAATATACCTCATATCGCTTTAGCGGCAGCATTAGCTCCTAGTTTCACAATAGCCCACCATGCCATAATGGCATTTCTTGGTGATATCGAGAAGCGTTGTATTGCTAACTTGGTATACAGCCAGGACGACATAGCATAGCGAATTACGAAAGGATATTTCTGTTTATAGCTTATATCCCTGTTATGTCCAAAGTTACCAAATTCCATAACAAACGCCAATATCCTATCCGCCTTCCTCTTCAGGCGTTTGTCAACCTCACATCTTTCATCATCTATCTTACCTCTTACATCAAGGAACGGCATTGCTTCTGCCGGCATTCCGAGATATTCCACAGCGAAAGCGCCAAAGGATTTCCACTCTTTCATAATGCAAGCTTTACGAATACGTGATTCCAGCAATCCGTAATTCAGGGACTCCTTATAAGTCCATAGCAGCCTACACCAATCACATATCTGTCTTAAACCTATACCCTCTATATAGTAATGCTGTAAAATATGAGTAAATACAAAAATAACATCTTCATCTGCTCTTGGCAGAAATACCTGTGTTTTCCCATTCATCCACGACCTAACGCAACCACTATAGAAGACATCATTCTGCACCTCATCAATTACACGGTTTATTCTTTTATTAATCCACGAAGTGTTCCATGCAACTCTACCGACCATCCGTCAATACCCATTGCAAGATGTTTGTTATGTGGATTCTCCTCATCAACAGAAGATGCTATTCCGGTAAGGATATTAGAGGCCCTCTGATAATCCGAGTCACTCAACAAGTCAACATCTCCTGATGAACGCCATAATGGTTTCTCGTAACATTGCGCAATTCCCTGCCCTTTTACAAGTATTACATAGATATCTTCTTTCCGTAACTTTTTTATCAAGTCAGCGATAAAAGCATTCATCGCTTTGTTCTGCTGTTCTATCTGCAGGGTTCTGCCCACAAACTGTAGTACCTCTTCTTTAGGGAACTTAACATCTGTCACATGTACAAAACCGGCTGCAACAAGACCTAGGACCGCCTGTTCTTGAGCTAATCTATATATCTCTTTTAAGTCAAACTTACCATACGATGCAAGCAGGACTTCTTTTTCCCATAATCCAGCCCTCACCAATGCTAAGGAAGCCTTTTGGTCGTTGTTCAATATCATTTATTAAGTACATCTTCGGGCCCTATAGGCTCAAATTAAATACCGTATAATCAATAAATCTTATAGTTTTCCAACACACTCATCGGTTGCCAACCCAATTCACGCTTAGCTTTTTCATTGCTCCATGTGTCTGAAGTCACAATTTTCTCTAATCTGGAAGAATTGATTGGGAAGAAACTAAATACATCCCCTATCAAAGCCAAGCATTTTCCCATCCAATAAGGGATGGATATTGGCTTACGTTTACCTAGCTGCTTAGCAATTGTCGTTTCAAGTTCGCCAAACGAAGGATTGTAATCATCGCATACATTATATACTCCGCCCTTCTCTGCAACAAGCGGTACAAGGTTTGCGATATCTTCAGCCATCAACATGCTTTTTCGTGCCTTCCCACCCGATATGCTTAGGTACTTTCCTGTTTTAATACCATTAACCATAGCTCCAAGATTTCCAGGTGCATTTGGTCCGGCTAATAGAGCTGGTCTCAAAATACCTAAGACGACATTATTCTCCTTACACCATTTCGTCAGATACGCCTCTGCTTTAATCTTGCTGTCAGAATATGGAGAGTCGCCAACCAAAGGTCTTGAATCCTCTGTATCCATATTACCTGGCTTATCTCCATACACATTCATTGTAGAAATAAAGACCAAAGCTCTGGGCACACCCACCTTTTCAAGAGCCTTACACAGATGAATGGTGCCAGTGTAGTTTACATCATAAAAAGCCTTCTTCTCTACTTCTGTCTTAGGATAGACATGAGCCTTACCTGCAGCATGGAGTACGATGTCATACTTACATGGCAATTCTGGAATATCTGTAACAAAGTTGGCCTTTATCTCATCTCTGTCGGTTATTCCAATTGTAGTAACTTCGTACTTCTTGTCAAGCAGCGGTTTAACATTGGCCCCCAGGAATCCAGTTCCTCCAGTAAATAATAGTTTTTCCATATTACTTAAAGCTATCCCAGTTTTCAATTACCGCATCCCAAGGGCCACGGTCTTCTTTATCATAGATATAGACGCACTTAGCATCCTTGAAATCACGAAGCCATTCTGCCAGTGAAACCATACCGCCCTCAACACGCTTGCCATAGTCAATGACTTCACTCATGCTGGTAAACGGCTCAAACTCCTTACGGTCTGCAGGATCAATATAGCCATTCTCCATGCCCTTTACCCAAAGGTAATCCAGCGGCATACCGGCAAACTTACAGGTAGGGTTCCAGGCGGAAGCTCTGAAGTTGGTTTCCATAAAGTAGTATGTTCCATCCTTGTCAATCAGGAACTCCACTTCAAACACTCCTTCAAAACCAATCTCCTCAAACATAGCTTGGAGTTTCTTCTCCATCTCTTTGTCGGTAAACATGCAGACATCGTGGTAAGGGCTATAGTATCCCTGAATGAGGTATTTCCACTTCATCTGGGTAATAATCTGCATCTCTTTACCGTGGTTGATGGAATAGCCTTCCAACGCCATCTCATTCTGTTTATCCACAAAATGCTGAATCATAATCAGCGGACTCTCAATCTTCTGGATAGCCTCCTTCAGTTCCTGCTCGTTCTGGCAGATATACACATCAAACTTCCAGCTACCGGAGTTGGGAGAAATGTCCTTGATAATGATAGGATACCACAAATTCTCGGGCAATGGTTCATTCTTACCAATCACATAACTGTCCAGCACATTGAATCCATGCTTCTTGGCAAGCTGTTGGATTTCATACTTATCCATGAACTCATTGATGCGTCCATTTCGACCAGCATTGTAAGTAATGAACTTATCCTTCCACTCATCATAGTGCAGGTCAAAGTAGCCTACCGACTTGTCATCTGAGAACACAATGTAAGGCTTCTTACCTGTATCTGCAGCCAGATTTCCGTACTCCTTCATCAGCAGCTCAAAGCCCTCCTCCACGGAGTCCACACGGTGGAGTTTAGAGATATACTTACTACGTGTTGCGACTTCATAACGTCGCTTCACAGATATATACACAGGATTGATACCATTCTCGCCAAAAGCGCGAATCATATTCAATGGGTTATAGTGTTCAAGGGCGAACACTATACACAGATGTCCGTTATAACTATTGTTCATATATTATTGTTTGATTATATTTGCTAAGTAATCCAACTCTTCTTTTCCATAACGCTGGTCAATAGTGATGGGAATCACATAACGTGAGATCCAATGCTCAAAGCAGTCTTTAGGCTGTTCATCACAAATGTAACTCCACCAGTGCCCCTGGAAATGCTTGGCAGCAAACAGACGTTTAATTAAGCTGTCATCCTCAACCACCAAAGGATAAACCATCGGAACAGTATCACCATCCATATATCTGGTTGGATCTATCTTATTGATACCACCTAACAGTTGATGGGCGTATGCAAAGTTCTCTTTTCGTTTCTGCTGGTTATAAGAATAGTCTTCTGCATCCATCAGAGTGCGGGTCAGCTTGGACATTTTCATGCAATCCTCTGCATCAATGCGATGTTCATTTAAGCCTCGAGCCTCATAACCTTTGCCCTCGCAACCATACTCAATGCGCATCAACAGGAAAGCTGCTGTATCAGAGGAATAACATTGAGGATACTCGTCAATATACTTATAGGCATCTTTGCCAACAACATAACAGCCATCCGGAGCACCAACGAACTTGCGACAACTATATACCGTCAAAGCCTCCTCAACTGGCGTGCAGAAGAATGCCTGAGCACAATCCACTATAGTATGCTTGTAAGGTTTGGCCAGTTCTGTCATTCGCTCACTAGACATAATGCCATAGTAGTTTACCACCAGTACAGCATCATCTTCCATTGCTTTAATATCAAGAGGATTAAAGTTATTATCCTGATGATAGAAGCAAATCTCCACACCCTTCTTCTCAAAGGTCTCGCGGATAGAGTCACATTGGTAGACGGGAATCCAAATACGCTTACAACCCGTCACACGGAATGCATGCCAGATGCCCATACGGCCGGTATTCAGACGGGCAATATCTTTGTCACCCTTATACCATTCCCGTCCCTTTGGCAGTTGTAACTCAAGAAAACTTCCTATTTCCATATTAGTCTTCCTTCACTATTTGGTCGTCTGTCATTTTAGGGGCTCGTACTGAATCATCCGGGCGCTGGAATCCAAGAACAATGGCAAAGGTCTTATAGAACACCTGCCAGTCCAAGCCTAATGACCAATTGCGCACATAGTAGAGATCCTTCTCAGCCATTTCACGACGGTTGCTTGATTCACCTTCATGTACGGCCTCCCAACCGGTTATTCCAGGACGCATTGACTGACGCTCTACCTGTTCTGCTTCTGTCATCACTTTCATCTCCTCAGGAAGGATGGGTCTGGGGCCAATGAATGACATCTCCCCTTTCAGGATGTTCCATATCTGGAACAATTCATCCATATTGGTCTTACGGATAATTTTACCCCATTTCTTCAGGCGCACTTCATCTGGCAGAAGGTTGCCATTTGCATCACATTCATTGGTCATGGAACGTAATTTATACATCGTGAAAAGCTTATTCTTATAGCCTACCCGAGTCTGCTTGAAAATAGGTGATGACTCTGGGGATACAATCTTCACGAATAGCATTCCACAGAGCAGAAAAAAGAATCCCGGGATAATCAGAATGATTGCCAGGAGGAGGTCAAATAATCTTTTAACAAATAATCCCATATTATTTTCTATTTTTTCCAAACCACAATTCTGGTATTTTAAAGAAATATTTCAAATAAACCAATGGTATACAAGTCCAAATATGATTTACAGCACAAGCTCGTACAATTTCTTTATTCATCATATGACGATTAGAACTATTTGTACTAATCCCACTATTTCTAAATGTAAGAAAAGTATGATTAATATACTTGTATTTTGCTTTATGGATATACAAAAATCGCATCATAAGTTCAAAATCAGCACTTATCACGTAACCCATTTTATAATATCCCCATTTCTCAAACAACTCTCTTCTCGCATAAAAGGTAGGATGTGGTGGTTCCAAACCGATTCTAAACATCCAAGGACGGAAATACCAAGGCGCTTCGAAGCGATAATTTACATCAGGATTTTCAGGATTGATTATACGCTCATTTCCAAAGACCACTTGGATTGAAGTATCTGAAAAACCATCAGCAATTGTATCAAAAACATCATCACAATGAAAATAATCATCAGAATTGATAATACCAACCACATCCCCTGTTGCCATTTTAAATCCTTTATTGATAGCATCATAAAGGCCCTCGTCGGGCTCAGAAATCCACTTCATACGCCCTTCAAACTTTGGCTCATATTCCTTTAGGATATCAACCGTATTGTCTTTAGATTTACCATCAACTATGATATATTCATAATTTTTATATTTTTGTCTTAAAACACCTTCAATAGCATCCTTGATGATATACCCTCTATTAAACGTAGCTGTAATAATAGATATCTTAGTTGAATTCATTTTATTTAATAATATAATTTGTTAAATCTTTTGAGTAACAATTAAAGAATTGACAGGCGATCAATGCAACACACACACTTATAAGCATATAATAATCTGAACTCATGAACTTATCGTTTATGTTACATAAAACATAATAAATTAACAAATGTAATATATATAATTCCAATGAATATTTGCCCATCCATTCAATAGGACTCAACAAATTCTTTTTCTTTTGTAATAAGTAGCATAATAAGGTATACAATAATATACTTATAATGACAGAACAATTAATTATGTCTTGAATAAAAAAATGAATGTGTCTGACTATACCCAAATATAAAAATAGGATAAAGATAAGGGAATAACATATAATATCGTATACCGATATACCTTCCTTCATTTTATACATGAAATACGAGCCTACAAAAAACATAGATATTTTATCTATACCAATCTCAACATCATTATAATAATCTTGATAAGTAGAGAAAATAAATATGCGAAGTAGCAGTATGATAAAAAGAATAAAAAGCAACTTAATTAAAACAACACCTTTAGTATTATACAAAAAATTGTGAATAAATGGATAAAGCAAATACAATAACAAAATAACTGATATATACCACATCCCATAATAATTCCCCCCAAAAAAGAAATACAATGTTGATATGTGTGAAAAGAATAATAGAACATTTCCATTACATATCAAATCCAAGATTATAAAAAAGGGACCTGCTATAAACAAATAAGGGAAAAATAACCTCTTTAGTCTCCTTTTATAAAATTGCAATACAGAATTATTATTCTTAAATGATGCGTATAGTCCTAAACCTGATAAGAATAGGAAAGTCTCCGTAAATAATGAATGAGAAAAGACATGCACAATAATGTCAAACACTCCCCCAAATAATGATGGATTGGTAGCTCTAATATGGCCTACCATAACACCAAGAATAGCAAATCCCATCAAATGGGTTCTATAAGTAGAAATATTACTAAAACCCCAAACAGATAAATCTGCAATTTTAAACTTCATTTCTTTGAAATATTATGCTTTATAAATCTGGCTGGATTACCACCTATAATAGAATTATCCTCCCATTTACCAGAAACAACACTACCCGCGCCTACGACACAATTCTTCCCTATTTCGGTTCCTTTTAATATAATAGAATTCATACCAATAAAACAACCATCCCCTATCACTAGTGTCCACTAAAAATTAGTGGAGTTGTTTGTAAGTTATTTAAATATAGAGTTTTAGAGCGAAAAATTGACGGTGACGATTTGAATTGACTACCTTTGCAATCCAAAAGCAAATCAGTCA
>Ga0256405_10002278_pt1 | contig 45068 bp, 42 predicted proteins | sample RumenRJG_02DNA_FD_189096 | JGI IMG/M metagenome (GOLD analysis project Ga0256405, IMG submission 189096) | Bovine rumen microbial communities from Lethbridge, Alberta, Canada - RJG_02 | ecosystem: Host-associated > Mammals > Digestive system > Stomach > Rumen | place: Canada: Alberta... | reverse complement strand
CTTGGGAACAGCGTAAGTTCTCTGACTTCACTTGGAATGCCGGAAAAAGGAACTCTCAGAACCTTGAATTTGAACCATATGCCGTTACTAATGACAGAGGTTTTATTCGCCAAAATGAGGCGCATGATGAGTTTGGATATATGAAAGATGTTGATAGAAAAGCCTACAATATCGTTATGCCTAACTCGTTTGCATATAATCCGGCAAGAATAAATGTAGGATCCATCGGATACTATGAAGGTACTGAAAATGTTATTGTTAGCTCGCTCTATGAGGTATTTCAGACAGCTGATTATGTTGATGACAGATTCCTTTGGCATTGGTTTAAGTCGGATATCTTTCCAAAGTGGATTGAGCGACTTCAAGAGGGGAGCGTGCGGTTATACTTCTATTACGATAAACTTTGCGAATGTAAAATGCTTATGCCATCTTTACCGGAACAGAAGAAAATTGCGGCGACTTTGGATGAAATTGACAACCTAATCACCCTTCATCAGCATAAGTATATTAGATAAAAATGTCAAATTAACATTATTTGTGAAATGATAAAAAAGTTTTCGAAAGGAGGAGCCTAATTGAGAAAAGAACTTGAGGAGAAATTACTTAATTGTAATAGTATATTTGAGTTTATTACGATGTATTTTGGATTGTCGTATCAAGAAAAAATAAGTATTTTCACAGAGGAATTAACGATTCCAAATGGTACAGAGTTTTATAGGATTAGAAAGAAACATGGATTTAATAATACTAATCGTAATGACCCCAAAGAGTGGGCTCCTGTACCGTCTAATATTGCAAGACAGGGAAGATTTAACTCAAATAAGCAATCTATATTGTATGTGGCTTCTTCTCAAGATTTTCTTGAAAGAGAAGTGGGACTTAATGTGAATGAAGAGTATTATCTTGGCAAATATGTATGTAGAAAAAGCTTTAAGGTTGGTACTACGCTATGTAAAAACAGTTTTGTAAATTCGATAATTCATAAGCTTGCTATGTCAGTACAAAATAAGGATAGTTTTACTGATTTGGAGAATAATTTAGTTGAGGATTATTATAAAAAGCAAGTTAGTATACGGCCAAATGATATGTGGAAGGATATGCTCTCACCATTTTATAATTACAAACTTTTATCAAACATTTATGATATGACAAATAAAATTGGAAAATTACTTATATCAAAATATGAGAATGGATTTAGGTATGCATCTGTTTTTCAGTCACCGATGGAGCTTTCGGGTGGACCTTCAATTATTACTTTTGATGGGAAGGAATATGGTAACTATGCTATCACGGAAAAAGGATATTCGAATATTGAATTTATTTCAGCTGAAGAAAAGAAGTGTAGTAAAATACTGGACTTGAGCCTTATGATAAAGACTTTTTCCGAAGAATAGGGCAGAGAATAGTAAATATGTTTGTGACAGAGATAAAGCAAAGAAAGATTTATAGACTACAGAAATCCATTTCATTTAAGGAGGATGTTACTATGGCAAGAAGAAAAAAATCAGCAATAAAGGGGTTATTTAAATGGCTAGATGATTTAAGCCCAAGCAAACAAAATCCCAATATTGGTAAGGGTACGATGAGAAAAAGAAATTCCGCAAAAAGAAGGAAGAAAAAGGGGAAAATATTTTAGTAGAGGGGATAATGATTATGGCAGAATTAGAGTCCGTATTAGAAAAAAGACTGATAGATCAGCTCTGTAGTGAGAATTCACAGTGGACATACCGTCCGGATATCAGGAATGAGGAGACACTCTGGGCTAATTTCAAATATATACTTGAGCAGAATAATAAATCTGTTCTGGGGGATACTCCACTCAGTGATTCTGAATTTGCCAAGATTATGAATGATGTATCCCATTCATCTTTCTATGAAGCAGGAAAATGGCTTGTGGGAGAGAACGGAAAGGTTATGGTTCATGTGCAAAGAGGTAATGAGAGTCTGCACCTCGTTGTTATGAATCATGAGCATATAGCTGGAGGTACTACTACATATGAGGTTATTAATCAGTATCAGTCATTCAAAACTGAAGAGGATAAGAATGGAAGAGATAGAAGATTTGATGTAACTCTGCTTATCAATGGACTTCCAATGATACATATTGAGCTTAAGAACAAAGAGCATTCTTATATAGAAGCCTTTAATCAGATTAAGAAGTATATTGCTGAGGGTAAGTTCCGAGGAGCATTCTCTAATATTCAGATGTTTGTAGTCAGCAATGCTATTGATACCAAGTACTTTGCAGCAGCCAGAGATACGGAACTAAATAAGAAGTTCCTTGTTGGTTGGCTGGATAAAGATAATAATCCGGTAACGGATTATATTGAGTTTGCAAAGGATGTTCTCAGAATACCTCAGGCTCATGAGATAGTAACAAAGTATACCGTACTTGATAATGATAAAAAGAAGCTACTTACACTCCGTGCTTATCAGATACACGCAATAGAGGCTATGAGAGAGGCATCGAAGAGAGGTGAGTCTGGATTTATTTGGCATACTACCGGTTCAGGAAAGACTATGACTTCATTTAAGGCTACGCGTAATCTGCTCATGGACATTCCGTCTATTCAAAAAACGGTCTTTCTTATTGATAGAAAAGACCTAGATATGCAGACGACCATGGCGTTCCAGTCATATGCCGATAATGATATCGTAGATGTAGATAATACGGATAATGTCGATGATCTTATCAAGAAGCTTAGTGATGGTAATCAGCAGATGATAGTTACAACCCGTCAGAAGCTTCAGACCATGATAAATAAGAAACTTCAGGAAGGTTCTAAACAATATGACAAGATCCGATCGGTAAAAGTGGCTTTCGTAGTAGATGAGTGCCACAGAGCAGTAACTCCACAGACAAAGAGGGATATAGACAGCTTTTTCAGTAATCCTCTTTGGTATGGTTTTACCGGTACGCCGATATTTGAAGAGAATAAATATGAGCAGATGGGAGACTTGCCTCAGACAACTGAGCAGATGTATGGAAGATGTCTCCACAGTTACACGATAAAGGAAGCTATTCACGATGAAGCGGTCCTTGGATTTATGGTGGAGAATCTTGGAGAAAAAGGCCTTCCGGATGATCAGAAAGAGACATACTATAGTTCGAAGAAGCATATGAGAAATGTATTGGACAGCATTCTCAATCATTCATTCAGTAAATTTGGTATGCAGAACGGAAAAGGGCGTACATATGAAGCTCTGCTCACAGTAAAGTCTATAGCTAGAGCTCAGGAATATTATGAGTTTCTGAAGGAAATAAAAGAAGGAAGAGATGAGCTGAAGATTTGCGATGAAGTAGCTCAGGCACTTCCGGATTTCCCTAAGTTTGCAATAACATATTCTTTATCTGAAAATGAAGAGAATTCATTCGTTAATCAGGAAAAGATGAAGAGTTCTTTAGATGACTATAATGAGATGTTCGGAACTCACTATGGTACAGATGCAATCAATGCATATAATGCGAATCTGAACGAAAGACTGGCTAGAAAAGAGAAGAAATACTTAGATAGAGAGCAGCAGTTAGACATTGTTATTGTCGTAAACAGGCTCCTTACAGGGTTTGATGCACCTTGCCTTTCTACGCTCTTTATAGACAGGCAGCCAATGAGTCCACAGGATCTTATACAGGCATTTTCAAGAACTAACAGACTTTTCGATAATAACAAGCAATATGGTCAGGTTGTTACTTTCCAGTCGCCAGTAGAATTTAAAGATGAAATCAATAAGGCACTCATGCTCTATTCAAGAGGCGGTACAGGAGAACCGATAGCCGAAGACTGGGAAGATGTGCTTGATAGATTCACCATAGACCTTAAGGCTATGAGAGGGCTTGCTGAAACCCCAGATGCTGTAAGCGGCTTATCCCGACAGCAGAAGAAGACATTTGTTCAGCTATTCAGATCACTTGACCGGGATTTTGCTCATTTAAAGGCATTCTCAGTATATGATCCTATTGTAATAGAACGACTCGGTTTTTCGGAGGAAGAGTACAAAGATTATGCTGCGGCATATAAGAATGTCATTGACGAGCTGAAGGTAGATCCAGATGGTGGTGATGGAGATGATACAAGCACTGTTGCTACAGATGATTATGAACTTATAGCATACAGTAAGCTGAGAATAGATTTTGAATATATTGTTCTCCTCCTTCAAGGCATTGTGGAGACACTTAATCAAGATGATGAAGACTTTAATAAGGTTGAGTTTGATATTGCAATTAAGAGATTAAAGGAAATTATTTCCGATTTTGCAAATGAGAATCCAAAATTCAGCGTATTACTTCTCAGTATCATCGATGATATTGAAAAAGATAAAGAGAAGTATATAGGTCAGGATGTATCTGTGATCATTAATCAGATGAGATATGAGGCTGTAGATAAGGAAATAAGAAAGTTTGCAGAAAAGTGGTTCTTGGATTTCGAAGATGTGCGTTATGAAGCATATAATTATAGGGATGGAGAGATGGCAAATGCCACTCTTCTAAAAGAAAAGGCAGATTATACAGCATATAAGGACACTGTAGAAGAACCGCTCAAGAAGTTCAAATTTAACTCTGTGATGATTGATGAGTTTAAAAATGTGCTAATGCAAGAGGTTGGACAATTGTTATAATCATTGAGATGGACTGATATGATTACGTAAGATTTATAAAAAATTAACGAATTGTAATCACAGAATATCTTATCATCTTTAAAAAATGTGTCATCCGTAGAATTATTAAAATGAAATATTAAAAAGTTTGATACTGAATGTAGAAAATTGAAAAAAGTATATTCTTTTAAAATCCTCCTAAATGAAAAATGTCTTACATTATTAACGTAATTTATTAATATCCTCTATACTTTATTAGATTCAACTATTACAAGTGATGATTATTATGATAGAATAATATATAAGCAAATTCAAAGAAGGTCGCTTTATTATATGGGGTTTTGGAATAGACTTTTTAATGATTCAAAATTATTAAATAGTGCTATACAAAAGAATAATTCTGGAATTACAAAACAGCCACGCAACGAGAATGTAGATAAGCTTCTTGAGTGCGGTGGCTTTTTGTCGTCTTTGCTTGAGGAAGATAGATATATAGCTAAGAGTGACTATTTGGACAAAATAAAAGACTATAATTCAATTATTGATTTTTTCTCTGTGCTGAAAAGCAGCGGAATGTTGGAAGAGTTCTGTAATAAGAATGGTGTGCGTTTGGAAAATGCTGATCGTATTATAGCTCTGTACAATGATTTTGAAAATAGAATAAACACGCATAATGATGAGTTTATATCGGGAACAATGGTTAAGGATAAAGTTTATCTGGATACTATTTTGAAATCGGTTGACCCGGAAATTGAGCTGGATGAGGATCAGAGAAGAGTTGTATTAACAGATGAAGATTATTGTCTCGTGATTGCAGGAGCAGGAGCGGGTAAGACTACTACGGTTGCTGCAAAAGTTAAATATCTTGTGGATAAGAAGGGAATAGATCCTAAACAGATTCTTGTGATTTCATTTACTAATAAGGCTGTAAATGAGTTAAAGGATAAGATTCAGAAAGGTTTAGGAATTGATTGCCCTATAGCTACGTTCCATTCGACAGGAAATGCCATTATTCATGTTAATTCCCCTGAAGAAAAGTTGAATATTGTAGAACAGTCACGTCTTTACTTTGTTATAAGAGATTATTTTCGTGAATCGGTTATGCGCAATGAAAACATAGTGAACAAACTCATTATGTTCTTTGCGTCTTATTTCGATGCACCTTATGAAGGCGATGATCTGAATGGTTTCTTTAACAATATTGCAAAGTCTAATTATTCTACGATGCGAAGTGATCTTGAGAATTTTAAGCGAGAAGTCATTGATGCAAGAACGAAAAAGTCAGTTACGATACAAAACGAAATACTCAGATCTCATCAGGAAGTAGAAATAGCCAATTTCCTGTACCTTAATAACATTGATTATGAATATGAGCCAATCTATCCATATGATATTTCATATGCAAGGAAACCATACACACCGGATTTTATTATCAAACAGAATGGCAAGGTTGCATATATAGAACATTTCGGAATTACAGAATCCGGGGAAAATGATAGATTTAGCCCGGATGAAATAGAGAGATATAAAAAGGCAGTAAACACAAAGGTTGCACTTCATAAAACTCATAATACAACGTTGATATATACATTTTCAGAATATAACGACAGGCGTCCGCTATTAATGAATTTAAAGGAACAACTAGAGAGCAAAGGCTTTGAAATCATTCCTCGTTCAAATAAAGAGGTTATGGAAACAATAGTAGCGGGTGAAGAAAATCGTTATATCAGAAAACTTGTCAATCTTATATGCCGATTTATTTCGAATTTCAAAGTAAATGATTATAAGCTTGATGACTTTAATCGTATGTACCATTCTACTCAAAATGTACGAAGCAGGCTTTTTCTTGATATATGTGCAGACTGCTATCTTGAGTATGAAAGATGGTTGAAAGAAAATAATGCGGTTGATTTTGAGGATATGATCAACGAATCTGCAAGACTTCTTAATGAAGTTAAAGAGATGAAGCAGAAACTGGATTTTAAGTACATTATAGTCGATGAGTATCAGGATATTTCCAGACAGAGGTTTGATTTAACAAAAGCATTGTCGGAAGTGACCGATGCGAAAATCATAGCAGTAGGTGATGATTGGCAGTCTATATATGCATTCAGTGGATCTGATATTACGCTGTTTACAAAGTTCGCTGAAAAAATGGGATATGCGAAGATGCTTAAGATTGTCAGAACATACCGCAATTCTCAGGATGTTATAGATATAGCAGGGAACTTTATACAAAAGAATAAAGAGCAGATACCTAAGAGGCTTATTTCAAATAAGACGATAGAAGACCCTGTGATTATATATACTTACGACGGTAAAGCTAAAGACAGAAATGGTGATAGACGTAGCGGCGTAAACTACGCAATGGCTAAAGCCGTTGAGACGGCACTTGAACAGTTAATAGAGTTTAAGAAAAAAGAACATAAAGAAGTTGGATCTATTTTGCTGCTTGGGCGTTTTAATTTCGATGGAGATCTTTTGGAAAGATCGGGACTTTTTGAATATGTAAAACGAGGAGACAAGATAAAAAGTGTTAAACATCCTACGCTGGATATTACCTTTATGACAGCTCATTCATCTAAGGGTTTGGGTTATGATGATGTAATTATAGTAAATGGTAAAAATGAGATATATGGATTCCCATCAAAGATAGAGGATGATCCGGTGTTATCTTTTGTAATAAAAGGTGACAGGTCTATTGATTATGCCGAAGAGCGAAGATTATTCTATGTGGCCATGACGCGAACAAAGAATAGAGTATTTATGGTTGCTCCGGAACAGAATCCATCAGAATTCCTTGTTGAGATTAAGAAGGAATATAAAAGTGTCCGATTAGAAGGAGACTGGAACGAAGAATATACCTATGTTACTCAAAAGAAAGCATGTCCTTTATGTGGATATCCAATGCAGTTGAAATATAAGAAAGCCTATGGCTTACGTTTATATATTTGTACTAATGAACCGGAAATATGTGGATTCATGACAAATGATTATAGTGGACGAAAGATGGCAATTCAAAAATGCGATAAGTGCAGGGATGGTTATCTAATAGTTAAACGTGGTCCGAATAATAGTTATTTCCTCGGATGTACAAATTATAAGCAAAATGGAACCGGTTGTGATAAGACTATTGGAATGCAGAATTATTATGATCAAATGCATTATGCAATGGATGATATTGTTATTGATTCTAATTGGGATAAAGAAAGTCAAAAGGGTGAAAATAAGGCAAAAACATCTGAAAAGAATTCCGATAAGAACAAGGTGAATAAGGGAATAGAGAATGATTATGTTGAGATACAGAGGGCAAATGTAAGACCTGTCTTTTATAACGATGTGGATCTTAATGAAGTTGTATATACGATTGTAAAAGCATTACAAAATGTCAGTAGAAATAAATTCTTTAACGTTAAAGTTTTGACAGATGTTCTTTATGGTACAGAGAGTGAAAAAGTCGTAAAGAATAACTTAAGTCGGATTCCGGAATTTAAAGCACTTAGCGATTTATCATATGATGTAATTCAGGCGACCATTGAGTGGATGATTAACGAGCATTTGATGTTAAAGACAAAAGAAAGATATCCCGTTTTGCATTCAACGTATGATGGACTGCATTATTCTGAATATATTACTGAGGGAAAACTTAAAAAGCTCAAGAAATATCTGGAGGAGGATGTTGTTTTATGGATGTAGTAGATACTAAAAAACTTGAAACAGCTATAATATATTTGCAGAGAATTACAGAGGGGAACAATCCTGTAAACAATATGCCTGCAGATGAGGATTCTGTGATCAATAATCCCAATGTACGACGGTGCATGGAGTTTGTTAAAGAAGTACTTGAAGAATTGAAAAGAAATGACGGATACATAGGTAGACGCCCACGTACAAATAGAGATGATACAAAACAAAACTATCCTTTGGATGCACTTGAGAAATTTCAATATACAGGTGACAAAACAATAACAAAGTTGGTTGAACAACTAAATGATTTGACAGATATGACAGTGTATAAAAAAATTACGTATCAGTCGATAACAACTTGGTTAAAGAGTAATGGCTATTTAGAAGATGGTAATATAGAGGGGAGAATTAGCAAGTGTACTACTGTAACGGATAAAGGACATCAGATAGGTATCATGTCTGAAATTAGAACGGGGATTAGAGAAGGAAAATATGTTTATATATTGTATGGAAAATCAGCTCAAGAGTTTATAGTTTCTAAGCTTGGGGAAATATTGGTTATATAGCTGATTGAGTAGTATTTCATAGTGAGAATGTATGTAAAATTGAGTCGGTAGAATACAGTATTTTTAAATTCTAAATTAGTAGAAGTGGAGTCCTACTGTAAGATAATTTGTGAATATAATAAGGAGCAATCTGTTATGTATGAAAAGTTGAAATTAGCTGTTATTGATGTCAAAAATCAGCAGAATTCCTATTCTGCTGTTGATGTGTTAATTCGTATGGCAGAAGAAGATGAAAAGTGTGACGATGTAATGTGCTTTGATAAAATTCAAGTAAGAATTGGTAATCTTCCAGATACGTACATTAATTCAATATCAAATAAGAAAACAAAAACAGACTTAGTGAAAAATGTAGAAGACTTTTTAGCGTTTTCTAAAAATGATAATAGATTGCGGTTGATAAATAATGCAAATGAATTAAAAAATGAGTTAAAAGATAATGTAAAGCTGGTTTATTATATAAGAATTAATAATGAAAAAGATGAGGATATAGTATCTCTTCAGTATTTAATATTGATTCTTCAAGGATTGATAAATATACATGATCGTATAATATGTTTTATTGTTCCATCAGTAGATTATTACTGCAAAAATGTACATTCTGATGAGGAAACATCAAAATATTATAAGTTTTCTCATTATTTGAGATTTGTTAGTTATAAACTGTTTTGGGGAGCTTTTTTTAAAAAACTAAAGAATAGTAATAATTTTGAAATAGTACATGCTTCTTTAACAGATAAACCCGCAGGCATTCAAAAGACTTTTTTGCCGTTGCTAGAGATAAATAAGGATACATATCAGTTATTGTCTGCAACAATTGGAGATAAAGTTGTTGGTAAAAATAATATATCAGAATGTATATCAATTGCAGATGAAATTGCAAAACGTAAGAATATTTTGTCGACTGCTATTGATATGGTAAAAAAACAAGAAATTTCAGTTTTACAATATTTACTTTTATGTACGATCTTGCCGGAATCCAAATCTAAAAAGGATGCTGTAAATTTAGTTGAGTTATATATTATTATAGCTGCTGAACTTTCTGATGGAATATTTCAATTACTTGAAAACATTATTAGATATTCACAACTACATAAGGGCGTTTTTTCGTTTAGAATTCATGGGAAAGATAGTGAATTTATTAGTTCAGAAGTTGGATGGAATAATGATAATAGAACAGTGGATGAATCCGAGATCATGTCTTTTTTAGAGGTTGGTATTGCTGATTATAATATTAAGGAAAATATGCTAGATAATTTTTTCGCAAAATCTACAATTCAGGCTGAAGACATACTCAAATTTAGAGAAAAAGTAGGTGTTAAGGATTTATTTAGAGAATATGATGAGGATGAAGAAATTAACAATGCATGGAAAGTGTACCATAAAAATAATAGATTAAGTGGAATGGGACTTCCGCGAATGAAAGAAAATGTGGAAGGGAATACAGGCTTTTTGTTTGCCAAAAGCTCAACTACGCATCGTATAGATAATGATCGGTTTGGCTTTGTTAAAGATTATTTTAAATGTGTTAATGCAAACTATAAAAATTATAATGGGGCAGGTTTCATTCCAGGAACACAATACAGAATCATCTTCCCAATTCCTCTTAAAGAAGAGAAAAATATGGTTTATAATTCAGACATTTTTGCTCCAATTATTGGTAATCTGAAAGAAGATGAAGAGGCATTTGCAGAATGTTTTGATTATAATGCAGAGCTATTTAAATTAGATATAGCATTGAGAGATTTTGAAATTAAACTAACTGATGCGTATTATGGGGATTATTTATCAGGGAAAGATGAATGTGTTAGATTATGGACAGAATTGTTTAATAGTAGTTTCATAAAAAAAGACATTAGTGATAATAAAATAATATATTGCTTTGATGCATTGGATGTTAGTAATACTGGACGATATTGGTTGATTGAAACTTTTTGCAAAGGTTTGATAGGAAGCTTATTATTGTCAGCAAATGGTGTAAAAAGTTTTGCAATTATAAATTGTTCTCGTTTGTTTATGACAATGTTTATTAGAACCTATTATTTTATTGGTGATAATGAAAATAATACGCATATTTACCTTTCAGGAAAAAATGTTGAAGATGAGCTTTATATTGTTGGACACAATAGAGAGCAAATTGAAAAAAATATTATTCAGTATGCGTTTCCGAGAAGACGCCTAGACTTTATGAATTATACTAGTGATAAAACACAGGTTGGTGCGGATGAATACTATAATGTTATTCCTTTTGATGTAATTATTTCTAGGCAGGGGATTTATTCGTCAGAAGAAAACCGGAGAATGGATAAAACAATTTTTGATGAATATATAGAAAAAATAGGTGGGCAAGAGTTAACAGATAAAAATGGAGCGGGCTATAAAATCTCTGACACTCATATGAGATTAGGAAGTAAAGTACATTTGGATTCGTTTTATGAGATTGCCATTCTATTTCAAAAACCAAGAATTGCAAGACGAATTGCATATAAGGTCCTTCGACAGTTATATGAGGATTATTATAAGAAAAGTGGAGATAACATTCAGGAAAATAATAGAATATGGAATGAAAGAATACTTTTTTATGGATATTCCTCATACACGCGGTTAATCCTAGAATCATTAATTGAATTAGCTAAAAAAGTAAGTAAAAATGAATCATTAGATTGGGCATTTGCTATTTATCAGAATGATATTGTTGTTGAAAAGAGAAATAATTGTGTTAGTCCAATAGATAGTATTATCTACAGTAATTCCAAGCTTAAAGATAATAAAACTTTAGAGGATTATAGTATTGTTCAGATTGTGCCTATTAGTACTTCGCTTACAACATTTAAAAAGATGAAGGGTAAAATGGAAGAGGTACTTTCGGCGGGGGGTGGATATAGAAGTATTGAGAATAGAATTAGAGCAAACTATACATTCTTTTGGGTTAGAAATGTGAATGATATAAGAGGGAGTAATGAGAATCAAGCAACTGAGTTGGAATCATCCTTTTGGACAAAAATAGAAGATGATAATTCTATTAATACTAAATTGATTAGTCCACGTCCATACTTTTTCTCTTCTGTTAGAAGTCAATGGCATGATCCGTTGATATGTGACAAATGTTATCCTAACATATTATTGGATGAGCGAGTGTTAACGGAAACGGATGTAACATCTACTATTCCTTCTGTTCAGTTGGAAAGAAGTCGTATCATAAATAATTCAAATGCTGGTGGGGGCGAGATAAATGATAGCTCAGTAGATAATGAGGAACGAATACTTAAATTAAAGAGTTCGTTGAGGTATGGCCATATATACCGTGAGAATAATCATTTTCAGTATTACTTTGATACTAATGAATTGTATTTGTCTCAGAAAACTGAAATCGAGAAATGGCTAAGTGGAATTGAAAAAAAAGATAATGTTTTAAATATTATTGTGACACCACTACATCATACAAATGCAGGTTTTTGTCAATGTGTAAATAATGCTGTTTTTAATGGGACAGCGGATATTATTTCATTTGATGCAGCGAGAGAATATAAATCAAATGTAGAGGCTAAGTATGCTGATGTTAAAGAAACCATTCTTCGTGCTCGGGAGTTAAATATTCAAACTAGATTTATTTTTGTGGATGATACCATTATATCTGGAACAGCGTTTAGGAGAATTAACAATCTTATTCATGTTTTGGTAAATGAAAAGGATCGAAAACCTATTCAAATTGATGAGGTGTTTGTATTAATTAATAGGATGTCAGAAAGTAGTCAAAATAATTATGTTTCTAATCCAAATGATTCTTTTCATGCATTTGTTAATCTTAACATTTCTTCTGTTAGAAATCATGGTACATCATGTATTATGTGTGGAATGAGGAGGGATGCTGAGTCATTCTTCCGTAGATCATCAACAAAATCAATGAGTGAATATTGGAATAGTAAATTATATGATTATCAAGAAAAATCGTTTGATGACTGTGATGAAGGGGCAGAAAAAGAGATTGACGGATATTATCGTATGCTATGCTCACATGTTGCAGGAGATATATATAAGTATTCCTCAGAAAATAAACAGATTTTTAGCAATATAATTGACTTTTTTGAAAACTTAACAAGAAGAACGCCATCCACTCCGATATATCGTGAGCTTAGGAAGAAAAAAGCAGTGGCAATTCGCTCTTATTTGAAGGTTTTGGTAAGACCATTTTTTTCATTTGGGAAAAGTTATAGACAGTGTATTCATGATTTTTTCCTTTTCATCACAGAGAGTTTTCTGAATCCTAATTTTGTTAATAGTCTTTTGAAATCAGATGAAGGAAGTGTGAGTATTAGCGGAACAAAACCTTATTTGAATGATAAAGCTATTCAAACACGATTATTAAACGTTTATAAACTGATGAAAAAGGAGTTTAAGGATGATCTAGGAACATTTGTAATTGATTATCTTATTGAAGGTTTGGCTGACATAAGAAGTAATTATGTGATGAGAAAGGAAACATTGATTAATATCTGTCGATTTTTTGGTCAATTACAGTTGGATTCAAAGAAAATTGATATATTATTTGAGAAAATTAGGATAAACATTCATAGATTAATAAATGTAAGTTCAGATGAAACAAAGACTTTATGGTTGGAATACCTGCTTGCAACATGGAATGAGTATCCTAAGGATAAAAAATCTTTCTATAAATATATCCGACGTGCAGATTATTCACGTGATCTTCCAATAGATATTGATAAAAATGTTTGCTTAGCTTTTAAATCGTTTGCTGAAGATTTATATATAGATAATATTCGATTATACTATGATGGTACAAAACATATTCTTGATCGAATGACAGACGATGAAAAAAGGAAGGGAGATGTTGAAAGAGTAATAGATTTATTGAGGGAGGATTATTATTTTGTAAACTATAAAAACTTGATAAATCTTCACTATAATGTGATGCATTATGAAGGAACAAGCTTGCAGAATAAAGAATTAGATGAAAAAGAACTGCTTAGACAGATAAAGATACTGGTTAATTTCTTGCTCTGCTTGAATAGAGCAAGAAAAGAGGGGCAAGAAAACCTTCCCAATATTCAGGCAAGATATAATAATTTGTACGAGGTTTTAAAAAAACTTGTGTGGCCGGATGAAAATGATGAAGATACAAGGATTTTGGATATTGTTGTAGAGAGTGAGTCTGGTCAGTTGAACGAAACAGAATACTATTCGTTAGAAGAAAACAAAACGGTCATTCCTCACATGATTCGTTTAGATATTGAAAAGGCTAAATTAAATAAGCACTTTATAAAATCAGGTTATTATATTTCTGAAAAATTAAATTATGTTGTGATTGCTATTCAAAACAACTATGAACATATAGCGGAAAAATATAAAGAGTCTGCAATAAGAGAGAGTAGAATTGCACCAGTATATATTTATGCAAAAACAACAAGTCCTGAAGAAAAGTATGTTTTATTGGAAATTGTAAGAAGAGTATTAATGTTTAAACATCAATTATTGCATCTCTTTGAACAAGATTTCAGTAATAATTCAATTGATGATTTGATGAAGAACAAGATTCGAAATGAACAGTTAGCACGAGATAATGCTGGTGATCATTCAAAAGCCTCCGATTTAACTTCAATAATGCGAATTCTTCAAACCGTTCCAACAAAAGAGGATACTAATAATATTGGATATTGGTTCTTATTAAGAACTTATGTTAATATGCGAATTGGAAGGTTGTTTCGACGCCTTATGAATAATGATAAAAGCAATTCAATAATATATGTTGATAAGAATAGTAATTATAGTAATAATAGTAACATAGAGAGAGACTTTTGGTATTTGCCACTAATTAATTTGGGTGATAGTATTTTGGAAAACATTTCAAATAATTATGTTGATTTAATTGACGGGAAAGAATTAGATATTTCTCCGAAATATTATTTTTATCGCTTAAATAATGCGTTTATTATAAACTTTCATGCCGATGGAAAAAGAGAAGAAGGAATTACGTTTGATAGATTGTTTGAATTGTTTAGGGCATTTGATTGCGTAGAGGGGGATAAAGGTTTTTATCGTAGCGAATTTATTATATGTATTTTATTAGATATATTGTTTAGTTCGATTAACAATAGTAAGGAATGGAAAAGCTTGATATCTAATCCTGCCAATGAATGGTTGATGATGGATCAGTTTTTACTTTTATCAAACGAAAGATGTGTTGTTGAAATAGGTGTTGAGAGGACAGATTTAGATATAGATTATTTGACAATAGAAAATGAAAAGAAACTACGAGAAGATGAAACAGTTGAAGATGTAAAACGCGTGTTGAATGATCTAGAAAATGGTGGAAATCCTACAAAAGGACTTTCATTATGGACAATCAAACAATATATTGAAGGGATATGGGATGATTGTCCATTAAAAGTTGTTTATCAGTTTTCTGAAGGGAATCATAAGAATTCATTTAAGACTTGTTTACCTATTATTCAAAGAAAGGGGAACAAATGGAAAAATTAGAAAAAAAAGAAAAAAAAGAAAAAAAAGAAAAAATCATATGTATTATAGATAATGATTTTTATATGACGTTACCGGTCATAAGAGCAATTGCTTTGTACAGAACCAAAGTGAGAAAAGATATTTTGGACTCTTATAATATTATTTTTTATCATATATGTCCTGTATCAAATGAAGATGAAAAAATAGAGTTTAATGAGAAGAAGGAGATATATAGGCAGAGGTTTGATGATGAATTAAAAGATGTTCTAAGTACATCAGAATTGATTTCAGGAAGTTATTGTGAATTAATGATAGAATTAGAAAAATCAAGAAATATAAATAAAGAATCAAAAAAAATAGTCAATATGATTAATAAGTCGTTAAAAGATAAATTCGAAGATTATAATGAAGATAATGTGTTATTTATGCTTGATTTAGCTTTGGAATTTAAGGCTAGTGATCCAAAGAAAAGTGAGGATAGTAAGGCATGGTTAGGAAGAGGCGTGTATCGTATAATTGAAAATAAGAGAGTGTTATTATTTACTTCTTATTATGATGAATTAAAAATGTGGGAATTGTTTAAAGAGAGTTATGAAAAAGAATATGGAGTTAAGTTATCGGATGATGTAATTCCGATGTCAAGGTCTGGATTAAATCCTAGGGGATTTAACACTTATTATGGAAAGAGGATTCTAGAATGGGATTAAGAGAAATAGAAGAAGTATATAGGCGCCTTGATGGAATTGTAAACGATGGAGGTCATTTGCTATATCATTATCGTTCATTAGAGGGATTTTGGAATATAATTGAAGGCGATTGTTTTTGGGCGACAAATGCAAGATTTTCAAATGATGAAGAAGAACAGCGGTTAGGTATAAAAAAAATTAAAGACTTGTATTGGGAAGGAAAACCTATTCCGGGAAATATTGATTGTTATATTGTTTGTTTTTGTGAGGAAGACGATAAGCTAAGTCAGTGGAGGGGGTATGCTCAAAATGGTATATCTATTGGATTTGATTTTTCTAATATTCGTCCATTTTATATAATGCATATTGATGAGAAAGAAGATGAAAAAATAATTTATAATGCATGTGCCCAAGTGGCCTATTTTGATTTAGAAACAAATAGTGATACTGTACTTGAATGGACTCGCCTTGTTAAAAATGAATACAGTGTGGATACAAAACGTTGGGATAGATTTTTACTCAACCGCATTCCATTTATAAAACATAAAGGGTTTGAGGAAGAAGAGGAGTACCGTTTGGTATTCGAAGGGGAAGAATTAGGCCCGTATATAAGATATCGAAATAGTGATAATATGAAATTGCCATACATTGTAGTTAAGGCAGGTTCAAACATAAAACGAGATGATGTTATTATAAGGGTATTGTTTGATACATCTTCTGATGACGGGAAAAGTTGTTTAAAATGTATTAAAGATTCATTGTCGACAAGGAAGAAAATTAAAGTGATTGAATGTCAGAATATGGGCGTGAGTGTTAATGAAAAAGATTGCGAAGGTTGTATTAGAACTCGCAAAATTGATTTGGAAAGTGAATGTATTGATGAGTGGTCTGGATGCCCGGGATTAGATGGATATTGTTTTATTAAAGAAAATGCTATCATCATTTCGGATTGTAAAGATCAAGAAGAGATTTTTATGTCGCTTCATTATGCACTTCATGAAAAATTTGGAGAAATGGCTCCCAAAATATGGTGTGAAGGACATTTACCAGTCAGAAGTATTACTGTGGGACCTAGTCGTGATTCTGATCGTGTACGCGAGAGTATAGAGCATTATTGCAGACATAAAGCATATTGGCTAATGGATGTTGAAATTAAAAAATCAAAGATACCGTATAGAAGTTGATTATATCTTATGTAAAAACAGTTTATAAAACAGATATAATTCAACTGAATTATTATGGTTTTATATTCTATTCCTAATTAATTTGTTATGTTTTGATGATAATTACTTACAGTTAAGAAAACTGATATAAACATTGTTCTGACTGAATGTGCCCATAATGTTCAGACCAGACTAGTGATATATCTACATGAAAAAAATGTGTAATTTACTTTTAAGAAGAGATTTTTTATTGATGAGGTATGTGCGATCCAATAATGGGGAAAAATATTGGCCGACGGAGCTGATGTGTGATCTTATAGGTAGAGATTTTTGGTGTGTAAGAGATGCAGCGAAGATACTGGAAGAAATGATTTAAGAGGTAAAGAATGGCATATTGTAACTGGACAACAGATCTAGATATACTAATTGCTTACCATGACACGGAATGGGGCGTGCCGTTACATGATGACAGAGGACAGTTTGAGTTCCTGATGATGGAAGTAATGCAATGCGGGCTCAACTGGACAATGATGATGAAAAAACGTGAGATATTCCGATCCTGCTTTGATAACTTTGAATACGATAAGATTGCTGAGTATACAGAAGAGGATATAGAAAGAATCCTGGAAGTGCCGGGAATGATCAGATCTCGTAGGAAAATTGAAGCTATCATTACCAATGCAAAGTGTTTTCGGAAAATCCGTGAGGAATATGGTTCATTTGACACTTATCTTTGGGCATATTCTGATGGAAAGACTATTCTCTACAATAAACATGGAGATGGATATATTCCGGTCAGTAATGGATTATCAGATCAGATAAGTAAGGACCTGAAGAAACGTGGCTTCAAGTATCTGGGGACAGTTACAGTATATTCGCATTTGCAAGCCTGTGGAATGATCAATGATCACGGTTCTGATTGTCCGTGCTATAAAAGGATAAATGCATCGCATCCTACTATCAAGAAGAGAAGAGATAAGGAAAAACAGATACAGTACTTCGGGTAATGAAATGTTTTAGAGGGAATTATGGGAATGCAGCTTTTAAAGCACTCAATGATGTTAATGGCATAAAGAATGTTGTAATTAATGAGGGTAGTGGATTTGATTTTTAACATAAATTTTCCCGTCAGTTTTATTGTCTAATTTATCTGTTGGAAGATGGTTTGAGGAATAGCTATGAAGAATAAAAAGAAAATAATTCTGATTGTTAGTCTGTCTTTAGTTCTTATAGCAGGACTTATTATAATATGCTTCGTTAAACTAAAGAATCGTACCTTTATTATAAATATCAGAATACCTGCCGGTTCAGAAGAAGGTATATACTATCTGGACGGAGGAATTAACTGTTACGGTTCTAAACTTAAGCTAAAACCGGACAAGAATTATCCGAATCTGCAATATAAACTATACGATGCAAAATCGTTCTTTACCACTGATAGAATGGTTATAGGTGATATAGAAGAAATTGAACCAGTTGAAAAGAATGGTAATTTAGTATTTGATGTAACAAAGAATAAAGATTATAAGATTGGGGTATATACATCTAATGACACTAATGAAGATATAGTTATATATTCTACTGTATATAATGTCTCTATGTGGATTGATTAATCAATTCTCGACAGTACTATTATAACATATATAGTTGTACATGAATTGAAAATTCAGTAGTAAGGAAAACCGGAATAAACTTTACGATAGTATTTTTTTGTGGAGTTTATATAGAAAATGATATTTTCAAGTTTTCATAAAAACCAATTTTTATAAAATTCACTGAAAGGATAATAATGACCATGAAACAGGGATATGAAGATGTTTTTTCTGAACTACAGTCGGATTATATATCACTTTGCTTAGAATATGCAGAAAATAAAGCAGAAGAGGTGTTTGCTTATTTATATAGGACAGAAACTATGAGGATGTTTAACTCATTTTTCAGAGTGGATGGAAGAATTCTTGCCGCTAGCCAAGTAGATACATCATGTAGTGAAGATGAGTTCATGGAGGTGGGCAGAGATGATATTTCTAAGCTTGAAGAAATATGTAGGGAATACGATACCGCCACTCCGAATGAGTTAAAGATACATTATGATGCGAAGACAAGAAAGTATGATGCAGTGGTCTCTTATGAAGATTATAGTGTCAAGGATAAAGTAACACCGTTTCAGGTTTTTATGAAATGGCTGAAGGAAGAGAAAGAAAAATAATGACTTCAGAATGGATTGAAATAGTAAATGATGGAGATATCATGTATCTGAACAATATGTATGACGATTTTGAAGATGCTCTGATTGTCAGCATGAATTATATAAGTGGAAACTTACAATATTAGACTGTTAAGACGAAAACTGCCGTAGGCATTATATTGTAAGGTTGTTACAATCAAATACATTGTCGAGAAAAAAGCAGAAGGAGTTTTGGGCTTTTATAAAGCAGGATAAATGAACAAGGAGTAAAAAGTGGAATTACGGAAGATCAACATGCAAGATGCATACGCTCAGTGGGAATATACGACAGCTTTGCCTGCGGATGAGAATGGTGTAACAAATCCGTATACGGGTATATCCTATGAAGATTATATTGAAAAAGCTCTCCCGGCACTGATTTCATACGAACATCCGGTAGATATGCCAGATTGGTTTGTCCCGGAAACATATTACTATTTGTGGGATGAGGATTGCCTGGTCGGTGAATTCAGAATAAGACATCATTTGACAGAAGCTTTGAAAAATGGTGCCGGACATATAGGCTACAGTATTCGAAAAGATAAACGCGAAAAAGGCTATGGAACAGCAGGATTGAAACTTACTATTCAGATTGCAAAAGACATTGTCCCAGAAGAAGAGATCTACCTTCGTGTGAATAAAGATAATATTCCCTCTCAAAAGGTTATGCTTAATAACGGAGCATATATAGCCGGAGAGGATGAGGATCATTATTTTTTGAGAGTCAAGAAATAATACGCATTGTAAGTTATACCGGAAGATACATATATAGACTCGGAGATTCCACTCAGAAATTCATAAAACACAATCTGAGACAAAAATGAGACAATATTGAGACGGTTTTTTACTGTTTGTGAGACAAATAAAAGCTATCATAGAATGATGCGATCAAGTTTAAAATGTACAAGTAAAGCTGCGGCAAAACCACGATAAAACCATATTGATAATAACACCTTGACAAAAGTGAAAAATACAGTTAATATCATATTATCAAAGTGATTATATGTACATCGGTCGAGGTGGATTATGAGGAATAAAATAATATTTATATGCATGTGTATATGCTTAATCTCGTCATTAAGTGCATGCACTATTAAATCCGATAAGAAAATAAGCGATAAGAAGATAAATAGCCGGAAAACTGCCTATGAAGAATATCTGAAGGAAACCTATCCGGATGAAACATTTAAGGTTGAGGTATGGCAGGAATATAAAAAAACAATAGGAGGTGCCGGACTTCCTGATTACGAGGGCTATGTATATAAATGGGTCATTACTGACAAGGATGGTAATAGATTCAAAATCTGGGGAGACTCTAAAGATAGCTATTATGACGATTATCAGAAGGTTCTCGATGGAGAAATCTATTACAATGAGAATGGCGAACATGTATATTATGATGATAACGGAGATATTCTCTTCGTTTCGGATTATTGATCCGCTTATGAAAAATACTTTTAATAATAAGAGAGAATGTGGAATGAATAATATTGATTAGTATCGGTGAGGGAAGTATATGAAGAGAACCCCACATAAAAAGATGATTCTGGGTACAGCGATTGTTATAGCGATTGCTTTTTTATGTTGCGTCTTTTATCTGGGGTTCAGAGCAAAGAGGATTCCTGAGCTGGAAAAGATTGAAACCATATCAGAGAGCTTTTATGATATATATTTCGCGTCTTTTGATGGTGAGAAGTTTATATTCTGGTATGATTCCATCTCATCGGAGGAAACGATAAAAAAATCTCAGCAGCTGCTGAAGGATATTGCTTCGGCGAAGGGCAGGGAGGCTACAGACTGGTCAAGCGATAAGGTTACGTATCCTGTATATTCTATTACAATCAATACCATATATCCTGTAGATAATTATTTTGGAGAATCCGTAGTATGGAGCAACGGATATATGATTCTTTCCTCTGGGAAGGTATATAAATGCGATTTTGATTTTTCAGATTATCTGGATGCGGGAGTAAATGTATATGATACTCAGGTTGAAGCTGATGCGGATCTGTTTATTGGGAATAGATGGTTCAGGTCGTTGCAGCAGGCCGGCTTTGAATGGCATCCATCCTACATGAAAACATCGCCTTATAATGAATCTGATATGAATTCAGGTGTTGAGGCTGAGGTTGTATCGGAAGAAGTGGATTCCGGATTCATATCGGTAAGGCTTCATATCACGAATAATACCGATAAATCATGGAATTATAATAAATATCCGGTATGCGAAGTTATGCTGGATGGAGCGGCATATGCAGTTCCATTTGAGCCGATTCTTTCAAGCTCGGATGGAATATATACTTTAAATGAGTCTGTCAGTCCGGGAAAAGATATCAAGTATTCTGTGAGGATTTCCAGAGAAGGAATGCTTCCGAAGGGAGAGTACAGGCTTATTATACATGGACAGATTGAAGGGGAGAACTGCTATGCAGTCGCAAAGTATGTTGTGGATTAGGAGATAGAGAAAACGAAGTTGAACCTAAACTATATGAATTCCTGAAGGGCCAGCTTATGGACTGCTGGGGCGAAGGCTATGAATATGATGATTATGTTATATCATTTAAGGAATTGGATAGTTAGAGAGGCGAAATATGCCAAAATGGGATAAAAGAATCATAATAATAGATACATTGATCGTCATATGCGTAGCATATGGTACGTGGCTGATGTTCACCCGTGGCGGTGACGGTACAGGACTTATCTCTTCAGGTTTGGAGAATCTGAAGTATTACACTGTACTTTCAAACCTATTCTGTGGAATAGTTGCTCTTGCGGAGTTGGTGGCGCATATAAGTCGAAAGAGTAAATTCGACTTTGCCATGCTTAAGTTTATGGCAGCAACAGTGACCGGCCTCACAGCTGTTATTATTGCGGCATTTTTACAGCCAACCTATCCGAATCTGAATATGTATCAGGGATCAAATCTGTGGTTCCATCTTATAGTTCCGGTAATTGCGGTAGCTGAATGCGTATTTACGAGTGACGCAGCGTCTATGCTGTCCTTCGGTCGAACGATGCTTACGATGATCCCGAGTGCTGTATACGGGCTCTTCTATGCACTCAATATTCTTTTCAGAGGCATCGGAACCTGGCCGGATACCAACGACTGGTACGGATTCCTTAACTGGGGATGGCCGATAGGAATAATAATCTTTTTAGTTATAATCATAGTTACATGGCTGGTTTCGTTAGCACTGTGGCTGCTGAATAAGTTATGGAGATTTATATTACTGGCAATAGGAATAATAAGCCTATAGATATATGGAAGCTCAAGGTGTATTAGTGATAAGGTAAATGTGCGATGGAAGATTTAGAAGTGATGCGTGCCGAGGAGGAATGGCAGCGCGCGGGGGCTTATAGCGTAAGAATTCAGGGAATGAATCGGCAGTATCATATATCCCTGAGGGATGAGTTTGATGAGCATGACGGAGAAGGGACAAGGTATATAGTTCTTCTTAATCAGGGTTATCCCATTGCAACCTGCAGGTTTTATGAGATCGGCGGAAATGCGGTAACTATCGGAAGGGTTGTGGTTCTTCCTGAATATCGTGAGCAGCATTTGGGAGAGCGGGTGATCCGTGAGGCTGAAAGTTGGATTCGAGAACTAGGATATAAGGAGATCATCGTGGACAGCCGAACAGTAGCCATTGGTTTTTATGAGAAGCTCGGTTACGAAAAGACTAGTGAAGAAGTTTATATGAGCGGCGTGTTTGAGTGTGTGAAGATGAGAAAAACTCTATAGCGCTGTAAGTAAGATGACCAACATAGATTAGTAGTATTTGTAGAAGGTATAGAAAGAAGGTTAACAGAAAGAATAAGAGGGGGCGCGTATGAGTTCAAAAGCAGAACGAAGAAGGGAAAAAGCAAGAGAGAAACGTAAGAATACCATAAAAAATGCGATATTAGTCGCCTGTTTTGGTTTATTCTTTTTGGTAATGGGCATTCTTGGAATCGTGATAAGTAAATCAAAGTATAGTGATTACAAGAATTCAGATGATGTCCGTACTGTAGAAGCGAAGGTAGTAAACTCGGATATTCATTCAGAAAAGAGAAAGAACGAGAGACGAAGAGAATACTGGAAGGTAAAGCTCAGCTATGAAATTGACGGAAAAGAGTATAGTGCCATAAAAGACTTTGATTACGAGCTCAAGAAGGGCGATACAGTAAAGCTCGAGGTTTATCATTCAAAGGACGGAAGCTACAAAGCAGCAGTTACGACCTCAGACGCAGAATATCAGATTGATAACATTCTTTTCATTGCGTCTCTGGGTTTAGGAATTTTACTGATTATCGTTAGTATAGTCGCAGCGCTTCCTGACAAGAAGAAACAGTAAAACATTCCGGCCTCGTAAGGCAGAGCATATCGGATATATCATATCCAGGCTCGGCTTTATGAGGTCGTTTTTTGAATAGGGCAAAAAATAGGCAATTTATGATAATTATCGGCTTTTGTTTTCGAGACATATAATCTATCGCTGATCTGGAAAAAATAGTATTTGATGATGTGCGAGAAGGCGATGAATGGAGAATACACCCAGGTCCGGATGTTATCTATCAGGAATATCTAGAAGAGCTTGCAAATCTGATTATGATATTAAGAGATAAATATGGAGATTGGAATTGGGATAGGCTTGGTTAAATGATTGTTTAGTTTGTATTTTCAGCCCAATATACAGATTACGAAACGTAACATGCTGTATTGAATTCCAACATTCTGACCAAGTATAATTTGAATCAGAAGCGATACAAAAATAAATGCAGGAGGTGGCCTTATGGGATGGGATGATTTCAATTACGACGATGATGACCGTGTATTTGGTATGGACTACATAGATTACATGAATCATACCGGTATATATGATGATTCAGATATCGAAGATGACCCTGAAGATAATCTCTATCTGTTCGGGCTTGATCCTGATGAACTGGATAGTATGGATGATGACGAAAGAAGGTCAGCGATAGAAGATGCAGGACTTGATCCTGATGATTATGATTTCTCTTCGTTAAGATCAGTCGGCAAATATACACAGCCTACTACAGCAACAAAATCTACCAACAGATATACTCCGAGTAAACCTAATACAAGCGGAAAATGGAGCCTTATAGAGTTCATCATCATGATATCCATACTATGTATTATAGGATATACCATAGCTGCAATCGGCGGAGAGCTGCTTGCAACTATAATTGTAATAATCATCGGAGTGATCGTTTGTAATAGTTAATGACGGAGGAAATAAATGAGTACATATATAATGAGCGACATTCATGGAAGCTCCAAAAGATTCTATGAAATGCTAAAGCTTATACAGATAGACTGGTCAAAGGATTATCTGTATATCAACGGTGACATAGTGGACAGAGGAAAAGATTCCCTAAAGCTATTCTATGAGATCCTTGAAATGAAGAAGAAGCACGGTGATCATATAGTGATCATAAAGGGTAATCATGAGCTATTTATAGATTATTATCTGTCGGGATATCTGCCGGAAAATCTATATTCTTCATTTGGCGGAAAGGATACTATCCGGGAGCTTACGGCACTGGATTATGCCAGAAAAAAGGAATTGATCGAAATAATAAGAAATCTGCCTGTATATAAAGAAATCATATCCCCTGTTCGAGGGGATATGATTATTGTACATTCAGGGCTTCATGAAGATCATATTGTGAAAAATGTGGACGATTCCATAAATGTGATCGAGTCTATAGAATCAGCTCTCAGACGTGATGAATATGAATATCTTATAAGCGGATATCTGCAGTATGATGCACCTGCATGGATTACAAAAGGGCTTGATAAGGTTATGTGTGTAGGGCATGTTCCTACAATGTATCTGCCGGATATACAGGCTCCTGTCATATGCATGAAGAGTGGCGGAAAAGTTATAATGACAGACTGTGGAGCAGGCCATCCCGGTGGACGTTTGGGATGTATAAGATTAGAGGATGAGAAGCTCTTCTATGTGGAGTAAATAATACAGAATAATGCAAGAAATTCTAGCAATTCCAGGTGTCTCAATAAGGTATCAGTGGTATAATATAAAAGTGGTCAGTTATTACAATATATATGTATTAAAAAAACTTTGAGGCGATGAGATGAATTATAAGAATGTAACAAAAGCAAAGTTCATAAAAAGGCCTAATCGTTTCATTGCTGAGGTTGAAATAGACGGAAAAACAGAGATAGTTCATGTAAAGAATACCGGAAGATGTAAGGAACTGCTTATCCCCGGATGTGAGGTATGGCTTACGGCGCCGGGAACACCGGACAGAAAAACAAAGTATGATCTTGTGGCAGTTAGGAAATCAAACGGTGTTCTTTTTAATATAGACAGCCAGGCTCCAAATAAGGTTGTAAAGGAATGGCTTGATAAGAAAGATTACAGTAAGGTGATTCCGGAATATACCTATGGAGATTCAAGAGTAGATTTCTATATGGAGAAAACCGGTAAGGATGGAAGTATAGAGAAATACCTGATGGAAGTTAAGGGATGTACTCTTGAATTTGACGGAATTGGTTATTTCCCGGATGCACCTACAGATAGAGGAGTAAAGCATATTCGAGAACTGATAAAGGCCAAGAAGGATGGCTATAATTCCGCAATAGCCTTTGTAATACAAATGGACGGAGTATCTGAAGTTCGTCCGTATAGAGAGATGCATCCGGAATTCGGAGAAGCTATGGATGATGCTAAGAAGGCAGGAGTGGAAATTATATTCTTTCTTTGTCATGTTGAAAAAGACAGTTTGGAGATTATTAGAGAGGTTAAATGATAATATTGATTGATACAGTACTTCGGGTGATGAAATGTTTTTGGGGGGATTATGGGAATATTTGATTTTTTTAAGAAGAATAAGAACAGTGCTCATATAGAAGTTGAAGAAAAAACAGTAGATATTGAAGAGAGCAAGATTATTGAAGAGAAGTGAGATATAAAATTAGTAAATGTATCATACAATGGAACAGATTGATACATACTATAAATTATTTACGGTCGGAACACATTTGTATAATGAATTCCGGCCTTTTTTTATTAGTAAACGTCAAACCATACGCCTTGTTTAATTAGCATACTTGTGCCAAACTCTAAAAAACTAATAGTTTTTTAGAGGAGGTTAGAATACTAATGGATCGTAAACGTCAAACCATACGCCTTGTTTAATTAGCATACTTGTGCCAAACTCTAAAAAACTAATAGTTTTTTAGAGGAGGTTAGAATACTAATGGATCAGATAACTCATGAGGTAAGACGTACACAGTGGCTCAGCATCATTAACGCTTGCCAGTCCAGGTCTGAAGGCACTACTGTCAAAGCCTGGTTAGCTGAAAACAACATTAAAGAAAAGGCGTATTATTACTGGCTTCGTAAGTTTCGCAAAGAGGCTTATGCTCAGATTAATCTGAATGACAACCGACAGTTGCCGGCTTCAGAGGTATCCTTTGTGGAACTTCCTGTTCCTGAATCAGATCGTGATACAGACTTTCAACTAACTTTTAATCCAGACGCTGTTATCAAATCAGACAAATGTGTGATTGCTCTATCTAATAGCATTTCGAAGTCTCTTCTTAAAGGAATCATGGAGGGACTGTGCAATGCTCGCTGATGCTTACGGCGTTTCAAAAATCATTATTGCCTGTGGAAAGACTGACCTCCGTCGTGGGATAGACGGTCTGGCTCGAATCATCGGGTCAAAGTATAATCTGAATCCGTTTGAGAAGAACGTCCTGTTTCTCTTCTGCGGTAACAGATCTGACAGAATCAAAGGTCTTCTCTGGGAAGGAGATGGATTTCTCCTTCTATACAAACGGATTGAAGATGGATCGTTTTCATGGCCGAAAACTCCTGATGAAGCTACAGAGCTTACAAGGAATCAGTACGACATGCTCATGAAAGGTTTGAATCCTTTAAAACCCAGAATACGAGAGATATCTTCAAGGCGTATTTATTAACTTTTTTATTGTGCAAAACAGAGAAATATTTTTCTCTATTTTCTATATATGAGAAGCCTGTACTGTCGTCTGTAAACAGAGTCTGTATGACTGCTGTAGATTACGATAGAGACTTCTATAAGCTATTTTTGAACATTGAAAACTCTATATTTCCTTAGATTCAAAGGGCAGCAACAGCGTTACAGCCATAGGCGATTTGACGATTATTCAGTAGCTGTAGATTCGCCTAATCCTTATGTTTTTGGTATAATAGTGACCAGTTGAGGTGAATTCAAATGGCTACGAAATATACCATGGAACAACTTAAGAACATGAGCAGTGATGCGAAGGATCTGCTTATTCTCTCTATGCAGGATCAGCTTGAGATTCTCAATGAAAACATGGAGAAACTTATCGAACAGATCCGTATAGCTAATCAGTATCGTTTTGGCCGTCATTCCGAAAAGCTCAGTGTCATTGACGGACAGCTTTCTATCTTCGATGAAGCAGAGGCTATCTATGACGAAAGCGTTCCGGAACCTGATATAGATGATGTTATTCCTGCAAAACCAAGGAAGACTAAATCCAAAGGTAAGCGAGATGCTGATCTTGATTCTTTTGAACAGGAATCTCATGTTCATGATGTTTCAAAAGATGCACTTGATACATTCTTTGGTCCTGATAACTGGAAAGAAATGCCGGATGAAGTTTATAAGCGTCTCCGCCATATACCTGCAAAGTGGATTACTGAAGTTCATACAGTCAAGGTATATGTAGGTACGGACGGTGATCATCAGGATGAATTCTATCGTGGTGACCGACCTAAGGATCTGCTGAAGAACAGTATCGTTACACCTTCTTTGGCCGCTGCTATTTTCAACGGCAAGTTTGTTAATTCCATTCCTTTCTATCGTATAGAGCAGGAATTCGAACGTAATGACGTTCATATATCCCGACAGGATATGGCGAACTGGACAGTCAACATTGCTACCAGATATCTGATGCCTTTCTGCGAACGTATGAAGTATCACCTTCTTCAAATGCATGTAAATCAGTGTGATGAGACACCTGTGCAGGTCATTGAAGATCAGACTCGGCCGAACAGCAAGAGTTATATGTGGGTACATAGATCCGGTGAACTCTATACAGATAAACAGATTGTCCTGTATGAGTATCAGAAAGGCCGGGATCATCATATCCCACTTGAGTACTACGCTGACTTCAAAGGCGTGCTTGTTACAGATGGTCTATCACAGTACCATCTGGTTGAACGTAAGGCAGACAGCATAAAAAACGCTAACTGCTGGGCTCATGCGAGAAGAGCTTTCTCAGATGCAGTCAAGGCTGCAAGCAAGGATTTAAAAGATAATCCTGAGATTGCTAAACAATCCGTCGCATATCAGGCACTGCTCAGAATAAGCGGTATATATAAACTCGAAGGTACATTTAAGGACCTTTCTCCTGAAGCACGTCTAAATGAACGGCAGAAGAACATAAAGCCGCTCGTTGACGAATACTTTGCGTGGGTGAGAAATGCCCTTGAAACAACACTGCCCAAAGGCAAAACAGCTGAAGGTTTAAACTATAGTCTTAACCAGGAACAACAGCTCAGAGTATTTCTCGAAGACGGAGAAGTTCCGATAGATAACTCTGCTTCTGAAAGAGCTATAAGAACGTTCTGCGTAGGAAAGAAGAACTGGCTATTCTTCGATTCTATAAAAGGAGCCGATTCAGGAGCTGCAATCTATAGTATTACCGAAACAGCAAAGTTAAACGAACTACGTCCGTATAAGTATCTTGAATATCTTCTTACAGAGCTTCCAAGGCTCTGTGATAACAAAGGAAATATAGACATTACAAAACTGGATCCGCTGATGCCATGGGCTACCGATTTACCAGATGAATGTCGTAAACCGCGCCGCTAAATCAGCGGCGTATTTTAATGGGTAGCGTATGGTTTGACGCTTACAATGGATCAGATAACTCATGAGGTAAGACGTACACAGTGGCTCAGCATCATTAACGCTTGCCAGTCCAGGTCTGAAGGCACTACTGTCAAAGCCTGGTTAGCTGAAAACAACATTAAAGAAAAGGCGTATTATTACTGGCTTCGTAAGTTTCGCAAAGAGGCTTATGCTCAGATTAATCTGAATGACAACCGACAGTTGCCGGCTTCAGAGGTATCCTTTGTGGAACTTCCTGTTCCTGAATCAGATCGTGATACAGACTTTCAACTAACTTTTAATCCAGACGCTGTTATCAAATCAGACAAATGTGTGATTGCTCTATCTAATAGCATTTCGAAGTCTCTTCTTAAAGGAATCATGGAGGGACTGTGCAATGCTCGCTGATGCTTACGGCGTTTCAAAAATCATTATTGCCTGTGGAAAGACTGACCTCCGTCGTGGGATAGACGGTCTGGCTCGAATCATCGGGTCAAAGTATAATCTGAATCCGTTTGAGAAGAACGTCCTGTTTCTCTTCTGCGGTAACAGATCTGACAGAATCAAAGGTCTTCTCTGGGAAGGAGATGGATTTCTCCTTCTATACAAACGGATTGAAGATGGATCGTTTTCATGGCCGAAAACTCCTGATGAAGCTACAGAGCTTACAAGGAATCAGTACGACATGCTCATGAAAGGTTTGAATCCTTTAAAACCCAGAATACGAGAGATATCTTCAAGGCGTATTTATTAACTTTTTTATTGTGCAAAACAGAGAAATATTTTTCTCTATTTTCTATATATGAGAAGCCTGTACTGTCGTCTGTAAACAGAGTCTGTATGACTGCTGTAGATTACGATAGAGACTTCTATAAGCTATTTTTGAACATTGAAAACTCTATATTTCCTTAGATTCAAAGGGCAGCAACAGCGTTACAGCCATAGGCGATTTGACGATTATTCAGTAGCTGTAGATTCGCCTAATCCTTATGTTTTTGGTATAATAGTGACCAGTTGAGGTGAATTCAAATGGCTACGAAATATACCATGGAACAACTTAAGAACATGAGCAGTGATGCGAAGGATCTGCTTATTCTCTCTATGCAGGATCAGCTTGAGATTCTCAATGAAAACATGGAGAAACTTATCGAACAGATCCGTATAGCTAATCAGTATCGTTTTGGCCGTCATTCCGAAAAGCTCAGTGTCATTGACGGACAGCTTTCTATCTTCGATGAAGCAGAGGCTATCTATGACGAAAGCGTTCCGGAACCTGATATAGATGATGTTATTCCTGCAAAACCAAGGAAGACTAAATCCAAAGGTAAGCGAGATGCTGATCTTGATTCTTTTGAACAGGAATCTCATGTTCATGATGTTTCAAAAGATGCACTTGATACATTCTTTGGTCCTGATAACTGGAAAGAAATGCCGGATGAAGTTTATAAGCGTCTCCGCCATATACCTGCAAAGTGGATTACTGAAGTTCATACAGTCAAGGTATATGTAGGTACGGACGGTGATCATCAGGATGAATTCTATCGTGGTGACCGACCTAAGGATCTGCTGAAGAACAGTATCGTTACACCTTCTTTGGCCGCTGCTATTTTCAACGGCAAGTTTGTTAATTCCATTCCTTTCTATCGTATAGAGCAGGAATTCGAACGTAATGACGTTCATATATCCCGACAGGATATGGCGAACTGGACAGTCAACATTGCTACCAGATATCTGATGCCTTTCTGCGAACGTATGAAGTATCACCTTCTTCAAATGCATGTAAATCAGTGTGATGAGACACCTGTGCAGGTCATTGAAGATCAGACTCGGCCGAACAGCAAGAGTTATATGTGGGTACATAGATCCGGTGAACTCTATACAGATAAACAGATTGTCCTGTATGAGTATCAGAAAGGCCGGGATCATCATATCCCACTTGAGTACTACGCTGACTTCAAAGGCGTGCTTGTTACAGATGGTCTATCACAGTACCATCTGGTTGAACGTAAGGCAGACAGCATAAAAAACGCTAACTGCTGGGCTCATGCGAGAAGAGCTTTCTCAGATGCAGTCAAGGCTGCAAGCAAGGATTTAAAAGATAATCCTGAGATTGCTAAACAATCCGTCGCATATCAGGCACTGCTCAGAATAAGCGGTATATATAAACTCGAAGGTACATTTAAGGACCTTTCTCCTGAAGCACGTCTAAATGAACGGCAGAAGAACATAAAGCCGCTCGTTGACGAATACTTTGCGTGGGTGAGAAATGCCCTTGAAACAACACTGCCCAAAGGCAAAACAGCTGAAGGTTTAAACTATAGTCTTAACCAGGAACAACAGCTCAGAGTATTTCTCGAAGACGGAGAAGTTCCGATAGATAACTCTGCTTCTGAAAGAGCTATAAGAACGTTCTGCGTAGGAAAGAAGAACTGGCTATTCTTCGATTCTATAAAAGGAGCCGATTCAGGAGCTGCAATCTATAGTATTACCGAAACAGCAAAGTTAAACGAACTACGTCCGTATAAGTATCTTGAATATCTTCTTACAGAGCTTCCAAGGCTCTGTGATAACAAAGGAAATATAGACATTACAAAACTGGATCCGCTGATGCCATGGGCTACCGATTTACCAGATGAATGTCGTAAACCGCGCCGCTAAATCAGCGGCGTATTTTAATGGGTAGCGTATGGTTTGACGCTTACTTTTATTATTAGCATGAAATCCGGTAGTTTAACGTAAAAAAAACTTCACGGAACACACATGTCCTAAAAATGTCTCATTAACCCGTCTATGATAGCATTGTAAGATAATCGGATGTGTGACAGGAGGCAAAGTATGAAACTGATCTTTTTAGATATTGATGGTGTATTAAATACCTGTGAAACAGCTGCCAGATCACCGAGCGGAAATACAGGAATTGAGGATAAACTTGTACAAAAACTGGCACATATTGTTGGAGAAACGGATGCAAAGATCATTCTTACGAGTGATTGGAAGATTGAATGGGAGGAGTTCGAATTCTGCTGCTCTGAAGATGCAAAGTATCTTAATCGAAAGCTTAAAAAACAGGGAATCAAGATTACATCTAAAACCTATGATGAACATGTATATGATACTTACTTTGAGGACAGGGGGAAGGGAATCCATAAGTTTCTGAAAAAGATTCAGAATCTTGAAACTTATGTAGTTATAGATGACCATACATTTTCAGACTTTGATGAGGAAATCAGAGCACATCTGATTTTAACTGATTATAGTAAAGGTCTTACGGATGAAGATGCAGAAAAGGCAATAAGTCTGCTGAATACGAATGCGGGAGGTGAATGATATGTTATTAGTTAAATGTACAGGTGAAATCTTAGATAAAGAGATTATACAGAAGTTCGCGGAAACCGATCATAGAAAACAAAGAGAACTTGAGCGTAGTATTCAGAAAGTCACCAATATGCAAATCCCGGAAGGATTACCATTTTACTTTATCGCTGATGAAGATGAGGGAAGTGTAACTATTGGGGCGTTAGTTGACAGGCTTGAAGATCTAGATAGCGGATTGAGGAGATTCTTATCATCTTTAAATATTTCTTTAAGCAATATTGAGTATGAAGAAGTAATAATCAGACAGTTCAGAGATTTGCTGGATGATGCACATTCTAATCGTTTTGTTCAAAATGCGAGAAATATATGTAATGAGTATGGAATGGAAGAATTATATGATCTATGGGGCAATGATTATTATGAAAAAATATTAGAAGATGCAGAAGAAAGACATATTATTTCTAAGGCGGAAAAAATGTACATAGGGAACACACTCGTTCCGGAGATAAAACGTATATATGAAGGTAAGAAGATAAAGAAAGCGGAAGGGCATCCGGTACACTATATGATACAGGCCAATGATAATGAATTAAAGGATGAGACTATAAATCTTCTGTATCAGGCTCTTTATGATAACAAAAGAATTAACAGTAAGAGAATGACTGTAGTTAATGTCGAGGAGAATAGGGGATTCAGAAGAGGAGATATGCGTTCGAAAATAGAATGCTTCTATAAAGCCGGGAAAGGTGGAGCTGTAGTTATAGATTACCATGGCGAAGAGGAAGCTGAAGGAGAATATGCCAGTACTCATAGAGATACAATAAAAATGTTATCAGAGATCATGAATAAGTATAGTAACAATGTTCTTACAATTTATTGTTTCCCGAAGGAATGTACCAGGATTAAAGGGTGGTTTTACGAGTATCTCGGTGATGTGAGCATGGTCGAGTTGAAGGAAGAATTTGTATCCGGCACGGAAGCAAGGAATGTCCTGAGTAAAAAGGCTTCTGAACATCATGTAAGAGCTGATAAGGAGCTTGTGGCACATATCTCGGACGATAATAAATATCTGTTAAGAGATCTGGATAAGGATTTTGATTTTTGGTACCGTAAAAAGCTTAAACGTACAGTGTATCCACAGTATCAATGTATAGAAACGGCATCGATGAAGAAAAGTACGGAAGCACCTAAGGGGACGGCTTATGAAGAACTGAGTAAAATGATAGGTCTTACGAATGCAAAGAAAGTGATCAATCAGGCACTGGATTATTATAAAGCTCAGAAAGTATTCAGAGACAGAGGTATAGCTCAGGACCATCCGTCGATGCATATGGTTTTTACGGGAAACCCGGGCACAGCTAAGACGACTGTTGCACGATTGTTTGCTGATATCATGAAAGATAATGGAATCCTATCTACGGGTAAGCTTGTTGAAGTTGGACGAGGAGATCTGGTTGGAAAATATGTCGGTTGGACTGCAACTATAGTTAAAGATCGATTCAATGATGCTAAAGGTGGGGTATTGTTTGTAGATGAGGCGTATTCTCTGGTTGATGACAGAAATGGATTGTTTGGTGATGAAGCAATAAACACCATTGTGCAGGAAATGGAAAATCATAGAGATGAGGTCGTGGTCATATTCGCCGGTTATCCGGATAAGATGGAAGAATTCTTGGATAAGAATCCGGGACTTCGCTCGAGAATAGCATTTCACGTTTCTTTTGATGATTATAATGTTGAGGAACTGTGTGAAATATCGAAGATCTTTGCTGATAAGAAAGGAATGCATTTCACTGACGAGGCTATGGAAAGGCTGAAAGAAGTATTCTTAGTTGCTATAGAGCAGCCGGATTTCGGTAATGGCCGATATGTGAGAAATGTAATCGAGAAGGCGAGAATGGCACAGTCGACGAGGCTGTTATCCAAGAATATAGATGATATAACCAAAGATGATATCCTGACTTTCTCAGCTGAGGATATAGAGCTTCCAAAAGTGAAAGTAGAAAAGCCTTTTAAAATGGGATTTGCTTGTGCGTAACGCGCGTTAATTGTATAATGTATATGTACCAAAAAAATCGCATGATGACTAGTAAGATATAATATATTTTCAGTGACATGAGGTATGTGGTATGGGGAAGAATCTTAGCAAATCTAAGTATTTTATAAGCTCGTATAGAGGACGTAATTTAGCAGTATTACGTCCTTATCAATTCGGATGTCCCGATAAATTCCGTGTATATCATTCATTTAAACAATTAGTATGTTCGGCAGGTGGATTTGAACTGCAGAGCCTTTTTGTTATGGAAGAATGAACGGATATAGTTAAGTAGGAGCAAAGCAGATAAAATAGGTTGTTACTATAGAATGGAGGTGTTAAATTATGAAGCCTGATTTAAATGAAATTATTTACAACGATTTTATGAATCTAATAGAAGATTCACCGATGGATTTAGATGTTCATCAATTGTATAGAGATGGATGTATAACTTCAGAAATTAGGGATGTTGTAAATGGAGATAAAGACCCTGTTATTTTATTGGCATTCTCTTACGAATATGTTACAGATGGAAGTGTCTCAAACTACAAGCTTATAGATTCAACAGAAAAAATAAGTATTAAAGAGATAGATGTGGAAAAGGAATATCCGTTAAAAGCTTCAATGGATATATATATATGTACAAGGGATATGTCTAAAAATCAAATTTTGGAAGACTATTTTGTAGGTAAATATAAGAATGAAAGAATAGTACGAGTACCTTACCCATATGATAATAATATGTTTTATGAGATAGTAATTAAAATTGATTCAAATATGAAGATTGATAGAACAAAAGGCGTTAGGTTGCTTTCGTTTATGTCAATAGAATGTAAAGGATGTATATTATATGAGGCTACGTATTCTCCGGTAGAAGTAGCATTTGATGAAGTAAATCAAGATGAAGTACTAAGACGTTTGGTTGCATTCTATGATATGTCGAAGTATTTTAATGAACTTTCTTTAGAAGATAAAACTATTGGAGAAGACATAGATGATTATCGTAAAAAAAGCGAAAGAATGAGTCAATTAGCTGATGATTTAAGAAAAAAAACTGAGATAATATCAGATGATTATGCTGATCCATTTTATATAAATGAAATATTTAATGTGTATGAAAAAGACAACAATAGAAATTTGAAAGAAGCTATCAGACAGGTGGAAAGGCGTAAGGATTTAATTGATATAGATAAAGAGAATTACTATCAAGAATTAGCTTTGAAACAGAAGAAAAAGGATGAAAATGAAAAAGCAAGGATAGAGAAAGAAAATGAAAAAATAAGAGCAGAAGAATTTAATAAGTTGAAGTTTCAAAGCCATGGCGATACAATGACTAATCTTTTCACTGATGCCGTAATAAGCGATATTAAAAGTAGATTTAATTATGAAATATCTATATATGGTGGATCAACATATATGGATTATTTCAAATGTAAAAAAGAAACAACATTAAACTATCCGGTTATTTTGGTAAAAACAAATGAGAGTTATGCGGATATATTAAATACTTATTATATAACAAGACAAGATGGAAGTAATGAAATAAGATGGTATGACTTTGTATCAAGTATTCCATTTGGTTACGGAGTGACGTTATGTATCAATTATAATAAAAATACGAAAGAGTATGCTAAACAGATATATGATTACTTAATAAGTATATATTCAGTTCCGATTATCATATATGCTAACAATCCTATGGAGGCAGGGACGTATCTCCCAATAACCTTACGTGTTGATTCTTCAAAAATACAGAATGGAACGGAGTCCAATTCAGATAATGCGATGAATAAAATGATAAACAGTTTGGTTACTGAAGGATCGTATAAGATACAGTTTATACAGAATTGCAGTGTATATTTTTCTAATATTTCAAACGATGAGATTCAATATAATCCTTGGGGACAGATTGCACTTCTAAAGCAATTGATTTATGCAAGGAATGTTTCTAAGCAGTTGAGCAATATCTTATCGAAAGATTTACCAAATGGTTATAAGACGCTTATTACCGGACAGGAGCCAACATATGAATTTAAGGTTGATCGAGCATATAGAGAGTTGAGCGAAAGATTTAAAAATAGATATCCTATAGATAGACAATTGTTTAATGAGGCATTTAAATCAATAATTGGTTTATATCCGTCTTTTTATGACAAGGTAATGGCAGGATGGGTCTATAATCAAATTGAACAAGATATTAAATATTTCAGAGATTCTTTAAAAAATCACTGTAACAGCATATATCAGAAGTTGGATATTCAACAAAAGCATATTTCTGATTTTATTCTTGGAAAAGATCCTATCGATTATAGAAGTGATGAGGCTATACAGTATTATATTGATAAGATGTCATCGAAGAATTTAGATATAAGTGAAGCCATAAAAGAATTTGAAAAACATGAGAAAGAGAAACAGAAGAAAATGGAAGAAGATCGTATCAGACTTGAGAAGGAAAGAGAGGAGATGGCATATTATCAATCTCAGTATGGTGGTCAGTATGATGATCAATATTATGACAGAGGAAGTTCGTCTGGTGGATCATTTATAAAAAGTGCATTATCTGTAGCAGCAGGGAATATCCTTGCAAATAATTACGAGAAGAAAAAAGAAAAAAAGAAACAATTTGATTATAGAGGCACTTCATCTTGTCAGATAGGAAAACCAAATACTAAATCAGTTTCAAGAGATGCACGTCATATAAACTGTATAGGATGTCCTATAAGGATGGAATGTGCTAGTTATGAATAGTTTAACAATAGTCTTGGCGGTACATGATATTTATTAAAATAATATTCAATTGGAGGATTATTAATTGAAATCAAATAAACCTCAAAAAATTATAATTCCATGTATTTTAAATATTCTAAAGGAATATACAGATGAAGATAATACTATGATACAAGAAGAAATCGGTGAAAAGTTTAAAGAGATTTATGGTGAAAAGATAGAACGTAAAACATTAAGCCGTAATTTGAGAACTATTATTTATAATTTTGATGAAGTAAAATGTACGGTTAAAGATAGAAAAGGTAGAATACTTTCTGAGGAAGAAGATGATGCTGGAGCTATATATACTGATTTTTACTATGAGCATATGTTTTCGAAGGTAGAGCTTCAGGCTATTGTTAATAATATAGTATTCGCAAAGCATATATCAAAACATCATAAAGAAGATTTGATAAGAAAGCTTGAATCATTTGCTCCGCTTTCAACCAGGCATGATCTAAAGAGTTATATTAGAGATGACAGAAAATATGAGCATGAGTATGAGGAATTGTTCTTTAATCTTGAAATACTGGATGAAGCCCTTGCTGCAAAAGAAATAGTCAAGTTTCAGTATGCATCATATAAAGAAGATATGAAACTTCATACTGATGAAAGAATCTGGTATGTATTTCCGCTGGGGATAGCTGAAAAGAATAATGATTATTATTTAGTTGGTTTGGTGTGCGGAAGCAAGAAGGAGACTCCGGAAGATCTGCTAAATGATGTTATAAAACTTATGGAAAACTATGAGCGAAGATCAAGATTCCTGGATACATTTCGAATTGATAAAATCCGTAGCTTGAAAACAATAGATGAAGATAAAGATGAAATGCTACTCAGTGAGGCGGATAAGAAATTAGCTAAAACGATGTCCATGAAAACATTTAAGAAAACATGGTCTAATATTCAGGATTACGTAAGTCAAAATAGTTCTCTATATCCCGGACGAAATGTAACTGCAAAGTTTAAAATGTTTAATGAAGTAGAGGAAAGCATCTCAGAAGCAATTGATTATTTCGGTAAAGAAAATGTAAGAATAGAGAAAATTAAAGATAAAGATCAGAGTAACATATTAATGTTTACGGTTGATACAAATGACCGTGCTATGCTTGAATTTGCAAAAACAAATGCGAGAAATGTAGAGGTAATTAAACCAGATTATCTGAGAGATGAGTTAGTAGAAATATTTAAAACCGCATATGAGAGGATGTGCTAATCCTTTTTAAGGTCTGTTGAATTCGGATAAATGATATTTACAAAGAAAAAGGTGTATGTTAGCAAAATAGGAATTGTATTTGTGAAATGGAAATAGATTTATTCTTATAAAATGAAGGAGGCTTGTTATTTATGATAAGAAATTATTGCGGTTATTGTAATACTAGTGGCAGCATGAAGGTTTGTTTAAAATGCAATAGGACATGGTGTAGTAAATGCTATAGCACAAATAAATATCCTGAATTACCTAATTATAGGGTTGTGGGATGTCCGTATTGTGGTTGTAAACAAATAGAGACTCTTAGATAGATTGAGCTGGACCTAAATTATATATGTTTAACATGGAGTAAATAGAAAGCATTATGTGGCCGTATAAAAATCATTCAGAAGAGGAATATAATAAGGTGATTGAATTTGTACAGGAATATGCTGTGTCACTTGGAGCAGAATATGTATGTTCAAAGACCGAGAAGTTTACTACATACTGGCGAGAAGACTATGCTGTTCAGGAAAATGCTGAGATGAAGATATACAAGTTTGGCGAAGAGTATTTCTGGGTAGAACATCACTATCTGCCGTCTGGTCCCTTCATAGTATTTTCATTCGGAGATTCAATAGAAACCATAGGAGATGATGCAGAGCCATTCCCTTATGATTTGGATAAGGAAGAACTTGAGGCAGAAGTTAGATATTCGCTGGGAATAGAGGAATATCCGGAGTGATACGTATAAAGGTTGTGGTTATTCTAAGGATCGGTTAGAAAGGAGTATACATATGTATAGATTTTTTTATGATGAACAAGGGAAAAGTATGCACGTTAAAGAATTTGTTGATCATTATTCTAAGTTATATTTTGAAGGAAGTGCTTATTCTGACATCAATAGTGAAGTTGCGGAAAAAAGAATAAAGGAAATACTAAAGAAAAAAAGTGAAAATGGGGATTATAAGTTTAAAGTAAGTGAAGTAAAAGACATATTGGCTTGGAAGATAGGTAAAATTAATCACAAAAAATCTAATTTAGAAAATAAAGTTATATATATAAATCCATGGGATGGTGATGAACTTAGAATTTATAGAACTAGAATTGATATCGATGATATTACTGAAAGGGTTAATAGCGTGAATCCCAATATAACTTTAAGTGATTATATCGATTGCATAAAATGTCCTGGTATCGGCGACGTATATATTATTACATTGAGGTATTTTGCTTCTGGAGGAAAGTATCCTATATATGATCAATTTGCTTATAGAGCAATTAAAGCAATTAAAGGTGATACGGAATCTGGTTTTGGTATATGGATAGACAATCCAGATACAACATTTGAAAAATCCAATCTTTCCGACGATAATAAATTTTCATATTATTCAGCTATAGCTAAAGCGAATATTGAAAAAGGGCGGTTCAGGATAATATATGATGCACCAGATACAATAACAGTTGGAGTATATGCTCAATATAAAAATGATATTGAAGAAGTTTTTAAAGATTACATAATAAATAGTGATGAATCTGAAATAGAAAAAAATAGGAAAATTGATCAAGCCTTATGGGTATATGGACACTATTATAAAAGTAAGGTGAAAAAATATAACAGATAATATATGGTTAGTTAGAAGAAATAAGCGGCGACAATAAAGGTAATTAGAGAAAAAAATCTTATATAAAGAAGAGAGAAGATTTTAATAGTTGCAAAAAAATGATGAAAGGAGTGGCATAATGCTACTCTTTTTTTGATGCGACATTTTATGTTCATGCACCCGTATATAGTTATATTCGAAACCGGTATAGATGCTATTTGATATAAGAGGACGGGTACTATGGGAAATATAGATATAAAAACATTTGATGACTTTATAGTCGGTGAAAATAATAGGACTGCTTATGAAGCTTGTGTTGCAGTAGCGGAACATCCCGGGTGCAATGAATATAATCCACTATATTTATATGGAGGAACCGGATTAGGAAAAACACATCTTATTTAATCAATCGCTCATCATATAAAAAATCATAATCCGAAAATGGCGGTTAAATATATAACCGCAGAAATGTTTGTTAATCAGTTGATAGATGCAATAAAAAAGAATAAAACAGATGAATTAAAATCAAAATACAAAAAAATCGATCTTTTAATGATTGATGATATTCAGGATATCGTTGGGAAACAAGGAACACAGCATGATTTATTACGTATAATAGATTTTCTTTATGACAATAAAGTACAAATTGTATTTACTTCGGATAGACTTCCTAAAGAGTTTTTTATATTAGATGATTGTTTGAAATCGAGATTTATGTGGGGGATTCCGGTTAGAATCTCATTTCCGGATTATGAAACTCGTTTGAATATAATTCGAAAGAAAGCTTCGATAAAGGGGTTAGGTGATCTGCAAGATGATATTGCTACTTATTTGGCGGATAGTTTTCCATATGATATTAGATTGATAGAAGGCATGCTTAATAAATTATGGGTTTATAGTTGTGGAGAAAAGAACACGCTGACAATTGAACAAGTAAGAAGTCTTATAACAGACTTTATTGTGGAAACACCCAGAATTACACTTGAAATGATAATGTTAGCAGTTTCGGAATATTATGAAATTTCAATTGAAGATATAAGGTCAAAAAAAAGAAAAGGAAATATAGATCAAGCACGATGTGTAGTAATCTATCTTGGCCATATGTTTACAAATGAAAGCATATTAACGATTGGTTATTATGTTGGCAGGAGAAATGAAACATTATTATGCAGGACAGTTTCTATGATTGATGAAAAGAGAAACATTGATGTTAAGTTTAATAAACAACTTGAGGAGATTAGTAGGATTATCAGGAGAAGATAGAATTACTTGAGATATATTTTAAGTTTATAATTTTCTGCTTCAAAGGGCGACGTATAGCTGCTCATTTTTTGATGCGACATTTTTTGCACATTGCTCATTCTATAATTAATAATAAGATTTAATAAGTGACATTAAAGGAGAGGAATAGAGAGGATGACAATAATTACTAATAGTATTCAATGTGATGTATTGAGAACAAAGGAAATTTTGAAATTTATATTACGTGATCTGGATTGGAAAATGAATAACAAAGGAAAAATGAATGGTTTATCTACAGGATATACTGAATTGGATAGTATTCTTGGTGGTCTTCATGGTGGGAAACTATACTGCCTGGCGGCTCGTCCTGCGATGGGGAAAACTGCATTTGCGTTAAACATTTCTCTTCATTCTGCACTTAAATTGAAAAAAGAAACTTTGATTTTTTCTCTTGAAGAAAGTACTCAAATGATACTTGCCAGATTACTTTCGATAGATACTATGATAGATTCTTGTGCATTTAAAATAGGAGAATTAACCGATTCTGATTTGGAGAAGGTGGAACATGCTGTTGGTACAATCAGTAGCGCACCGCTTGTAGTGGTTGATGATAGTTTTGACATAGACGATATAGAAGAAAAGAGTCAGGAGTATTTTAAATATAACAAAGATGGGTTGATAATAATAGATTACCTTCAGCTTATTTCTGAAGGTAACAAGATTGGATCGGAAAATAGAAAACATATAGGATGTATAGTTCGTAGATTGAGTTTATTAGCTAAGAAGCTAAATATTCCGATAATAGTTTTGTCACAAATTTCTCACGCTATGGAAAATCGTAAGAATAAACATCCATTACTATGTGATTTTAGAGAGCTGGATGTAGTTAAATTTTCAGATGTTGTTTTATTTATTTACAGAGAAGATTATTATAATCCGGATTCAGAGAAACTTGGAATAGCTGAAATAATAGTTGCGAAAAATAATGATGGGCCGTGTGGACATGTAGAACTTGCTTGGATAGGGAAATGTCAAAAATATGCAAATCTTGGTAAGCTTGCAAATTCACGTTATCAATGAAAATAAGTATTAGATGTTCGGAGGAATATGGAATGAATCAATATGGAGAAGCTTGGCTACTTGATAGATCTGGAAATTGTATTGAGGTGTATGCTCACCCATCAGAATCATTTGAGTTTGAAAGTATCGTAGATATAGTTTCAAAGTACAGTACCGGACCGGATAAATTCTATTGCAATGATTGGAAGGATACTAAATCGGAAGTTTCCAAAGAAGCAATAATTGATATATATAATCAAAACTGGTGTAGGGTAAGACTTTGGAAAGATAATAAACTGACATTCAGAAATGCTTCAACTGATTTTAATTGGCATGGAGCAATAGCTGATTTCTTACGCTCACATCCATATTTAAATACAGCGAAGATAACATTTTCTGATACATCTGGAAAGGTTTATTTGAAAGATGTGTCATATAATAACTGCATTTCTTATTGTACGGAATTATTATCAAAGAAGTTTTTGGTTTGTTGTTATTGTGGACAATCAGGAGATTTGATTAAAGCAGCCATTGATCGTGCATACGTTGATATGGCTTCGCATACATTACAATACAATGGATTTAAGGATGATGAAGATGGGATTAAAGAAAAATGGAGGTGTAGGTACAATGCGTCTTGTGTAATAAGTGATGGATTCAAGAATTATCCTCTGAACAATGATACTTTTGACAGCTGGCATAAATGTATTATAGATAAAATGAAAAATGTTTACGGGAATCATAACTTGACAGAAGAACAAGCTCAAAAATGGCTTAATATGACAATAAAATATATTTTTGTTTTTGCAAATTTATTTGGAAATGATTATGGAAGACTAGATGAAATAAATGTATTCCTGAATGATACCTCAGTTGATGATTATAAGAGTCCAATTGATTCATTTGTATTAAAAGGAGCAAATATAGATGATGTTTTTTGGAGTAAACTGGATTCAGATAATTACGATAAAACATATGATGAGATAAAACAGAAAATAGGGGTTCAGAATAGTTTCCTTTGGGAATTGGAATATTGGGAAAAATTTGCGAGAAAGATTATACCGGAAAAAAATAGTTATGCGGGATATTGGTATCTTCGAGATAAACTCGACAAACTTTTTGAAGAAATTGATAAATCAACTTCAGAGTATTCGTAAAAATATCTTTCATATTTTTGATAATTTTATTGAGGAGAAATAGGTTATGTCTAAGGTTAAAGGCGAATTCTATGATATTAATAAACGTAAACTGATGCATTGCCTCCGCCGAAAAGAAACATATAAGAAAAAAAGAAGACGCATTACCAAGTTTAGGAACTGTGAGTATCGTTTCTGCAGGGGATATTATTTAAAATATGATTATGATCGTGATATATATACAGAGAGATTGCATCGATTTAATACTAATATCAAGAGATTTCGAAAGTTTGCGAAAAGAAAAGTAAGATATTCTTCAGTTGATGAACTATATCAAAGAAATGCGTATAAAAAATTATATGATATAGATTGGACATACGGATGATTTGATTATGTGTAAAAGAACATGTGATAATTATGTCTCATATAGACGTATATAGTAATAGATGTAAGTAAAAACAGTAAACTTGGGTATTTAGTTAAGTAGTAGGAAGGAGAACGCTTATGTCTAAGATTGATATTAAACATGCATGTACTTTCACCGGTCACAGACCGGAAAAAATGAATGCATCGGAAGCAGATGTGAAAACATGGTTGGAAAAAGAGATTAAAAATGCGATTGATGCCGGGTATACGGATTTTATTACCGGTATGCAGCGTGGTGTTGATCTTTGGGCTGCTGAAATATTGCTTCGTCTAAAAAAAGAAGGACAGAATGTACGGATTATTGCTGCAGTAGCTTTTAAAGGTATGAATAAGGGCTGGGATGATTATTGGATGCAGTTATATCTTGAGACCAGAAGAACAGCGTTTGAAGATCATATTATTTCTAATTATCCGGGAAAGGCAGCTTTTATTCAGAGAAATGAATGGATGGTCGATCATGCGAGCAGATTGATTGCTGTTTATACGGGAGCACCGGGCGGAACCAAGAAAACAATCGATTATGCCACCAAGAATGGACTTGAGGTGGTTTGTTATGGAAAGTGATGTTGTTTCGAGAATACCGCCACATGATGAAGATGCAGAAAAATGTGTAATAGCTTCAATGATAGTGGATCGAGAAGCTGCTTCTGAAATCAGTTCCATATTAGCAAAAGATGATTTTTATAATAAGGCATATGAGATTAAGGATATAAGACATATCGTAGTTACGTAATAGTAGATACGATATGTCTTTTTTTGATGAATGGTGACATTGAAACCATGATAATCTATGTTATAATTAAATTGTTTTCTGAAACTGATGTGTTTGTTTTTTGGAATGGCTTGTAAAAGTTTATTCCAGTTTTATAGACGATGATGGTAAATCAGATTTGTAGGAGGAATTCAATTGAGACGTAGTGATCGAGAGGTAACAGAATTTACAGATATAGTTTCCATTATTGAAAAATGCGATGTTTGCAGGCTTGCTTTAAATGATGAAAATTATCCGTATATA
>Ga0256405_10002277_pt1 | contig 45087 bp, 40 predicted proteins | sample RumenRJG_02DNA_FD_189096 | JGI IMG/M metagenome (GOLD analysis project Ga0256405, IMG submission 189096) | Bovine rumen microbial communities from Lethbridge, Alberta, Canada - RJG_02 | ecosystem: Host-associated > Mammals > Digestive system > Stomach > Rumen | place: Canada: Alberta... | reverse complement strand
TGTCCATCTCAACGAGCTCGAGGAGCTCTTCGTCGTCAACCTGATCAGCCTTGTTCATGAATACAACGATTGCAGGAACGCCAACCTGACGAGCGAGAAGGATGTGCTCTCTTGTCTGAGCCATAGGGCCATCAGAAGCAGCAACAACGAGGATAGCGCCGTCCATCTGAGCAGCACCAGTGATCATGTTCTTAACGTAGTCAGCGTGACCAGGGCAGTCAACGTGAGCATAGTGACGCTTGTCTGTCTCATACTCAACGTGAGCTGTATTGATTGTGATACCACGCTCTCTCTCTTCTGGAGCCTTATCGATCATATCGTAAGCCTCATACTGAGCCTGACCCTTTAAAGCGAGAGTCTTTGTGATAGCAGCAGTAAGAGTAGTCTTACCGTGGTCAACGTGTCCGATTGTACCAATGTTTACATGGGGTTTGGTTCTTTCAAATTTAGCCTTAGCCATTGGAAAATTCCTCCTTAGAATAGATTTCAGAAATCTGTATATATTATTATACCAGATTATTTTGGTAAATTCAAGTGTTTCAGTAAAAAAATATTAGCTGAACCACATGATTTTGTAAATTTTGCCCGTTTTACACAAGTTTCCGCATAAAACGGGCGGAATAAGCAATTAGTTCTTAGCTCTGTTAGCCATAATCTTTTCAGCGATGCTCTTTGGAACTTCCTCATAGCTGTGGGGCTCCATAGTATACTGACCGCGTCCCTGTGTGTTGGAACGGAGGTCTGAAGTATAACCGAACATTTCTGAAAGAGGTACGAGAGCGTCGACCTGGATAGAACCTGATCTTGACTCCTGTCCCTGGATCTGTCCACGACGAGAGCTGAGGTCACCGATAACTGTTCCGAGGTAATCATCAGGAACGATAACTGCAACCTTCATAACAGGCTCCATGAGAACTGCGTTAGCCTGCTTGAGAGCTTCCTTGAAAGCGATAGAACCGGCGATCTTGAATGCCATTTCTGACGAGTCAACTTCGTGGTATGATCCATCGTAAAGCTCAACCTTAACGTCAACTACTTCGTAGCCGGCAAGGATACCAGCCTTCATAGCGCCCTGGATACCTGCGTCAACAGCAGGGATATACTCCTTCGGGATAGAACCGCCGACAACAGCGTTTGTGAATTCGTAGCCCTTACCTGACTCATTAGGACTAACTCTGATCTTAACGTGACCGTACTGACCTGAACCACCGGACTGCTTCTTGTACTTGTAATCGATGTCTGCGCTGCCCTTGATAGTTTCCTTGTAAGCAACCTGAGGTGCACCTACATTAGCCTCTACCTTGAACTCACGGAGGAGACGGTCAACGATGATATCGAGGTGAAGCTCACCCATACCTGCGATGATAGTCTGACCTGTCTCTTCGTCTGTCCATGTCTTGAAGGTAGGATCCTCTTCAGCAAGCTTTGCGAGAGCGATACCCATCTTTTCCTGACCTGCCTTTGTCTTAGGCTCGATAGCGAGCTGGATAACAGGCTCTGGGAATTCCATGGATTCGAGAATGATAGGATGCTTTTCATCACAGAGTGTATCACCTGTGGTTGTATTCTTGAGACCAACAGCTGCAGCGATATCGCCTGAGTAAACAGTTGTGAGGTCCTTTCTGTGGTTAGCGTGCATCTGAACGATACGGCCGAAACGCTCCTTAGTGTCCTTTGTAGCGTTGAGAACTGTATCACCCTGATTAACTACGCCTGAATATACACGGAAGAACGCAAGCTTACCAACGAATGGGTCAGTAGCGATCTTGAATGCGAGAGCTGAGAATGGCTCATTATCAGAAGAAGGTCTTTCCTCTTCCTCATCTGTATCAGGGTTTACGCCCTTGATAGCAGGAACATCGAGCGGAGAAGGCATATAGTCGATGATAGCATCGAGGAGCTTCTGAACACCCTTGTTCTTATATGAAGTACCGCAGGTTACAGGAACCATGTGGTTAGCAATAGTAGCCTTTCTGATGCAGGTCTTGATCTCTTCCTGAGTAAGCTCGCCCTCTTCGAAGTACTTCTCCATGAGTGCTTCGTCCTGCTCAGCAACGTGCTCGACCATTTCATCGTGGTACTTCTGAGCGATCTCCTTCATATCGTCGGGGATATCCTCGACCTTGATATCTGTACCGAGATCGTTTGTATAGATGTAAGCCTTCATCTCAACGAGGTCGATAATGCCTCTGAATGAGTCCTCAGCACCGATAGGGAGCTGGATCGGAACGGCGTTACATTTAAGTCTGTCCTTCATCATGTCGATAACATGATAGAAATCGGCACCCATAATGTCCATCTTATTTACATAAGCCATACGTGGTACCTTATAGTTATCAGCCTGTCTCCAAACGGTTTCAGACTGAGGCTCAACACCGCCCTTTGCACAGAGAACTGTTACAGAGCCGTCGAGTACACGGAGTGAACGCTCAACCTCAACTGTAAAGTCAACGTGGCCTGGGGTGTCAATGATGTTAAGTCTGTGGCCTGCCCAGTAGCAAGTAGTAGCAGCGGAAGTAATTGTGATACCTCTCTCCTGCTCCTGCTCCATCCAGTCCATAGTAGCGGAACCTTCGTGTGTTTCACCGATCTTGTGGTTAACACCTGTGTAGAAAAGGATACGCTCTGTGGTAGTGGTCTTACCTGCGTCAATGTGGGCCATTATGCCGATATTTCTTGTATTTTCAAGTGAACAATCTCTTGACATAATTTACTCCTTTTACAAAGACGCTTACCAGCGGTAGTGAGCAAACGCCTTGTTTGCCTCTGCCATCTTGTGAGTATCGTCACGCTTCTTGCAGGCACCGCCTGTGCCGTTGAGAGCGTCGAGTATCTCACCTGCGAGTCTTTCCTTCATAGTCTTCTCGTTTCTCTCTCTGGAATACTTTGTGATCCAGCGGAGACCGAGAGTCTGACGTCTTTCGGGACGAACCTCCATAGGAACCTGGTAAGTAGCACCACCGAGACGGCGAGCCTTTACCTCAAGCTCAGGCATGATATTTTCCATAGCCTGCTGGAACACCTCAAGAGCGTCCTTGCCTGTCTTTTCAGCTACGATCTCAAATGCACCGTAAACTATTTTCTGCGCTACGCCCTTCTTACCGTCTAACATGATATTGTTGATAAGACGTGTAACGAGCTTTGAATTGTATACAGGATCCTGTAATACATCACGCTTTGCGATTTTACCTCTTCTTGGCATTTTCGCTTCCCTCCTTCATATAGATTAATGAATTCATAGGTACTCAAACCTTGTCGGTTACTGCCTGATAGGCGATTGCTTCGCCGACAGGTGTGTCAGGAGCCAATGCAGAGGATCAATCGAACTAATCTATATGATCTCCGCATTACCCTGCGGTAGTAGTTATCCTATATTAATGAATGAACGGCATTGTTTATACAGTCAGCCGCTGACTGATGAGAAGTATCTTACTTCTGCTTAGGCTTCTTTGCACCGTACTTGGAACGAGCCTGATTACGGTTAGCAACGCCCTGAGCATCGAGAGTACCTCTGATGATGTGGTAACGCACACCAGGGAGATCCTTAACACGTCCGCCTCTGATAAGAACGACGCTGTGCTCCTGAAGGTTATGACCGATACCGGGAATGTAAGAAGTTACTTCGTAGCCGTTTGTGAGCTTAACTCTGGCGATCTTTCTCATAGCTGAGTTAGGCTTCTTAGGTGTAGCAGTTCTTACAGCTGTGCAAACGCCTCTCTTCTGAGGTGAGCTGAGGTCGATCTGAGTCTTCTTCTTAGCATTGTAACCCTTCTGGAGAGCAGGAGCTGTAGACTTTGTCTCGAGGTCCTTTCTTCCCTTACGTACGAGCTGGTTAAATGTAGGCATATTTTTCCTCCTTTTCATTAAATATTATGCGCACTATCCCTTAAAAGGGTATAGAATCCGCGCATTGATTATTATACTCTAAAAAAGGGCGGCTTGTCAAGGGGATACCTTAAAAAGCCGTCCTTTTTGATTGTTTTTCGTGATTTTTCCTATTATTGTCTGTAATTTAGACCTTGAGACTTAGCTATTATTTCAGCCATTCTCTCAGATCTTCGATAGTTCCGCCGCTTCCGCGGTAAGCGTAATAGGAAAGAACTATAGAAGCGTCCACCGCATTGACTGCTCCGTCGCCGTTGACGTCTGCCGATCTTCTCTTTTCGGGATCAAAGCTTGGCTTATGACCTGTAGATGTGCTTGCGTACTCAGAGAGGATATAGCTTGCGTCTACAGCGTTTACCTTGCCGTCGCCGTCCACGTCGCCCAGCTTAGCCTTCGGAGGCTGAGGAACTGTTGTAGTGGTAACAGGTACCGTTGTGGTAACGGTTGTGGTCGTGAGCTTTGTAGTTGTCGTAGTTTTCGGCTTCGTAACAGTGGTAGTCGTTGTGGTTCTCGGCTTTGTGGTGGTTGTAGTTGAAGTCGTTGACGATGTAGTAGTAGTGGTGGTTGTTGATGTAGTAGTTGTTGTTGTGGTTGTTGTCATGGTCGTAGTTGCGGCAGTAGTTACAGGCTCATACCATATATAAAATGTGTCGGAATCAGAGTCTTTTGCGTAGCTGTCGTAATTGCTGTCGTTTTCATTGACGTCAACAATAACAGTTATCCTCTGGTATCCGGTTGTATTCCTGTCAATGTCCATAACGGAATAGCCGTAATTCCATGGCAGAGAGTATATCGGACATCTGTCGAGAAGCTTCACTCTTGATCCGTCATCTCCTGTACGCCACAGGTCTATGTTCATTCCGCCCAGCCATACTTCCTCATCATACTGGTTATAACTGATTTTTTGAGGCTGGTCCACGATCTTCATTTCGAGGCTGTAGGCAACAGGCACAGTGGTTGTGGTCGTTGTTGTAGTCGTTTCAGTCGTGGTGGTGGTGGTCTGCTCCACTCTTACCTCAAAGTCCGCAGAAGCCGTTACCCACTCTGCAACTGCTTCATTGTACACCTTATATTGGAGCTCGAGCCGCTGAAGTCCTGTCATGCTGCTGTCGTAGCCCGTTACCTCGTACTTTTCGGGGAACGCGATGACCTCTTCGTTCTTGTTGATGAGCTCCTCGTTATCGCCGCGGGTATGGTAAACATCGACTCTGAGACCTGCAAGCTGCAGCTGCTCGCCTACGGTGTATACTATTTTATAAGGGAACTCCATTATCTCGACTCTTGCGCTGAATCTTTCATCACGGGCAGTAGTCGTAGTGGTTATTATCTCCTCGGCAGTTGTGGTAGTTGTTATAACAGGGGGATTTACCTCTACCTTGAATTCGGCATAGGCAATGGAATCCAGATAGTAATAGCTTACGGATATTGTCTGGGTGCCTGCCTTGCTGCTGTCAAAGTCGGATTTTACGATATTCACGCGGTTCCTTCTGTATGAAGCCGCATCCATGGCAAGTGGCTCAAGGACTGTATCCTTATAGCTTCCGTCACTGTAGAACTCCCTGTAGGAGCGAAGCACCGTACCGCCGCTGAGGTCAAGCTCGTCGCCTATGGTGTATGTGGTCTTGTAGGGCAGACTGCCGATATCCAGCTTAGCGCTCACGCTCACCACATACGGCATTGTAGTAGTCGTAGTCGAGGTCGTGGTCATCGTAGTTGTCGTGGTCGTGGTAGTGGTAGTCAGCTCAGTGGCAGTAGTAGTGGTAGTCGTGGCAGTTGTTACAGGCTGTCTTACCTCAACTTCAAAATCCGTGGAGGCTATGGAGTCCTTATAGTAGTATATCACGGAAATAGTGCATACTCCAGCCTTACTGCTGTCAAAATCAGACTTGCTGATATTGATATGGTTCATTCTGTAGGAGGCGTTTTTCATCTCCACAGGGGCAAGCACCACATCAGTGTAGCTGCCGTCACTGTAAAATTCCCTGTAGGAGCGGAGCAGCACACCGCCGCTGAGGTCAAGCTCCTCGCCGACTGTGTAGACGGTCTTGGTGGGGTAGCTGCCGACGTCTATCTTTGCACTTACGCTCACCAAATACGGCATTGTAGTAGTTGTAGTTGTGGTGGTAGTCGTCGTAGTTGTTGTGGTAGTGGTAGTAGTGGTTGTAGTAGTTGTTGTCGTCGTTTTTCTGGTCGTTGTAGTTGTAGTTTTTCTGGTAGTCGTGGTGGTGGTAGTTGGTTTTGTGGTAGTAGTTGTTGTATTATTTGACGGAGGCGCTGTCGTTGCAGGCGCATTGCCCAGAGAAACGAAATTATAGCCGTTCCTTGAAGCATATGACTCCGCCGTCGAGCCCTTATAGCCGCTTATAGAGCCGCCGTATGAGGACTGTCCCGTAGAAGCGCTGTTTGATATAGTAGCCTTGCCGCCGACAAAAACACAATCTGGATTGCGCACGGTGACATTTCTGAGGGAAGAACAGCTTCTGAAAGCATTCTGTCCGATAATTGAAACAGAAGGCGGCAGGTCGATACTGCCAAGGCTCTTGCACTCATCAAAGCAGTTCATTTCCAGGTCAGTCACAGTATTCGGTATCTTCACCGAGGATATCCTTGTACAGCCCGAAAAAGCACAGCCGCCAACGGTGGTTATACCCTCGCCTATCTCAACCGAGCCTATCCTGTCCCTCATCTTTCCCCATGGGGTGCGTTCAGGAGACTCCCAGTAGCCCATTTCGCCGTTTCCCGTGATGACCAGTCTGTCTCCGTTGAGCTGCCAGTAAGCGTCAACTCCGCATTTTCCTGATTCCCCTACTCTTTCTTCCCCGATGATGTTCATCTGAGGCGCAACTGCCACGGAAACAGACTCAGGAGCGGAAATCCCTGCGGATAAACTCATTACTGCTGCCATAACAGCAGCTAATATTCTTTTCATCTGAACCTCTCCATTCCGATAACGTCAGGAGCTCAGCTCTGCTTCATATAGTCCTCAAAGGACTTCTTGCTTTCTGTGCCCGTTGAAGTGTAAGCGTAATAAGAGAGTATGTAGGAAGCGTCAACAGCATTTACTGAGCCGTCCTTGTTTACATCTGCCGCAGCAGTCTGCTCTGCGGTAAAGCTCGGAGCGTGATTTGTTGAGGTGCTTGCATACTCGGTAAGAACATAGCTTGCGTCAACAGCGTTTATAGCGCCGTTCTTGTCAACGTCGCCGAGACCTGAAGCACTTGGCGGTATTATAGGCTTTGTTGTGGTCACTGTTGTTGAAGTAACAGTTGTTGTTGTTGTGGTGGTAGTAGTCGTTGTAGTAGTTGTAGTTGTAGTTGTAGTTGTCGTTGTTGTAGTAGTCGCAGGAGTACTGTTATTTATATCCTCGAATTTATAGCCGCTCTTATTAGCATATGCCTCAGCTGTAGAGCCCTGATATCCCACAACAGCTCCTGTGTATCTGTTGTTCCTGTTTGAGGTGTCGTTGCTGATAGTATCCTTGCCGCCTATTATCTGGCAGTTCTTGTTGCGGATAATAACTTTTTTCAGATTATCGCAGTTTCTGAACGCATAAGTACCAATAACCGAGATATTGGCAGGCAGGTCAACGCTGTCAAGGCTGTCGCATTCCTGGAAACAGTTCATTTCCAGTTCCTTTAAGGTGCTCGGGAACTTTATTGACGTTATCTTTACACAGTTAGAAAACGCAAAGGTTCCCACAGTTGTGATACCCTCGCCTATCTCGACAAAAGTGAGCTGTTCTCTGAGCTTTGACCAAGGGGTATAGCTGCCGCCGTCCCAGTCGCCCATTGCGCCGTTTCCCGTGATAGTGAGCCTGCCGTTTTCAAAGCTCCAGTAAGCGTCGTTTCCGCACTTGCCCGACTCGGCAACTCTGACGTCCTCAGCAGATATGCCGCCCATATCCGTAGTTACCGCAAATACACACGGAGCAGATACAGCTCCCATGCAGATAGCAGCCGAAAGAGCTGCCGCAACAAATTTTTTCATGTTAAATTCCTCCCATTTTAATTTTTACGTATTATAGCAAACGACAAAATTTGAGCGTCTGCTATTTGCCGATACGCACGCAGCAAACGTAAGTTTGCGGATGCGCGAGGCATTTTTGATCATTTATTATAGTGAACGTATAATTATTTTTGACGTTCACTATAATAAAACAGCGGAACGTCCCCACGCTCCGCTGCATTATTATCTTCTTCTCGGAACAAACAGCATTATAAGCGGATATATCTCAAGACGTCCGAGAAGCATATCAAAGCATAAAACTACCTTTGAAAATGCATTTAGTCCGCCAAGATTTCCCGCAGGACCGAAGCGTCCCACGCCGAAGCCGATATTATTCATGCAGGTTATGACCGCAGAAAGCGATTCGTCAATATGGAAGCCGTTGAGCGATATCAGAAGAACTGATATTGACATGAGCGTCATAAAAAGTATGAGATAATTGCTGACGCCGCGCACTACGTCCTTTTCAACAGGCTTTCCGTCCATTTTGACAGTAGCTACCGCACGGGGATTTGTAATATATTTCAGTTCCTTGATGCCTGTTTTTATAAGTATCATTATACGCGATACCTTCATACCGCCGCCTGTAGAGCCTGCGCATGAGCCCACGAACATGAGCATGAGCAGCAGCGTCTGCGAGAATTCGGGCCACTTAGCCGTATCGGTGGTGGAGAAGCCTGCCGAGGTTATGGTGGAAGCCACCATAAAGAAGGTATGTCTCAGGGTATCGCCTACTCCGTCGTAAAGCTTGTGTACATTAATGGCGATAATAGCTGTAGCGGCTATTATAACGCCGAAATACGTCCTTACCTCCTCATTCTTGTAAGCCATTGAGAACTTTCTGATGAGAAGATAATAGTAAAGGTTGAAGTTTACGCCGAAAAGGATAATGAACACTGCCACTACCATTTCTATGTAAACGCTGTTGTAATGACCTATGCTGTCTCCCCACATGGAGAATCCGCCTGTACCTGCCGATGAGCAGGCGTGCAGAATAGCGTCATAGAGAGGCATACCGCCGCAGAGCAGGAGTATTGCCTCGGATACGGTGAGAGTGATGTATATGCCGTAGAGTATTCTTGCGGAAAAGCGTGATTTCGACACAAGGCGTCCTACCTTCGGACCTGCGCATTCCGCTCTCATCATATGCATTGTACGCACGTCGTTGCTGGACATGATAGCCAGCACGAACATGAGGACTCCCATACCGCCCAGCCAGTGGGTAAAGGCTCGCCAGAAAAGGCATGAACGCGACATAGCCTCAACATCTTCAAGTATGGTAGCACCTGTGGTTGTAAAGCCCGACACCGTCTCAAAGAGAGCGCTGGGAAAGTCGGGTATCTCCCCTGATATTACGAAAGGCAGAGCACCTATGCAGGACATGGTTATCCATGAAGCCGCAACGCTGACAAAGCCCTCCATTGAATAGACCTGATTGTTTTTCGGCTTGATTATCGTAAAGGCAAATCCTATCGCCATAGTTATGAGAAACGGTATGCCGAAAGAGGTCACAACATGGTTTTCCCCGTAAATAAAGCCTACGATTATGGGCAGGAGCATGAAAAGTCCGACGACCTTCAATATCTGTCCCATAATGTATGATATCATTCTGTAATTCATATTAAGCCGATGTGCACTCCTTAATCAAAGATATTGCTAAGGTCGTGCATACCCTTAGTAGTGGTTATTACCACAACGCTGTCATTTACCTGCAGGCAGTCATCGCCCTTTGGGATAATGAGCTCGTTGCCTCTTGCGATACTTGCGATGAGGATACCGCTTCTGAGCTTCAGCTTTTTCAGCGGAACGTCAACGTAGTCCTTTTTGTCGCGGACAACGAATTCTATAGCCTCCAGCCTGTCGTTCACCAGTCGGTACAGCGTAGTTACGTTGTTTCCGAGAGAATTCTGCTTTGCACGGACATACTGGAGTATCTGATTTACCGTGATAGTCTTTGGCGAGATGATACTGTCAAGGTCGAGAGTGTCCGAAAGCTGCATAAGGGACATTCTGTTTACCTTTGTTACCACCTTGTCAACGCCGTTGTTCTTGGCAAGGAGCGAGAGAAGGATATTCTCCTCGTCGATGCCTGTCAGGGTGACTACAGCGTCGGCGTCGTAAACGCGCTCCTCCTCGAGGATATCGTGGTCAGTACCGTCGGCACAGGAGATATCCACCTTGTTGAGCCTTTCAGAGAGCTCCAGACAGCGGTCACGGTCTATCTCGATGATCTTGACCTTTACGCCCATTTCGATAAGCTGCTGTGCCAGATGATAGGCAACTCGTCCGCCGCCTATAAGAACTGCGGATTTTACGCGCTTTTCGCGGTAAGCGGCGCTTATGCTCTTGAAGAACTTGACCATATTGCTGTGTGAAGCGGTCATGTGTATCTTGTCTCCTGCACGGAGCACGAAATTACCGTTAGGGATAGTGAGCTCGTCACCGCGCTGAACTGCGCAGATGAGCACGTCCAGTCTTAGACGTCTCGAAAGCTGGCTGAGAGCCACGCCGTCAAGGATACTGCCGCTGGTTATACGTATCTCCGCAAGGTCAACTCTGCCCTTGGCAAAGGACTCGATATTGATAGCCTCGGGATAGCGCAGTACCTTTGCTATCTCGTTTGCGGCGTTGTAATCGGGGTTTACCATCATGCTGATACCAAGCTCCTCACGCATGAATACCAGCTGTTTATCGAATTCGGGACTGCGGACACGGGCGATACAGTGACGTGCACCCATTCTCTTAGCGATAAGGCATGACAAAATGTTTACCTCGTCGGAAGTAGTGACCGCTATAAGAATATTCGCCTTTGAAACGTTAGCTTCTTCAAGAACTTCGGTCTGAAGGCAGTTTCCGACGATTCCCATTACGTCAAAATCGTTTGTAGCAGCCTCAACAAGAGATTCTTTTTTGTCAATTATGGTAACACTGTGTTCATCGCTGAGCACCTCGGCGAGAGCACTTCCCACCTTGCCGCAGCCTACGATTATAATATCCATAATTCCTCCGTAAAATTTATAGCTTAAAATACTTTTATTAGTGGATACAATTTTTCAATATAATTATAAACCCACAGTATGATTTTGTCAATGCTTTTTAATAGTTATTAGTTGTTAGTGCTTAGTTTGTAGGGGGCGATGCCCACATCGCCCCGTTGGGTTACGTATAAATTAGTCGGGCTGATGTAGGCATCAGCCCCTACAGCGCAGAGCCTGCGCCCCCTTGCCACGGGCAGCGTAACGCTGCCCCCTTGCCACGGCAGCGTGACGCTGCACCCTTGCCACGTTGCCGCTCGTAAACTCGCTCACTATTATCAATTCCGATAATCGTACATCGCTTACAGCACATTTACAGGGAACGCCGAGGGCGACGTCCCCTACAGTGCGTCATTTATCATTTCAATGTAACCTACGGGAGCCCGAGGGTGACTCCCTGTAGTACAGGGAGATGTCAGCAAAGCTGACAGATGGTCGCGGCGCCTGTTGGGCGGGCTCCCCTGCTACTCACTACTCTCTGCTCACTCTTTATACTGCTCCTCCAGCCATTTTATCATGGCTTCAAAGCCCTCCTGTGTGCGCTCGAACTCCGCCTCGTGCTCTATCTCCGCTTTCATGGAGCAAAGCCTGCCATGCCATGTCATGCACTTCAATACATCGCCGTTGCATATCTTATAGGCGAAGTCGCCCTTGCTCCCCGAAAAGTCGTTGCCGCTCTCGAAGTAGTAGAACTTGGGTATCTCAAATATCTCGGAAACGCTCATTCGCCGAAGCTCCTTTCAAAATAATCTACAGCAAGCCCGAGATTCTCGTAAACCGCCGACAAAAGCGGCTTTATCTCGTCATCGGGCTGAGTCATATCGGGTATCATTATGGCGTGACAGCCTGCGGCGTGGGCAGCCTTTATGCCGTTGGGAGAATCCTCGAATGCCGCACATTTCTCAGGCGGAAGTCCCAGCTCCCTCGCCGCTGTCAGGTATATATCGGGGGCAGGCTTGCCTGTTTCCACCATGTCTCCGCATATCACCGCCGAGAAGAACTTCGCCGCCCCTATCTTTTCCAGATATTCCGTTGTTCGGCTTCGGGGAGTTGCCGTTGCCACAGCCATTTTTATCTCCCTGCCCTTTAAATAGTACAGGAGCTCGAAAAGTCCCTTTTTCACTTCCAGTCCGTGCTCGTTTATGTACTCCGCCATGAGCTCGGTTCGGTGAGCTCTTATCTCCTCGGTGGGACAGTCCTCGCCGAGAAAGCCTTTCAGCGTAGGGATAGAGTATTTTCTCGCCATACTGCGGATAGCGTAGACGTGCTCGGGCTTCATGTCATAGCCGAAGTCCTTTGCGGACTGTATCCAGAATTTGAGATAGAGCTTTTCGGTGTCTATCATAAGACCGTCCATATCGAAAATAGCGCCCTTGAGATCGTTCATTCAAATATTCCTTTACTATAATATTATCTTATAAAATTTGTAGGCTGCCACTCTTCCTTTTCGGGAAGTCCGTATTTCTCCCTGCCAAGAGCGATAGACTTCATAAGAAAGCTCATATTCCTTGCAAGCACTCTCATGGTCTGAAGTCCCTCCGCGTCCTGAGCAGCTTCGCCCGAAAGTCTGCCGTGAACGCTGTTCCAGTACTGACTTGAAGCCACAGGCATACCGCATATAGTGAAGTACTTGTTCAGCTCGTCGAATGTTGCCGAACAGCCCCCTCGCCTTGCTACGGCAACTGACGCCCCCACTTTCATGGTCTTGTCGAAATGAGTGCTGTAGAAAAGTCTGTCAAGACAGGCGATTAGAGTAGCATTAGCGGACGCATAATACATAGGCGAAGCCGCGATAAGTCCGTCAGCCTGCTCGAATTTCTGTGCTAATTCGTTGACCTCATCATCGAAAACGCACCTGCCCTTACTGCCGCAGCTTCCACAGGCGATACAGCCTCTTATAGCCTTGTTTCCTATCTGACAGACTTCAGTCTCGATGCCCTCCTGAGCAAAGGCCTTTACCATTTCATCAATTGCACGGGAAGTATTCCCATTTGCTCTGGGACTGCCATTAATTATCAGAACCTTCATAGTAAAATCTCCTTTGTAAGTAATACTTGGTCATAGGTTAATCAAGTTTTAAATAAAATGTTTTGTGTACAGGAAGGCAAGAACAGGCTTCCCTGCAAGGTTATCGGGTCCAGCGGCAATTACGGATCATTCCGAACGCGGACAGCAGACACAGCGCCCCGACATTACGAATTATTAGAAAGCAAGGGCGGAATGGATCCGCCCTCACTCCCTATAATATGTTTTAGAATTATTACCAGTTTATCATCCAGCTGTACATACCCTCGTACTGACGGGCTGAGCTGTTCCATGAGAAGTCCTGCTCCATAGCTCGCTGTACCATTGCGTCCCACTGCTTGCGGTTATCGTAGTACACTCTCTTGGAGTAGTTGATAGTGTTCAGCATCTCGTCGCCGTTGAAGTTGGCAAATGAGAAGCCGTTGCCTGTTCCGTCAAACTCGTTATAGGGCTGGACTGTGTCTTTGAGTCCGCCTGTTTCACGTACTATAGGCAGAGTTCCGTAGCGGAGAGCGATGAGCTGTGTAAGTCCGCAGGGCTCGAACAGGGACGGCATGAGAACTGTATCTGCCGCCGCATAGAGCTTATGGGCAAGTTCGTCGTTGTAGAGGATATTTGCGGAGACTCTCTCGGGGTACTTCCACTGATAGTGCTTGAACATATTCTCGTACTTGGGATCGCCTGTGCCTATTATCACGAACTGGATGTTCTCGTCGCAGATACGCTCCATAGCGTAATTAACGAGGTCAAGTCCCTTCTGGTCGGTAAGACGTGAGATTATACACATCATGTACTTTTCCTTGTCAACGGGAAGTCCCAGCTGTTCCTGCAGTTTCGTCTTGTTCTCAGCCTTTTTGGTCTTGAAGTTCTTGGCTGTGAACGGTGTGAATATCTTGTCGTCGTTTGCAGGATCGAATACCTTGTAGTCGATACCGTTGAGGATTCCCCTCAGTGAAGCTGACCTTGCACGGAGAAGTCCGTCAAGCTGTTCGCCGTAGAAGGGGTATTTTATCTCCTCGGCGTATGTCTCGGAGACCGTGGTGATGTAGTCCGCATAGACCAGACCGCCCTTGAGCATATTTGCGTTCTTGTTGAACTCCAGCTTATCGGGAGTAAACATATAATCGGGCAGAGCCGTATTGTAGCGGAATGTGTCTATATCCCAAACACCCTGGAATTTCAGGTTATGGATAGTCATTATCGTCTTTGTTGCACTGAAGAACGGGTTCGTAGCAAAAGCAGAGTGCAGAAAAACGGGAATGAGGGACGACTGCCAGTCGTGACAGTGTATGATATCGGGACGGAAGCCGATAACAGGCAGGATAGCCAGTACAGCCTTGCAGAAGAAAGTGAATCTCTCAATGTCCCATTTCAGGTCTGATGAATATGGAGTATCGCACTTGAAGTAATACTCGTTGTCAACGAAATAGAACTTTATGCCGTTGTACTCATACTCCATAATGCCGACATGAACCCCCTCGCTTCTCATGCCGTAGTCCATATAGAAGTGATGAACGTACTTGAATTCGCTTCTGTACTTATCGGGTATGCAGGTGTAGTAAGGTATTATAACCCTTACATCGAAATTCTTCTTGTCGATATACTGCGGAAGTGCGCCTACAACGTCAGCAAGTCCGCCTGTCTTTATAAATGGTACACACTCGGAAGCGGCAAACAGTATATTATTCATAGCATATCTCCCTTTTTAGTTATTAGTTATTAGTGCCTAGTGATTAGTAATCATCTAATTGTAGGGCACGAACGACAAAGTTGGCTCCTGCACAAACTAATCACTAATCACTAATAACTTTAATCTACTTATTATTATATACTAAATAATAGTATTAGTCAACACAAAAATATGAACATTGCACAGCCGGCAGAAACACTGTGAATATCAACAATAGTATTGACATTTATTTGTTGATTAAGCCAAATTCAAAAATTATTTTTAATAAGTTATCAGTTGATAGTGATTAGTAATTAGTTTGTGTAGGGGCGACGTCCCGTCGCCCGTTATACCCGTTTCAGATAAAATGCCATTTGTAGGGGCGAACAGTGTTCGCCCGAAATAAACGTGGTTTGTCATACACGGGCGCAGAGCCTGCGCCCCCTCGCCACGTTGCCGCTCGTAAACTCGCTCACTATTATCAACACCGATAATCGTACATCGCTTACAGCACATTACATGGGCGGATAATATCCGTCCCCTACAGCGCAGAGCCTGCGCCCCCTTGCCACGTTGCCGCTCGTAAACTCGCTCACTATTATCAACACCGATAATCGTACATCGCTTACAGCACATTACATGGGCGGATAATATCCTTCCCCTACAGCGCAGAGCCTGCGCCCCCTCGCCACGTTGCCGCTCGTAAACTCGCTCACTATTATCAGCACCGATAATCGTACATCGCTTACGGCACATATACACGGGCGGATAATATCCTTCCCCTACAGCGCAGAGCCTGCGCCCCCTCGCCACGTTGCCGCTCGTAAACTCGCTCACTATTATCAACACCGATAATCGTACATCGCTTACAGCACATTACATGGGCGGATAATATCCGCTCCCTACAGCGCAGAGCCTGCGCCCCCTTGCCACGTTGCCGCTCGTAAACTCGCTCACTATTATCATCACCGATAATCGTACATCGCTTACGGCACATTACATGGGCGGATAATATCCGCCCCCTACAGGCTAAGGGCTAAAAAAGGACAGCCGAAGCTGTCCTTTTTTCATCATGTGAAGTATTTAACGCCGCTCTCGAATATCTTCTGGTCTTTTTCACCCTGAACGTTCTTGCAGATATAGCTGCCCTTACGCTCGGAGTGTCCCATTTTACCGAATACACGGCCGTCTGGTGAAGTGATACCCTCGATAGCCTCGATAGAGGTATTGGGGTTATAGCGTATATCCATTGTTGGGTTGCCGTCAAGGTCAACGTACTGTGTGGCTATCTGACCGTTGTTTGCAAGCTGCTGAATGAGACTTGCAGGAGCTACGAAGCGTCCCTCACCGTGTGAGATAGCAACTGTATGGATATCGCCTACCTCACAGCCATAGAGCCATGGGCTCTTGTTGGAGGCGATACGTGTATTTACCATCATGGACTGGTGGCGGTTTATGGTATTGAATGTAAGCGTAGGTGCGTCGTCAGCCATGTCGATTATCTCGCCGTATGGAACGAGTCCCAGCTTGATAAGAGCCTGGAATCCGTTACAGATACCCAGCATAAGACCGTCGCGGTTCTTTAAGAGGTCGTGAACTGCGTCCTTTATCTTGGGGTTGCGGAAGAATGCTGTAATGAACTTGCCGCTTCCCTCGGGCTCATCGCCGCCGCTGAATCCGCCCGGTATCATAACTATCTCGGAACGTCTTACTGCGCTCTCGAAGTATCTTACGCTCTCCTCGATATCTCCAGCGGAGAGGTTTCTGATAACGACTACCTCAGCCTTGGCGCCTGCCTTTTCAAAGGCTCTTGCAGTATCGTACTCGCAGTTTGTGCCGGGGAATACAGGAATAAGAACTCTCGGCTTTGCTATCTTTGTCGAAGCTGAAAGCTGAATGCGGTTAGGTGAAGAATATGTCTGGGGAGTTGTATCTGTAGTCTTTATGCGGCACGGGAATACAGGCTCAAGCTTAGCCTCCCATACTCTCTGGAGGTTGTCAAGGCTGACAGTATAGTCCATAGAGAGTATCTTGTAATCGGAGATAGTCTTACCGATGATGTTCTCGCCGCTCTTTGCGCCGCCCTTGAGCTCGATGATGAATGCGCCGTAGCATGGCTTGTAGAGCTCCTTAGCGCTGAGTCTTGTTGTGAACTCGAAGCCTATCTTGTTGCCGAAGCACATCTTTGCGATACCCTCTGCAAATCCGCCGTAGCCGATAGTCCAGATAGCATTTGCGCGGTCGTCCTTGATTATCTGCTCTACCTTGTCGAAGCAAGCCTTGATGCTGTCCCACTTTGGAAGTCCGTTCTCGTCGTACTCGGGAACGATAGAGATGACTGTATTGCCCGAACCCTTGAACTCTGTGGAAACTACCTTGTCTGCCGTAGCAGTGGAAACTGCAAATGAAACCAGTGTAGGAGGAACGTCTATATTCTCGAAAGTACCCGACATTGAGTCCTTTCCGCCGATAGAGCCGCAGCCCATTTCAAGCTGAGCCCTGAATGCGCCGAGAAGTGCAGCCATTGGCTTGCCCCAGCGCTTTGGATCGTTCTGAGTTCTCTCGAAATACTCCTGGAAGGTGAGCCAGCACTTCTTGTAGGTACCGCCTGCGGCAACTACCTTAGCGATAGACTCGATAACAGCCAGCATTGAGCCGTGGTAAGGAGATTTCTCGGATATATCGGGGTTATAGCCCCAGCCCATGAGCGAGCAGGTATTGGTCTCACCCTCAAGCACAGGAATCTTTGCAGCCATAGCCTGTGAGGGAGACATCTGGTATACTCCGCCGAAAGGCATGAGGACTGTGCCTGCGCCGATAGTGGAGTCGAACTTCTCTATAAGTCCCTTCTGTGAGCATACATTGAGGTTCGACATGAGCTGTGACCATGTCTCTGCGCTGTCTGTAACATCATCATCAGCCACGAATGCAGGAGCTTCTACCTCTATGTCTGTATACTTGGGAGCGCCGTTTGAGTTGAGAAACTCGCGTGAAAGGTCAACGATAGTGTTGCCGTTCCATACCATTTTGAGTCTTGGCTCCTCTACAACATCGGCAACGAGGGTAGCTTCAAGGTTCTCCTTTGCAGCCTCCTCCATGAACTTGTCCTTATCCTCGGGAGCTATGACAACAGCCATTCTCTCCTGAGACTCGGAAATAGCGATCTCGGTACCGTCGAGACCGTCGTACTTCTTGGGAACTGCATTGAGGTTGATAACGAGACCGTCTGTCAGCTCGCCGATAGCAACTGAAACGCCGCCTGCACCGAAGTCGTTGCAGCGCTTTATCATCTTAGTTACCTCTGGATTGCGGAACAGTCTCTGGAGCTTTCTCTCCTCGGGAGGATTACCCTTCTGTACCTCTGCGCCGCAGTGCTCAAGGGATTCTAATGTATGAGACTTTGATGAGCCTGTAGCTCCGCCGCAGCCGTCGCGACCTGTCTTGCCGCCGAGAAGGATAACGATATCTCCCGGAACAGGTCTTTCTCTGCGGATATTCTCGGCAGGAGCAGCTCCGAGAACTGCGCCTATCTCCATACGCTTAGCAACATAGCCGGGGTGGTATACCTCTGCAACATGACCTGTAGCAAGACCTATCTGGTTGCCGTATGAGCTGTAGCCGTTGGCAGCTCCGAGAGTGATCTTTCTCTGTGGGAGCTTACCTGCGATAGTATCTTCAACAGGAACGAGAGGATTAGCCGCACCTGTTACACGCATAGCTTGATAAACGTAGGAACGTCCCGAAAGCGGATCGCGGATAGCGCCGCCCAGACAGGTAGCAGCACCGCCGAAAGGCTCTATCTCAGTCGGGTGGTTGTGAGTCTCGTTCTTGAACATGAGTATCCAGTCCTCGAGCTGACCGTCTATGTCCACCTTTATCTTTACGGAACAAGCGTTTATCTCCTCGCTCTCGTCGAGGTCGGGGAGCTTTCCGTCAGCCTTCAGCTTCTTGGCTGCAAGGGTAGCAAGGTCCATAAGAGTCATGGGCTTGTCCGTTCTGCCCAGCTCCTTGCGGACATTCACATACATATCGTATGTATCTTTTATATAAGGAGTATCTATCTTTACGTTTTCTACATTGGTGAGGAATGTGGTATGACGGCAGTGGTCAGACCAGTAGGTATCTATCATGCGTATCTCGGTGATAGTGGGGTTGCGCTTCTCCTCGTTGCGGAAATAATCCTGACAGAACTTGATATCGTCATAGTCCATGGCAAGACCAAACTTGTCAACGAAAGCGTGGAGACCGTATGCATTGAGGTTGATGAAGCCCTCCAGCTCCTCTACTGTAGTTGGGATATCATAGTTTGTATCGAGAGTCTTGACAGTCTCAAGTGAAGCCTCGCGGCTCTCAACGGGGTTGATGATGTAGGACTTGAGCTTAGCGAAGTCCTCGTCGCTGATGATACCCGAGATTATGTATATCCTTGCGTTTCTCACGCGGCAGCGCTCTCCCTGACGGAGTATCTGTATACACTGCTCGCAGCTGTCGGCTCTCTGGTCGAACTGACCGGGGAGGTACTCAACGGCAAAAACGCGGTCTGTCTCTGATACAGGTGGGAGCTCGTCGTAAACAACGTCAACGGCAGGCTCTGAGAAAACGGTGCTTATAGCAGCCTTGAAATCCTCCTCGCTGAGCTTGTCTGCGTCGTATCTGTTGAGGATACGGACTCCCGAAATGTTAAGTCTGAGCGCAGTTTTTATATCGCTGAGCACGGATTGAGCTTCAACTGCAAATTCAGGCTTTTTTTCAACGTAAATTCTGAATACGGACATAATTCAGTCTCCCTTCAAATAATTCATAATTCATAATGCATAATGCATAATTAACTATAATTTTTAAATACCAAGACGTTCTCTAATATCATTCAATAGTTCTCCATTATATGTAAAATATAATGCGCCTCTGGCAGCTCGATAATTAAGTAGCTTTTTAGCCAATGTAGAAATTGAATATGTTTCACCTTTATATATAACTTTGTTATATTCATCTTTTGTAACACAAGTTATTGTTTTATCCTTTATGTAAACAAGCGTTGAGCCAATAGGTATTCCAAGTTGACTAAATTTGAGCTTTCCTTTTTTGGAATTTCCATCGCCATCAGAGCCACCATTGATTGATTTTTCAAAATAACTATCCGAAAATGGATTTTTTATCAACTGTTCCTCGTCACCGTTAATCTGTGCGATAGCAGAAAGTATTTCATACGCTTTATTACGATTCATTTCGTAAAATTCACGGTTTTTTGCATGGCGTAAAGCAGGGTCAAGCGTATCAATCAAGCTATGTAGCTTCAAATCTTCAAGTCGTTTTTTTACTTTATAGATTGCATAGCAATGATAAGGGTCAGGCAGTCCAGAATTACGGTTAAAAGTAGCCATACGTTTCTCAACATCATCTGCATATCCGATTTTGACAAGATTAGGAAATGCAGGATTTTCGAGAATATAAATGGCGCCTACAAACTGCGCTTTTTTATGCCAGCCATATTCATATCCTCGTTTTTTTAGTTCAGTTTCAGCCTCTGAAGAAATAATACTTATAATTTCTTTATCAGAGAATTTGGACAAATCACTCACGTCACACGCCCCCTTCTTTTCGTATATTATGCTAAACGCATTCACCATAATTACGCATTAATAAACGTCCCCGACAGGTCTGCCTAAACAGAAGTCGTGACCATACTCCTCTATTATAACACTAATTATCCGATTACGCAAACTTTTTTCTGGATTTTTTCGAGAAATTTTTATTAATGTATAGTCGGGTGCGTATCCGCGGTGAAATTCTGTAGAATTTTCACGTTCAAACAGCACCGGGACCGTTTTGCCTACCAGCGAGCTAAGATATTTCTCCCTTGTTTCGTCTGCCGCCGCAGTCATCTCCTGCCAGCGGAGAGTCTTGACGCTATCGGGAACCTGTCCGTCCATTTTGTCAGCTCTTGTACCCTTTCTCCGCGAATATCGGAACACATGGACCTTTGCGAAGCCTATCCTGCGTATGAACTCCACGGACTCGGCATGGTCAGCCTCAGTCTCCTGCGGAAATCCCACCATTACGTCCGTAGTGAATGAGCAGTCGGGAAAAATGCTCCGTATGCGCTCAGTAAGGGCAAGGTACTCCTCGGCGGTGTACTTGCGGTTCATGGCTTTAAGGGTGCGTTCACAGCCGCTTTGCAGGGACAAATGAAACTGGGGACAGAACTGGGGCAGGACTTTCAGCCGCCTGAGGAGCTCCTCTGACATCATCTCAGGCTCCAGCGAGCCGAGCCTTATGCGCTCTATGCCCTGAGTTTCCGCGCAGAGCTCCGCGGCGTCCGCAATGTCAAGTCCCCATTCCCTGCCGTAAAAGGCAAGATTTATGCCCGACAGGACTATCTCCTTAACGCCGTTTTCCGCGATAGCGCGTATCTCCTCACGGAGCACATCAACAGGCTTCGAGCGGCAGCGCCCCCTTGCAAAGGGTATCATGCAGTATGAGCAGAACTGGTTGCAGCCGTCCTGTATCTTCACGAAAGCCCTTGTATTGCTGTCAAAACGGGTGCATTTCAGGGGCTCGAATATATCCTCGGCGCTGTAGTCCGACAGCTCCACGATACGGGTGCGGTTCTCAAGGCAGTCCCCTACCAGCTCCACGATATGGGCTCTGGACTTGGTGCCAGCGATAATGTCCGCTTCGGAGAGCTTCGCCGCCTCCTCGCGGTTAGCCTGCGGATAGCAGCCTGTCAGGGCTATGACCGCATCAGGCAGAGCCGCCCTTGTCTTTCGCAGAGCCGCCAGTGCACGGCTGTCTCCCGAGGAAGTCACGGTACATGAGTTTATCACGACAGCGTCGGCTTCGGACAGCTCCTCCGTTATCTCATAGGAAGCCTCACGAAACAGCGATTTCATGCACTCTGTCTCGTAGTGGTTCACCTTGCATCCGAATGTTATAAAATTAATTTTATACATAGTTTGTTCCTTTTTGACGCATTTAACAGTAATTTGTGCGTAATCAGTTATATAAAATATGCACAAAAATACACCTCGTAATTTATGCACACTTAATAACTAAAAAATAACTCTCTCTTACTCAATCAATTATACCAAATTGACGAAAATGTGTCAAACTCCTTGACACTATATGCTTTTAATGTTATTATGGTATTGCGGAATTGGAAAAGCCGCAGAAAAAGAAATAAACGAGCAAAAACACAACAAACAGGAGGTATTAAGCATGACTAAAACAACTGTTAATCTTCAGGCAATCAACGACGTAAAGGAATTCGTCAATATAGTTATGAAGTACGACTTCGATATTGACCTTGTTTCCGGCAGATACGCTATTGACGCTAAGTCTATCATGGGTATCTTCAGCCTCGACCTCTCTAAACCCATCCAGCTCAACGCACACACAGACAATGCAGATGCATTCCTTAAAGAGATCGACAAATTCATCGTTAAGTAAGATTTAACATAACACACAAAGCAAAAGGGATATGTTCCATTCGGAATGTATCCCTTTTTTCTTTATATGCTCAAAGCTCATTGCCTGTCGAAGTATTTCTTGCCGCCGTTTGGACGGAAATAAGTCCTGATATAGCCGTCCTTGGAAAGAATAACGAACTCGTTGGTATCCTCGATATAGTAAACTCCGTCGCCGTCCTCGGCTTCGGTCTTGTGAAGCGCCTCGCTGTTGTTTATGACATCGCTGGCGCCCTTTTCGTATTCAGCAGCGGTGCTGTAGCTTTTGTCGAAGTCCTTGCTGAACTCTCCGCCGTGCTTCTCGAAGTGCTCGTTGAGGAGCTTCCTGCTGCGGAAGTGATACTCAACATAAGTGCCGTCGTCAAGCCCGAATACGGAAGTCGTTGTCGTCTCGGCAAAAGCCTCAGTAGTGGTGGTTTTCTTCTGGTTCTGCTGCTTTTTCTCCGTAGTCTTTGTAGTTTTTGCTTTTTTTGTCGTAGTCGAAGCCTTGGTAGTCTCGGGAGTTTTGATAGTCCAGTCCTGTATCTCCACAGCGGTGGTAGTAACGGACTGCGTTTTTTCCGAATAACCCGAATTATGGTCGGTACAGCCGCCGAAAACTGCCGAAGCGAGCACAGCCGCCGAGAAAAATGCAAATATCCTTCTGTTATCCATATCATTGACTCCCTTCCGAGCTGAGCCGGCTCGACTGCGTCCGCGCTGCCGCTCGCAAACTCGCTCACTCTTATCAAAACCGTTCATCGCATATCGCTTACGGCGTATTTACACGGGCGGATAATATCTGCCCCTACTTTTTCTTTATTATACAGCAAGCCGCCAAGAATATCAAGTTACAATTTGACAAAAAAGTTACCATGTAGGGGCGGCGTTTCGCCGCCCATTTAATTTCACCGTATCCATCGGGACGTCGAGGACGCCGTCCCCTACAAATATTATTTGCAGCGTAATTAACGGGAGGGCGAGGGCGCCCTCCCCTACAGAGTATCATTCATCATTTTAACGTGTTCTTAGCTCTTAGTTCTTAGCTCTTAGCTCTTAGTTCTTAGCTCTTAGTTCTAATAACAAAAAAGCCGCAAGGAAAAATCCTCGCGGCTCTGCGCTTATGTAGTTGTACGAACTTCCCTTATATCATAGCTCAGCTCATAGCTGTCGTCAGCGCACTTGCTGTAGAAGCTGCTGACTATTCGGCTTGCAACAAGGTGTCCGCCCTCGTCATCTGCACCGATGAGAAGTATAACTACCCTGTCGTCACCGCATACCGACGACATATCGCCACGTCTTAAACACTTGCGCACCGATTCGGCAAGTATGCTCATGGTCTGCCTGTTCTCCGCAGGCGTTTTGTCTCCGATGTGGTCAAGCTTCATTACAAGCATCTGTGCATTCTTCTGTGTACGCTCAAGAACTCGCAGTACAAATCGGAATATATTGGTGAAATCAACGGAGCGGACGCAGTATGCTCCCGAATCGCCGTCGTTTATCTCCATAATGTTGTCAATATTCATCATTTGCTCAGAGCTCTCGCGCAGAGATACCGCCGCAATACCGCGAAGTCTGCGGATAAGCAGCTGTCCGCTGATAGGCAGCCTTACCACGTCGTCAAATCCCATGCCTAAAAGTATCTCCTGATTCTCGCAGCTGCACTCCGAAGTAACAGCCGCCACAGGGACGTCCCTAAAGCGTTCATATGTCTGGATATCGGCGATGACCGTGCCTATAGCTCCGCCGCAGTATTCCTCGGACACAAGAATTATGTCACATTTTTTCAGTCCGTTCACATCGGAAGCTATGGTGTATTCAAATTCCTCGCCTATGGTCTTTTCCCAGAATCCAGCCTTATTAGTGCTGTCGATGATACCTGCTATCATAGCTTCGCCTCCTCGTTCAAAAAAAGTTCATAAACTATTATAGCACAGAGGAGGAAAAGTTTCAAGTATCGGTTGCTACAAAAATTCGACACTTTTTTAGTCAAATAAACCAGAAAACCATAAAGTTGAGAGTTGAGAGTGCAAAGTTGAGAGTTTATGTGTTCGCTTCGCTCACATTATTTATATCATGCCGCCCGCAGGCGGCATGATAACTGTCAACTCTCAACTGAACCATAATTTTGCACAGCAAAATTATGGTTCGTCATCTATAAATTCCAGTATATCTCCCGGCTGACAGCCCAGCGTCTTGCATATAGCATTCAGTGTTGAAAAGCGTATGGCGCTGACCTTGCCTGTTTTGAGCTTTGAAAGATTAACATTGCTTACCCCAACACGTTCACTAAGCTCGTTCAGGCTCATTTTCCGGTCAGCCATTACGCGGTCAAGTCTCAGAATTATGGACATATCCCCTCACCTCACAGAGTTTCGTCAGACTCGGTCTGCAAAAGATTGCCGTAGCGCATTATCTCCGCAAAGAACAGGAAAAGAACTGCTATGAATATGGAACCTGTGCCCATAACTCCTGTTTTCAGTATCCCGAGCTCACTGAGCTGAAAAAACGTAGGGAGCATGGCTTTTACGAGAAAAACGCCTGCTATACCTCTGACAGCCCATATATTACCGCGTGTAAAAGGTCTGCCGCTTCTGAATATCCTGAAGAAGATCAGTGCAGCGAGAATAAGTATTGCGGCATATAAACAATATGATACTATATTCTTTGCGAGGATATTTTTCATGTTTTCGCAGGATTTTGTGTTATTATAATACCATACTCCTGCCGATACGCTTGAAATTGCTCCCAAAACCGATAATATCATTATCACAAGACTGCTGTTTTTTATTATTGATATATTTTTATTTATCATATTTATCTCTCCTTTGTTCTTATAAGGTCTCGTCAGAAAGCTTCTGCAAGTCCTTGCCGTAGCGGAATACCAGCGAAAATGCGTAGAGCACCAGTCCAGCGAACCAGAAAAGGTCTACCCTTATCTCCCTTGCCGCAATGAATATGCATATTATCTTCCCTATCTCAATTATTATCATGTAAGCGCCTAAATTCCGCAGCAAATTGCTTATTTTACGCGTGAACGGAGTTCTTCTCCTACCCAGCTCGTTCAGCAGCATAAAAGCCGTGACAAAGCCAGCCACAACCGAAAAGAATATCGCCAGAAACGCTGCAAGATAGATGATATCGGTTACATGGAAGTTATGATGGTCGATATGCAGAGTGTAGTCCTTTCGTATTTCCGAGCCCGAAAGCATACCAAAGATATTCAGCGCTCCGTAAGCCACCATAGCTATAAGGCTTATGCGGCTTATACGCTGTATTTTACGCGTAAGCTGTTTTTTATCCATAGACTCATGTCCTTTCTGCTCAGAGAGTTTCATCTGACTCCTTCTGCAATACCGTTCCGTAGCGGAACACCAGCGAAAATGCGTAGAGTACAAGTCCTGCCAGCCACAGCATACCTATTTCGACAGACTCATCGCTAATATAAACGAACAACGCCCTTGTAAGCTCGAATACTATGAGGCTCACGCCCATATTCTTTATAGCCTTGCTGACCTTTTCCGTAAAGGGCGAAGCTCCGCGGCTCATGCCGAATAGAAGCTGCAAGCCGGCAACTATTGTAATAACAAGAGCCGTTATCATGGCGATACTGCACGGAAATGCAGTAAGTATCTTCCAAAGGGCAGGATTTTTTATGTCCTCAACGCCGTTTTCGTAATCATTCCAGCCGTCTATAAAGCCCTGCTTAGCATCGGGAAACATGGCGTATGCTGCAATTACGATATATGCTATCAGTCCGACTACAGATATCCTGCTGATGTTTTTGATCTTAGAATTAAGTTTTTCGTTTTCCATAATGATTCTCCTTTTCTGTTTTTTCGTGGGAGCTCTCCCTGTCTGTGATTACATGATACCACGTCAGTTAATGTTTGTCAATGGTTTTTTATCGTTTATCATTAAATATTGTATGTTTAAACATAAAAAGGCAGGTTCTGGGAGCTCCACATTGTACAGTTTACACGATAAAAATTTATCGTTAAACATTAAATCTAAGATTTGGCACATCTGAATTTCTGGCATTTTTCACAGTTTTATTATAGACATCAGCGCAGAAATGTGTTATAATATATGTAGGGAACGCTGCCCTCGGCGTTCCGCTTATATGAATTTGCAGGGGCGGATATTATCCGCCCGTTAAGGGACGCCCATTGGGAGTCCGCCAATCCAAAACTATATGTAGGGGGCGATGCCCACATCGCCCCGTTAAATAGCAAATAAAATCGGGCTGATGTGGGCATCAGCCCCTACATTGGAACGCCGAGGGCGGCGTTCCCTACAAGTAAATCAAAATCCTGCAAAGCATGATTTTGATTTGAACAGGGAGGAAACCACATGAAAATGACTTTTATCGGCGCTACCCATGAAGTTACGGGCAGCTGTACCTATATAGAAGCCTGCGGCAAGAAGTTCCTTGTGGACTTCGGTATGCAGCAGGGCGAGGACATATTCGAGAACGTTCAGGTACCTGTATCTCCGTCCAATATCGACTTCGTTCTCCTTACTCACGCACATATCGACCATTCGGGACTGCTCCCACTGCTCTATGCAGGCGGATTTCAGGGCGAGATACACGCTACGGAGGCTACCACAAACCTCTGCTCCGTAATGCTCCGAGACAGTGCGCACATTCAGGAATTTGAAGCGGAATGGCGAAGCCGTAAGGCTGCAAGACGCGGCGAGCCCGACTACGAGCCCCTCTACACTATGGACGACGCTATCGGAGCTATCGAGCTTTTCGTTCCGCACCGCTATGAGCAGGAATTCGAGGTATGCGAGGGCATAAAGGTTCTCTTCCGCGACGCAGGTCATCTTCTGGGCTCGTCAAGCATACTCCTCACCATAACCGAGAACGGCATCACCAAGACTATTGCTTTTTCGGGCGATATCGGCAACACCTACCAGCCCCTTATCCGCGATCCGCAGTACATCGAATCCGCTGATTACGTGGTTATGGAGTCCACCTACGGAAACCGCATACATGACCGTCCTACGGACTACACAGCTTCCCTTGCCCGTGTTCTGCAGGAGACCTTTGACCGCGGCGGCAGCGTTATTATCCCCTCTTTTGCAGTGGGCAGAACTCAGGAAATGCTTTACTTTATCCGCCATATCAAGGCGGAGGGACTTGTCACAAGACACGACGGCTTCCCCGTTTACGTGGACAGTCCCCTTGCAAACGAAGCTACGGATATATTCATCAGCAACCGTGAGAGCTGCTACGACGAGGAGGCTCTCTCCTTTGTCCGTCAGGGCATAAATCCTATCAGCTTCGACGACCTTATCAGGACAGTCAGCAGTGACGACTCCCGTACTATCAACGACGATCCCCGTCCAAAGGTAATAATCTCCGCCAGCGGTATGTGCGAGGCAGGACGTATCAAGCACCACCTCAAGCATAACCTCTGGAGAAAAGAGAATACCATTCTTTTCGTGGGATATCAGGCAGGAAATACCCTCGGACGCGCCCTTGTCGACGGCGCAAAGCGCGTAAAGCTCTTCGGCGAGACCGTAAAGGTAGCCGCAAGGATAACAAAGCTCCCCGGTATCAGCGGTCACGCAGATATGAACGGACTCCTTGCGTGGGCTAAGTCCGTCAAGGGAGTACAGCGCTTCTTCATCAACCACGGCGAGGCAACAGGCTCTGAGAGCTTTGCACAGAAGCTCCGCGACGAGCTGGGCGCAGAGGTATACGTCCCCTACAGCGGTGCGGAGTTCGATATTGCCGAAAATGTGGTAACTATCGACGCCGAACCTATCCCGATACCAAAGAAGCGCAACAGTGCAAACTTCAACATCACCTACAGCGACCTCGTTGCGGCGTCAGACCGTCTTGCGGCTCTTATCAGAGACTCCGACGGCAGGACGAATGCGGATATGCGCCAGCTCACCGAGGCTATCCACAAGCTCTGCGACGAGTGGAAATTACCGTAAATACGCATTAAGGACAGCTTCGGCTGTCCTTTTTTGTGGAATAATTTATTTGACATCAAAGCGGCAGGAGTGCTCCCCTGCCGTTTTTTTGTAAAAAAAGCTCTAAAAGCTACTAAAAACGGATTTGCCCTACCTATTTTTATGGCTTTTGACGAATATTTCCTGCTCCGCAAAAATTTCGGCTTTATATATTGACATATTTTGAACAAAGGAGTATAATTTATATTGTATTGCAAATACTTCTTATTTTTATAATATATAACTTGGAGGTTTTTAACATGAGCAGAGTTTACAACTTCAGTGCAGGTCCTGCTGTTCTTCCCGAGGAAGTTCTCAAGGAATGCGCAGAGGAAATGATGGATTACAAGGGCTGCGGTATGTCCGTTATGGAGATGTCCCACCGTTCAAAGGTTTATGATGAGATAATCAAGGAAGCTGAGAAGGATCTCCGCGACCTTATGAATATCCCTGACAACTACAAGGTGATCTTCGTACAGGGCGGCGCAAATCTTCAGTTTGCAGAGGTTCCTATGAACCTTATGAAGAAGGGCAAGGCTGCTTACATCATCACAGGTCAGTGGGCTAAGAAGGCTGCTGCTGAAGCTGAGAAGTACGGCGAGGTAGTAAGAGTCGCTTCTTCTGCTGACAAGACATTCTCTTATATCCCTGATTGTTCAGACCTTGATATCCCTGACGATGTTGACTACGTTTACATCTGCGAGAACAATACTATCTATGGTACAAAGTTCTGGGAGCTCCCCAACACAAAGGGCCACGAGCTGGTTGCTGACGTAAGCTCATGCTTCCTTTCAGAGCCTGTTGACGTAAAGAAGTACGGCGTTATCTACGGCGGCGTTCAGAAGAACGTTGGTCCTGCAGGCGTTCAGATCATCATCGTTCGTGAGGATCTCATCGCTGACGGTCCTGCATTCAAGCAGACTCCTACAATGATGGACTGGAAGATACAGGCTGATAACGAGTCTCTCTACAATACACCTCCTACATATGGCATCTATGTATGCGGCAAGGTATTCAAGTGGATCAAGAAAATGGGCGGCCTTGAGGGCATGAAGGCTCACAACGAGAAGAAGGCTAAGATCCTCTATGATTTCCTCGACAGCAGCAAGATGTTCAAGGGCACAGTTGAAAAGAAGGACCGCTCACTCATGAACGTTCCGTTCATCACAGGCAATGATGAGCTTGACAAGAAGTTCATTGCTGAGTCAGATGCAGCAGGCTTCAAGAACCTCAAGGGCCACAGAACTGTCGGCGGTATGAGAGCTTCTATCTACAACGCTATGCCTATCGAGGGCGTTGAAAAGCTCGTTGCTTTCATGAAGAAGTTCGAGGAAGAGAATTCCTGAGATAATTTTTGATACTATATTGTAAAGGAGTTTTACTGAAATGTACAAGATCCAGACATTAAATAAGATATCAGCTATCGGCACAGATATTTTTGACAAGAGCAAGTACTCAGTAGCAGAAGATATCGCTAATCCTGACGCTATCATGGTTCGTTCAGCTAAAATGCACGATATGCAGTTCGGCGACAACCTTCTCGCTATCGCACGTGCAGGCGCAGGCGTAAACAATATCCCTGTTGAGCGCTGCGCACAGGAGGGTATCTGCGTATTCAATACTCCGGGCGCTAACTCAAACGCTGTTAAGGAGCTTGCTATCTGCGCACTTCTCCTTGCTTCAAGAAAGATCGTTGAGGCAGCTTCATGGGCAGCTTCACTCAAGGGTACACCTGACGCTCCAAAGACAGTTGAGGGCGGCAAGTCAAAGTTTGCAGGTCCTGAGATCGCAGGCAAGACTCTCGGTATCATCGGTCTCGGCGCTATCGGCGGTAAGATCGCTAACGCTGCTGAGTCTCTCGGCATGAAGGTCATCGGCTACGATCCATTCCTTTCAGTAGGTGCTGCTCTTCACCTTGAGCCTTCCGTAAAGATAGTTTCCGATATCAACGAGATATACTCAAACAGTGATTACATCACAATTCATATGCCTTACACTCCTCAGACAAAGAACACTATCGACGCTGAGCAGATAGCTATGATGAAGGACGGCGTTCGTCTTATCAACCTCGCAAGAGGCGAGCTCATCAACAGCGAAGCAGTAGTTAAGGCTATCGCTGAGGGCAAGGTTGCCAAGTACGTTACAGACTTTGCTGACGATGTAGTTCTCGGCGTTGAGAACGTTATCGTTCTCCCACACCTCGGCGCTTCAACTCCAGAGAGCGAGGACAACTGCGCTGTTATGGCTGCTGAGGAGCTTATCGAGTACATCGAGAACGGCAACATCAAGAACAGTGTAAATCTTCCTAATGCTTCAATGAACGCAGTAGGCACAAAGATCTGCATTATCCACAAGAACGTTCCTACAACTATCGCTTCTATCACTTCAGCAGTAGGCAACGAGGGCATCAACATCGAGAACATGGTAAACGCAAGCAAGAAGGACTTTGCTTACACAATGCTCGACGTAACAGGCGATGTACCTCCTACAGTTGAGGGCAAGATAAACGCAGTTGACGGCGTTATCAAGGTAAGAGTTATCAAGTAAGATATATACATAAAATATTACGGCGTTTCCGTTGTTTCGGAAACGCCGTTTTTTTATTTTAATAACTAAGAATTAAGTTTGTAGGGGCGGGCGTCCCCGACCGCCCATTTTTTCGCTGCAATAATGGGACGTCGAGGACGCCGTCCCCTACAATGGTTTCATATAATTTCATCGTGATCCTCGGGCGGATAATATCCGCCCCTACATATAAAAAGGGCGTGATAAACATCACGCCCTTTCGCTGTTTTACTTAACTCTTGTGAGCTTCTCTGTGGACTTTGAATCCTTGAGCTCAAGTGTGTCTCCGTCAACCTTGAACTCAGCTGTTGCCTCTTTGCCGTTGCCGCCGCTGAGGAAGCCTGAGAAGCCTGATACTGTAAGCTTCTTGCCCTTTGTCTCATAAGTAAAGAGATTGTTGAATACTACCTCGCTCTTTGAGCCGTCAAAGTCGATAGTGATATCAAGATTTGACTTGTCAAATGAGGAATCTCCCTGCTTCTCGATGCCCTGAACGATGCTGTCGTAGAGGATACCACCGTCAAGTGAGTACTTTCCGTCGTAACCCTCACCGCTTTCAAGCTTTGTCATGACAAGCATATCATTAGTCATTACTGAAACCTTAAGAGTCTTGCCCTCTTCCTTGATGTAGTCCTTGGCAAGAACTGTGCCGCCTACATTGAGACCTTCACTCTCAAAATGGAGAAGGCTTGAAGTATCAAGATATACAGAGCCCTTTCCGCCGTCTGTGAAAATGATTCCGCCTCCGTCAACGCTCTGGTCAGTGTTGCTGAGGTCGCTCATAGCCCACTTTCCGATTATCTTCTCGCCGCTCTTGGCAGAGCTTCCGCATGAAGCGAGAGCACATACTGCAAGTGAACATACTGTAATAGATGTAATTACCTTTTTCATAAAAACCTCCAGATAAATGTGTGACGTTCACGAAAGGTGAACGAAATATATTAATGTATATGCGATTTATCCTTCACCCCTGTCGGCAGCCTTTAAAGCTCCGACATTACACATTATATCACGTATTATTACACATTGCAAGCAATTCGCAAAAAAGTTATCGAAATGTAATCAAATATCGCCGCAAAATAAGCAAAAGTAGTTCATTTGCACAGAAAAAAGCTCCTTTTTGCCTTGACAGCGCCCTGTATTAATGCTAAAATTAAGGCAGATATCAACTATTCGGAGGCGTTTTTCATGAATAAGATACGTGCTTTTGCGGCAGCTGCGGTGCTGCTGCTTGCTGTCCCTGCGTCGGTATACGCAGACGGCAGTATCCCTATGGACTACAACAGCGACGGAGCTGTGAATATATTCGACATGGTAGAAGCCCGTCAAAAGGGCGCTTCCGGGGCAGAGCTGAAAAGGCTCAGCAGCTTTATCCTCGGCAAGGGCGATATACAGCCCGATGAAAGCGGCTATACCCTCCTGTGGAGCGACGAGTTCGACGGCTCTGACCTTGATATGGACAAGTGGAGCTATGAGCTGGGCAACTGGAAGCTTGACGACAGCGGCAACTTTATCACAGGGGGCTGGGGCAACAACGAGCAGGAGTTCTACACATCGCAGAATACCACTGTCAAGGACGGTATCCTCACTATTGCCGCCAAAAAGGAGCAATGGACAGACGAAAAGCAGGGCAGCTACGATTATACCTCCGCAAGAATAAGCACTCAGCACAAATTCTCGGTATGCGGCGGAAAGATCGAAGTACGTGCTCGCTGTGATTCGGGCAAATCCCTGTGGCCTGCTATATGGATGCTCCCCGAGGACAGCGCCTACGGCGGCTGGGCTTCGTCAGGCGAAATAGACATCATGGAGGGCTGGGGCAGCACTCCCGAAAAGATATGCGGCACTGTACACTTCGGCGGCGCATGGCCGAACAACAAGTACCTCACAAACGACTATATCTTCGCGGAGGGCGACAGCACCGAAAACTGGCATACCTACAGTATCGAATGGGAACGCGGCGAGATACGCTGGTTCGTGGACGGCAAGCTCTACAGCACTCAGTCGGAATGGTTCTCAGAGGGCTTCCAGTACCCTGCCCCCTTTGACCAGAACTTCTACATCATACTCAATCTTGCCGTGGGCGGCGCATTTGACGGCATTGACGGAGTTCACGCCGATCCGAGCATCTTCGCAAACGGCAGCAAGAACTTCGATATAGACTACGTCCGCGTATACAAAAAGGACGGCAGCGATTTCGCGCCGTCGGAGATAAGCTCCCTTGCGCTGGATAATTACATCGAGGGCGCTGACGCCACAGTCACCAATAAATCGGGCTGCACCACCGTCAATATCAAAAATGCAGGAGAGCTTGAATACGCAGTTATGGGACTTCTCCGCGGCAGAGAGGTCAAAGCAGGCGAAAAGCACACCCTTGAATTTGACGTCAGCTCCACAGCAGAGCGCAGCATGGTAGTCACCGTGGAGGACAGCTCCTATACCCGTTATCTGGACGAAAAGCTGACTGTTACCCCCGAGAAGAAGCACTACAGCTTCGATGTGACATTCGCGCAGGATATGGCGGCGGATATAAAGTTCCAGCTGGGAAACATCGACGGAGCCTCCGCTATCGGCGCACATGAGGTCAATATATACGATATCAAGTGGTCATAATTAAAAGCCCATGGTTTTCCATGGGCTTTTATTCATAATAAACCACTGCTATCACAGTTATATTGTCCTTGCTGCCGTTATCGAGAGCCTTTTTCACCAGAATATCCAGCCTTGTCTGCAAGGGCTTTGGCATTTCAAGTACCTCCTCGATATCCAGCACCGACACGTAATCCGAAAGTCCGTCAGTGCAAAGCAGCAGCAGGTCGCCGTACTCCATGCCGCCCTCAAGCTTTACCGTATCTATCTGAGGGGCGGACTTCACATTGCCGAACACAGGGAAGATTATATTCCTGTGGACGTGGGTGCTGCGCTCCTCGCTGGTGATAGCGCCCTCGTCGATAAGAAGCTGCACCAATGACTGGTCACGGGATATCTGCCTGATACGTCCTCCGCGGTAGCGGTACAGACGGGAGTCTCCCACATTGAATGTGAGGAGCTCATTAGACTCATCTACGGCTATACCGCAGAGAGTAGCCTGCATATTGTGCATTTCGGGATCTGACTCGCTGTACTCCGCAAGCTTTCGGTGTATGGCAAGAAGCTCCTCGTCAAGCTTCATATCGCCGCTGTAGCCCATATCGCGGATAAGCTCCAGACACATCTTTGAAGCCAGCTCTCCCGAACGCTCTCCCGACACTCCGTCGGAAACAGCCGCTATGAAAGGCACATCTACGTTTTTCTCGGCGGAACCCGAATCAATTACGCTGTCCTTGATGAGCAGGGCGTCCTCATTATGGGGCATTATGCCCTTTTCTGTCACTCCGCAGCAGTAATACATTCGGTTTCCTCCTTTCGTTTTATATCTGTATCCCGTACATTGTCATGCCGTTTTGGCAGGTAATGTCGATAAGCTCCTGTGTGGTCATGCCCTTTATCTCAGCCGCCTTAGCCGCCGTATAAGCTATCATGGAGCTGTCGCAGCGTTTTCCTCTGAATGGCTCTGGAGCCATATAGGGGCAGTCCGTTTCCATGAGGAGCTTGTCCATAGGCACTTCCGCAAGGGCTTTCAGCGCTTTTTTTGCGTTCTTGAAGGTAAGCACACCTGTGAAGCCGATGTACATTCCGAGCTTGAGTATCTCCTTAGCGGTCTCGGCAGAGCCGCTGAAGCAGTGTACAACGCCCTTCGGACGGTATTCGCGGAGTATCTCCACCGTGTCCTCAGCGGCGTCCCTGCTGTGGACTATAACGGGCATATCAAGCTCATTGGCGAATGCGAGCTGTTCGCGGAAAAAGCGTATCTGCTTGTCGCGGTCATAGCCGTCGTAGTGATAATCCAGACCTATCTCGCCTACCGCCTTTATCTTGCTGTTGGCAGATATCATCTCGCGGAGCCTGTCAAGGTAATCGGCAGGAGTCTCGTCAACGCACTCGGGGTGAACTCCTGCAGCGGCGTAGATATAGCCGTATTTCTGCGAGAGAACCGAATTTTCGGCGGAATCATGCAGTCCCGAGGCTGCCAGCATTACCAGCTTTACGCCCTTTTCGGGGAGCTCCGCCAGCACCTGCTCCCTGTCCTCGTCAAAGGCACTGTCTACGTAATGGGAATGTGTATCAAATATGCCTGTCATTTCTTTTCCTTGTCGTCCTTTTTAACCTTAGCGTCCTTATTTACCTTGAAATATGACTCTTTCAGGCTGTCGATGAAGGTGCTGCTTGGGATAAAGTCCTCGCCTGCGGGAGTACCGTCAAGTGAGAGCGGAACAGCGATAGCGCTGCCGTACTCGAACATATTCTTGATACCGTTTTTGCGGTTCTTATAATCGGCGGATGTAACGTCGGAATCCACCATATTGATAACTATGCTGAAATTGTTGTCGAAGCTGTCGGCGATACGCTTTCCGTCGGACTGGTTGACCATAGCCGAAAGAACAGCTGCGGCAGTGAATGCACGCTCGGACTCGCCGCCGTCGAACATAAGATAGTTTACGAATGTCTCTATCTGGTCGCTGTTGAGGTACTGCTGGCTGCCGTCGTTCTTGAAGCCTGCTATATCGGCGTTTACAGGATAGGTAACGCCGCCGAAGATATCACAGACCTTCTGGAATGCCGCAGAATCGAACTTCATGTATCTGTCTACCTCGATATCGAATACCTTTTCAACAAATTCCTCAGCCGAAGCAGCGCCGCCGTTCTGATAATTCTCGATAATGCTGAGCTGCTGTCCGTCAACGAGAGCAATTGAATTTGAGGGAATGCCGATGAATACCAGCTGCTTTTTCAGCGGTATCGAGCGCATGAGCATGAATGTGGGAGGACTGTGCTTCTCGGGCACATCGAGGATAAGAAGCATGGTGTGGTTGTCCTCAGCTGTTATCTGACCGCTGGTGCGCGGTACGGGCTCCGGCGGCTTCTCCACCTTGCCGAAGCCGAAATATCGGTAAATACCATAGGCTATACCGCCGATGATGATAAGTCCGATGAATATTGTCATAAGGAACGGTAATGCAACGTGACCTGTTTTTTTATTAGCCATTTCTCTGGCTCCTTTCATTTTTAATTGTTAATGATTTATCGTTATATTTTTATCGTTCTCTGCTTTTTTATAAATCCCGAACTGATATAAACTGACCGTATAATACTTGTCCCGAAAATATCCGTCATAAAATGAATAAAAAATGTTTTCCAAAAAGCAAGTTTAAAAATACTTGGCGAAGCTTCGACTATCCACAGAGTTTTCCACATTTTCCACATAACTGAATGCGGAGTGTATGTTTAAACAGCGGATTCAACAGCCTGTTGAAATAGAACGAGCGTTCATGTCAGAGCACTTAAAAAGCACTGTTTTAGGCTTAAAATAGCCGTTTATCAAGCATCACGCTTTTAAGTTTTTTCTGCTGTGGCTCTGCTTTCAACGGTATATCGCCGCTTTTCAACAATGTTGAAAGTGCGGAGCCCGTGCTGCCTTTTTCGCGTTGAAATAATTTTTAAAGACAAATACTTTGCCGCGTCTTGCTATTGCATAAAATATGTGATATAATATTTAGTATGGCATTTCAAAGACATTTTCCATGAATACCAGCCTGCGGCGTATGCTTTCAATATCAGGTCCGCACTCGTCAATAAGGGCATATGCGTCCTCGAGACCGAATCGGCGTATCGTTCTCCCCTGCCGTGTGGCATAGTTGAGAGTCTGGTACGTTCCCGACTTAAAAGAGCCCTCGTTAAAATAGGAAATGACCGCAGAGGCGTTGTCTACCATGAAGTAGTTCCGCTCTCTGTACACATCAGGCGAGGTATTCTCCCCTGAGCCCTTTTTCCCGTAGATAACGTCAGGTTCTGTATTCGTGGTGAGAAGCACGTCCGCACCCTTTTCGACGTCGGCAAGAGTCTCCCTGTACTGAGGCGCAAATCGCTCGGCATGGCGGAGATAAGGCATTACGCCGATAAGACGTATACTGCTGTCGGAGCGCTTCTTGGCAAGAATGTACTTTGCCGCCCAGAGGTCCGTACCCACAGCAAGTCCGCTGATGAAGCTGCGGTAGCCGCTCTCAACAGCCATATCTATATACCTGCACAGCATGAGCTGTACGGTGCGAAGAGTGATACTTCGATATATCGGCTCGTTCCTGTAGGGTATAACACTGGTCTCACGATGACCTGTAAAGCATACCGTGGTATCAATATCACCGCTGAAGTCCTGAGCAGGAAGCACAGGGACTCCCGAATCGAGTGAGAAAAGCATAGTACACCTCGCTTTCCCAAAATATCATACATGAAAATTATAACATACATCATACTTTATTTCAAGACGTTTTTTGACTTGTAATTAAATTTTAACTTTGACATAAACACGAAAGGAAGGATAACGGAATGAAGCCGTATCTGAAAAGAGCATGGGCAGAGATATCGCTCCCACAGCTCAGAAAAAATGTTGATATCATAAGAGGTCTGAACTCTCCCGGTACTGAGATAATGGCAGTAGTCAAGGCTGACGCTTACGGTCACGGTGACGAGCACATCGTCCGCTGTCTCGCCGAGCAGTGCGGTATCAGCTATTTTGCGGTATCCAATCTTGACGAAGCTATCGCCGTAAGGAAGTTCGCTCCCAAGTCGGAGATACTCATACTGGGCTATACTCCCCCGGAGTACGCCCATGAGATAGCCATGTACAATATCATACAGGGCGTTGTGTCCACCGAGTACGCTCAGGAGCTTGTGAAGAACAGCGCAGAGCCTATCCGCTGTCATATCAAGATAGACACAGGCATGGGCAGAATAGGTCTCAAGCACGATACTCCCGAGGCTTGCGCCGCTGAGATAGAGGCTATGATGAAGATAGAAAAGCTCTCAGTCGAGGGAATATATACACATTTTGCAGTTGCAGACAGCGATTCTCCCGACAATATCGCCTATACCGATATGCAGGAGAAGTTCATCACCGATACATACGATGTGCTTGTGAGCCACGGCATAAAGCTCAGACACCTCCACTTTATGAACAGCGCCGCTACCTGCTACAGAAACAGCTCCAGAAGCACACTTTCCCGTGCAGGTATCATTCTCTACGGTCTGCACCCCGATGTGAGCCTTGATATCCCCGAGGGACTTGAACCCCTTATGGAGCTGAAAGCCGTTATCTCCCATGTCAAGACCGTCAGAAAAGGCGACTGCATAAGCTACGGACGTACATTCGTTGCTGACCGCGAAATGCGTATCGCTACAGTAACTATCGGCTATGCCGACGGTTATTCGAGACTTCTCAGCTCCAAGGGCGAGATACTCGTCCACGGCAAGCGCTGTAAGATAGTTGGCAGAGTGTGCATGGACCAGCTGATGATGGACGTTTCCGACGTTCCGGAAGCTAAGGCAGGAGATATCGTGACCATGATAGGACACGACGGCAATGACCGCATAACCGCCGACGACCTTGCGCAGGTCTACGGAACTATCGGATACGAGGTAGTCTGCGGTATCTCCAAGCGCGTACCGCGTATCTATATTGAGTGAACAGTTTTAGTTATCAATGCTTAGCAAAGACGCCCAGTAGGCGTCCGAGCAGAAAATAAACATAAGGGGGATTTTTTATGAAAAAGAAAGCTTTCTCACTTGCAGCTGCAATGATAATACTGACAGGCTGCAGCAATCCGCTGTCTAAGGACAGCAGCGTAGAAACAACTACCGTACCCGCAACTACTCAGGAGCAGACTACCGAGCCCACTACAGCAGCCAAAAAGAAGATATTCTTCCGCATGGGAGAGGACGAGAGCACAGAGCCTTTCCTCACCAGCGATCATATCACCAACTGCTCTATGGAGATAATCCCAAATGAATCAGGTGAGTCAGACTATGTTGTGAATATTTTCTTCGACGATGAGGGAAAGGAGATATTCGCAAATGCAACTACAGAGGCTTACGAAAAAAATATGCTCATCTCTACATGGTACACTGAGTACCTCATCAGCCGCGCTCATGTAGACGGTCCCATAACCGACGGCTCTGCGGTCATATACGGCACAGATTTCAGGGAAGCCTCAAAGATAGCAGGCTGGATATACGAATGTATCGACAAGCCCGAAACAACAACTACTAACGAAGGTGAATAATATGGCAAAAGCTATGACTATTTCTTATGAGGTGGGCGAAAATCTCTACCTCAACCTTACAAATAAATGTCCCTGCAATTGCACGTTCTGCATACGCAACCACGCCGACGGCGCTTACGGCTCCGATCCCCTCTGGCTGGAGCATGAGCCCACTCTCGACGAGATAATCGCAGACCTTAACAAGCGCAAGCTCAAAAAATACCGCGAGATAGTTTTCTGCGGCTACGGCGAGCCTACAGAGCGCCTTGACGTGCTCCTTGAAACTGCCGCTTATCTCCGCAGCAGAGAGAACTGTCCGCGCCTGCGTATCAATACAAACGGTCTCGGCGACCTTATCCACGGCAGAAGCATCGCCAAGGAGCTCTGCTACGAGCTGGATACAGTATCAATAAGCCTTAACGCTCCCACTGAAAAGGACTACATGGCTGTTACACGCCCTAAGTTCGACAATGCATTCGAGGCTCTCCAGAAATTCACAAAGGACTGCGTAAAGGCTGGCAAGGCTGAGGTCATCATGTCTGTTGTTGACGTTATCCCACCCGAGCAGATAGAGGCTTCACGCCAGCTCGCTGAAAAGCTCGGCGCTCATCTCCGCGTAAGAGAGTTTGATGACTGATCTGATGCTGCGAATGTCGGGAAAGGACTTCGGCACTATCTTAGGACTGAGCCTCGGCTTAGTACTTGTGGGCTCCTTTCTCGGTATATTCAGGCTTAGGTATCTGTGCGTAAGGCATTGGCGAAAAAAGCACAGCAAGATAGTTATAGGACGAGTCACAAAATGTGAGGAGCTGTCCCTGTTCCCCGGAACTCCACGATATCTCCTTACTGTCGAGTATAACGACAACAGCGGAGCCCTTGAGACCGAGGAGCTCATAAGCTTCTCTCCTGCCGCTCCAAAACTGAAAGAGGTGGAGCTTTCGATAGTCAGCTATGCAGACAGAATGAGCCGATACGGCGAGGAATACACGGTTAAGCCCGATTTTGAGGAGCTGAAGCAGTTTCCCCAGCTAAGCGAGGACGAGAAAGAGGCTATGAAACGGAAATTCGAGAATTATCTCGCCGCCGAGCACCCAAACCACGCCACAAGCTTTGCAGACGGCTTCTTACGTCCTTATCTGTGCGCTCAGAAAGCGGAATTCGCCGATAAAAAGGCACATCAGCGCCCTAAGCCGCCGAACGCCTACAGCTTAAAAAAATTCCTTATAGACGCCGTTATTTTCATAGTTCTGCTCATTTCAGCCTGCGCAGGTCTGGCGTATCTCATGGTGAAAACAGGCTATTAGCCATATCACACAAATACAAACAGCTCTATTTGTGCAGTATTTATGCAGTTAAACTATGGAAAATCATACTGAAATATGATATAATTATTTATTGAAAGATTTCTCTAATCTGAGATAAGGAGTAATTTTTATGAGTAAAAAAGGTAAGATCATACTTGCAGCTTCAGTTTCTACCTCGGTTTTAGCTATTACAGCCGCTGCGGTGACGATTTTCGTCTGCAAGCGCATTTACGAGAAGAATTACTTCTCGGTCACAGATTAACAGGTCAATATTATAAAAAGAAGGTTGAATAATATGGAAATCAAATTCACAAAGGCTGCAAGCCTCAAGGCTAAGCCACAGCCAGGCGACAAGCTCGGCTTCGGTCACATCTTTACAGACTATATGCTCGTTATGCCTTACGATGAGGGCAAGGGCTGGCACGATCCTGAGATCAAGCCATACGCTCCTATCGAGCTCTCACCTGCCGCTATGTGTCTCCACTACGGTCAGGAAGTATTCGAGGGCTTAAAGGCTTACAGAACTGCTGACGGCAAGGTACAGCTCTTCCGTCCAGAGGAGAACTTCAAGAGACTCAACGACTCAAACAAGAGACTGGTTATCCCAGAGCTCCCTGTTGAGCTTGGCATGAAGTGCCTTACAGAGCTCATCAAGGTTGAGAAGGACTGGGTTCCTTCAAAGGAAGGCGAGTCACTCTATATCCGTCCGTTCATCATCGCAGTTGATCCGTTCCTCGGCGTTAAACCGGGCGCTCAGTACCTCTTCATCATCATTCTCTCACCATCAGGCGCTTACTATGAGAGCGGTCTCAACCCTGTAAACATCTACGTTGAGAGCAAGTATGTCCGCGCTGTAAGAGGCGGTATGGGCTTCGCTAAGACAGGCGGCAACTACGCTGCTTCTCTTATCGGACAGGACGAGGCTCACAAGCAGAACTACTCACAGGTTCTCTGGCTCGACGGCGTTGAGCAGAAGTACATCGAGGAAGTCGGCGCTATGAACATCTTCTTCGTAATCGACGGCAAGGTAGTAACTCCTATGCTTCAGGGCTCTATCCTCCCCGGTATCACAAGAAAGTCCGCTATCGAGGTTTGCAAGAGCAAGGGACTCACTGTTGAAGAGAGACGTATCGACATTCAGGAGATCGCTGACGCTTACGACGCAGGCAAGCTTGACGAGGTATTCGGTACAGGTACTGCTGCTGTTATCTCACCTGTTGGTCACCTCAAGTGGAATGACAAGGTTATGGAGATCAACGGCAACAAGATCGGTAAGATCTCACAGATGCTCTATGATACAATGACAGGTATCCAGTGGGGCAAGATCGAGGATACATTCAACTGGATCGTTCCAATCGACTAATCAATAAAAGTAATAACAAAGGCGCTTCCGAAACGGAAGCGCCTTTTCTTGCAGCGTGACGCTGCACCCTTGCCACGTTGTCGCTCGTAAACTCGCTCACTCTTATCAACACCGATAATCGTACATCGCTTACAGCACTTTAAGGTCAAGCAAAAACTACGCGTAGGGGCTGGCGTCCTCGACAGCCCTGAGGGGACGCCTTCACTTGCAAGGCGTCCCCTCTTGTAAAACAGTCCACCGGACTGTTTTACAATTCACCCCTTGCGAAGCGCCTGCCGAAATCGGGGCGCTGCCTCTGACCTAACAGGTACGTCCCCTCTGTCGCTTCGCGACATCTCCCCATTTTATGGGGAGTCACTCCGCCAAAGGAACACAGTCCCTTTGGAATCCCTTTCATACGCTCAGCTGACGGCTATTGTCAATATACTCCGTCTTTTCATATAATAAAGCGATTAGCGATAATCACTTTATGCCGATACGGCGGATTGGAGTTATCTATGACAAGACCTAAAATACTTATTGCAGGCGGAGACACGCGCCAGCTCTACTGTGCTGACCGTCTCTCACGCGACTTCGATATAAAGCTCATTGGCTTCGACAAGGAATACTCTGACTTGGCAGCTAAGCTGCCATTTGCGGACAGCTCAGACCGCGGCAGCTTCGACTATGCGTTGCTGCCCGTGCCCTCTCTCGGGCAGGGCGGCTACATCTACACGCCCTGCTATTCGTCGGAGCTCACAGCCGATACTATCGACGGTTTTCTCAGCGGCGACGGCATTATTTACGCAGGCAGAGCAGACGACAGACTGCGCCGTATGCTGCCGCATCGCGAGATATGCGACTACCTCACCCGTGAGGAGCTCAATCTGCGCAACGCTGTCCCCACTGCCGAGGGAGCTGTACAGCTTGCCCTTGAGGAGCTTCCCGTTACCCTAAACGGACTGAAAGTCCTGATAGTGGGCATGGGCAGGATAGGCTGCGCCCTTACAGAGATACTGAAAGGCTTCGGAGCTGACATAACAGCCGCTGTCCATAATCCACGGGGTGCTGCAAAGGCACGGCTCCACGGTATAAGCTCCGTACCCACAAAGCGGCTCAGAGGAGATTACGGGCTTATTTTCAATACCGCACCAAAGCTCATATTCGACAGGGAGCTCCTCAGCCGTTTTGAGCCCTCTGCGCTGTTCATAGACCTTGCCTCGAAGCCCGGGGGCATTGACCTTACCGCAGCCTCAGAGCTTGGAATAAGAGCGATCTGGGCACTGGGACTGCCAGGTAAGACGGCTCCCGTAACCTCAGGAGAGATAATCGCAGACACCGTTAGCGCAATGATAGCTGAAAGGGGTGAGGACAGTGAGTGATATCCTCAAAGGGCTTCGCATAGGCTATGCCATGACGGGCTCGTTCTGCACCTTTCAGCGGAGCTTCGAGCAGGCGGAGATACTCATCGAATACGGCGCGGAGCTTCTCCCCATAATGTCAGAACACGCCGCTTCAACGTCAACACGTTTCGGAACAGACGAAGAAAACCTTGAAAAGCTCCGCAGTATCACAGGTAAAGACGTAATAACAACAGTTTCTGCCGCAGAGCCCATAGGTCCAAAGGAGCTGACGGATATTATGGTAGTGGCTCCCTGCACCTCGAATACCGCCGCAAAGCTTGCCGCATCAATAACCGATACCGCCGTTACAATGGCTGTGAAGTCTCATCTGCGCCGCGGAAAGCCCGTAGTTCTCGCCATTGCTTCAAACGATTCCCTTATGGGCTCGGCAAAGAATCTCGGGGAGCTCTTCAACCGCAAGAATTACTACTTTGTCCCCATGGTGCAGGACGACTGGATAAACAAGCCTGCGTCCCTTGTGGCGGAATTCTCAATGCTCCCGCAGGCAATAGAAGCCGCTATGAACGGAGTACAGCTCCGCCCCATAATCTATCACGAATACAGAAAGTGAAAATGCTTGACAAGGGCGCGTTTATCTGTTATAATATCACATAAGTACAAATCATTTTACAGGTAAGAGGCTGATAGTATGTGTTATAAAAACGTAAACATACAACTTGGAAAAGGCGATGTTTTCCCGACTGCGGGGATAGTGCGCCCTTTTTCAGCTTTAGTCTGGTAAAGTCAAAAGACCTCCTGAATCTGTAAAAGTAACGATATATCGCGCATTATCTCCTTAACGACGACAAAATTCAAGTTAAGGAGATTTTTTTATGTTCAATATCAGAAAACAGCTTTCAAGGCTGTATTTATCATCAGTAATTAGCAATCTTACAATAACGGGAGCATGGCTGGCGATACTCGCCTCCCGTGGCTTCAGCCTTGTGGAGATAGGCATTTCCGAGACCGTATTCCACATAACGAGCATTATTTTTGAGCTCCCCTCGGGAGTCATGGCTGACGTATTCGGGCGGAAGAAAATGCTCATAGTCAGCAATATCATGTACACTATAGCTACCCTCATAATGATAGCGTCAAACAGCCTTTTCACGGTCTGCCTGTCCATTGCATTCCACGCCCTGACCTACAATTTTTCATCGGGCACAGGCGACGCTCTTGCCTATGATTCCATGAAAAAGGCACAGATACACAGCAAATTCGAGCGTTATGAGTCCAATCAGCTCATAATCTACAGAGTATGCACGGGAATCTCAACCATGTGCGCAGGATTTGCCCTGACAATAGGCTACAAGCTCGCCTATGCCACAGACCTGATAGCCTGTGCGGCGCAGTTTATAGTGCTTTCCACGATTACAGAGGTAAACGCCAAGGAAAAAGCCGACGAACAAAGGCTATTTGCAAAAATAGCCGAATGCTTCAGGGAAAGCTTCAGATTCCTTAAAGAAGCAAAAAAAGCTCTGGGACTCATGTTCTGCAATTCCTTTGTGGGAGCGATGGATATTCTCCTGCTGTTTTTTCTGCAAGCGAAGCTCCCCGAAAAAGGCATACCAAAATGGGGACTGGGCGTGGTGCTCCTGTTTATGGAGCTTGGCGGCGTTGTGGGCTCGAAGCTGATACTCCGCCTGCCAAAGGTCGGATATAAGATGATTTTCGCAGTTACCTCGGCGCTGGTCCTTACGGGAATATTTGCCGAGCACTCCCGAAGCTTCGTCATAATGGCGATAGGCGGATTTATTGCCGCTGTGGGCGATGACGCCCTGCAAGTCCGCACAAATGCAAAGCTGCAAAAGATGTTCCCCTCGGAACAGCGAGCAACTCTCACCTCGGTGGAGTCTTTCACCTTTTCCGTTATTATGATAGTGCTGTCTCCCCTTGCAGGCTTTGTGTTTACCTACTGGTAAAAAGAAACTCCCCGAGTTTTAGCGAGGGCGTGATAAATATCTTTATCACGCCCTCTAAAATAATAAAGAAGAAATAATAATGAATAAAGAATAATATTGGTATCGCCTTTGGCGATATATTTTTGTTATATCCGTGAAACGGATACCTTAATTCTTATTTATTATTTATTCTCTATTCTATATTATTTTAGAAAAAGTCGTAAAGAAGCTAAAACTTCTTTACGACTTTTTCGCTTTCGGGGAGTTTTTGTATCTGTGCAAAACAAAAAGGACTGCATTTGCAGTCCTTTGTAAGTGTCGGCACTGATTTAGTTTCCCGGGCCGTCACCAGCCAAGTATCGTCAACGCGAATGAGCTTAACTTCCGTGTTCGGAATGGGAACGGG
>Ga0256405_10002276_pt1 | contig 45095 bp, 48 predicted proteins | sample RumenRJG_02DNA_FD_189096 | JGI IMG/M metagenome (GOLD analysis project Ga0256405, IMG submission 189096) | Bovine rumen microbial communities from Lethbridge, Alberta, Canada - RJG_02 | ecosystem: Host-associated > Mammals > Digestive system > Stomach > Rumen | place: Canada: Alberta... | reverse complement strand
CCCATAACCTATAACCCATAACCCATAACCCATAACCCATAACCCACAACCCACAACCCATAACCCACAACCCATAACCCACAACCCACAACCCACAACCCATAACCCATAACCCTTAACCCTTAACCCTTAACCCTTATCAAAATGTCCATAGTATCCTTCATCGTAATCGCCATTGCCTTTGGAATCAGCTTCATGCTGCTGATGCAGCGTTGTGCCGACGCCGCCCCTGTGCCGCTGTCGTCGGGACTCCTCATCTCGCTCACGATGGCCGTTGTCCAGGCGGCCCTGTTCTGTGCGGGCATCTCGCTGGGCAATATGCTCCGTTTCGAGTTGCCCGGCGACCCCGAGGCTTTTGCACGCCCCAATGCCTTTATCTTCCTGGGAATGTCCCTCTTCGTGGCCGCCAAGATGCTGTGGCCTTATATGGGACGCAAGACCAAGCCCGCCTCCTTCGACCTCAATGCCGGCACGCTGCGGGTGCTGCTCTTCACCGTGGCCGCGGGCATCAACGGCTTTTTGCTGGGCCTGGGAGCCGGTTTCGTGGCTTCGTTGGCCGCTCATCTGCACGGCGCCCTGTGGCCCATGCTGGTGGCGGTATTCCTGCTCTCTTATCTCGGCATCATGTATGGCCGCCAGCATGTCAAACTGCGCCCCCGTCGCTGGATGGTGGCTTCGGCCCTGATCCTCATCGTCACCGCCATCGCCGCCGTGGTGAATGCAGGCTGACCGGCTTCTGCCTTTTCAGCATTCCAGTCGTCTTTCTTCGCTGCATAATACTAATCAAGCAAATACTCCGCCAAATATGGGACGGCAAACACCAACTCGCCTCGGCGGGGTGCCTCTATGACTCCGGCATCAAGCAAACGCTTGCGATAGGGCTGTATCGCCGTCACGGCCAATATACTGGTCAGGACAGTTCCCGAACGTGGGCTGAAAAAAGGTATGTGGATTCATCTTTTCAGTCTTCTTCATCGCCCCTTTATTTTCTTTTATTCTTCTTTATTCTTTTGGAATGCAAAGATACGAATGTTTTTTCAGCTTGCCTTGTTCCATTCCAAATTCAAACTCCGTTACACGATTTTGAAGCTATTATCCACTTTTTTTCTGAATCTGAGTATTTATAGTAATATGTGCAGACATCGGATAGAGCGTAGTCAATGGTTTTTCCTCTTATTTTTACATAATACAACGCCACTTGAAAAATCACGAATCCGTCTTGGTTGATTCTCCATTTAAGACAAACCGTAGGGATTCCATTCTTTGTCTTTTTATATTGCTTTTTTATTTTTTTATTGTTTAAATCCGCAATCCCAATTTTGTCTTTATCAATCCACAATGATAGATCATAATCATAAGGGAATGTATGCGCAGCTATCATATATTTTGAATTTCTGTGCGTTAAATTAACATGTTCCGAGAAAAAGTCTCTCAACGATTCGTCGATCAAACTATCTCGAGCCACATTCTGTCCTTGTAATGGAGATGTCAAACAAATGAATATTAGACAAAGCCCTTCTAAAAACCTTAGTTGCTTCATATTACATCTTTAAAAGCCATACAAAATCTTATTTAACACCCAGTTTTACACCCAAATCACTCCCCTTTAGTCGTATGGTCGCTTGTGTTCCCATATTGTCGTACACCGATAGTGTTTTGTCTCCCATACCAAACACATAGTTTATATTATTTCCAGCCCTTTCTTTATCTTCTGTAGATGGAGTTTGAACCCAAGAATGAGTTTCCCCTATCTTTCCCTCAGTAAAAGTGGTTTTCCCTAGGTCAACTGCATATGGTTTACCTGTTGATCTTGTACCACTGGGGTGACTATGGAATCTTATTCTGGAATTGTTTAATCCGGGGATTGGAATATCGCCTTCTTGCGGATTCCCAATATCGGATATAATATCCAGTCTTTCCCATGCATCACCTTTTTCGTTGGCATACCCTCCATATTCTCTATTATTAGCATCGATAGTCCCCCCTGTTCCGTCATCTTGAATTGCAGCATACGCTTCCGCCAGCATGTCTAATGGCAGTATTGAAATAAAATTATCATATATTTCTGAATGATTATCGAAGTATTCGGAGTTTCCGCTATGCAACAGTACTTTACATATGGAAATAAGTAAGTCCCATGTTCCACAAAGAGCATCTTCCCCATTTCTTATGACATAGACCTTTCCGTCTTTTTTCCCATCATTACCAAGATATCGACCATTTGCGCCATAAAAATCTCCAATCTCACGACCATCCGGGTCAACCAGTTTAACAGGATTCCATGCACAATAGGCATAGGGACTAATAGAGGGATATTTATCAGCCATCGGGTCGACGCTCAGCCACATGGTCATCAGCTCGTGGTCCATATACCTCGCGCCGAAGTAGCCATAACCCGTTTCCTCGTCGCGTTCTTTCCCGGTGAAACGACGGCGTGAAACCTCATGCTGTATGTGTGGTTTATCCCTTTGATTTTATATACTTTTCGATTCAATTAGCGGTTGTTTTTGTCTATTATTCTTCGTTTGGACGGGTAACTTTATTCTATCATTTGGAAATTGATGGTGTTACCTCATAAACCATCAAGGATTTCGCCGATGCAATAAATTTGTCAACCTCGCCCTCTATAATATTAAACAATAGTATAGTACAATAATCTTTGTGTACTACAATTGTTTTCCTGTTTATACCAAAACTGTCATCCATATTTAAGATGGCATCGAAATACTTGTTCAAGGGTTTAGGTGCGTCCCACCAATGTGGTTCATACAAGGGTGTTCTCGCAGCGTGGTTATTAACAAAATCATACAGAACCTGCTGTGATGGAACAGGAGGCAAAGCGTGTAACTCATTATCTGTTGAGTCTTTGTCCATATAGATTATCAGAAACTGATCATTTTCGAATAGAAAAGAGTGTACAATGACATCCGAAATTTCAACAATGGTTCTCTCATGGTCAATGTAATTGTTATATGGCATGCAAAAAGAAATGATAGGTGGCACCACCATTTGTCCGGGTTCTATTGATGTACTGCTGGTAAAGCACCCAGGATACTGGACATCGTAATAGACATCGCTATTTCTAGTATCCATACAACGAATCAAAAGATAATGTTCTGTGCTTTCTACCGTGTCGCAATAAACAGCATCCTGTCCATGGGAGATACTGGGTGAAAGAATCACAAGAACTTGTAAAATGATTGATTTGAAAGAGAAAGGTAATTTAAAATGCATTTATTTACCTGATTTAATTTTTTTAACTGTTTTTTTGAACTCATTATACGAAATACTATTTCCTATTCTTCCTTTGGAATCGTAGAAACTGATATACCTTTCGTAATGGAAACTTGGTTTTTTCGGAGATTCACTAGTGGTAAATGTCCTTCCGGAACCAGCATCCATACTTATTCTTGTATAACCTAAAATAATTCCAAACTTACTGCCTATGCCAACCATGTCCTTATCTTCCGAAGGTGTAGTATTACTCATGACATCATTTGGTCTCCTCATAAGATCCCTTTTGCTATGTGTATGCACATTATACTGCCAATTATTAGCATCAAACAAGGCTTCCGAGACATGTTTCTCGTCTCCATATTGCCGTTCTGTTGGTGACCCATCTCCCCTGATTGCATAATAGCATTCATCGCCGTTTTTGTCAGAATAGACATACATTTCATCCAAAGAACCAATGTCAAGTGTTGCCAAATCAAATGAATGATCTCCTCTTGCTTTAAACTCTTCTTCATCCATTTTAGCTTTGTCTGTCAGAACCATCATATTGACATCATCCCCTCCTGTCTTTGAAAACAGTTGTTTGCCATAGAGATTATAATAGATGGTGTCCATGCCATCCGGATCCACTAACTTAATTGGGTTCCAGGCACAATAGGCATATGGACTGATGCTCGGATACTTGTCCGCCATCGGGTCAACCGAGATCCACATGGTCATCAGCTCGTGGTCCATATAGCGGGCGCCGAAGTATCCATACCCGGTCTCCTCGTCTTTCTCTTTCCCGGTGAAAACGAAGGGGTAATACCGCATGGTTTTCGTGCGGTTCACCCATTCGGTTTTATGTGCAGGATAGTTCAAATTTTTGCTGTTTATTTACTGATGTCATCGCATGTCCCTCTTCCATTCAGAAAATGATGTAACAACGTAACATGAGCCTGTCTCCTGTCCCATCGTTATTATTTCTGCGGTTTTTGAAACAAATAAGGTTAAAAGGGAATAATCGGATCAGGACCAGGGAAGATTCTATTCTCAATTATCAACTTCCTTTTAAACCAACATTCTCCTATAAAGCGTTCACCGTTTACTTCAATGTCATATGTCACATACACTTTACTGGGGCTAAACCAATGTCTGTCACATTTTGCGTACAATATAAAGTTCGTCCATCCTTTTGTTGCAGTATCTGCCATAATAGTGGCTGCCACATAGTCTTTCTGGAGTGACACACTTGATGCATTGTTCTTTGGAATGGCCAAATAGTCAAGACTGTATGATAGCGTATCGCCCTGACTGTTTTGAAATGATAAAGAGTGAAGATTGAATTGTGTAGTCTTTTCAGGAGAACAGCGAATAGAGATTTCTAAAGTAAAATGGCCACTCATGATAAGACTCTCCCCACACTCTCCTATAGTTAGTGTAAAGTCTGTTGAACGGCTAAGTTCTTTGAGTTCCTCATAATCCTTGTTCTCCTTGTTTAAGTACGGCAATCTGCACGAACCGCACATCAAACACAACAAAGAACCCATTATCAAAAGTTTGTCCTTTTTCATTGTTCGATGGATTTGTTCACAACATTTTCAATCTCCCTTTCTGCCAGCCGTCTTGCCACTTGATGCTTGGTGGGAGAATTGGATTGTCTATTATCAAATCTTTGTGAGCCATTGAGAGACTCATCCGAGTCAAGATTTATTGATGTATGAGACCCCTCTTGTGGAGGAATGGGATGCCCCATTTTTTCACACGCTTTTTCGTACAGCCAGGAGAAAGTATTAAAGGATCCCGTTTTTAGACCACCATGGGCATTTGCAAATTCAATAAAATCTGCATTATTCATCATATCTGTAAATGTCGGAATCAGTTCGGGATCCATAGTAAGACCTTTTTCTGTTGCATATTGACTATAAAGGTCAACATAATTGGAGTGTGAATAGAAATCAGCTATTGTGTGAAGGTTTTTTCCCGCCCTTAAATAGTTTCCATTCGAAAGATGACTGATTGCTTTCGATATAGCACTACTATATGATTTCGCGATGTTCGCAAATCCGCTCTTATTATCAAGATGTACATTTGAAAAGGGGAAGAGTACCCAGTCAGCGTATTTCCCTGTACCAAAAAGAATTATATTTGTGGCTTTGATGTCAAATCCCTTATTATATAGTGCAGCCCGAACTATTTCTACATGAACGTCCCATGGAAATTTTCCATCAGGGTCCACCAATCTCACTGGGTTCCACATGCAGTAGTTGTATGGCGAAATGCTCGGATATTTGTCCGCCATCGGGTCGACGCTCAGCCACATGGTCATCAACTCGTGGTCCATATACCTCGCCCCGAAGTATCCGTAGCCCGTTTCCTCATCCTTCTCTTTCCCGGTGAACCGGAAACGTTCACGGTAGGTTGTGCCAGCAGCGCGTTGGTCGATGTACGGCTCGCCGTATGGAAGATACTGGAGGTGCTGTACGGCGACGCCTTCATGGTCGGTAATCCAGCTGGCGCTGCCGAGGTGGTCGGAATGGTAGAAGTACACTTCATCCTCCTTTCCGTTATGATAATCAGTCAACATTGAGTTGACCATTTCATTGAGCTGGCTGTGGTCACACTTAACGTCTGCCTTCATCTGGTAGGGGATGCCTTCAATTGGGTGGCCAAACTCCTCTTTTGCAAATTCATTGTTCATTATGCAGTCGAGGTTGTTCTCGTTAAGCACACGGCTGTTCACCTGCTCGAGGCTTTGTTTAAACAACATATCGGCCTTTACCTGGAGTTCTTCATCGTTACCGATAACATGATACAGAGCGTCCAGCCCACCGCCGCCGAGACGTGCGGCCACGCGCTCGGTACCGGCATAATAATGCTTGGTGTAGCCCTTGTTGGTCAACACCATATAGGCAGAGGGATAGAGGGTTGGCTCGTTCAGTATTGTATAAGTGGCCATAAAGTCGGCGTTGACATCCAGCAATTTGTTATCACCTGTCAGTTTCAGGCAGCGTTCCCCGCTGTGGTCGTAGGCATAGTAGCTGTAGTATCTGTCGTCCACGGCAGCGTGCATACGGCTGTCCTCGGTCCAGAAGAGGAATCGTCCGGCATCGAACATTTCTCCGGTCTTGGACATACTTACCTGTCCGAGGTTTCCGGCGTCGTCCCAGCGCAGGTCGTAAAGCATTCCGTTCTTATAGTCGAACATACGCTTCACGGCGTGAGGCTGATAGTCGTTGCAGTAGCCGTAGGCCATATCGACTGAGGCCGACAGTGTGACGCGGAATTTCCCTATCAGTCTGCCCGATGGTGAATACTTAAGATAGGTGTTGTAGTTTCCCATGGCACCTCCACCATACGACTCTTCAAGTCTGTGTAGCACATCGTACTTGTAGGTGTTCCCGTATGCACCTCCGAGGGTGTTCACAACACCGGCATTGTTGACAATGCCCGTAACATTGCTTGCATTGTCAAAAGTATAGTCAATGTCTTGCATCAGAGCTCCGCCATAGTCACGGCTCTTAAGGTTGACAAGTCTGTGCAGTGCATCGTATGTGTAATGGGCACTTGTGGTATTACCGTAGTCGATATGTTCTTTTTGCCCATACATATTATAGGATATACCCTTGATGTAGGTTCTGGCATCGCCGTTTTTGATACCATCCATTGCATAGAGATCGCCGCCCCACTGGTAGGTGTAGGTTATCTCCTCATTGTCGGGGTAGGTCATGGTCAGCATACGACCCCAGCTGTCATACTGGTACAGCATTCTGAACTGGTACACCTCACCATGCTGTGGCAGGGCAATGGTGCGCGTCTCGTCAGTGACATTGCCGAGTTTGTCATACGTGCACTCGTAGCTGCCGCTGCCGTCGGTGATGCGGACGGGGCGGCCGATGTCGTTGCCGCTGGTGCCGTAGGTATATGTCACGTCGTTGCCTGTCATGTAGGAATAACGTTTCTCCTTGGGTCTGTAGTATGTGTAGCTGTAAAAAATTTCTCCCAAGGGGTTGGTTTCTTTCATGAGGTTGCCTGCGGGGTCATACGTGAACGTTGTCGTGCCGGCATCGGGATGGAGGCGCCGGACGAGTCGGCCGAGGTTGTCGTAGTCGTAGGTGGTTGAATCATCGTCAGTCCATCCATCGGACTGACTACTTCCACTCGTTCCAAGCGTACCCATGCCAGGCTTGAGGTGTCATAGAAGGAGGTGTAGATGTCGTCGGGTGTATAGCCTTGGGGCAAACGCTTGGGGTCGTAGGCGATGCGGAGCTCTGCATACGGTGAGAAGTGTTCTCCTCCGGGTAATAGGCGGTAACCTGCCGTCGCTTCCGTCATATTCATCATGCCCTGCGGTAGCGGTGGTAGTTCTTCTGTTGTAAGTGACGTAACCGAATAGACGGCATCATGCTGCACTGCCGCATCAATGGCTGTCAATATCAAACCGTCCGTCTGCATGGCGAGTGTCTGTCCACGCCTGACATATACCTTGACATCGGGTTGGCGCAAATCCGATGGGTCGGTGTCTTGATTTTGTCTTGGTTCACCAATAGACTGTTCTTCCAATGGGAAGAACTTGGCTTGGTTGTCGGATTGTTTTTTCTGCTGGCATGCGGAAAGCATGACCAAAGTCATGAATCCCGCAGTCAGCATTTTAAATATTTTTAGATTATTCATCGCTAAAGGATTAATAATAATATTTTTATTTATTGCATTCTGACATAGACACCGCCCATATCAAATTCCTTGAACAGATTTCCCGCTCGATAATATTTATAGGTGCCTGTTAATGTCATGGTGGTCTCGTTGATATCTCCTATGGTTACCTCAATATCAACAATCTGATTGTAGGCATCGTATATGGCGTGTAGCTCTCTGCCGTTGAGTGTCCAGTCAAGGGTGGTGGAGACGATTTTCATTTTGTGATCGGCGTTTATTTCCATAACTCCGCCATTATTATCACCGACATTCTGCGGGACTGCCCACTTGCCAATGATTTGCTCCTCGAGGGTCGGAGTGCTACCTCCGGAGCTGCTGCCGTTGTCGTCATCGTCCTTGTTGCAGGACGAGAAAGTGAACATTGTGGCTGCTACAAAGAGCAGCATGGTCATTTTTCTGAGATTTTTCATTGTTGTTAGGTTTTTTATGTTTATCCTTTAGCAGATGAATACAATCTGTCTATTTCTCCTTTTTTATTACTTTACGATGAGTTTTATGGTCTGACTGCCTGTTTGGTTTTTGTTATTTGATATTTGATATTCAAGAATGCGTCTGATTTGTTTTTCTGATTCAATGTGGAAAACAGCAATCTCTCTCTTCAGGTATGAGATTGCTATAATATCATTGTTGGTTAGACATGAATCCATAGGGAGGGAGTAGTCTTTCTTGGGAGCATACCAGAAACTGACGATATCATTTGTGGCCACAGACAGTATTTCGTCGGGGATGGGTGTAATGTTGAAATCGTCTTTAATACGGACCCAGGAGGAGTCGTTTTTGGCTTCCAGGAGGGTGACGTCGACAAAGACGGTGTCGTTGATTTTGAAGTCCTTGAGGAAGACGACGTTGAAGTCCTCGTTGCCGGCATAGCGGGTGTAGACTTCGCTGACCTCGCGCGAGGGGAAGAACCAGTACCAGCGCTTCCAGAGGGTGATGACCGCGAGGTCGACGAGCAGGAGTATGCCTACCCACAACCAAAACCGTCGTATATTCTTCTTTGTATTCATTTTTCGGCTCTTCCTTTTTCTACGACAACAGAGACATCGGGGACGATGGATGTGCTTGAAAGATGTAGGGGTGCGGCAGCTGTTGTTTGGGTTGTCATCGTTGTCGTTATTGTCTTATATCAGGCAGAGGATTCTGGTTACGGTGTCGAAGGCCTGTGCGGGGAGGATGTCGCCATAGGAGGTTCCTGCTGTGAAGTCGGGAGCGGGTGCCGCAGCATAGGCGGTGCCGGCGACTAAGGTGAAGAGGGCAAGGAGGCATGCGGCCACGGCGGTGCGGACAAAGGCATCGCGGCGCCGGCGCCGGGCACACCATTCCTCGAGGTCGGCATTATGTTCCAAGGCCAAGTTACGGATTTGGTCAAGGAGCTGGCGGTTGCGCGCTGCCTCGGCGTTGATGATTTCTTCTATTTCCTGTTCTGTCTTCATGTTGTTCTTGTGTTGTTTGCCATTTTCGATATGATGCGTTGTTTCATTTTTTTGACTGCGGCCGGTGTCGTCTCCAGTTTCTCGGCGATTTCGTTCTGGTGGTAGCCTTCGAGGAAGAGGGTGAGCAGGCTACGCTCTCTTGGATTGAGGTCTGTGGCGAGTTCCTCTATCAGTTCCCGTTGGCTGATCCCGTCGCTGTCGGCCAGTGTGTCGGCCAGGTGGTCGTCGATTGGAAGCCAGTCATGGGACCGGTGCCGGAGGCGGTGCGAGAAGACGCTCTGGCATTGCCACGCAACCCATGTCATTTTCTGCCAGATGTTGCTGTCCTCGCGCAGGGAGGAGAGGTGGAACCAAATGGCGACATAGCAGTCCTGCACCAGCTCGCGGCAGGTGGTGTCGCTGTAGGACGAATGCCGCCAACAGAGGGTGCGTATCAGTCCCCTGTACCGCGTGAGCAAGCCGTCGAACAGTTCATATTTAGGATCCCGTTTTATGTCCATTTTGGTCAGCTTCTCTGTATATATAATAACCACCAAAATGCCCAAAGGTGACATGAGAGGTGTGTTTTTATGATTTTTTAACACTTGTCTTTTTTTGAAAAAGTATCAATATCTTTGGGTGAGTTAATGGTAAGTTGGTGGTAATTAGTGATGAATGATTATTTTTTATATGTTTGTGTTGGAATTCTTTTTTTTATGTATATTTGCAGCAGAAATTGTGGGTGTGGAGGCTGATGTTCTGTATTGTCGGGGGAGCGTATGGATACCAATACTGAACCGAAACCGAACCGAAACTCAACCGAAACCCAAAGGGAGTTACCTGCTCGTTTTCACAGAGTTGGGTACTACTTGCATGCCAGGATCGGGTTGGCGGCAAGGGTCGAGGGCTGCGGTGACGCGGGGAGAGGGTGACGCAACAACGCAACAACACAATAAATCAACAGGATATGGCACGAGCAACAGGATTGTTGGAGAATATGGAGGGGCACGTGGGTGGCCTCACGGTCTACAAACGGGACGGGAAGTCGTATGTGCGTCAGACGCAGATACACCAGCCGCGCCGGCTGTCGCGCAAGCAGTTGCTGCTGCGCGAGCGGCAGAGTCACAACAACGCCCTCTGGCGTGCGCTGAGGGCGACGGGACGGGTGTACTTCGACGGCGACAAGGCCCCGTACTATCGTTTTATGTCGGTCAATACCTGTTCGCCGGTGCCGTATCTGGAGAAGGGCAACCACTACGGCAGCGCCCTGCTGCTGCCCGAGATGGTGGTCAGCGACGGGCCACTGGCGCCGATAAGCTACCAGCTGGGGGAGGTGGACGGGCAGGCGGCGCTGCTCACCGACCTGACGAGGGCAAGGGCCGGCAGGATGACGCTGCTGCTCTATGTGTTGAGGCAGCAGGTGTATGTGTTTCAGAACGGCACCGAGATGTTCCAGCTGAGTATCGAGGTGGAGCCTTTGGCGGTCGAGGATTTCGTCAGGGTGCCGTCGACGCTTACGTCGCCCTACAAGGACGTGCACGGGACGCTGGCCCTTGTGGGTGACCGCTATGGCGACCCGATGCTGGGTTTCGGGCTGGTGAGGGTGGAGAAGGGGGTGGCTTCGCACCAGCGTGTCGTCACGCGTTGTACCTACTACGAACGCTACACCACCGAGGAGGCCCTGCTGGCCGCCGCGAAGAGCTACGGCGGGCTGACGGGGGAATAGCTGATGATGCTTCTTATCGGACAGAAGGGGCGCTTTTGTAGATGCGCATGAGGCACTCCTGGCAGTCGAACTCGAGGCGGAAACGGCGGTCGTTGTTGCGGAGGACGAGTGTGTCGGAGGGGCGGATGTCCACCTTCGGGGCGGAGGTGCTCTTGCCCTGCAGGCAGCATCCGAGTTCGTAGCGGAGGCAGTATTTGGTGGTCATGAGGGCTTTGCCGTCGTAGTCGGCGGTTTGCTCCAGGCCGCGCTCTAACGTCTTTGTTCCATGGTGTTTGTAGAAGTCTTCGGACTTCTGGTTGACGATGTTGGCGCGGTAGTCCAGCACGGCGGCGGCCTCGGCCATGTCCGGAGGGGGCACGAGGGGCGAGTCGGCCGGGTGGAAGTGCTCCACACGGCGCTGCTGCAGCAGTTCGACGGCACGGCGCCGCAAGTCGTTGAGGGCGAGGGCGGGGATGAAGTACTGCCCCTCGGTGGCGTCGACGACTTTGACGGGGGTGAAGGGGGTGTTGCCGAGTTTGGAGAGTTGTTTTACTATCAGGTTGGTGGACTTGGCGGGGCTCTGGGCGGGTTCGTGGTCGGCCTTGAGGCCGGCGGTGGCGGTGACGCCGTCCCGGTCCTTGAGGTCGAGGGTGAACCCCCGACGGGTGGCACAGAAGAGCATGTCGACGTCGATTTTGCGTTCGGCGGAGCGTCCCTGCAGCTGTTTTTCGAAGGCTTGGTCGTTGTTGCGCCACACCGATGTGCCGATGGCGATGTCGGGCATGGCGTTGGGGGTAAGGGTGCGCCCGTCGGCTTTGTTGACGTTGAAGCCCTGCAGGCGTCCGTTGGCATCGAAGAAGCAGAGGCCGTCGCCGGCGGCGAGGGGTTCGTTGCCGCTGAGGGTCAGCGTATAGCGTCCGATGGAGGTGACTTTGCCGATGTGCTTGCCGATGGATTTCTGGGTATCGAAGGAGGCCATGGGCTTGCGCTCTTTCAGGAAGTAGTCCGTGTAGCCGCGGTTGAAGGTGCGCTCGGGGTCGGGGGTGAAGGAGAAGGAGCAGCGGCCCGAGGAGGCGGGTTCGTGGCCGTCCATCAGGCTGTCGAGCAGCTGACGGTAGTAGGCGGTGATGTTCTTCACGTAGCTGAGGTCTTTGAGGCGGCCTTCGATTTTGAACGACGTGATGCCGGCATCTATCATGGAACGAAGCTGTTGGGAGGCGTTGAAGTCGCGGAGCGAGAGGAGGTGCTTCTCTTTGACGAGCAGGCGTCCGTCGCCGTCGAGGAGGTCGTAGGTGCTGCGGCAGGGCTGCGAGCAGCATCCGCGGTTGCCGCTGCGGCCGGTAAGGTACTGGCTCATATAGCATTGGCCGCTGTAGCTCACGCAGAGGGCCCCGTGCACGAAGGCTTCGAGGTCCACGCGGGTGGCGTCGCGGATGGCTTTCATCTCCTTCAGGGAGGTTTCGCGGGCCAGGATGACGCGTTTGAAACCTGCTTGTTCCATGAACTTTACGCGTTCGGGGGTGCTGTTGTGGCATTGGGTGCTGGCATGCAGCTCGATGGGTGGCAGAGGGCACTCCAGGAGGCCGAGGTCCTGGATGATGAGGGCGTCGACGCCGATGTTGTAGAGCTGGCGAATCATCCGCTCGGCATCGGCGAACTCGTGGTCGAACAGGAGGGTGTTGACGGTGGCAAAGACCTTGGAACCATAGAGATGGGCGTAGCGGACGAGGGCTTCGATGTCTTCGATGGTGTTGGTGGCTGCCTGGCGGGCGCCAAAGGCGGGGGCGCCGATGTAGAGGGCGTCGGCACCGTGGTTGACGGCCTCGCGGCCGAACTCCAGGTTCTTGGCGGGGGAGAGCAGTTCGAGTTTCATGATTGGATAACGCAGAAGATTCGTTTTTATTGCAATAAAAAAAGCCTTTGCGCGTTTATGTCTGATATGGAAAGATATGGGAAAATACTCTATGGTGGCCTCCGGGCGCTCGCAGACGAGCTGGGCAAGGAGGAGTGGCGCGACGCCAGATACTTTATCCTGCTGGACGAGAACACGTTCCAGCAATGCCTTGCGATGCTGGTGACCAGCGTGGGTCCGCTGGAGGAGGCCGAGTTCATCGAGGTGCCGGCAGGCGAGGAGTGCAAGAGCCTGGAGGTGGCGGCGCAGGTGTGGCAGACGCTGCTGGAGAGCGGCGCCGACACGGGCAGCGTCATCGTCAACCTCGGGGGCGGGTGTGTCTGCGACCTGGGCGGATATGTGGCGGCGGGGTACAAGCGCGGCATCCGCCATATCAATGTGCCGACGACGCTGCTGGCGATGGTCGACGCTTCGATAGGCGGCAAGACGGCCATCAACTTCGGCGGCATCAAGAACAGCATAGGCCACTTCTATCCGGCGAGTCTAATATGCATAGAACCAGGGTTTCTGGACACTCTCCCGCGGGAGGAATTCGTTAACGGGCAGATGGAGATGGTGAAGACGGCGGCGGTGACAAATGCCGCTCTTTATCAGACGCTTGTGGGCGATTCCCGTTTTTCGGTTTTCAATTCTCAATTGAAGGAGGTGGCCCGCATCAAGAACCGTATCGTCAGGAACGACCCTTACGACCATGGAATCAGGCATATACTCAATTTCGGCCACACCTTCGGCCACGCCGTCGAGGCCTACCGCCACCTGCCTCACGGCATCGCCGTGGGCATCGGCATGCGGGTGGCGATGTACCTCTCGGTGAAGAAACTCGGCCTTGCCGAAGAGGTCTATGATACATACTCCCAGTGGCTTAACGGGCAACTACTCACTACCCACTACCCACTACCCACTTTCAATTTGAAGGACATCGAACAGATGCTTCCCCTGATGCACCAGGACAAGAAGAACGCCGACGGGGAGCTGCGCTGTGTGCTGCTGCAGGAGCCCGGCGCTGCGGTCATCGACATAACGGTGTCCGACAACGAGGTGCGCGACGCCTTCCTGCAGCTTGCGAAAGGCTAAATGATGCCCACCGCCTGCATCAGACGGCGGTAGTAGGAGGCTTTCTCCTCGAGCTTCATGGGGAAGGCCCTGGAGGAGGAGGGCATGCGCCAGAGGCGCAGGGTTCTGGTGGAGGATTTGCTGGACCCCTCCGCCCGTTGGGCACCTCCCCTTGACAGGGGAGGAATGGGGATGGAGAATCCGTTGCTTGCGCCCATGGCGGGAACGGGCACGCCGTAGTCCTCCGTGAGGACGGAGAAGCTCTTCTGGCCGGTGCACACCAGGTCGTGGCAGAGGGGAATCTGGCTCAGCAGCTGCGGGATGTCGGTCTTCTCGACGATTTGCAGGTCCTTGTCGGAGGCGTTGCCGCTGAGGCGGCGCACGGCGGTGGCGGTGTCGTAGATGGCGATGCCGCGCTCGCGGAGCAGGGCTTCGATGTCGGCCTGGCGGAAGGTCTTGTTAGTGGCGTCCACCAGCCGCTGGCTGTCGCCGAAGAACACCTCGCCGAAGATCTCCCACATCATGTTGGTTCGGTTGGGGTAGAAAAAGTCCATGCACCACCGCTTGCGCGGCGGCGGGAAGCTGCCGAGCATCAGCAGCCGCGCGTTGGGCGGCAGGAAGGGCTGCAGGGGGTGGCGTTCGATGGGTATTGAGTCGGGGAGGATTTCTTGCACGATGAGGGTCAGTTTATCTCGTTGTCTGCGAATTGTTTCAATGCGGTCTCTGACAGTCTCTGCACGGTCCACTCGTCCATGGGTACGGCGCCGATGGAGCGGTATACGTCCAATGCCGGCTGGTTCCAGTCGAGGCAGATCCATTCCATGCGGCCGCAGTTGCGCTCCACGGCCGTCCGGGCCAGGTATTTCAGCAGGGCTTTGCCGTAGCCACGACCGCGTTTTTCGGGGATGATGAACAGGTCCTCGAGGTAGAGGCCTTTCCGCCCCACGAAGGTGGAGAAGTTATTGAAAAAGAGGGCGAAGCCTATCGCCACGCCGTCCTCCTCGGCGAAGACCACTTCGGCGGAATGCTCCACGAACAGCGACTGGCGGATGGTGGCCTCGTCGGCCACGACCTCGTCGGTGCATTTCTCGTAGTCGGCCAAGCGCTTGATGAAATCCAGGACAAGTCCTGCCTCGTCGGGCCTCGCGGGCCGGATGTTGAAACGGGGTTCCATAGGTGGTTGCTATTTGTTCATGTTTGCGGGCAGCATCTCGCAGATGCTGTCCTCTCTTATTATCTTCGGGGCAGATTTGCCGGCCAACGCCAACACTTTCTTGCCGTTGCGGTAGATGTGGAGCTGGCGTGAGCGCACCACAGCCGTCAGTTCCGGGTCGTCCTGCAGGGCTGTCCAAAGGCTATGATAAAGGCCATCGGCATCGAACAATTTCCTTTGCAGATGCGAGCACATCTGGGAGGTGTCGAGGGTGGTCATAGTGCCAAGCGGCGGGCGCCGTCGCCGATTTCTACGGGGATGAATTTGCATCTGACACCGAAACGGTCGGCATAGGTGCGGCCAACCTCCTGGGAGAACCGGGAAACTTTGTCGTTGGCAATCAGGTTGATGGTACATCCGCCGAAGCCTCCGCCCATCAGACGTGCGCCGGCGACGCCCATGCGGCGGGCCTCGTCGACAAGGAAGTCCAGTTCGGGGCAGCTGACCTCGTAGTCGCGGCTCAGCCCCTCGTGGGTGAGGTACATCTGGCGGCCCACCGCCTCGTAGTCGTTGCGCTCCAGGGCCTCGCCGACGGCCTTCACGCGGTCGGCTTCGCCCAGCACATAGCGGGCACGGCGGTAGTCCTCGTCGGAGAGCGTGGGGCGCAGGGCTTCGAGCTGCTCCCAGGAGCAGTCGCGCAGCGTCTCCACGCCGGCGGCGGCAGCCACACGCTCGCAGGAGGCACGGCGGTCGTTGTAGGGCGAGCCCACCAGCTCGTGTTTCACGCAGCTATTGACCAACAGCAGGCTGTAACCTTCAGGATTCCAAGGGAAATAACGGTATTCGCCGCTGCGGCAGTCGAGTCTCACCAGGCTCCCCTTGCGGCCGTGCATGGAGGCGAACTGGTCCATGATGCCGCACTTCACACCCACGTATTTGTGTTCCGTGGCCTGCCCGATGCGGGCCATCGTCATGCGGTCCAGGCCGCCGTGGTAGAGGTCGTTGAGGGCGAAGGCGAAGCAGCTCTCGAGCGCTGCCGACGAGCTCATGCCTGCGCCGAGGGGCACGTCGCCGCCGTAGACGGCGTCGAAACCAGCCACCTGCACACCCGCCGCCTGCATCTCGCGCACCACGCCGTAGAGGTACATGGCCGCCACAGGGCCTTGCCACTCGCCCTCGACGGGGAAGCTGAAAGCCAGCGGCAGGTCGACGGCATAGGCGTTGACGGTGCCCGTCCCATTGGGGCGGACGATGGCGGTAATGCCCTGTGCCACAGCACCGGGGAAGACGAAGCCGCCGTTGTAGTCGGTGTGCTCACCAATGAGGTTGATGCGTCCGGGAGCGCCGTAGGCCGTCCCTTCGCCACCGAAACGGGAGGCGAATTCTTTCTTCAGATTGTCGATGTCTATCATATTTATCTGGATTTCTTGAATTTAAAGATGGTGGTACTCTCGAACACCTCGCCGGGACGCAGACGCCCTGTCGACTCCGGCCAGCTGCGGTTGGGCGAGTCGGGATACTGCTGTGCCTCAAGGCATACGGCGCTGCGACGAGGGTACTGGGTGCCGCCGCGACCGGCAACGCCGTCGAGGAAGTTGCCCGTGTAAAGCTGCAGGCCTGGGGCCGTGGTGTAGAGCTCCATGACGATGCCGCTGCGCTGCCCTTGCAGGACGGCGGAGGGGACATCAAGGCCCGGGTGGTTGAGGACGAAGTTTTGGTCATAGCCGCTGCCGATAACCAGCTGGGGATGGCCGCACTCGATGTCGCGCCCGATGGGTTTGGCCTCGCGGAAATCGAAGGGGCTGCCGCCGACGCTGGCAGCATCGCGGAGCGGTATCATGTTCTCATCCACAGGCATATAGCGGTCGGCATCGATACGCAGGGTGTGTCCTTCGGCCGAAGGGCATACGGTGCAGCCGGTCGTGCCGTCGAGGTTGAAATAGCTGTGGTTGGTCATGTTGATCACCGTGGGCTTGTCGCTCACAGCACGGTAGTCGATGTGCAAGGCACGGTCGTCGGCGAGGGTGTAGCGCACGCGGACATCGACATTGCCAGGGAAGCCGTTGTCGCCGTCGGGGCTATGCATGGTCATCACAACATGACGACCATCCTCTTCAACAATCTGGTAAACAGCATACTGCCATCCGCGGGGGCCGCCGTGCAGGCAGTTGGGGCCGTTGTTCTGCGGCAACTGGACGACCTCGCCATCGATAACGACGCGTCCGCCACAGATGCGGTTGGCATAGCGCCCCACAACGGCACCGAAATCGGACAGGTGTGCCTCGGGCAGGTAGTCCTCGGGGCGTTCGAACCCCTGGACGACATCCACGCCGTCCACCCTCAGGCGCATGATACGGGCACCGACATTGGTAATGTCGACGTCGAACCCCTTGCCGTCAGTCAAACGGCATACTTTCAGGGTGTTGTCCATTGTTTCCATAATGATTTATGTTTATTCGCCCAACGGGACGATGAGTTGCTCGGTGAGGCGGCTGCGCTGCTCCAGGAGGATGGGCCGGCCGGCAACGATACGGTCGATAACCTGCTGTGTGTAGTAACGAATAGTGATAAGCTGCAGGTTCTCGTTGTAACGCACACGGAACATGCTCTTTAACGCTTCAATCAACCTGTCGATCAACTGTGGGTTGTTGTCCACACAGATGGAGAAACTCAAGGCGGAGTTCTGCATCAGGTTCACGCGTACACCTATCTTGCTGAGAATGCCGAAGATGACCTGCAGGTTGTCCTCGGCAATGAAGGAGTAGTCGCGGGGGTAGACGGAGAGCAGGATCTGGTTGTTACGGAAGATGTACAGCGGTGTTTCTGGACTGATAGTATGATAGTTGCCGATAACGGAGCCCTTGGCCTCGGGATGGATAAAGGAGCGGATGTTGAGCGGAATGCCCATGTTCTGGAGGGGCTTGACGGTCTTGGGGTGGATGACCGAAGCGCCATAGTAGGCCAACTCGATGGCCTCGTCGTAGGGTATCTCGTTGATTTTAACCGTGTCCGGGAAAAACTTCGGGTCGGCGTTGAGGAAACCCGGCACATCCTTCCAGATGGTAACGCTTTCGGCCCCAAGGCAGTAGGCCAGGATGGCGGCGCTGTAGTCGGAACCCTCGCGACCCAGGGTGGTGGTGGACGAAAGGTTGGAATTGAAGATGGAGAACTGGTAACTGTCGCTCTTCTCCTTCGCACCAGCGATGAACCCCTGAGTGATAACCACTTGGACGGCTTTCTCGCGCCAGTCGGATACAGCAGCATCGACAGCCTCCTGGGTGGCTGCCCAGTCGACACGCCCTTCGCGGAAATGGCTGTCCGTGATGACCACCTGTCGGGCATCGACCCATTGAGTGCTGATTCCATGATGGTTAAGACAATGGGCGATGATGGTGGTGGAGAGCAACTCGCCGAAGGAGACCACCTGGTCGTAGTTGAAATTGTAGAACTCCGGCGAGGGGTTCAGCTGGGCCACGGTCTCGTCGAGTTGGCGCAGCAATGCCTGAACCTTGCCGACAAGCTCTTTATCGTTTGGAATCAGACCGTTGGCGATGCCGAGATGATAGTCTTCCAGCTGCTGGCGAAGTTCGCTGACGGGCGTGGCATCCTTGGTCCCGGCACCGGGAACGAGTTTCTCCAGCAAGTTGGTCGTCTTGCCCATGGCGGAGACCACCACCACCAAAGGCTCTGATTCCAAGTGTGTTTGCACGATGTGCGCCATGTTGCGCACCGCGTCGGCGCTATTGACCGATGCTCCTCCGAACTTAAAAACCTTCATCTCTCTTAACTACTTAACTACTGTCTACTTAACTACTCCGCTATGCCAACTCCCTCTCCATGTCGCGACGCGAGTCCTTGGCCTTGATGCTCTCACGCTTGTCGTAGTGGTGCTTACCCTTGGCGAGGGCAATGGTGAGCTTGGCGTAGCCCTGGGGGTTGACGAAAAGCAACTCAGGCACAATGGTGTAGCCGCGCTCCTTGATTTTGTTCTGCAACTTGCGCAACTCGCGACGGTTGAGCAGCAGCTTGCGGTCGCGCTTGGCCTGGTGGCCCCAGTAGGAGCCGAACTTGTACTCGGAGATGTGCATGTCGCGCACAAACAGCTCGTTGCCCACAAAGGTGCACCAGGCATCGCTCAGGTTGGCCTTGCCCTCGCGGATACTCTTTATCTCGCTGCCCATCAGCACGATACCCGCCGTGTACTCGTCCATGAGGAAGTACTCGTAGGCGGCGCGTTTATTCTTGATTTCTATGATGTTCTTTTCTTCCATAACATTCCTTGTAACGACGAAAAACAATATTTATTGTGTGGCATAATGTTCGGCGATGCGGTCGAGCACTCCGAAGGTGGCCTCAGCCGTGGGCGTGGCGACAAGGGCGAGGCGGAAGGGCTTGAAATTGAAGAGACCACGGAAGTAGTTGCCATAGTGCTTGCGCATTTCGAAGATGGCCGTGCGTTCGCCTTTGAAGTCGATGGCTGCCTGCAGATGGCGGCGGCAGACGGCCACGCGCTCGGCCACGGTAATCTCCCTCTCGGGCAGTCCCTGCAGGGCACGCTGGCATTGCTCGAAAATCCAGGGGTTGCCGATGGCACCGCGACCGATAAGCACCCCGTCGACCCCGTAACGACTCATGTTATCAACGGCTTGCGCAGCTGAAACGATGTCGCCATTGCCGAAAATCGGAATATGGATGCGAGGGTTCCGCTTCACCTCCCCAATCATGGTCCAGTCGGCAACGCCGCTATACATCTGAACCTTAGTGCGTCCATGGATGCTGAGGGCCGCAATGCCGGTGTCCTGAAGGGCTTCGGCAAAATCGGTAACAGGCATGGAATCAGCATTGTAAGCCAAGCGGGTCTTCACGGTCACCGGCAGGTGCGCCCGACGAACCATAGCGGCGGTGATTCTAAGCATTTTAGGTATGTCCTGCAGGATGCCTGAGCCGGCACCCTTGCCTGCCACCTTGCGCACAGGGCAACCCCAGTTGATGTCGATGAAATCCGGCTCGGCCTGTTCCACCACCTCGAGGCATTGCAGCAGCTCCTCCTCGTTGGCGCCAAACACCTGTATGCCAATGGGCCGCTGCTCCGGAGTGAAACGCATCTTGCGCATGCTCTTCTCGGCGTCGCGGTTGAGGGCTTCGGAGGCGATGAACTCCGTGATCAACAGGTTGGCCCCCATCTCCTTGCACAGCTGGCGGAAAGGGAGGTCGGTGATGTCGTCCATGGGGGAGAGGCCGACGATGGGGGAGTGAGAGGGAGTGAAAGGGAGTGAAGGGGAGTGAGAGGACGATACCGAAGTGTCGGTCGCGGTAATAATATTTTTGTTTTGGTTCATTGTCGGTTATTCGTCAAGTGGTTCATTGTAAAGGCTTTGCATCATATCGTCGTCGAAATATACCTGTTCGTCGGGGTGCTGCGCCGCACGACGGATGGCGGCCTCGAGGCCGGTCAAGGCGGCAAAGGGAGCGAACTGCGCCGCGCGGTTCTCGAGGGTCATGCGGGGAAAATGGGATGACACATGGTGCGGAAGGTTGATGATATCGTCGTAATCCATAACGCTAAACTCTTAATTCATAATATTTAACTACGCCTTGTGCCCTCCTATCTGACTGTTGCGCTCGCGGGCGGTGGCACCCTCCTCGAGGTCCATGCCTTTGAAGATGGCGTTCTTGTTGAACTTGCGTTTGATGTTGAGCACGGCCTCCTGCATGCGACGCTCCTTGTCGAGGGCGGACTTCACGGCCTTCTGCTCGCGTTCGAGCTGCTCGTAGTCGGTGAACATGTCGAGTTGGGTCACCGGGTGGGTGACGCTGCTGTCGTTTTCGTCAATCACCTGATTGACAGTGATGGTGAGCCTGCGAACCAACAACTTGGGGTCGACACACTGGTCGAACATCTGCATGACGACCTCGGTGATGATGCGCGCCGAGGAGGTTGGGCGGGGGAGGTTGGCCCCGGCATGGGCCGGTTTGGGCACGTAGCGGCCATAGTAGTCGCCCACCACCTCGCCGGTGTAAGTGCCTTGTTTCAAGCTCTCTGAGTCGTAGTTGACATAGATGCCCACCTGGCTGGCCACCAGGCGGAGGCTCACCAGCTTGAGGGCCATGGCGTCGGCCATTTCGCGCATCACCACGCGCGCTTTCTTGAAGGTATAAGGCTCGGCGAGCACCTGGCCGGAACTGAAGGAGTTGCTGCGCGGACGGTAGCTCTTGATGGCCTTCATGGTGCAGGGCTCCCACCCCCAGGCGTGGTCGATGAGGAGTTCGGCATTGACACCGAAGAGTTTGTACAGAAGCGCTTCGTTGTCAATCGATTGACGTGCCACGTCGCCCATGGTGTTCATGCCGCAGGCCTCGAGTTTGTGCGCGATGCCGCGACCCACACGCCAGAAGTCCGTCAGCGGACGGTGGTCCCACAACTTCTGGCGGTAGCTCATCTCGTCCAGCTCGGCGATGCGCACCCCGTCCTTGTCGGCGGGGATATGCTTGGCCACGATGTCCATGGCCACCTTGCAGAGGTAGAGGTTGGTGCCGATGCCGGCGGTGGCCGTGATGCCGGTTTCGCGCAGCACGTGGGCAATCATGCGGCGGGCCAGTTCGTGTGGCGTTATCTTGTAGGTTCCCAGGTAGTTGGTGACGTCCATGAACACCTCGTCGACCGAGTAGACGTGGATGTCCTCCGGGGCGATGTATTTCAAGTAGATGCTGTAGATACGGGCGCTGTAGTCGATGTAGTAGGCCATGCGCGGCGGCGCCACCAGGTAGCCCAGGGCCTTCTCCGGGTGCGCGGCCAGGTCGCGGCTGTCGGTGGCCTCGCCCTGCAACTGGTAGCCGGGGGCGCTGCGTCGGCGCTGGGCATTGACCTGCCGCACCCGCTGCACCACCTCGAACAACCGCGCGCGGCCGCCGATACCGTAGGCTTTGAGCGACGGCGTCACCGCCAGACAGATGGTCTTCTCCGTGCGGCTGGCATCGGCCACCACCAGGTTGGTGGTCAGCGGGTCGAGGCCCCGCTCGACGCACTCCACCGAGGCGTAGAACGACTTGAGGTCGATGGCTATGTATGTTCGGTTGGCCGGCATGGCATTCATTAAAAAAATGGCAACGGAAAAACGCAAGAACGGAAAAAATATTGTGTGCCAACCAACGGACTTTTCCCCCTCCCCCACCCCTTATTTAAGAGGTACCAAAGAGGTACCAAAGAGGTATTTTGTTCGACTGTTCTTATATAGTATTCATATAGTTCTCATATAGTTCTTATATAGTTCTTATATTTGGTATATGAATACTATATGAGAACTATATGAGAATTGTATGACATGGGGCGACGGAGGGGGCTGGTGGGTGGGGGTTGGAGGCTTGGTATCAGGGAGTTGCGAAATGGTGTTTCTGATTCGGAAATTTTTTTTATTTTTGCAACGGAAACAAGAAAAGAAGGATATGGATAAAGAATTGGTAATCAAGTATCAGGAATTCGAGATGGCGATGTTGCCTTCGGATGGCGACCGGGAGTTGATGCGTAGGGCCGTCGAGGCTGCCGACGGGGCCTACGCTCCTTATTCGCACTTCCATGTGGGAGCGGCTTTGCGGCTGTGCGACGGCACGGTGGTGTGCGGCAACAACCAGGAGAACGCCGCCTACCCCTCGGGCCTGTGTGCCGAGCGGACGGCCGTTTTTGCCGCCTCGGCGCAGCGGCCGGATGTGCAAGTGTATGAGGCTCTGGCCATTGTGGGCAGGAACGAAGCGGGCCGTTTGTGCGAGGCCTCGCCCTGCGGCGCCTGCCGGCAGGTGCTGATGGAATACGAGCAGCGGCAGGGGTGCCCGATGCGGGTGCTATGCTACCTGGGCGAGGAGCGGGTGAGGGTGTTTCCGAGTGTGGCGAGCCTGCTGCCGTTTTCGTTCGATTTTTGAATGGCGGAAGGCCCCGACGGACTGTTTTGGACAAGCGGAAAAGCGCAATGGGCAAAGAAAAATTGAGGTGCTTCGGCGCTGATTCCATGTGTTTTACGAAAAGCGGACGATGCGAAGAGTAAAAAAAATTTTTCCACAAAAATAATTCTTTGTACTTTTGCAACCTTAAATTAAAGAAAAATTAAATAAAAAATAATAACAAAAAGCACTTTGTGCGCTAAAAACAACTAAACAAAATGGGAATTATCGGAAGTATTAGAAAACATTCGTGGGTGGCAGTACTGCTGGTCGGTATTGCTATCATTGCGTTCATCCTTGGCGACCTGACCAAGAACAACGGAGGCATGCCCGACATGGGATCCGTGAACGGCGAGACGATGACGCGTCAGCGCTTCGACGAGTTGGTGGAGCGTGCCGAGACGAACTACAAGATGCAGCAGCAGGTTGCCCAGATTCCGAGCGAGATGCAGAGCCGCATTCGCGAGAGCGTGTGGGGCGAGTTTGTCGAGGAGACCCTCTTCGAGGAGCAGGCTGCCAAGCTGGGGCTGCAGGTGACCGCCAATGAGATGGGCGACATGTACACCGGCAAGTTCATCCACCCCTACCTGCGCCAGAATTTCACCAACCCCCAGACGGGCATCTACGACACCCTCGGAGTGCGCCGCACCCTCGAGAACCTCAGCGCCATGGACACCAACCAGCGCCTGCAGTGGGTGGAGCTTGAGAAGGTGGTGAAGCGCGACCGCATGCAGCAGAAGTATGCCTCGCTGATCCTCTCCGGATTCTATATGCCCAAGGCGTTGGCCGAGAAGGTGGCCGCCTACACCCAGGAGGTCTCCAATGTGCGCGTGGTGGCCCTGCCGTTCCAGAGCGTGAGCGACGACGAGGTGACCCTCGGCGATGCCGACTACAAGAATTACTACGACGAGCACAAGAACGAGTTCCGTGTGGCCGAGGAGCTGCGCGACATCGAGTTCATCGTCTATCCTGTGAATCCCACGCCTGCCGACCTGGCCGAGATCGAGGCCGGAGTGCAGAAGACCTGGGCCGAGTTCCAGACCATCGAGGACGAGGAGATTCCCTACTTCGTCAATGGCGAGTCGCATCGCAGCTACGACTCCACCTATGTCAAAGCCAGCAGCTTCAAGGCCCCGCTGGATGCCCAGATCGAGGCCGCCAGCGCCGGCACCATGATTGAGCCCGCCATCGTTGGCAACGAGTGGATGATGGCCAAGGTGATGGCCACCGCCGTGCGTCCGGACAGCCTCCGCGCCAGCGTCATCTACGTCTTCAACAGCAAGGTGGGCGCCAACATCACCACCCGCAGCGAGGAGCAGGCCAAACACCTGGCCGACAGCGTGCTTGCCATGCTCAATGCCAACCGCATCAGCTTCGAGGATGCTGTGGAGCAGTTCAGCGACGACCCCCAGAAGGGCGAGACCCACGGCGACATGGACTGGCAGCTCGATGGCGGCTACGGTGTGCTGAACGAACAGATTGTGAACACCCCCGTTGGAGGATGCTTCATCTATGAGCGTCCCGACGGCATCGGCTACTTCATTGTGAAGGTCACCGACAAGACCCCCGCCACCAAGAAATACCGCGTGGCCCTGATTACCCGTGAGATAGAGCCTTCGAAGGCCACCAACGACGCCGTCTACACCACCGCCCACAAGTTTGCCTCGCAGAACCGCAGCCTGAAGTCGTTCGAGGCCAGTGCCCAGCAGGAGAACCTGCAGGTGCGCACCGACCGTGTGGCCATGATGTCGGAGAGCCTCCAAGGCGTGCGCAATGCCCGTGAGATTGTCCGCTGGGCGTTCAACAAGGAGACCCAGGTGGGAGCCGTGACCGACCAGGTCTACGAGTGCGACGGCGCCTACGTCATCGCCACCCTGAAAGAGGTCTACAAGAAAGGCTATGCCACGCTGGAGCAGGTGCGTCCGATGATTGAGCAGGATGTGCGCCGCGAGAAGAAAGCCGAGATGCAGCTGGCCCGTGCCGAGGAGGCCGCCAAGGTTGCCAAGGACATCAACTCCTTCGCCGCCAAGGTGAACATGCCCGTCGACACCCTCGACAGCGTGGCCTACGGCAGCAACTACTTCGGCAAGTTCGGCATGGAGCCCAAGGTGCAGGCGGTCGTTGCCGCCACCAAGGCCGGCATGACCAACCCCGTCAAGGGTGCCAGCGCCGTGTACATGGTGCAGGTGGACAGCAAGGCCCCGGCCGAAGGCATGAGCGCCGACATGATGCGCATGCAGCTTGAGCAGGGCTACCGCAACAAGGAGCGCCAGATCACCGAGGTGCTGCGCCTGAAAGCCGACATCAAGGACACCCGCAACGAACATTTCTAAACAATAGGTAGAAAAGAAAATACAACAGCGAGTCAACAGGTCTACAGCAAGCAGACTCGTTGACTCGCTGAGTTTTACAGCCCATTGCCGATGAAGATAAAAGAATGGTGGGCCCAGCTGCGCAGCAAGCCCGTTGCCGACGTCATCAAGCACAAGCACCGCTTTGTGGTGATGGACACCGACACCTTCAAGGAGAAGTTCTCCTTCCAGCTGTCGGGCATCAATCTTTTTGTCACCGTTGGCATCACGGTCATCGTCTTCATCATCCTCACCACCGTCCTCATTGCCTTCACGCCGCTGCGCGAGTGGATACCGGGCTACACCGACAATGCTATGGTGGAGCAAACATACGTCAATGCACGAAAGATTGACTCTTTGGAGACTCAACTCGCCGAACAAGAGTGGCTTGTGAACACAATACAGGCGGTGTTGTCGGGCAAGGAGATGGGTGAGGATGTCCAAAGTATTGCCACCGATTCCACTGCTACGTTGCAACAGCTGGCTACTGTCTATCGACGCTCTGTCGAAGACTCATTGCTCCGCCAAGAAGTGGAACGCGAGGATAACCGCTACCAGGTGAAGTCGGCTTCTGTCTCGGTGCCCAATGCCGAGAGTTCGCCTGCCCTTTCCCATTTGTTCTACCCTCCCTTAAAGGGAAATCGTCTCAATCTTTTCGATGCAGCGGGCCGCCACTTGGGCATCGATATTAGTGGTGCGGTAGGGCAGCCAGTCTACGCAGCCTATGGTGGCACTGTGGTTTCGGCCCAGTTTACCGCCGAATCAGGATATGTGATTTCTATACAACACCCTGGAAATGTCATCACTGTATATCGCAACACCAATATGCCCCTCAAACACCAGGGGGACGCAGTGAGAGCCGGTGAGCCCATCGCCTATGTGGGCAATTCGGGTAGCCACGAACCAGGACCTCATCTGCATTTCGAGATGTGGGTCAATGGGTCGCCAGTCAATCCAGAGGAATATATCTCGTTCAACTAAATAATAAAGAATAAGTACTACGAAAAGAATAGCTATATTAGGATCTACGGGCTCTATTGGGAGTCAGGCACTCAACGTCATCCGTCGCCACCGCGACCTCTTTGCCGTCGAAGTGCTGTGCGCTGGTAGCAATGCCGACCTGCTTATCCAGCAGGCATTGGAGTTCGACCCCAACGCCGTGGCCATTGCCGACGAAAGTAAGTATACCCAGGTTAGCGAGGCTTTGCAGCCCCATGGCATTAAAGTTTTTGCCGGCGAGGTCGCCATTGCTGACCTTATGGAGATGAGCACCATCGACCTTGTGTTGGCTGCCATCGTGGGATTTGCTGGCGTGCGGCCTACGATGCGTGCCATCGAGTATGGAAAACCCATTGCTTTGGCCAACAAGGAGACCATGGTGGTGGCCGGCAGCATTGTCACTGCCGCCGCTCAGCAGCACCATGTGCCCATACTGCCTGTGGATAGCGAGCACTCGGCCATCTTCCAATGCCTCATCGGCGAGGGTGCCATCGACAAGATCCTCCTCACAGCCTCTGGCGGCCCCTTCCGTGGACGTACACGCGAACAGCTGGAGGGCGTCACCCTGGAGCAGGCCCTGAACCACCCCAACTGGAAGATGGGCCGCAAGGTGACCATCGACAGCGCCTCGCTGATGAACAAGGGCCTGGAGGTAATTGAAGCCAAATGGCTCTTCGGTGTCGACGCGGAGGACATCGAGGTGGTGGTGCACCCGCAGTCGGTGGTGCACTCCATGGTGCAGTTCTGCGACGGCAGCATCAAGGCCCAGCTGGGCATCCCCTCCATGGAGACCCCCATCCAGTTTGCCTTCTCCTATCCCGAGCGCATAGAGAGCCACCTGCCGCGCCTCGACTTCGCCCAGTATCCCAACCTCACCTTCGAAAAGCCCGACCGCAAGACCTTCCGCTGTCTGGACCTGGCCTACCAGGCCATCGGGCGCGGAGGCAACATGCCCTGTGTAATGAACGCTGCCAACGAGGTGGCGGTGCAGCAGTTCATCGACGGGAAGATTCGTTTTCTCGACATCGCCGACAGGGTAGAGGAGGCCATGCAGCGCGCCCCGTTCATTGCCAACCCCACCCTCGACGACCTTTTCCTAACCGATAAAAACATCAGAATGCAATGAATTGGATAGCCCTTATCCTCAGTCTCTCCATCCTCGTGGCCACCCACGAACTGGGACATCTGGCTTTCGCTAAACTGTTCCATACGCGTGTGCGTAGGTACTATATCTTTTTTAATTGGAAGTTCTCCATCCTCAAAGCCAAGAAGTTCGATGGCAAATGGCACTTCCTGTGGTTCAACGCCACCACGCCCGACAGCTGGGACGAGAAGAACTTGTGTCCCGAGGACCAGGACAACACCCTCTGGGGCCTGGGATGGATACCCCTCGGAGGCTACTGCGACATTGCGGGCATGATTGACGAAACTAAGGACAAGGAAGACCTTGCGGCCGAACCCCAGCCTTGGGAGTACCGTACCAAACCTGCCTGGCAGCGCCTCTGCATCATATCGGGCGGTGTGTTGGTCAACTTCGTCACTGCCATGCTGCTCTACGGTATCATCTTCGCCCACTGGGGCAAAGACGAGTTGCCGATGCACAACGCCACCCACGGTTTCCAGTATGCCGAGGTAATGCTCGACGAGGGCTTCCAGAACGGCGACGTTATATGCTCCATCGATGACTCGGTGGTGGACGACTACACGGAGGCCAACAAGATGCTCCTTCTGGGCGATGCTCGCCAGGTCACGGTTCGTCGTGGTGATTCTACCGTCACCCTCAACCTCAGTGGCCACCTGGCGGAGCGCGTCAATCAGGAGCGTGTCAAGCAGCTCATGACTCTCCGCACCCCCTTTGTCGTCAAGTCCTTCGTCTCGGGTTCGCCTGCCGAGAAAGCCGGCATGATGGCTGGCGACAGCGTGGTGAGCCTCGACGGGCAGCCGATGCACATCTTCCAGGACATCACCCCCTACCTGGCCGAGAAGGCCGACCAGACGGTGATGGTGGGATTCTACCGCCAGGGACAGCTCGACTCATTGCCTGTCACCGTCAACAGCAAGGGCAAACTCGGTGTGCAGTGCGAGAACGATCTGTCCAAGCTTTTCTCCTCCAAGCTCCTTGTCCATACCGACTACAACCTCTTCGAGGCCATCCCGGCAGGCATTGTCCACGGATGGAACCAGCTGGTTACCTATGTCTCTGGCCTCAAGATGCTCTTTGCTCCCGGCGGAGCACAGAATCTGGGTGGCTTCGGTGCCATGGCCGACCTCTTCCCTGACCAGTGGGACTGGCAGGCTTTCTGGACCCTCACGGCCCTCCTGGCCCTCATCCTGGCCTTCATGAACGTTATTCCTATCCCGGGACTTGATGGTGGACATATTCTCTTCACCCTGTGGGAGATCATCACGCGCCGCAAGCCCTCGGACAACTTCCTCTCTTACGCCCAGAGCATCGGCATGTTCCTGCTGTTGGCGCTGATGATTTTTGCCAATGGCAACGACATCTGGCGGTGGCTGAGTGGTAAATTTTAACCTTTGGCAATGAAAAAAATAGACCGTCTTATACTCCGCTCCTTCATTGGACCTCTGGTGCTCACCTTCACCCTCTCGGTGTTGGTGCTGCTGATGCAGTTTGTGTGGAAGTATGTGGACGATCTTGTGGGCAAGGGACTCGAGTTCAGCGTCATCGCCGAACTGCTGATGTACGCTTCTGCTACCTTTGTCCCCATGGCACTGCCTATTGCTGTGCTCTTCGCCTCCATCATGACCATGGGCAATTTCGGCGAGAAGTACGAGCTTGTGGCCATGAAAGCTGGCGGCATTTCGGTGCGCCGCGCCATGATGCCTATGGCCGCTGTGGTACTGTTGCTTACAGGTATGGCCTTCTATTTCGCCAACAATGTCATGCCCACCGCCATGCTCAAATACCGCATGACGCTCTATGACATCACACGCAAGAAGCCCGCTGTCAATATCCGTCCGGGCGAGTACTATAAGGAGTTCGAAGGCTATGTCATCCGTGTGGGCTCCAAAGGTCATGACGGACGCACACTTCAAGATGTCATTATCTACGACCACACCCGCGGCATGTCCGAAACCACCGTTATTGTCGCCAAACGGGGTATCATGGAGCCTTCGCCCGACAACATGTACCTCAAGTTTACCCTCTATGATGGCTATTCCTATTCCGAGGAAACTTCGGGAGAAAACTTCCGTACCCGCCCGCTGACCTCCATTGGCTTCCGCCAGCAGTCGCTCAATTTCGACATCTCCTCTTTTGCTTTCAACAAGAGTGTGGAGGAGAACTTTAAAGGTAGCTATCAAATGATGAATATCAATCAGTTGGACACTTCCATTGTCGGACTGGAGAAGTCTCTTGGCGAACGCATCGGTCAGTACCACACTAACATGCTCAGCAACCTTCGTGCTTGGGCTCAGTACAAGACCATTGATACCGTCCAGCATGCTGCCAAGGCAGTGTCTGTCGACAGCCTTCTCTATAGCCTACCTGGCAAGGAGCGTCGCATGGCTCGTCTGCATGCCCGTAATGCCGTCGTCAGTGCTCAGCAGGATGCCAAATTGTATACCGATATGGTGGAAAGCGACCGCGAATACATCAACCGCCACTACATCGAGTGGCACCGCAAGTTCACCCTCTCCATCGCCTGCCTGCTGCTTTTCCTCATCGGGGCCCCCTTCGGTTCCATCGTCCGCAAGGGAGGCTTGGGACTGCCGTTGGTGGCGTCGGTGGGCTTCTTTGTGCTCTACTATGTGGTGGGCATGATAGCCGAGAAGGCCGTCCGAGAGTCCGCCATCGGCCCCGAAGGCATGTGGATTTCGTCGCTCGTCATGCTGCCAATAGGTATCGTGCTGACGCTCCAGGCCACCACAGACTCTTCCTTCTTCGACGGTTCCTCGTGGCGCAAATTCTTCCGCCGCCTGTTCCGTCGCCGCACGTGAACCACGTCTGGGGAAGCGGGAAAAAACCGCCTTTTTGTCAAATTTCCTTCCGCTGACGGGGCAGATTTGCGTCCTTTCGGCGATAAGTAACTGCTTTTCAATGCCATCCGAAGTATTATCCCCTTACCAACCCCTTACCAAGTCCTTATCAACTCCTTACCAACTCCTACCATCGTAGGAGATGATAGGGCGAAAAACGGGGGATGAAAGGCCGTGGGAAAGGTGAAAGTGTCAAATCGTCCCTAAAAAAATCCAGCGCCACAATATTTTTTGCCGGGGAGCGTTATCAATAGGAAAAACAGTTTATTTTGATGAAAGAGATACACGATTTCAAGATTCTTCATCGGCGCCAGCTGGGCGAGAGTTATTTCATGCTTGTGCTGGGGCATGGCGGCACCATGCAGCCTGTGGCGCCCGGCCAGTTTGTGGAAGTGCAGGTGGAGGGAGAGCCCAAGGTGATGCTGCGCCGCCCCATTTCGGTACACGATGTGGACGAAAAGACTGGTACGATGACTCTTCTGGTGCAGATTGTCGGCAACGGCACCCGTCGTCTGGCCCAACTGAAGGAGGGTGAGAGCCTCAATGTGGTCTACCCCCTGGGTCATGGTTTCAGCACCGGCCTCGCCGCCGGCAGCCGTGCTGTCCTTGTGGGTGGCGGCGCCGGCACAGCCCCGTTGCTCCACCTCGCCAAGGTGTTGAAAGCAAGGGGTGTGGACTGCACCATCATCCTCGGTGGCCGCAACGAGAACCTTATTCCCGTGCGCGATGCTTTCGAACCCTTCGGTCGCCTCTGCATCGCCACCGACGACGGTTCGCTGGGCCACAAAGGCCTTGTTACCCAGCATCCTGCCTTTGCCGAAAGCTATGACATGGTCTACACCTGCGGTCCCACGCCGATGATGAAGGCCGTGGCCCGCAGCGCCGCCGAGCGGGGTCTGCGATGCGAGGTGAGCCTGGAGAACATGATGGCCTGCGGCGTCGGCGCCTGCCTCTGCTGCGTGACCGACACCGACCAGGGGCACCGCTGCGTCTGCAAGGACGGTCCGGTGTTTGATATTTCCACAATGAAAAAATGGTACCAATGTTAAACGTCAAGATACACAATCTCAAGCTGAAGAACCCGGTGATGACCGCCAGCGGCACCTTCGGCTACGGCGAGGAGTTCGCCGACTTCATCGACCTCAACCGCCTGGGAGGCTTCGTGGTGAAAGGCACCACGGGCACCCATCGCGAGGGCAACCCCTATCCCCGCATGGTGGAGACCCCCTCGGGTATGCTCAACAGCGTTGGCCTGCAGAACGGCGGCGTGGAGAAGTTCTGCTCCGAAGTATATCATAGAATCAAGCATTTAGACACCAATATCATCGTCAACGTCAGCGGCTCCTCCATCGAGGAATACTGCTCCGTGGCCGAGCAGATCGACGCGCTGGAGAAGATTCCCGCCATCGAACTGAACATCTCGTGTCCCAACGTCAAGCACGGCGGCATGGGCTTCGGCACCCAGCCGGAGATGGCGGCCGAGGTGGTGGAGGCGGTACGCAAGGTGTACCATAAGACGCTGATAGTAAAGCTTTCGCCCAATGTCACCAACATCGCCGAGATAGCCAAAGCCGTCGAGGGCGCGGGTGCCGACAGCGTGAGTCTCATCAACACCCTGCTGGGCATGGCCATCGACATCGAGCGCCGTCGCCCCTGCATGGCCAACATCACGGGCGGCCTGAGCGGCCCCGCCGTAAAGCCCGTGGCCGTGCGTATGGTGTGGCAAGTGGCTCATGCCGTGAAGATTCCCGTGGTGGGCCTGGGTGGTATCTGCACCGCCGAGGACGCCATCGAGTTCCTCATGGCCGGTGCCACGGCCATCGAGGTGGGCACCGCCAACTTCATCGACCCCGCCGTCACCGTCAAGATTATCGACGGCATGGAGACTTGGTGCAAGAACCATGGAATCAACGATATCAACGAGATTATTGGCATTGTATGATCTTGATAGCCGACAGCGGTAGCACCAAGACCACGTGGATGGAGGTGGAGTCTGGTAACATGATAGTTACCGAGGGTTTGAACCCCCACTTCACCAGCGAGGAGCAGTTCATGGCCGCCTGCGCCGCCGTGCGTCAGCACCTTTCAATTCTCAATTTTCAATTTTCAATTCACTTCTACGGTGCCGGCTGCGGCCTTCCTGCCCAGCGCAGGAAGGTGGCCTCGTGGCTCGCTAAAGCCTTTGGAACAAGCGATGTACATGTCGAGACCGACATGCTCGCCGCCTGCCGCGCCACCGCTGGCGACCAGCCTGCCCTTGTGGGCATCCTCGGCACGGGCAGCAACGCCTGCTACTATGACGGCCGCCAGATTGCCTATCAGGCGCCCAGCACGGGATACATTCTTGGCGATGAGGGGTCGGCCAACCATGTAGGTCGTCGCCTGCTGCAAGACTACCTTTCGGGGTGTATGCCAAGGAATATATCTTCCAGATTCCATGATGCTTATCCAATGACGAGGGAGGAATTTCTTGACGCTGTCTACCATCAGCCCAACGCCAACCGATTCCTGGCGTCGCTGGCGAGGTTTGCTGTAGAACATATTAACGATGACTACTGCTCGTCGGAGATTCTTTTCAGTCTTGAAGAGTGGTATAACTATCAGTTGGATCATCTGTTAAAGATTTCCCATTGCATGGTGCTCTATCTTGTTGGAGGGTTTGCTGCGCGCATCAAAACACTCATTGAGCCTGTCGCCAAGAACCATGGCCTTGAAATCAAAGGGGTGGTGGCCGACCCCATCGAGGGCCTCCGCCAATACCATATTAAGAAGATTTAACAACCCCCTGAAAAATATTAATCGCAAAAGCGCGTTTTTGGGGGACAAACAAACTAAATAAAAGATACTAGAATGGATTTGACAAGCATCTTAGTGATTTCCGGCAAGCCGGACCTGAGCGAACTGGTGTCGCAGACAAAAGGCGGTGCCATCGTTAAAAACCTCGTCACGGGTCAGAAGTACCCCGTCTTCAAGAACGACCGCATCAGCTCGCTGGGCGAGATCCGTATTTTCACCGACACCGATGAGCGCCCCCTGGAGGACGTCATGCAGGCCATCTTCAAGCACCTCGACGGCAAGGCCACCGCTTTCGACCCCAAGAAGGCCGACGGCAAGGAGCTCTTCGCCCTCCTCGAGGCCGTGCTGCCCGACTACGACCGCGACCGCGTCCACGCCTCCGACGCCAAGAAGCTCTTCGCTTGGTACAACATCCTTCTCAACGCCGGGAAAATAACCCTCGACGAGGAAGAGAAGAAAGAGGAGAATGCGTAAATGTGTAATTGTGTAAATGCGTGAGTGATGCTTGCGCAAGCCACTAACACATTAACGAATTAACACATTAACACAATCAGAATGGTTTACACAGACAAAGACAAACAATACCGCCGCTACACCGTCACCTCGGCGCTGCCCTACGCAAACGGTCCCGTGCACATCGGCCACCTGGCCGGCGTCTACGTGCCCGCCGACGTCTATGTGCGCTACCTCCGCGCCCAGGGCGAGGATGTGATGTTCATCGGCGGCAGTGACGAGCACGGCGTGCCCATCACCATCAAGGCCCGCAAGGAGGGCGTCACGCCGCAGGACATCGTCGACCGCTACCACAAGATTATCAAAGACAGCTTCGCCGAACTGGGCATCTCGTTCGACATCTACAGCCGCACCTCCAGCAAGGAGCACCACGAGACCGCCGCCGCCTACTTCAAGAAACTCTACGAAGAGGGCAAGTTCGTCGAGAAGGTGTCCAAGCAATACTACGACGAAGAGGCCCAGCAGTTCCTGGCCGACCGCTACATTACCGGCACCTGCCCCCATTGCGGCAACGAGCACGCCTACGGCGACCAGTGCGAAGCCTGCGGCACCAGCCTCAACGCCACCGACCTCATCAACCCCAAGAGCGCCCTCAGCGGCTCCAAACCCGTGCTGAAGGACACCAAGCATTGGTTCCTCCCCCTGGACCAGGACGAACCCTGGCTGCGCGAGTGGATACTCGAAGGCCATAAGGGCGACTGGAAGACCAACGTCTACGGCCAATGCAAGTCGTGGATCGACGCCGGATTGCAGCCCCGCGCCGTCACGCGCGACCTCGACTGGGGCGTCAAGGTGCCCGTCGAGGGTGCCGACGGCAAGGTGCTCTACGTATGGTTCGACGCCCCCATCGGCTACATCTCCTTCACCAAGCAGCTCAAGGGCGACGACTGGGAGAAATGGTGGAAAGACAAGGACACCAAGCTGGTGCACTTCATCGGCAAGGACAACATCGTCTTCCATTGCATCATCTTCCCCTCCATGCTCCACGCCGACGGCTCCTACATCCTGCCCGCCAACGTGCCCGCCAACGAGTTCCTCAACCTCGAGGGCGACAAAATCAGCACCTCGCGCAACTGGGCCGTCTGGCTGCACGAGTACCTGAAGGACTTCCCCGGCAAGCAGGACGTGCTCCGCTACACCCTCTGCTCCAACGCCCCGGAGACCAAGGACAACGACTTCACCTGGAAGGACTTCCAGCTCAAGAACAACTCCGAGCTGGTAGCCATCCTCGGCAACTTCGTCAACCGTACCCTCGTGCTGACGCACAAGTTTTACGGCGGCAAGGTGCCTGCGATAAGCGTAGGTCGAGGCACCGCCTCGACCCCCGAGGCAGAGGTTATCCGCGAACTTGCCACCTTCCCCGAGCGCATCGGCCGCAGCATCGAGACCTACCGTTTCCGCGAAGCCCTCGCCGAGATGATGAACCTGGCCCGTCTGGGCAACAAGTACCTCACCGACCGCGAGCCGTGGAAGCTCGTCAAGACCGAACCCGAGCTCACCGCCACGGTGATGAACCTCTCGCTGCAGATTTGCGCCAACCTGGCCATCCTCTGCGCCCCCTTCCTGCCCTTCACGGCCGACAAGATGCACCGCATCATGAACCTCCCCGCCATGGGATGGAAGGACGCCGGACGCGCCGACCTGCTGCAGGAAGGCCACCAGATTGACCAGCCCGAGCTGCTCTTCGAACAGATCAGTGACGAGACCATCCAGGCCCAGGTCGACAAGCTCCAGGCCACCAAGGCCCAGAACGAGCTCAACGCATGGAAACCCGCCGAGGTCAAATCCGCCGTCACCATCGACGACTTCGGCCGCATGGACATCCGCGTGGGTACCATCCTCGAGTGCACCAAGGTGCCCAAGGCCGACAAACTCCTCCAGTTCAAGCTCGAGGACGGCATGGGCACACGCACCATCGTCAGCGGCATCGCCAAGTTCTACCCCGAGCCCGAGAAACTGGTTGGCAAGCAGGTGTGCTTCATCGCCAACTTCCCTCCGCGCAAGCTCAAAGGCGTCGAGAGCCAGGGCATGATCCTCAGCGCCGAGGACAAGGACGGCCGCCTGGTGCTCCTCACCCCCAGCGACATCGTCACCCCCGGTTGCCAGGTAGGCTGACCGTATACACTCAAACAAAAGAGCGGACCGACATCCCCGTCGGTCCGCTCTTTTTTTGTTTCCTCACTTCTTCTCGCTCTTGGGCTTCTCTTTCTTCTTGTCTTTGTCCTTCGGATTGTCGCTGACCACCTTGGTGTCGTAGCCAATCTTCTTCATGGCCGCCTGGATGTTCTCCTTGGTGGTTTTACGGCCGTCGTAGGTCACCGTGACGGTCTGCTCCTCGACGCTGGTCTCAATCTTGACAATGCCCTTCTCGAAACGCAGGTTCTTCTTGATTTTGTTTTCGCACTTCTCGCAGTGCATCTGCGGAGTGGGCGTCATCACCAGCACCCGCAGATCCTTGCCGCCGAACATCAGCAACAGGCTGGACAACAGGATTAAAAGTGTCTGTTTCATATCTTTCCTTTTTATAGTTTACCAATATTCATTCTCAGTCCGGCATAGGCCATGATGCCGTGCACGGGGCCCCAGACTAGCGTCGGGTCGAAGGTTGCGGACCAGGGGTTGGCGGCATTGACCACGGGGTCGGGCTGGCGGTAGTTGGTCAGGTTCTCGCCGCCCACGTAGAGGGAGAAGTGGCGGAACTCGCGCGTCACCTGCAGGTTCAGCTGCGGATAGGCGGGGAAATCGTGGCTGGCCACCAGCGTGCCGTCGGCGCCGACGTATTCCGGCACCCTTCCGGGGCCGTTGAGCTGCAGCGTGAGGTCCACCTGCCACAGGGCCATCATGGGCTTCCAACTGAGCGTCAGAAGGCCCTTGTAGCGGCTCTGGAGGGGTTTCTCCATCAGCTCGCCGCCATAGGTGCAGCGCACATAGTTGTATCGGAAGGCCGCCAGGACGTTCAGCTCCTCGACAATGTCGCAACTGGCGTCGACCTGCAGCGTGGAGGAGAAGGAACGGCCGTCGAGGTCGGCGATGGTGATGCGCGAGGGGTCGCTGTCGTAGTCCACCACGGCCTGGTGCTGGAACTCGGTGTGGTAGAACTCGGCGTTGACCAGCACGTTGCGGTCGCCCGCGGGAATAGTGAAGGCACCGCTGATGCCGCTGTTCCATGCCTGCTCCTGCAGGGGGTCGGTCCCGACCTTCAGCGTGCGTCCCGAAGCGATGAGGTAGTGGTGCTCGGCCAGGGGGTAGGTGGTGCGGTAGCCCTTGCCCACGGAACCGCGGAAGGTCACCCAGTCGTTCACCATCCATTTCAGGTGCAGCCTCGGCGTGGCAAAGGTGCCGAAGAGGCTGCTGCGGTCGGCGCGCAGGCCCGCCATGGCGGTGAAGTGGTAGTTGGGCTTGAAGGTATACTGCACGTAGGCACCGGGGGTAACCTCCTCGGAGTCATTCGGCAGCAGGAACGACGAGAGGCTCTCCTCCATCCGGTCGGCGGCAACGCTGAGGCCGGCGGAGAGGCTGTGGATGTCGTCGAAATCGTGCTCCAGTATCAGCTGCGACGTCAGCGAGAAGTGCTTGTTGGCATACTGCTCCGAGGGCCGCGTGGCATCCTCGGGGTGGTCGGTGTTGCCGAAGGCGCCGTCCAGCGCATGGTGCACGGCGGTGGCCATGAGAGCCAGGTTGGTGTTGTGCTCGGCGTCGAGCAGTATGGCATGCTTCATGTAGGCCTCGTAGCGGCGGCTGTCCACCAGGGCGCGGAAGGGCACGTCGGAGGCCGACAGCAGCTGGCCTCCCTCGCGGCTCTCGTCCACCAGGCCCAGGCCGGCGTGCATGATGTAGCGTCCGTTGACGTATTTCCACCGGTTCTGGAGGTTCAGCTGGCGCACGGCGGGAGAGTCGTGCCACAGGTCGCCGTCGGCATCGTGGTGGGCGAAGTCCTGCTCGTAGTGTGCCAGCAGCTCGGTGCTGAGGTGGTGGTTCAGGTGCAGGTTGGCCACCAGGTTGCCCTCGGCCTTCAGGAGGCTGTTGCCGTAGAGGTTCAGCGACAGGCCCTGCTCGTCTTCGGGCTTGAGGTACTCGACGTTGATCTGCCCCGTGATGCTTTGGAACCCCTGCTTGACGCTCGAGGTGCCCTTGCTCACGGCGATGCTTTTCATCCATGCTCCGGGCACATAGCCCAGCAGGTAGGGCTGCGCGGCACCCCCGGCCATCGGCAGGCCCTCGACGAGCATCTGCACATACTGGCCGCTGAGGCCCAGCAGCTTGATTTGGCGCGCGCCCACGGCGGCGTCGTTGTAGTTCACGTCCACCGACGGATTGGTGACGAAACTCTCTCCGAGGTTGCAGCAGGCGGCGCGGAACAGCTCGCCCTGCCCAATTTCGATTCCGCCCACGGCGCCGCCCATGCGGCTCACTCCCTCCGAACGCGTGGCGCCCACCGAAACCTCCTCCAGCGTTTGGCTGCGGGTCATGGTGTCGATTTGCTGCGCTTGGACCATGCCGGTAGCGGCAAACAGAAATAATATTATATTTTTTTTCATTTGTATTATTGCGCTTGTTTATGTGAAACCAATATCATCCTTGAGGCACCGACGGCCGGGCCTCGACAAAAGGAAGCCTGGAATCAGACGCGCAATACGCAGGAGACGGGTTTTCTGCCGGGAGGACTGCTGTGGGGTGGCATCTGCGTCATCGGGCAGCGGAAGGTTTGCGGAGCCGCCATCACAGGATTGGCAACGGGCACGGCCCCTTGCGGCATCACAATGTGGGTGTCGGCAATCAGGTAGTTGCCGCTGAATTGATGGACGGAGATGTCCATGCAGCCGCTCTCCGAGGGGCAGCAATCGTCCGGCAGGGGCAACGCTACAGACGTCCGGCCTGTGCAAGAACAGGTCTCCATCATCACCCCGCAGTGGCTTAACACAAATAGTATCAGCACACTGGAGACATACAGACTATGTAGCATTCGTCCCATTTCAATCGGCAAAGATACGAAAAAAAACTCAATCCCGCCTCTTTTTTTAAAAATCGCACCCTCTTCCACACCCACCAAATACCCACCAAATTCGGCCCTTCTTATATCCTTCCTATATACTTCTCATATAGTTCTTATATAGGTAATATAAGAAGTATATGAGAAGTATATGAGAACGATATAAGAACGATATAAGAACAATATAAGAAGGGCCGAATTTGGGGGGTATTTGGTGGGTGTTTGGAGGGGTGGGGAAGGGGGGTGGGGGAAAAATATTTTGCATTGGGGGAAATTTCCTCGGAAAAAGGTTGTACTTTTGCATCAGAAAAAGAACGCAACAGAAACAGAAAAAACAAACCTAAAAGAAAGGAGTAACAATATGAAAACCACAAAGTTGATTGCCCTGGCAATGGTAGCCCTGACGCTGAGTTTCACGCCGGCAATGGCACAGCGCGGCGGTGGCGGCGGTGGTCGCAGCGGTGGCGGACACAGTTCGTCGTCGGTGAGCCGCTCGTCGGGTTCCAGCTCCAGCAGCCGCAGTTCGTTCAGCGGGTCGAGCAGCCGCAGCAGCAGCTCGTTCAGCAGCCCCAGCCGCAGTTCGTCGAGCTCGATGCGCAGCAGCTCCAGTCCCTCGCGCAGCAGTTCGTTCAGCAGCCCCAGCCGCAGCTCGTCGAGCTCGGTGCGCAGCAGCTCCAGCCCCTCGCGCAGCACTTTCAATAGCAGCAGCCGCAGCAGCGCCAGCAGTTCGCGCAGCGCCTTCGGCGACCGCAGCCGTTCCTCGGCGGCACCGTCCAGCCGTGGAGCTGTCTCCGGCACCCGTTCGCGCAGCGATATGGGCACGGCCCGTCGCGGCTCGGAGGGTTCCTCCTCGGCCACTCGCGGCGGCACCAGCTCCCTGCGTCGCGGCGACGCCCCTGCCACCCGTGGCGGTTCCGTGGGCTCGCGCAGCGTGGCCGGTAGCGGCCGTCCCGGCGGCGCCCCCAGAGACGGCGTTCGCCCCAGCGGCAACCCCGGTGCCCGCAGCGGCGGCTATGCCCGCCCCGGCCATCCCGGCCCCCTGCCTCCCAGCAGCCGTCCCATTCATCCCGCTCCCTACTTCTACCACCCGTGGCACGGCTATGTGGTGCACTGCCACCCCGTCTTCTGGGATCCGCTGCCCCTGCGCCCCTGGTACTGGCCCGGTTTCTGGCACTACTGCAACAGCTACTGGTACGACTACCATGTCACCGACGTCGTCGTGGTGCGCCAGTACGTCCAGGATACCTACAACGTCGACATGATTACCTACGGCATCAGTGGCGACATCATGTACGCCATCGTCCGCGACGGTGGCGAGACCTACCTGCAGGTCTACGACAAGGACGACCACCTCATCGCCGAGCAGAAAATCCACCGCAAGTACTGCAACCTCGTCATCGATGCCGAGAGCGGCGGATGCTGGATCAGCAAGAAGCACGACAAGGATCCCCTGCTCTTCCTCTGGAGCGACGGACAGCTCCTCATCTACGAGGCCGATTGAAGAATGATTGATTAAGGGTTATACAGGCAGGGCCGCAGCGGAAGCCGCGGCCCTCTGCCATGTCGAAGCAACAATGTTACGTTATGGAAGTGAAACCTTACCGCCACGAAGTGAAATACTATGAGTGCGACCGCATGGGCATCACTCATCACAGCAACTATATACGATTCATGGAAGAGGCCCGTGTGGACTGGATGGACCAGCTGGGCTACGGGTTCGACCGCATGGAGGCCGAGGGCGTGGTGTCGCCCGTGGTGGCCGTCGACTGTCGCTACAAGCATCCGTCGACCTTCAAGGATGTAATCGAGATTGTGGTCAAAGTGGCCGAAACCACACCGTTGAAGATTACCTTTGCCTACACGATGACCGTCGGCGGCCGCACAGTTTGCACCGCCACCAGCACCCACTGCTTCCTCGAAGGGGGCCGTCCCGTGTCGCTGGAGAAGCGTTTCCCCGAGCTGTACGAGCGTGTGCAGCAGGCGCGCCGCGGTTGAAGGCAACGGTTGGAAACAAAAAAACGGGGCTGCACAGTTGATTGTGCAGCCCCGTTTGTATAATACTGCTGAGGACTATTGCAGCTTGGCCAGGGCCTCTTTGATGCGGCGGAGGGCTTCGCGCAGGAGGTCCTCGCTGGTGGCGTAGGAGAGGCGGATGCAGCTGTCGTCGCCGAAGGCGGAGCCCATGACGGTGGCCACGTTGGCCTCGTTGAGCAGGTAGAAGGCCATGTCGGTGCTGTTCTCAATCTTCTTGCCGTTGAACGACTTGCCGTAGTAGGCGCTGACGTCGGGGAAGAAGTAGAAAGCACCCTGGGGCAGGCGAACCTTGAGGCCGGGGATGTCGCAGAGGAGCTTGTAGACCATGTCGCGGCGCTGCTGGAAGATGTTGCGCATGTCGATGATGTCCTTCGAGGTCTTGGGGTCCATGAGCATGGCGCAGACGGTGGCCTTCTGGGCGATGGAGCAGGTGGCGCTGGTCACCTGGCCCTGGAGTTTGTTGGCGGCCTTGGCGATAACCGTGGGGGCGGCGATGAAGCCGATACGCCAGCCGGTCATGGCGAAGCCCTTGGCAACGCCGTTGACGGTGATGACGCGCTCCTTCACCTCGGGGAACTGGGCGATGCTCTCGTGCTTGCCCACGAAGTTGATGTGCTCGTAGATTTCGTCGGCCATGACGAAGAGGTTCTCGTGCTTGGCCACCACGTCGGCGATGCCTTTCAGTTCTTCCTTGGTGTAGAGCATGCCCGTGGGGTTGCTGGGCGAGGAGAACATGATGAGCTTGGTGCGGGGGGTGATGGCGGCCTCGAGCTGCTCAGGCGTCACCTTGAAGTCGTTCTCGAGTTTGGTCTTCACAAAGACGCATTTGCCCTCGGCCAGGCGGACGAACTCCTTGTAGGAGACCCAGAAGGGGGTGGGGATGATGACTTCGTCGCCGGGGTTGATGAGGCACTGGACCACCTGGAACAGGCTCTGCTTGGCACCGGTGCTGACGACAATTTGCTCGGGTTTGTACTCCAGGCCGTTGTCGCGGCGCAGCTTGGTGCAGATGGCCTCGCGCAGGTCGGGGTAGCCGGGCACGGGGGGATAATGGGTGAAGTTGTCGTCGATAGCCTTCTTGGCGGCTTCCTTGACGACTTCGGGGGTGTTGAAGTCGGGTTCGCCGATGGAGAGGCTGATGACGTCTTTGCCCTGGGCCTTGAGTTCGCGAGCCTTGGCGGTCATGGCGAGAGTCTCGCTCTCGGCCATATTGAGGATTCTATTGGACAGGATTTCCATGATGGTTTATTGTTTTGATTGTGTTAATGTCTTTTTTGCCGGAAGGTGAAGAAATTGTTGGCCACGAAGTTCCACACCATCACGACGGCTGTGGCTATGATTTTGGCCACCCAGAAGTCCCAGTCGAGGGTGGTCTCGACAAATCGCGGGACAATGCTTGTGTCTTTCAGCAGGAGGACGATGAGCGAGTTGAGGCCCAGGCCGATGAGGGAGACAACGAAGAACTTGGCGTATTCGATGCCTACCTCCTTGGAGGTGCTCTTCCAGGTCCACACACGGTTGAGGAAGTAGTTGCTGGTGGCGGCGAGGGTAAATCCGATGGCGTTGGCCAGCAGGTCCGGCATGCCGAGGATGCCCTTGCAGAGGGCCGTGATGCCAAAGTCGACCACGGCACCGCTGGCGCCGACAATGCCGAACTTGAGGAATTTCAGGATGAGAGGCTTGAGTTCCATTTAGTTGAACACTTTCTCTTCGGGGGAATGGATGATGCCGGTCTTGCGGATCTTCTGCTTGCGGTCGCGGGGTTTGGACTTGCTGATGCGAGGCTGCGGTTTCTTGACGCGGGGGACAATCTGCACGTCGCCGTCCTCGTTGACCTCGAGGCCGTAGACCTTGCGGGTGTTGAGGTTCACCTTGATGTGCCAGAAACGGCCGCATCCGCCACGGGTGAGGATGACGTCGGAGGCCAGCTGCTCGTCGGTCATGTTCTCGTCCCAGAGGCCACTGAGCCAGATGATGTGGTCGCCACGGTCGTTGGTGAAGCCCACATACTGGCGGCGGTACTTGTGCATGTGCTCGTCGATGATGGGGCACATGCCGCCCTGGTTGTAGTGGTCGCGGTTCTCGTAGGCGATGCGCTTCTGCACCAGGTACTCGGCGTCGGCAATCTCGGCGTCGGTGGGAGTGAAGCGTCCATCCTGGCCTTCGACGGTGAAATCGACCTCCACATCCTGGTGGAACGACCACCCGTGGTAGTTGTTGCCCCACACCTCGGCCACTTTCCATTTTTCGACCGGTTCTATGTATTCCTGGGCCGTAGCGGCAATGCTAAAAAGCATGATACCAAGCCCCAAAATCAGTTTTTTCATTCTCTTTTTCTTGTTAGTTTTCAAGTGCAAAAGTACTCATATTTCGGCATTCGTGCAAATTTTTTTTTCGGATTGCAAAAAATGTAGTATATTTGCATTTTGAAATAGATAACGCAACAATAAGTAAAATAGTATATATCATGAACAAATTTGTCACAATCAAAGAGGCCGCCGACAAAATTCACGACGGCATGACCGTAATGGTCGGAGGATTTCTTGGCGTAGGCAACCCCATCGCCCTCATCGACGAACTCGTCGCCCGCAATGTGAAAGACCTCACCATCATCTGCAACGACACCGCCTATCCCGAAGTGGGCGTCGGCAAGCTCATCACCAACCACCAGGTGAAGGCCCTCATCGCCACCCATATCGGCACCAACAACAACACCATCGACCAGATGAACTCCGGCGAGCTGAAGGTCACTCTCCAGCCCCAGGGAACCCTGGCCGAGCAGATCCGCGCCGCCGGCGCAGGTCTCGGTGGCGTGCTGACCCAGACGGGTCTCGGCACCGTCGTTGAGAACGGCAAGCAGAAGATCACCGTCGACGGCAAGGAGTACCTTCTCGAGAAACCCGTCCGTGCCGACGTCGCCATCATCGGCGCCAACATCAGCGACGAGGAAGGCAACCTGGTCTACAAGGGCACCAGCCAGAACTTCAGCCCCATGATGGCCACCGCCGCCGACACCGTCATCGTCGAACCCCAGGAGATTGTCGCCACCGGCAGCATCGCCCCGGAGAACGTCAAGACCCCCGGCATCTTCGTCGATTACATCATCAAGAAGTAACCGGCCCGCCGGTCAACAGGAAAAGCAAAACGGGATTGTTGTCAAAACGCTGGCAACGGTCCCGTTTTTTGTGTAAATAGAAGCCCTATCATGAAGATAACAACGTTGGCGAGCATTGCGGCATGCGTCCTGATGGCCGTGGCGTGCTCTGCTCCCGCAGCCACATCAACAACCAGTGCATCGGCCGCAAATGCCCCTTCGCCCCGAAGGGTGAATAGGCTGTAGCGTGGTCGGTGAACATGTGAAAAAACCAGTCCACCCCTCACCCCTTCGGGGAGCTCCCCTGTCTCAGGGGAGCAGCAGGGAATGAGGCGCTTGCGAAGAATTGACGTACAGGCAGCTCCCCTGTCCCAGGGGAGCAGCAGGGAATGAGATATTTGCTGGGCAGTGGTGTGCAGGTTGCTCCCCTGGGACAGGGGAGCTGTCGCGAAGCGACTGAGGGGTGGATGAAGTGGAGGGACATGCCGTTTTGCTGACGTTCGAAAAAAAGATTTGGCCAGATGGCTGGATTTGTGTATCTTTGCAAACGTGAAACCTTAATGGTTATGGGTTATGGGTTATGGGTTATAGATTGGAAATCAGTAATTAAACAAAAATATATAAACAATTAAAACAGAAAAAATTATGGCAGTTACTTCTATGCTCCGCGTTCGCATGAGCGCCAAGGACGCCCACTACGGCGGCAACCTCGTCGACGGCGCCCACATGGTCCACCTCTTCGGCGATGTCGCCACCGAACTCCTCATCAAACAGGACGGCGACGAAGGCCTCTTCTGCGCCTACGACATGGTCGAGTTCAAGGCCCCCGTCTACGCCGGCGACTACATCGAGGCCTACGGCGAAATCACCCACGTCGGCAACACCAGCCGCAAGATGAAGTTCGAGGCTTACAAGGTCATCCGCACCCTGCCCGAGATCAGCGCCAGCGCCGCCGAGGTGCTCGAGGAGCGCATCCTCGTGGCCCGCGCCACCGGCACCTGCGTCACCCCCAAGGAGTGCCAGCGCTACAACAAGTAAAAACAGAACTTTTCATTTGATTTTTTTGTTGGAGTCCCCTGCCGCAAGCGGCGGGGGATTTTTTTTTGTCCCTCTGACACAGTCCCCCTCCCCCACCCGACAGGGGGATAATAGGTACTCAATACGGCATATCTTATATTGTTTTTATATTGTTTACATATTGTTCTTATATTGTTCCTATATTG
>Ga0256405_10002275_pt1 | contig 45117 bp, 47 predicted proteins | sample RumenRJG_02DNA_FD_189096 | JGI IMG/M metagenome (GOLD analysis project Ga0256405, IMG submission 189096) | Bovine rumen microbial communities from Lethbridge, Alberta, Canada - RJG_02 | ecosystem: Host-associated > Mammals > Digestive system > Stomach > Rumen | place: Canada: Alberta... | reverse complement strand
TTCTTTGTGTATTATTCCACGTCGTACTCAAGTTGGCATGTCGGTTTCCGTCTTGCGCGTAAAATTTAGTAGGTGATTATATTATGATAGATAAACTCAAATCATATATATATATATATATATATAAACAATACATCTTAAATTCTCATAGAGATGGGGTGGTAATATGATTATATTACCATCTAATTATTCAGAATATGGTGGATATGAGTATTTATTAAATAACCAAACTGAACCATTATTTTTAAAACCTGATGGAGTAAGAACCAGATATTGTATTGGATGGAATGGCTATGGTAGATATATTCCTGGTACATTAAGAGTGAAATATAATGGTGTAGATTGTAATATAACTGAAGAGGATAATGGTATATGGTATAACTTTGCTGTAGCTCCTAGTGGGAATTATAATGATTATGAAGTAAGCTATACAGTAAGACCCTTAGACTATGCATTTAGTACCGGATTGCCAGAAGGAGGATATGAAGGAGAAGAGTATTTCCTATTTCCTAACTGGAATAATGCATTAGGAGAAGGGGATGGGTTTTGGGTAGGGAAATATCAAGCCTCTAATAATGGATCTAATATCCCTCAGTCTAAATCAGGTGTAAATTTATGGGGTAGTATTACTCGCGATAGTGCTATTAATGTATGTAAGATTAAGGGCAAAGGATTTGGTATGGTTACCAATAGAAAATGGGTATCTATAGCTTTATGGTGTGATCATCATAATATATACGTTAAAGGTAATATATATGGCCAACAGACTAACAATCTTGATGGTGATTATACTACATTAACCCAAGCAGGTGGAGGATATAATGCTTATAGAGGATACCATCTTGTAACTGGTAATACTATTCCTGATACATGGAATCATAATGGTAAGAATAGTGGTATACACCATATGGTCGGTAATATATGGGAATTTATAGATGGATTAGAGAATAGATATGGTGAGATATACATATATGACGAAAGTGGGAATTATACAGATTCAGGTGTTAGTGTAAGTAGTAGTGGTAGTGGAAATATAATTGATATAACTAATACAAGTGAATCTATATTAAATGAAGGTGTAGCTAATACTATCGGTACTAATGGATATATACCAAATAATTTAAATGGAGATTATGCATGGTATAGTAATAGTCAAACTGATTTACTCATGCGCGGTGGTAGTGTGGTTCATGGTCTTCAATGTGGTCTGTGGATGTTCAATGTGAGTCCTGATCTATCGTACACGAGTTGGGATGTAGGTTTCCGTCTTGCTAAAGATTTAATATAATTTAGTAGGTGATTATATTATGATAGATAAACTTAAATCATATATATATATATATATATATATATATATAATATAACTAAGTCTTTTAGAATAGAGGTGATATAAATGCAAGTATCTTATGATAATTATGTAATTAATCAAGAATTATATAAGAGCTTTAAAGAACCTCTATTCTTAAAACCTGATGGTGTTCGTACTCGTTATCCTATAGGTTGGAATGGATATGGTAGATATATGCCAGGAAGTCTTAAAGTAAAATATAATGGCACTTATGCTGATATAACTGAAGAAGATAATGGTATATGGTATAGTTTTAATACTCCTCCTAGTGCTAGTGATAGTTATGAAGATTTTACTGTAAGTTATGTAGTAAGACCATTAGACTATGCATTTAGTGTAGGAGATGAATTAGGAGGGTATAAAGACGAAGAATACTTCTTATTCCCTAACTGGAATAATGCTAAGGGAGAAAAGAATGGCTTTTGGATAGGAAAGTATATGGCTTCTAATAAAGGTGGTAATATTCCTCAAAGTCATAAGACTGCTGGTAGATGGGGTTATATTAGTAGAGTAAATGCTATTCAATATTCCAAAAATAAAGGTGAAGGATGGCATCTTACTAGAAATCGTCAATGGGTATCTATAGCATTATGGGTAGAGCATATTGGGTTTGATTTTAGCACTTTTACAATAAATAGTCATAATAATACCGATTTAGGTATATTTGAAATGCGTGGAGATGCTGGATGGAATATTGTAGATGGTATAGAAAATCGTAATGGTGAAATATACGTGTTTAATAATACTAATACAGATTACGAAGATTTAAGAATATCTACAATTGGTAATCCAGGAACTCTTGCACTGTCTATTCGTAATGAAACCCAAGATATACTAAATGAAGGCGTGATCAATACTAAGGACAATAGTGGATTTATTCCTAAAAACTTAGAAAATAGTGCAGGATTTTTTAATAGTAATGCTACATGTGTTGTATATAGAGCAGGATCTTATAGTGATAGTAGAGCATCAAATGGGATATGGTCATTTAATAATGATAATCAAGAAACTGCTAGTTATGGCCATGTAGGATTCCGTATATCAAGAGAAGTAATGTGATGGTGATAAATATGATAGATAAACTCAAATCATATATATATATATATATATATATATAGACAATACGTCTTAAATCTCCATAGAATAGGGGTGGTATAAATGCAAGTATTCTGTGATAATTATGTAGAGAATCAGGCATTATATCATACATTTACTGAACCTCTATTCTTAAAACCTGATGGTGTTCGTACTCGTTATCCTATAGGGTGGAATGGATATGGAAGATATTTGCCGAATACACTCAAGGTAACCTATAATGGGTTACCTTGTAATATAAGTGAAGAAAGTAATGGTATATGGTTTAATTTTGATATAGCACCTGGAGCAAATACTAATTATGAAGACTATACTATAAGCTATGTAGCTAGACCATTAGACTATGCATTTAGTGTAGGATTACCAGAAGGTGGATATACTGGAGAAGAGTATTTCTTATTCCCTAACTGGAATAATGCTAAGGGTGAAGGGGATGGGTTTTGGGTAGGGAAGTGGCAAGCTAGTAATAATGGTAGTGATATTCCTCAGTCTAAATCAAATACGACTTATTTATGGGCTGGTATTACAAGAGATAATGCTATTAATCAGTGTAGAGCTAAAGGAGAAAATTTTGGCATGATGAGAAATCGCCAATGGGTTAGTATAGCTTTATGGTGTGATCATCATGAGATCTATATTAAGGGTAATATATACGGTGGTAATACCAATAACTTAGATGGTGATAATACTACACTTACGCAATGTGGTGGAGGATATCATGGTGGTAACGGTTATCATATAGTAACTGGTAATACAGTTCCAGATACTTGGAGTCATAATGGTAAATCTGGTGGTATATATAATTTAAATGGTAATGTATGGGAATTTATGGATGGTATAGAAAATAGAGGAGGTGAAATATGGATATATGATGAAAATGGAAATTATGTAGATAGTGGAGTTAGTATAGCTGCAAGTGTAAGTGGTACTGGTACTCAGATAAAAGATATAAGTAATACAAGTGAAGCTATACTTAATGAAGGTATATCTAATATAATTGATACCCAAGGCTATGTACCAAGTAATCTTAAAGGTGATGCTATGTGGAATAATAATGGAGGGCAGAATGTTCTCATACGTAGTGGTTGCTCGTATTATGGTCTCCAGTGTGGCCTCTGGACGTTCTCTGTGCTCAATCCCTTGTCGGTCTCGGGTTGGGAACTTTGTTTCAGACTAACTAAAGACTTGGAATAAAGTATAATATAGGAGGTGATTCTATATGACTAATGTAGTAGAACAAGTTATTATAGAAGAATTAGAAAGAGAAGATCTTGTAGAAGATATTGTTGATGATTACGCTTTCAATAGTGCTATCGACACCAATATGTGTTTTGATGAAGATACTGGTGAATATGATCCTGACGCTGGAATGTTATTCCCACAGGTTTAATATATTTTTTATAAGGAGGAACCCATAATGCTTTCTCAAGAGATTATAGATAATATGAGAGAAGGTCATTTTGATGACTTGATTTTAGAGAATATTGATCATACTCTCATCGATGTAGATATCGATGATGAGTTTGAAGCAGAAGATACTTTCTTAGAGGATTCTACTATATTAGAATCTGCTGATCATATATTTGATATTTAACGATCTAACAGTTAAATAATTTCTATCAATATCTCTCTTAAAGGAGGAAATGTAAAAATGAGTGTTAATACACCTAAATTAGTAGAGAAGAAGCGAGTTAATGTACATTGTGCTCGTCCATTTCGTATTGGTCATACTCCCTTTGCTGGTGTATGCAGTAAGCTCGTATTGAGTGTAAAAGATATTTCTATCTGTCTTGAGAATAAGGCTCTTGTACGAGAGATTCTTAAAAATGGTGAATTGGTTCCACTTGACTTCACTAACTACAATACTTGGAATGGTCCTTCTGATGTAGAACCTGATGCAGAAGAATCCATTGCAGAAAACTTCAAAGAAGCTGAAGTTAAAGTATTAGATAATAAAGGTGAAGTAAAGAAGGTTCTTAATGAAAAGAAATCTGAACCTAAAGTAATTATTACACAAAAGGCTTATACTGAAGAATCGAAAGCAGAAGTTAAACCTGTTGTAGAAGAGGTAGTTAAATCTACTGCTGAAGTTGATGCAGTTAATGTTAAAAATGATATTGTTGATGGTAAAGTTGAAGTAGACGAAAAGCCTGCTGATAACTCCAACAACAATAAGCATAATAGCAACAACTTTAAGAAGAATAAATTCAAATAATATATACACAGCACTAGGGATACTCTCCCTAGTGCTTTTAAAACCCTATTTCGAAACATTTGTGTAATTATATAATATATGGAGAATAGGGGTGTTTTAATTGGAGAATAATCAGCCTATTGGTTGCATAATATGTGAAGGTACAACAGAAGCTATAGAGTTTAAAAGAAAAGAGATTACTAAAAGTGGTTTCCTTGTAGCTGAAGGTGTTATACAGAGAGCTAATGAATTAAATCGTAATCGTAGATTTTACCCTTTAGAAGAATTAGCTAAAGGTATATATTCTAAACGTACTCAAGAATTAGTATCTACAGGTAATTTTAAAGGTGAAGCTGGTCATCCTACAGATACTTCTCTTACTCGTCAAGCTAAAGTAGATCCTACTAATGAGCAAGTATGGTATAAGAAGATATGGATGGAAGGAGACTTAGTCAAAGCTCACTTCTGTGGAACTAATAATGAATTAGGCAGATCTTTCAATGAAGACTTAAAATGTGGTCAATTACCATCTTTCTCTCTTAGAGCTGTTGGGGCATTAATGAATGAAAACGGCCGTAACACTGTTCGTAATATGCAAATCATTACATATGATCGTGTTTATTGGCCTTCTCACTCTGGCGCTTATACTTCTCATGTAATTACTACTGAATCTGCACTTGGAGAATCTTCTGCTATTAAACAGTATACTATTTCTGAAAATGATTATTTCTATGCTAAAGCATCTGAGATTAATAAACTCTCTGAAGCAGGTAATGCAGTAGATTTAGATGAAGAGATTGTCACTCCTCTTACTCAGAAAGAGATGAATAATTTCATTGTATCCGAATCTGCTAATATTCGTAGTGTGATAGATACGTTTAGTGTATTATATGAGACTATGGAGTTAGATCCTACTGTAAATATTGTTACCATGAAAAATATTTATGGAGATACTATAAAACTCTCTCTTGAAAGTGCAGTGAAGAAAGAAATTTTACACGCTATAAATGATTTGTTTTAATAAAATCTAGGTGGATCACAGAAGATCCACCTACTAATTTGTAAAGGAGAGTCTGTATAATGATTATTGTATTTGAAGGTCCAGATGGTAGTGGTAAATCTACACTAATTAAAAAAGTAGCTGATTATTTGCATGATAAGAATTTTAAAGTAGAGATTACCAAATTTCCTAATGAAGAGCATTTTCTTGGTTGGGAAATAAGACAGATGCTATCCTCTAAAATGCATATGCCTCCTATAGATATATTTCAATCATTATACATAGAGAATTTCATAGATACTAATATTCATTATATAAACCCCACATTAAAATATGAACCTGATACTATATTTCTTATAGATAGAATCCCTTCATTCTCCTCTTTTGTATATTCTAGTATAAATTTTGGTAATTTATATAATACCGTAACAAATGATCTTAGTAGAACTTTGCATACTAAAGATCTTGTAGCGTTTCCTGCTGCAAAGCCTACTTTTGACATCATCAATAAGTATTATTGTGGGTTAGACTACCCAATAGACTTGGTTGTTATGCTTAAACCTCCTGTAAAAATAACTTTAAATCATGCTAAGATTAGAGAAGATTCTAAAAAAGAAATAGAATTATACGATAAAAGTGATATGATAATGTGGCAAGACGTAGAGTATACTTTTTATTATGAAATTTTTGCTAAAGAAAGTAATTTCACCGAATTCTTAAAATTTGATGAATGGAATCTCAATTTACCTGAAAAAGATAATTATGATAGAATAGAAAAAGAATTTATGACCATCTTAACCGATAGATTAGGAGGTTATAACAATGACGTTGTGGAAAAAGCTGCTACTAAGACTAACAGTACAGATTAAAATTATACACTTACTTATAAAACACCTTAAAGATAAATGGGCTGGGCAATGGTCATCTTCTATAGCAACTATATTCATTTTATTACTGGGAGCTATATTACCAGTAATAACGGTTTCTATATATGGAGAAAGTTATTTTGGAGATTACTGCGTTATAGTATTCGTATACCAACTATTATTTTGGAGTTGTTTAGTATTTCTAGCATTCATGAATAAATCCTTGATGATTACAAGAATGGTACAAAAATTTGAATATGCATCTATTACCTATAGATTTATGAATGAATGTTATCATAAGATAATAGAAGAGTATAAGAATTTTAAGAAACTTAAAATAGAGCACGATAGATATTATAACGAGAAATACTATGCCATATTTATCCTAAACACTATCTATATAACTATATTCAAACTGTATTTTGATAATCTTGCTACTATGGAGCAATCATTAGATGCTCATCTTACAGATACTGATAATATAATCCAATTATACCATGATAGAAGATTTATGGATTATTACTCAAGAATATTCTTCTCTCTAAAAGATTCAGATGCAGATGAATTAGCTTATCAGAATCTTATCAATATGATATACGACGAGGTATATGATATACTGGAACCATATAAATGGTTTGGAGAAAGATTTAATAAAGATGACATACTGAAATTTATTGAGTATGTGTTGAATAGATGGTTTAGCAACGTAATATTCTTAGGAATCAATAAAGCAAAAATGTATACGAGAAAACAATCATTATAAAAAAATATGATAGAGAGGTTAATACCTCTCTATCATAAATTTTTCATACATGATAAGCAATAGATATATCTGGAAGCATCGATTTGATATTAATTGCAAACCCCCAATCATTCTCTCCTGCAGAATGATTGAAATACATTTTAGATAATTTATTAATCCACTTAGATACAGAAATAGTGGAATAGTCTTCCAATAAGGAAAAGATATTTAGCACATTAAATATTCTTTCAGGGTTTACATAATTACCATTAGAGTATATCAAATCGAAATTAATAAGTGTATTATAGCTGTAAACTATAAGATATAGATTTTGTATATTATATCTTTTTATTATATCATCTACAGTCATTCCTTTTGTGGCATTATTTTCCGAATTATTATATGATGATAAAAACTCGTCTTCTATCATAAACAATGCTGCATCTAATGGAGAAGTCCATCTATAATACGAATTTGCATATTGTTTTATATCACCTACTTTATTTTTTATCTTATAACCAGATTTTTCATACTGAAAGTTTATAGCATCCAAAACATATTTTTTACATAATTTAAGATCTATATCCAACCAACTGAATACGCTTTTTAAATTCTCTATATAGTATAACGTCATTGCATGGCAAGATACCTCATTGATGAATGCTATTTCCTCTTCACTTATCATTCCATTAAATGCCATTACTTTTGGTATTCTCATATTTTGATCTACATGCAATAACTCATGCACAATAGTATAGAATAATCTAGTATCAAAAGCTTCGACTGTTTTTTCTTGCATTATGGAATGAACGTTTATATTTATAGAATTGAATAATGATGACCCGAAATATCTATAATCAGTTATAAATCCTATATGCTTAGCCATTATTACTTTATTTACTACACCATTTAGCTGTTTGATTAGGTATTCAGCTAATTGGCAGTTATGACTATAACTATTCCTATCATAAATATCTTTATTCAATACTTCTAATCCATCTGTAAATCCTGTATAAAAATTTTTACCACTTAAAAACACTTACACTCATCTCCTATAATCAACAAACGTAATTTCAGTATTTTCTTCATCTAACTCTACTTTCATTACGCAGGTGTTTCCCTCAGACTTAATATTTACTTTACTACCTACATGCTTTATTGTAATTATATTCACAGTCGGTAAAATCACTCTCCAATCATTATATATACTATTTCTCATAATATCCACTTCTAAATCTGGTTTATACTTAGATACTGATACTTTCAATACAAAATTACTGAAGTTATTATCTTTTATTAGATTCTCTATTCTTAACTCAGGAAACTCAAGACTATAATAAAACGTATACCTATCTATTAGATATAATAACTTATCCAATGGATTCGTAATTTTAAAATAAAAACGTAAAAAATAATCAACCCCTCTTACAACCAATTCATCATACCAGACTGATGGGTCTGGTAAAACCAGCTTAATATTTGTAGTATATTCAATCTCCGTTTTAATACGGTTTACTACATTATACGTTAATGCATGGCAAGATAATTCTTTTAATTTAGCTCCTACTTTTGATCCATATGGAGATTCATCATAAGCTCTTTGATTTTGCTCTAAATGCAATAACTCATGTATTACTACATAACAAATCATACCGAATACTTTACTTCTATCTAGCATATTACCATTCCTACTGATAGTAGTAGATAGTATATTTGGAAGATAGATATAAACTATACTTCCTTCACTTAACCCAGAATAATAGATATCAGGATTGATATCGAATATAATGGAAGTTGCTGGAAATACATTATTTACTATACCATTATAACGATCAAATACATATGATGCAAAGTTCTTCATCTCCATATAAGTAATATTGTTGTTTTGAGTATTTAGCATATTTTAATTCCTCCTCATATTTATAGTATATAATCGTCTTAGATAATAAAAAAAGACTACCCAAAATGAGTAGCCTTTATGTATGTATGAGACAATAGTGTTACCATTCAATGATAACACTGTCGTCCCATGTGGTCATGCGGATCTTGTATCCGTTTTCAACCAACAATTGTTTGATCACCTCCTTTTCTAAGCAATCAAAGTCGTATAACTTGATTTCTAACTTATTGCAGTTTGTCTTTGCTGCGGCAATCAATTTCTGGTTCAACATGTATTCCATGCATCTTCTCACACGATTGAAATTCTGAAATGCACGGATCTCGTTTGCCTTTACCATATAAATCTCCTCCTTGTTGATATAAGGGCTACTGTTTTACATGACACTCACTTTGGCATCACAACCTTACTATCACTATTATAATATATAATCGAAATATATTATCTTTACACTATTTTTAGAGTATCACAGTAATTTAACTAAAAAAAGACCGCCCAAGATGGACGGCCTTTTTTGAAGAAAGTAAGTTACCAAGAGATGACCATGTCACCTTCTTGGTTATAGATTACATGGTAATCTTCCCTCTCCAGCGCATTCTGCAAATAGTTTATTTCGTTTTCACTTAATCGACCCATTATTCCATAAACGGTTGTGTTTTTGCCACTTTTAGCGGCTTTTACTATAGCGTCTTCAGTTCCTTTTTCCAGTTTATCCTTCAATTCATTTACTTTCAAAAACACTGAATGCATATAGGAACCATCGATTTCGTAGTCGTATAGATACACAACTACATTACCATCCTGAAGGATAAAAGCGCATCCTAATTCATACAACATGTCAGTTAAACTTTCCGAATAATTTGCTGGATTAAGAATCAACACCGGTTCTAATTCCATTGCATTTTCTTCCAACTGTTTTTTAATTTTTTCGGATTCTCTTTCCTTTACTACTTCACTGGCCATCTTAAGTGCTTCTTTTGCGTTAATCATGATTAATCACTTCTCCTTTATTTATACAAACAATTTTTCTTATGATAATATTGCTACTATCACCTCTATAATATATAATCGAAATATATTATTTTTACACCCATTATTTACCTGACTCGACTTAGTAGTAAATAGGGATATTTCCCATAAATATATATTAAGGAGGGAAATCATGGCTATATTACCATCTAATGAACTACAGTTTAAAAGAGAAGATGTCTCTCCTCATACTGTGGAAAATAACAATATAACTATCTATTATCAACGATCTACAACAAACTCATCTTTTATAGAGATGAGTAATTATCTTAGAGGTATAGGAGTTCGTAACTATAGATTTATGCTTGCTTTATTAGATAAAGACCTTGCTGGTATAGATCCACATGATCCTAATCTACCAGAGATTTATAAGTATAAAGTCTTAGCAGAAGTAAGAAATAATATATGGTACTTCTTAAGAGAAGTAGTAAGAATACCAGCATCAGGTGAGCCTAGTAAGTTTATACTTAATCGAGGAAATATGGCATTTATTTATATGGCTTCCATGAATATAAATACTATTGAGATACAACCTCGTCAGACTGGTAAAACAATAGGTGCTGCTTGCTTCTATTGCCATATATACAACTTCCGAACTCAAAATACTCAGATATCATTATTGAATAAAGAGTTTAAAGACTCTAAAGAAAATCTTGGTCGTATAAGAGCTATACGAGATTTATTACCATCTTATTTAAGATTTGATGCTTTATTCTCTGAGGTAAATGGTAAACGTACTAAAGTAAAAACTACCCAAGAGTTTATGGAGAATGCTATAAACCATAATAAATTAAGAACCTATGCTAAAGCAAGAAATGAGTTAGCAGCGGCTAATTTATTACGTGGTCAGACTTTCCCATTACTTTGGGTCGACGAGTTTGCATTCGTACCATGGATTAAAACTATTTATGGTAATATGATACCAGCAATGTCGAAGGCTACAGAAATTGCTAGAGCTAATGGTGTACCTTATGGAATAAACTATACTACTACCCCTGGATTCTTAACTACCGAAGAAGGTAAGTATGCTTATCAAATGATTCATATGGCTACACAGTTTAATGAAGCTTGGTATGACTTAAACTATTTCCAGATAATGGATATCATAACTGCAAATCGTATGTCGAACTTTGTATTTATACAGTTTAATTATCAGCAGTTAGGATATTCGGAAGAATGGTTCTATGAAAGATGTAAAGAAGCTGGATGGGATTGGCCACTTATTAGACGTGAGTATATGCTTGAGTGGTCTGATGAAGCAGAGAACTGCCCATTCACTAAAGAAGAGTTAGATATCGTAGCTAAATTCTGTAAGAAACCTAAGAAGACTGTACTCATATTTGGTAAATACGAACTTAAAGTATTTGAAGAGATTCCTCTTAAGACTAACTTAGTTCCTAAATATCCTCCGATTATTGGTGTTGACCCATCTGGTGGTGTATCACAAGACTGGAGTTGTTTAACCTTTGTAGACTCTAAAACTACTAGAGTATTTGCAGAGATGAGATGTAATACTATAAGTCTTATAGACTTAGCTAGAGTTATAGAGTATATCGTATTGAATATGATGCCCAATGCAGTTATCAATATAGAAAGAAATGGAGTAGCGGAAGCGATCTCAGCATAAAAAGTAATTTTTATGTTTCGACAGTGTTTATTGCTTTGAAGAAGGTTAGAGCCTATTAGCCACAACGCAATCTGTGAAGATAAACGTGATGGATTAAAAAGTAATAGGATTCCTTTGTTTAGCAGCGAATAAACTCTACGGAGTTTAACGTCCAACGATCATCTCCTGACGGGAGAGTAGACCCACAAGCTTATGGTGGAAGAAAAATCCTGGTCCTAATATATTCATATTAGGAATGACAAATGATCTGGTCACGTTCTGTAATGGAAGTGCTTGGAATATATACCAAGAGTATAGAGTTGCGTCTATATGAAACACAACGGTTATGGTCTTTCTATTATTGGTAGACTTAAAGAGTCTAGAGTAAAACGTAATCTCTATTATGAAATTAAAGATAAAGTCGTAGAAGAAGTAATGCAGAATGGTAAACCAGTTAGAGTTACTAGAAAGACTAAATGCTTTGGTTTACATTCTAATCATGAAATAAGAAATCTTCTTATAGAGATTCTTAGAGAGAGAATGAATTTCCATAAAGATAAATTCATATCTCCTACCTTATATGAAGAAATGAGAGGATTGGAAGTAAAACGTAATGGTAAAGTAGAGCATTCTGATCTTACCCATGATGACCAAATATTCTCCTATTTAATGGCTCTTTATGTATGGTATGAAGGAAAAAATCTTAGAGAAGACTTTGGTATAGAAAAATCTGGTATTAAAACTGAAGAGTCTATAGATGAAGAAATAGAGTTAGTAACAGGTCCAGGATCTGGAGTTGATATGACTAAAGCTATGGCTGCTGTTAATAGACCTCCAGATGCAGCTGATTCTATATTAACTACCCAATTAGCACAATTAGCGAAAGCTAAAGGTCTTTTATTCTCTGAATTTGTAGAGCAACAAAGAAAAGCTGATGAAGAACACCTTAAGCAATTACTTATGAATCCTAGAGATAAAGAAGCTTATGCTAGATTCTATGGTGTATCTCCTGATGCTGTAGATGTAGACTCTAATAGAGACTCTTTCTCTGAAACTATGCAAAACTTACCAGATTCCGTATTCTTAGACTTTAATGTACCAGAAGAAGAGTTATCTAATGACTCTATATATCGTACTCTTAATTCTAGCAATATGAATCCTGTTATAGCTGAAAGAGAAATATATGAAGACTCTATACATTAATATAGCAGACTGAGGTACTATACCTCAGTCTCTTACTTTTGATTTATCCAGAAACAATTTTATAAATACTAGAAAGGAAGGTATTATAATGAATAGTTTTTTAATGAATAGTAAAGAGTATGAAATTCAAGCTAATAATCAATTGTCTTCCATTCTTTCTCAATTCGATGAGCAATACATTATGGATATCATGGATGATACCATGCAGATGAGATTGAACTCATTTGAATTGATGAGAGCTCCTATGATTGTTGAGGGATTTGAAGAAAACTTCCGTAGCTATATGGAAGTATATCCTGCTCAGCAAGAGCTTATTAAACAACGTAGAGCTGATATTTATAGAGAGATTATAGATCACATCTGTAAAAGATTCGATTTAGCTTTTACAGAATCAGATGATCTTGATCTCTATACTATGGCTTATTATCTTTATGATTTCTTCATTTCTGGTTTTAACCAATACTTGGTAAATTTCTATACTACTTATATCAATAGAGAGAAAGATAATATCTATTCTTCTATGGGATTAGAGTCTCTCAGTAAAAATAAAGATATGTCTACCAACTATGGTAAGATGTCTTTTAGTATGGATAAAAACATTGCTGTTATAGTAGCAAATCTTCCTTCAGTATTAAGCAATCTTAGATCTATTCATATTACAGATGATTATATTCTGGATACTATTTATAGAAGCCCAGATGTAACTGCATTATTCTTAAATCACATATTAGCTAAGACTCCATTATTTACTATCTTTAATAATATCCTATTCAATCCTCATCTTTATCCTATCATTATTACACATATTAGATTGGCATTCCAGATGGAATATGCTAGTGCTATGAATACAGAAGCTGTAGATAAAGAATGATATATACCTTTCGGAGGAATGTAAAATGAAAAAGAAAGAACTTTTAGAGTTAGAAGAAGACGATATCGTAGAGCGTAATACAAAAAACATGTTTATCCCTATATTTGGTAAAGAGATTGCTAATAAGTTTATTGATGTCTATAATGCTAAATTAGAAGATAGAGATAATAAGATGCATGAACTTTATAACGATATCAAATCCAAATATGGATTTGATGAGTCTAAAGCTCCTATCGTTAAGTACATTAATTCCATTATTATCGCTTATAAACTTGGATCTCTTATTAGTCTTCCAACTCCTTTATTATTAGAGGCTAATAGACAGCATAATTTAACTAAGATTACTTCTAAACAAGTAAGACTTAATAGAGCTATTGAAAATCTTTATACTATTACTGATAGAGCTGGATTTGATTTTGATTGTTATTTATTACCAGATATGCTGAAGAAGTTTACTGTTTCTCATGGTTATATTAGAAGAAATAGTAAGTTAATGGATGTAGCTGATGATTATGAAATGGAAATGTATTTTACTGCTTTATTGAGTAAGTATGCTAAAACTATTCCTTATACTGGTATAAGCCAGATGTGGTTTGTACTTATACTTATGAAAACCATATCAGATCTTACTTATTACCCAATGAGTAAAGTAGGAGAGAATAAAGATATAAGAACTAAAGTATCCAATCTTATCAATGTAATGAATTACGTTTATAAAAAAGAATCTGAACGTAAGAATGATACTGGTACGAAAGAATATGCTAAGATGGATCTTACCAAAGTATCTACAAATAAATTCTCATCTTCATCTATAGATGAAATCAAAGAAGATGGCACTGTAAAGATTATAGAAGAAGAAGTGTAAATTTATTGGGGAGTAATGCGGAATGAGTAAGATTTTTATATTTGGCACTGATGAACCTACACTTACTATACACGTTGCTACAGATTGTGCTAATGCTTGTAGCTTTTGTGTAAATAAAAGAATGTATCAAAATAGTGAAGTTAAATTTACAACTAATTATAATAAATGGAGTAATATCAAAACTACTTTAAAAGACTTATTAGAAAAATATCCAGAAATGTGCCGTAATATAGTAATCTCTGGAGGAGAACCTTTAGTGGATTATTTTAATTTAAAAGAAGTTATTTTTCCTATTTTAGTTGAATATAAAAACAAAAAAGTTATAAATAAGATATACTTAAATACATATCTTCCGAATATTGATAATTTCGTAGATATGTGTATCAATTATGCTTCTGGTCCTAATAGACTTATAGATGGTATTTCTGTATCTAGACCTAATCTTTCAGTAGATGAATTTAATAATTATCCATATGGTGAAGGAAATAGAGATATACTCTTTAGGATAATGAATGAATTCAAAGCTAATTTCGCTTATGAGCATGATATGCCATCTATTAGGGTAAATGCTATTATTAGATATAATGGTATAGATTTGAAAAAGATTGCAGAATTATATACAAAAGCTGGTATTAAAGTTAGTTTAAGAGAAGACTTCTCTGAAGAAAATAATACTACTATTCATAAACTTACTTCAAATCAGAAAAAACGTTATGATGATTTAAACCCCGTATTTGTTGGTGGTTGTAATGCTTGTGCTACATTTAATACTTCAATGGATGATGTAACTATCCATAAAGGATTAGAGCATACTTCACATCAACTTGATATAGGTAAAAATACTTTGATTGAAGTAATAGACTTTATAATAGATCCTATAGGTAATGTATATTATGATTGGATTTCTACAGAATCTGATAGAAAGTTATATAAATTTGATTATAAAACTAATAAAGTAGATCACATTCACTCTAGAGAAGGTAGTGTTATATCTATTTTTGATACTACTGGTTGTAGAGTTAAAGTTAGTGATGAAGATGAAGAAGAAAATAAAAAAGAATTTATAAATCGAATAATTGATAATATCAAATATTCTTCAGATTCTTCTTCTTGTGAATGTGAAGCTTGTAAGAAGACACAAGAAAAATGGGATAAGATAGCAAAGAATGTAGAAGATTCCAAAATATTTGGTTATACAAGTTTAATTAATAATAGACCTATAGTATCTTGTGGTTACACTAATCTTTGTTAAAGGGAGTAATGTAAAATGCGTTATGTAAAGAAACCTATTGTTGTAGAAGCTTTCCAGTTAAAAGTAGATTGTCTTACTGAAGATGCTCAGCCTAATCTTCCTGATTGGGCTATTAAAGCACTTAAAAATGGAGTACTTATGGGAGATCCTGATCATAAATCTACTTGGATTAAAACCCTTGAAGGATTAATGCATGCTTCTAAATATGATTATATCATTCAGGGTATTAAAGGTGAGCTTTATGCTTGTAAACCTGATGTGTTTAAAAAGACTTATGAACGTGTAGTAGGATAAATCTCCTTTTCTTCACATCTTAGTAAATAACTAAGATAAGGAGGAATCGTAATGTCTTGCAATTGCGGTAAAGATCATATCCATGGACCAATAATGCCACCAAAACCCCATATGTGGTATGGAAACGATTGTAATAGTGTAAATAGAGTATTTGCACCTGGGAAAACTGCTTTTAATGGAACTCCTAACCATTTTTATGGTTGTGATATACAAATGAGAACTTCTCTTGTTAATCCTGGTGTAATGAGTGGATTATATAGAGAATGTGGTCCTCTTAATTGTTCCTGCTGTGGTGCTGGTATAGTAAAAAGCTTAGTAGGCGTAGATACTCAAGCTATGATTGTTTTAGCTGTTACCTTTAACTATAGTAATTGCCAATTCAATGAAACCATCGAAATCATTCCTGGTAATATTTATACTATGGAATATGTGGAAGATGGTTGTATGAATAAGATAACTGGTTTAGTTAAAACTATCTATAGAGTGAATACTTTAGATGAGGAGACTAATATCTATAAAATCATGGTAGACTGCTCCAGTAACTACACTAATAATGTAGTAGTAATCTCTACTGACCAACTTAGAGGTTGTAGAAAATTCGTTAAATATGCTGAAGAAGAAACCAAGATTTCTGTAGCTACACATAATTACGGTACTACTATAGCTAATACTATAGAAAATGCTGTGGTTATTAATGCTGAATTAGACTCCAATCATAATATCATTAAAGGAACTATTGTAGAAGGTACTATTACTGATGGTAGAACTTCAGATGGTGTTTGCTATGGTAAAAATCAGAATGATCATCAAATCACTTTAATCCATGCTACTAGTATAGGAGGCTCTATTACTGGTGGATTTATATTGAATGGTGTGGTTAAAGATGGTGATGTAACTGGTGAAGAAAATGGTAATACCGGATTCGTTACTCATGGTAAGATTAAAGGTACTATTGGTAATGTAGTTATAGTAAACACTCGCGTATCTGGTTCTTATACAACTGGAGAATCTGGAGATGTAATAGATCCTACAATGTATAACTCCATTGTAGTAAATGCTATGATTACTGATACAGATCCGAATAATCAGATGATTACTACTGGTGGAATAACTGCTGGTAATGTAACTACAGGAGGAACTACCACTGGTGGTGCTGGTCATGGTGGAACTGCATATGGTAATATAAATGGTGAATCATTTACTATCATAGGTGGAGTTACAAAATCATCTAGTGGTTCTACTTTAACTACTACTGGTGGTACTGTAGTTGGTGGTAAGATTACTGGTGGTAAACAAATCGGAAATGTAGTTTATGGTGCTACTATTATTGGTGGTACTGTAACTGGTGGTATTACTACTAATGGCGATACTTCAGTTGATGGCGGCGATCTTATTCCTGGTAATTCTTCAAAAGAATTCCCAATACTTGCTGCTAGTGTATACAATCCCGATAATGATAAACAAAAACCGAATAAACCATTAGGATATAGTAATGATAATCTCTTGCTTATGACTGATAAATATGAGCATGGATTCTATACAAATTTTGGTACAGCATATATCCAAGGTATAGATGACCATCCTCCAATTGATAAGAATAAGTAAAAATATTCTCAGTATTTTATATTGAGTTCATATTAAAGGAGAGATACCAATGGAAGAAACTATGGAACTTCAAAATGATCAGCAATTGATATCTTATCTGAAATCTAAGAATGTAAATTACCGTTTATTCGATTTTAGAGAGAAAGACGGTAAACCTATATTCAAAGATGTACCTTTTACCTCTGCTGATGACTTCTCCAATATAATTGCTTATAGGCGTTATTATGAGAATCCTAAATTATGGCAATTGTGTATCAATAAGAATTTTGCTCCTGCTATAAACTATTTTATAGATAAAAAGAAAGACTGTATTGATAGATTATTAGTAGTAAATATGATGGGGTTTGAACCTTATTTTAAGAAAGTTGCTGCTAATTACTTCGATCTTCTTACTGATGAGCAAGAGAAGATTATTGATATGGATTTTCTTATAATGGAAGCTATAGAAGTTAATGATGCAGATGCTTATTTCTTTTTACATAAATTAGCAGAGACTAAAGGTATCAAGCCATTAGAAAATAACTTTGGTAATGTTGGTCATGGTACTGGTATTACTAGAGCTATAATTTCTTGTGGTGATTCAGAAATTACAAGAGATCTTTTGAAGTATAATCTCGATCCTTCCTTGGATGATCATATGAGCTATATCAATGCTTGCCGTAAAGGTTTATATAGCATAGCTTTACAGCTTATAGGGAAAGGTGCTAAAGTGTTTACCAAACACAATCTCGCTTACAAAATGATTAAGCGTAATGATGAGATTGGTACTATATCCCAAATGACTGAAAAAGATAAATATGCTAAGAAGAACTTATTGGCTATTTATTGCTAAATAATAGACGAGAGGGTTGATTCCCTCTCGTCTTTAACTTGCGCGACAATTATTTAATCTAATACCATATAGGGAGGAATTTATAATGGCTGATAATACATTACCATCTTTTGTAAAAGAAAAAGACGGTAAACTTATCTTCTCTTCTAAGACTGAAGAGATGGTTGCATATATACCAGAAAAGTATTTTGATCGTAAAGTAGCAGAGCAGCAAGGTGAATACGTAGAAGTAATGGGTATATTTAACTATACCGTGCAGAATCTTAAGACTGGTAGAAATATTGGTTTAAAGAGTTTCCGTTATCCTACTATGTTTACCACTAAACCTGGTGAGATAGAGAAAGTAAAAGACTTAAAACTCACTGCAGATTCCGATTTGGAAGATTATAGAGTATTTCATTATAAAGAAGGAGATGAAATAACATCTTCTACTGAAACTACCAAATTCATTGGTAATGTGGAAAAGTTTATCAATCTCTGGTATATACTAGGATACATTACCAATACCATTCCTGTAGATAAACTGCATGAGTATATCATAGATAATATGTCTCTCAATGGCAACTCTTATGGCTTAAATGCACAGATGTTTGGATTTACACTATCCGAATTATGCAGAAGTAAAGATGATCCTAGTGTACCATTTAGATTATCTGGTACTAATAATATGCATGCTTATAGGTCTATGAGTGTTAAGAATATATCCAAACTTATATCTCCATATACTGCTATTATATCAGAAGACTTTGATGAAGCATTGCTTTATGCTATGATGAATGATACTCCTAAAGATACTCCATTAGAGAAAATACTCGTTGGTGAGCAAGATTAATTACTATTCCTCCACAGCCCGAATGGGGGCATTTTTAAACATATATATAATCAGGTATTACATCTTATTGAAAGGTTTAAGTGTAACTGATAATTATGAGTTTAAAAATAAATAAATTAGATGAAGCCGGTAAGTTCATGGCTTCATTAAATTTATGAAAAAGGAGGAAAAAATCTCATGGCAGCTGTTGGAACAACTTTTATTTGGGATGACCAATCTGCTATAGCGAACATTAATTTGCCAGAAGCAGATAATGTTGATCGCCCTATATATATGACTGTAGTTACTGCTGATAAGGGATATGAAGAATGGCAGCACAAAGTGTATGGCAATGACTTCTATAGAATCTATGGGAAAAACATTAGTTTCAAACGTCATGGCCAGCCGCTTTTACAGGCTGCTAATATTATTAATGCTGGTGGTTATCTTACCATCAAACGTGTAGTAGCAGAAGATTCTACGCTTGCTAACCTTGTGTTAGTTGCAAATCTGCAGAAGACTTCCGAACAGGAGACTGACTCTAATGGTATCTTCCTGTGGCAGTATACCGATCCTATAACTGGTAATATTGTTCAGGTATCTTCTTCTGTAGCTCCTTCTGCTGGTTCTGGTACGATTCCTGCTGGTGTTACTGTATCTCCTCTTATGGTAGATGCTGTTAACCTTACCTTCAGCTTACAGTCTATTGCTGTGTATGGTAACAATCTGAAAGCATTTGTACAGGCAGCTCGTACTACGTATGATTCCGTAGGTAAACCGTCTCTGGGTTCCAGTGGTCAGTATCCTCTCTTCTTGATTGCTGATACTGGTCGTGGTTTATCCAATAAACGTTTCCGTATCTATGCTGAAGATACTTCTTCTGTACCAGTAGACTATTATCGTTATTATCTTGAAATTTACGAGAATGGTGATCTGCTTGAAACTATTCCGTTTACTTTCAACCCGAACATCGTTGAAGGTGATAATAACGTATCTCTGCAGAATGCAGTATTAGTTAATTCTAAACAGGTACGTGCTCGCTTCTTCGATGATATCTATGAAGACCTTATCGAAAACCTTGAATATATAACCAGCATTTCCAATCTTTCTTATAAAGACATTGTCTTTGGTAAAGATGAAATGCAGGCTCCGATCAAACACTTCTACACTAACGGTAGCCCACTGTTAGACTCTGTATTTGGTAATCCGCTTCTGAGTGGTAGTAATGGTTCCTTCACGGATGCTCCTGCTCGTCTTCCGCATCTTACTGGTATGAATATCGTTGATATTGCTATCAAGAATGCTTTCTCTGGTAATACTGCAGATGGTGATGATATTTACGATCTGGATAATAACCGTATAGATTGTATCTTTGATGCCAACTATCATCAGGAAGTAAAACGTGCTATCGAACAGCTCGTTAACTTCCGTGAAGACTTAGTATACTTCCGTGATTTCGGTACTGAAATTACTGGTATTCCTCAGATTAAGATTATCGATTCCTATTGCTCTCATACCCGTTTCTGTGCTTCGTATATGAATAGTTATGATATTTATGATCCGTTTAGCCGTAAACAGATTACTGTAACGGTTACGTATGATTTGGCTGCACTCTTTGTAGACCACTTCATCAATGGTCGTATTCGTCCATTCTGCGGTCAGAAATATAAAATTATCATTCCTAGCCAGAACTTTGTTAAAGGTACACTTAATTTCAGTCCTAAACGCACTCCGAGTCAGGATCAGCGTAAGATATTCGATACTATGCGTATTAACTATCTTGCTTATTACGACGGTAACGTTCTTACAATGAACTCTGAGTATACGTCTCAGACTGAATTGACTCAGTTGTCTTGGATTAATAACGTACTGGGTACTCAGGAAATTATTAAAGCAATTCGTGTACTTTGCCCGAAGATTCGTTACTCCTTCTTAGATGGTGATGATCTGGTTCAGTATCGTAAAGATATTCAGACTATGGTTATCGACAAGTATGCTGACCGCTTCAAAGAATGCTGGATTGAGTATGCTAATGACCCGACTTACGACTCCAATAAGATTATCTATGCGGTAATCTATATTAAGTATCGTAACTTCGTACAGACTGAAGTCTTTAAGATCACGGCATTGCAGAGCTAATAGGGAGAAAGGAGGAAAATTAAATGCCAACTACAAGCACTGTTCCTTCTAGCGGAACTACGGCACAAATAAATAATATTTTCGATAACACTCTTGCTCCGATTCCTGTTACTCAGTTTACGCTGTTCCGTGGTGTAACTGACTTTACGAATCTGCAGCAGTTTGATTTATACGAAACTGGTTATAGCTTCTTAGTACTTCTTAAGATTCCTCGTTTCTTGGAAGTACTTGCTGAGCAGAATAAAACTGCTGGTGGTAGCTATGAAGCTCTTATCCAGAACTATCGTCATATTCTTGAATATGAATTTAAAGGTTGTCAGGGTATAGATGATATCTCTAGCGATACTTCTCCGTTGAGCAATGGTATTAACGAACTTAACGTTATCACCAAAGTTAATGAACAGGCTGGTTCCAACTTCCAGATGAATTACTTTGAACGTTCTGGTTCTGTAATTACTAAAGTTCATGAGCTGTATCTGCGTGGTATTAAAGATCCTCGTACTCAGGTTAAACGTTACAATGGTCTGTTAGTAGAACCGTTTACCACTCGTAATGGTACGGTTAATGTTGCTAGTACGACTACTAGCACTAATACTGGCAACATTGTTACGCAGAACCTGATGCAGGATAAAGGTTACCAGTATGAAGTATTCCACTTCTTACTGATTGTAACTGATAATACTGCATTGAATGTAGAGAAAGCATATATCCTTGCTTCTTGCCAGCCGTCTACTGCTAATACTTCTATTTACAATGTAACTCGTGGTGAGATTGGTTTCTCCGAAATGAGTCTCTCCTTTAACGGTTTCCCGATTCCGGGTCGTATTGTAACTAAGAAGGCAGTAGAGTTCTTGAAATATATTAATGCTCATACCTGTTTCGATGAAATGGAATATGGCTATAATATTCTCAAGAATACCGAATCTGGTACTGCATCTGATGTTGAAGTTGCTAATAACGCAGGCAATGAAATTAAGAGCCCGACTGTTAATGACATTGAAACTGCTAATGCTAGCTGATTATTTTAAACTCATATTTACATACATAATTCTCTCCAGGTCCTTAATTGGGCCTGGAGAGTTATAATTTGCTTATCTGGCAACAATTAAATAATTTAAAGGAGGGTTTAGTAAATGGCTAAAAAAGACAAACAAGATCTATCTTTCATCAATCCTGTTGTAAATAAGAAGCTTATTCAAAATATTCAGAATAATATAGATACTAGCTACAACAATACGTATTATACAGATAATAATGACTCTAAATATATAGATGCTATACGCCGTAGAATGGATGCTGACCTTAATAGCATGATGGATAAATCCAAAATGCGTAATAATGGTAACTCCATGAGTAAGCTCTATTCTCGTACTTTAGCTGATACAGATGAAGGTGCTATAAGAGAATTTAAAGCAGCATTACAAGACGAAACTATGCTATCAGATTTGATGGATATGTATTCTCAGAATGCTATTCAAAGAGATCTTGATAGAGAAATTGATGTAGTATGTAAATACGTTCCTAAACTTGAGAAAGCATTAAAGATTAAAATGGACCACGTATTATGCGCTGACCATTTTAATAAAAACAATCTCACTTATAATATACTTACTAATGAAACTGGTAAGAATGCTCAAGATAGCTCTAATGATACTGCATCTCAGTATGCATCTAAATCTGATATAGAGTCTTTTAGAAAGAAATATGATTTGGATAATAAGTTTAAAGTATTCTATGATAAGACTGCTAAATATGGTGAAGAGTTTATTTATATCATCTCTTATAATAAAGCAATGAAGAGATTGCTTACTAAGAATGCTACTAGTAAAGCAGGTTTATTATCTGAAGATGGTATACTTAATGAATCTGATTTAGAATCGTTTATGGAAAGTAATTGTAAGAAAATTACTTTTGTATATTCAGAGAATTTTGTTACAGAAGAATCTCATATAGATAAATCTACAGTAGATACTTTCTTGAGTGAAAATTGTTGTGTAATGGAAGACATTGATGATCCTAGTACTGAATATACTATAAATAATATGCTAGAAAGTGAAGAATCTAAATTTGGCAAGCTAGAGGTCGAATTTAACGATTCTGGGGTTATACCCAGTGTCTTGCTAGAAATAAGCCAAGCAAAACGTATTTCGAAGATTACAGAGGCTATAAATGAGGCGGATACGCTTGCTTCTAGTGGCACATATCTCTCTAATTCTTCATACCTAAAAAATATGAATAAAGAATTTGAGAAATTTGCTAAAGGTGGTACTCTTAAATCTCCTGATAAATTGGCTATAGATGGTTTCGTAGATATGAAGAAATCTAACGAAACTGATAAGAAGATTGAGTCTATTAATATCCCTGGTTGTATAGTAAGAGAGTTAGATCATACTATGGTTAAGATTCTTGCTATGAAAGATAATAATACTAAATTGGGTTATTATTATATAGAATGCAATAGAGATCTTGATAGAGACCCGCAGACTACATTCTCCAGTACGTTAGGTGGTTTGAGACCTCGTAGATCCACTAAGAATAGAGAGGATATGAATAGACCTGATATTGATGACCAGATATTAGCTAAGATTGCCAGACAGATTTCTCAGAAGATTGATGCTGAGTTTGTTAATGCTAATCAGGATATTGCTAATGAAATCTATACTATTCTTAAGTATAATAATGACCATGGAGATGGTAAGGTTAATAAGATTAGAGTAAGCTTTATACCTCCTGACGATATAATTCATATTCATTTTGATTTAAATGAAAAGACTCATAGAGGTAAGTCTGATTTACTCAAATCTTTATTCCCTGCTAAGTTGTTATCCTGCATGTATATTTCTAATGTAATTGCTTTGCTTACTAGAGGATATGATAAACGTGCATATTATGTAAGAAATAGTGCAGATACTAATATCTCTAAAGTATTGCTGAATGTAATCAATCAGATTAAACAGTCTAACTTCAATCTCAGACAGATTGAGAATATGAATAATATAATGAATATTACAGGTAGATTCAATGACTTGGTTATTCCTAGAAATATGAATGGTGAATCTCCTGTAGATTTCGAAGTTATTCCTGGTCAGAATATAGAGATTAAGACTGAATTCATGCAGATGCTTGAAGATATAGCAGTATCTATGATTATGGCTCCTGAATTGGTAAACTCTAGAGATAATGAACAGACTGCTACTCATATTACTATGACTAATACTCAGTTCCTTATTGATATATTTGAACGTCAGCAGAAGTATAAGGATATTATATCTGAGATTGCTACTAAGATATATCAGAATGAGTATGGTACTAATGATGAAATTGAGATTGAATTGCCTCCTCCGATGATGCTTAACTTTAGTAATATTTCTCAGATGCTTTCTGTAGCAAATGATATTATTCAGAATATTACTGTTATGAAGTTAGGTGCTAATCAGATGGATGAAGCTCTTAAAGCAGAGTTTACTGGCAAACTTATGGAGTATTATTTTAAGACTTTCTTACCTATGGAAGATATAAATAAACTCTATGATGAAGCTAAAGTAGAATTGGCTAAAGAGCGTCAAGAAGATCAATCCCAGATGATGGGTGCAATGGGAGGAGCACCTGAAGGTGGAGATATGGGTGGAGAACAACCTCAAATGTAAAAAAATAAAACCCATATAACACTATCATAAGTAGCTAAATGTATTCCCTCACTTTTAGTTACTATGATTATTTCTCTTTAATCTGCACGATAAGTAATTGTTTCTTCCCATCTTTTACTTATCAAGTTCATCTACCTTTCTTATTTTTAATAAAGTTTGAGGAGTCCTTGATTGGACTCCTCAGCTTTATTTTTTGTATTCAGCAATCATTGGATATTGTGTATTAGTATCCATTATAAGTCTTTTCTCTCTAGCATATATATTAGCTAAAGTACTTTCTATTAAATCATCAGTAAACGTTATCTCCTCCAATTCTGTAGCATATTTCTTATATACCTTATGACGTTTATTTCTATACCATCTAGGTATTTCTTCAAACCCAAAATCTACTAACTCTATCATCTCTGTATAATCAGAGTCTCTCAATCTACCAAATATCTGTTTAGCAGTTATAGGAGAATTGAATGGTTCTGCTAATAAGATTATCTTTTTAAGATGCTCTATATTCAATAATGCTTGTGCAGATTTAGATGTAGTTAGTATTATCTTAGCTTCCAACTGCTGTCTCTTTAACTCTTTAGGAGTGAGAGAAGTATATATCCCTATAGGATATTGGTTATAATAAAATTGTAACCATCTATAAGTCTGCAGTACTACATCATTCTTAGCAAAGTATACAGCTATTCTCCCTTCTGGTGGCATAGTAGAGAAGCATCTATCTAATGCTATTTTAAACATCTTGAAGAATACTGGTCTAGTAATGAAGTAGTCTGCATAATTCATAGCATTCATTCCATATCCACCTACATGGCAATTACCTATATCTATTGCAGATGGATGAGAGTTAAAGAAGAATGCAGTGAATCTAGCATGAGGATCTTTATCTTCATCGAATAAAGAAATCTTAGGCACAGTCTTAAAAGCATTTTGATATATAATATCTTCCTGTCTATCTGATCTTCCAGGAGTTGCAGTAAGATAATAGGTCTTCCAACAATTAGTGGCAAAATCTATCTTACAAATATTATCAAAATAAAGATGTGCTTCATCAAATATCTTAATTCCTACTCTTAAGAATTTGAAGAATTCTCTTAATGCTTCCCAACCATTTCTCTTAGCATAACTAGTAAGTGTAGCATGTGTAGCCATATAGAATCTGATTTTACTACTATCCTTATACCCATTTAGTAGTTTTTGTATATCAGCAGACCCATTAATTACACACACTTCATCTTTAGTTAAAGAGGTGAATTTAATTACATCATCTTTCCATTGTAATAACCAGTCTTGGTTAGATGTAATCATAATAGTCTTTACTGAATAAAAGCATACAGTAAATAGCATTACATAAGTCTTACCTACACCTGTATCAAGATTAAGAGATATTTGGGATTGATTTCTAGTATGCTTATATTCTTCCAATCCTAAGCAAAATCTTATTGCTTCTAACTGTCTATCATCTCTAGGAGGAGTAGTTAATTGCATATTAGAGGTTACATCATATGGATCTGGTGGTATCTTTGGAATTACATTTTCCAAACTAAGTGATTTTATTACAAAGTATAATTCTACACCACCAGGAATATATAAGTCTTTGTTTTTTACATCATATCTTATACCCATAAATCTTACTTGATGAATAGCTTTAACCCAAAAGGAAAACATTCTTTCAAGTCTTATATTATCTCCAGGGTTATAGTTGTGTATTATCATGCATGAGTTTCTGATCTCTACAGGTCCGTACATATTTACACCTCTCAAATATATAATCTCTTATAGCATAATAAGTAGGTACAACAGGATAGTATCCTTCTATCTTCATAGATTCTAGATTAAAACTAGTCATTATAGACATAGTAAAAGATTTCACTCTTACATCTTCTACAGTATTAATCCCTTTTAAATAATCTCCAAATAAAGCTAGCATTAATCTACCATTCTTTTCTCTATTTGTATCTATAGTTACAAAAGAGTGAGCTATAATAGGGCGTGATACTGCTATATTATGTTTTTGTAAAACAAACGATATACTATCTGTTAACAAATATATAGCCGATGAATTAAAACTCGTCATAGAATCTACTAAGGTTCTAGGCTCACAGGAACTATATGCAAACCAAACTGCAACAGATGCTGCATCTATTGGATAACAATCAAAGTCACTTATTAAAGAGTTTTTATAGATAACGTTCACTATTTCAGAGTTTATATCTTCAGAAAATGGTAAATATAGTACCATATTTACTTCACCATAAATAGGTTTATCTTCTTTTCTTTGTCTCATAATATTATTTCTCCATTCATTAAATAAGGAGGGAGATGTATTATCTCCCTCCCATTATTATTAACCATCCAATTCTGTAGGTTTCTTATTATTAAATGGCTTCATAAACTTCTTAAGATCTCTAGGAGCTCTATCTTTATTCTTATAATCATGGTCATACATTACAGGAGATTCTCCAGGAGCATTCCTATACTGATTAGGAATATCAAGGATTTCATGATCTACATTCATAAATTTAACAGGTTTTCTGATAAAGAATGGATCGAATACAGAAGAACCATACTTCCTGAATGTAAGAGGATAATTAAGAGATCTACTGAGTCTTCTATACATACTGCTTATAATAATAGAAGGATTATCACTCAATGCTTCATTAAGAGTAAGAATCTCATAAGGTTCATCAATATTTAACCAGTTAGGTTTAACCAATCTATCATTAATAGAGCAGATCTGATTAGAAATCAATACTTCGAGATGGATAGACATCGAGTCAATACCACCTTTGATAGTATTATTCTGCAGTCTATAAATAAGCTCACTAGCATTGAAAGATTTAGTAATAGCCTTATTATCAATAAGAGCCTCAAACTCTTCAAGTGCTTTACCAAGGTCATTATTCTCCATCTTAACTTTAAAGATAGGTTTGCCAACAAAATCGAGAAGATTGATAGATACCATATCACTATCCTCTTCGATATCAAGACTATTAGTAAATGCCTCTCTAAATGCTGTAGTAAGATAGAGTTTTACAGGTTTTCTATTGCCATCATCATCCTCTACAGTAGCAGAAAGAGTTACAGTATTACCCTCATTATCTGTAACATCAAACTCCGTAAGGTACTCATTATACATAGGCTCATCTACAATACCTTTGCTGCTGCTATAACCTTTTCTAGCATAGAAGTCGTCATCATTCTCTAACTCGATATTATCAAAGTTAAAGTTAATAGTCCAACCTTTAAGACCAGAGAAGTTTAAGTCTTTACGTATAATAACAGCATTGATATCAATATCGAAGATATTTTTAAAGATATTGTCCCAGATAATAGTCTTTACCTTAGGCTCTAATACATGCTTAGCAGACAATTTCTTCTGAGTATGCTGGGAGGTAATAAGCTCTGATGCAATACGACCAATATTAATATCATTATTCGTATATGCAAGTTTACCATAGCAATGATAACATACTCCATGACCATGTGCATGAGAATTACAGAATATAGGAGATCGTAATAAGATAGTTTTACCAATAAGCCAAGTATCTTCTTTGGTAATCTCTCTTAACGGACTCATTCTATCTAAACGATAATATCTTCCAATAAGGATATTAAGAATATCTTTATTAGGAATAAACTGATTCAGATAGTTATTAGTACCACAATCATATTCAGGATCTCTATAAAGAAACATATTCTCATTATTCAATCCTACAATACGAGCGAATTCTCCAGAATCACCTACGTTTTCTTTAGATATAATCTGTGCTACACGAGCAGATGCAGAATCAATGTAATAGTATAAAAGATTCTTCAAACCACCAGTAATGTAACTACTATTAATACGTTCATGGTAAATACTACCCTGACCATCAGGTTTAGTGCCAATATTAATAGAGTTATCTTTATATTGTTTATCATTAATACCATCAGCGGCAGCAAATGGATTACGTAAGCAATGCTCATGACCCATAATAGCTTCAGCATTTGCTATACAAGCCTTAGCTTTATTTACATACTCCATACCTTTATTCTTCATATTATCCAACGGTTCATTAGATAAGTCTACATGGATAATCTGATCATACTCTGGAGATGCATTCATCAACTCTATCGTATCTTCAAGATTTAGTGTATTCCCAAGATACAAAGCAAAGATATCTATATCTACAAATCTATAGATTGCATCAGAGATTACATTATTCAGTATTCTATTAGAATACTTAGTCTTTCTAGGAGTAATAAAGAAGTCATCTACGAATTTCTTTATAGTCTTCTTAGTAATACCATCAGAAAAGATAAGATGCTTAGGCTGAATCTTCTCATCATCTAATGCAATAATATGATACCACATAATAAGATTGAAGTAGTAATCATTAAGAGATAGGTCTATTACGTCTACAGGATCTCCAGTACCAAAATCTAAGGTAACGAAAAGATGCTGTACGTAATCAGTCTCAATCCCATCTCTTAAGATATTCAATACCCCATTGTAATGATCTAACCAATTAGATCGATCGATTTGATCTGCTCGTACATATATTTTGCCAGTTTTGACGAGCTCAGCGTAGATATAGTATCCTGCCAAATTTTCTAACACAAAATCACCCTCCAAATTTATATATTAGAAATGAAAAAAGAATAAGTTGAGTTATAAGATTGTTTTCAGACTTTTAGGATTTGAGTTTTGTACTCAAATCCATTTATATAGTCATTTTATTATCACCACCTTCACTTTTATAGTATATATCCAAAAATAGTATTGGGATGGAGTATAAAACTCCATCCCATTTTTGGAGGTATATCATCAACGAATAGCTTTCATCATATTAAAAGCCTGCGGAGATATCTTAAGCAAACGTTTCTGAGAAGCTACAGCATCCTGACGTACTGCACGACCATACTTCTGATAAATACGTTCAAGCAGACGACGTTCGTTTACACGATTCTTACGGAGAGCTTCCCAATCAGCATCGCCTTTCTCTTTTGCTTTCTGAATAGAAGCAAGATTAATACGACGTTCCAAATCAGCCTGACGAGACATACGTACAATAGCCTTACGACCAACTGCACCTGCTTCAACCAGAGTCTGGAATTCATCAGACTGGAGATACTCATTACGAGCATCTTCATTCATACGACATACTAAATCTACAATGAATTCTTCCAGAAGAGCATCAGAGTCTACAATACCATCACCTTCATAGGGTTCAACACCTTCGTCAAGGGTTTCTTCCTGAATAGGATCAGTATAATCTTGAGATTCTGTAAAAGAACCTCGTTTATCTGCAAAATACATTTAAATTCCTCCTTAAGGGTTTTATTTGTACAAATATTTTTAAAGAAATCACAGATCATTATATCTATGTTGCCCTAGCTCTTTTTTAAATATTTATAAAATCTTAAACTATTATATACTATAAATATGAGGAGGTGGATTATATGGATGATAAAATTAAAGGAGTAATCTATAAAGAATCTTATAAAAAGAAAGATGAACTAGTAAGAAATTATGCTAGAAAAAAGATACGCAATATGATGATCAATTCTGAGATTGATGATTATTTATTATTTGAGTATTTAGGAGAAATAGGGTTTCCTGCACCAGACCCTTTAGCTTATGATGAATGGTGTATAAATCTTATAAAAGAATCTATAGATATAGAAGATAGGAGGAATTGTTATGTCGCTATTTGTTTGCGATAAGTGTGGATGTATTGAGAATACTGCATTAGGTTGGTATTGGGGAGCCTTTATGAAGGATTTAACTACTAAAGAAACTTATGGTAAAGTTTTTTGTAGTGAATGTGCACCAACTGAATTTCCTGATGGAGAGAAGACTAGATTTACTGGTAAATGGCATGACCATTTTCCTAAACGGTATTTAAAAGATCTTACTGAAAAAGAGATTATAAATATGCATCTAGTGAATTATTCTATAAAAGAAATAATGAAGGAGAAAAAGAAAAATGCTAAACAAAGTAAAAAAGTTCTTTAATTCAATAGGAAAGTTTTCTAAAGATAAAACTCTAAACTCTATGTGTATTTCGTATATATTAATTACTCCAATGATGTTTATAACCTTAGCAGCAATATTTGAAGAAACTGATGATATTCTATATAAATATCGCTATGTTGTATTATATGCAGTAATGGCAGCATATGCTATCTTAAACGTATTACTATTAGAAATGGTACGTATAGAATCATCTTTGAATACGACTGGTGAGATTTTGAAGTTATTACAAAGTAACCAAACTCATTTAGAAAATCATATGCTCGAATATGAAGAATTTGATTCTAGATTTAAAGAAATAGAAAAAGTATTACAAATAAATCAGCCCTCTAAAAAAGAGGATGAATAAATCATATGATTAAAAGAGTACGCTAATATGCGTACTCTTTATTTTTGTTTTGATTATTAACTCGACCTCTTAATAAGAATAGGAGGAATAAATTATGCAAGATTTTTCGTTGAGTGAAGAGTTTAAAGAGAAAGTTCCAGATAGATTAATACTAGAAAGATATGCTAATACAATGTATACCATTGTAGCTAAAGTATGTCCTAAGTTACAACCATTTGAAATATCGGAGGCTATTAATTATAGTATAAGTAAGAGATTTAGAACCAGAGAAGTAAAGATTCATAATAATCATATCAATACATTGGATAATGTAGATATTACTAGATTGATAGATAGTCTATTAAAAGACTCTATGATCATGTCTACACAAGGTGTATTGTTTGCTAAGCATGGTACAGTAAAGAATCCATTCTATAATCTTATTCAATACTTCTTAGATAAACGTGAAGAAGCAAAAGAAAAGATGAAAACATTTCCTAAAGGTAGTAAAGAATATGATGATTATAACTTATTACAGAAGAACTACAAGGTAGCTTGTAATGCATTGTATGGTTGTGCTGGTCAGTATTCTTCTATATATTACAATCTCTATCTCTGTACTGCAGTTACAGGTCAGGGTCGTGGTTGTATCTCTGCAGCAATTACAATGTTTGAGTCGTTCTTGGCTAATAATGTAAAGTTCGGTTCTCTTACTGAAGTACTTACGTTTATAGATAATATCTGCTTAGATCTTACTAAACCACGTAAGTTCAATGACTATATGATATTAGATAGAATGATAGGAGTCGAAGAATGTTTCCTAAAAGTAATGCATAATTGTGGGTTCAATTCTTGGGTTCCATCAGATGCTGCTGTTATGGCTATATGGAATACTATAAACAACCTCAATCAAGAGCAGCTCAATATGGTTTATTATAAGAATAATCTATATGCATTCTGTGAAAATAGAGTAGTATCCGAAACAATAATACGAATACTTGTAACTCTAGATAAGCCATTCCTTAATCCTAATAAACCACCTGAAGAAATACAAGATGATCTTAAATTACTTAGAGATCTTATGTATGAATACGTATATTATCGTCATATCTATATAGATAAGATAGAACGTGTTTATACAATGATACGAGATGTGGTATTACTTACAGATACAGATTCTTGTGTAGTATCTCTTGATGAATGGTATAGATATGTATTGCCTAAGACTATGGGTATACCTATGAATATTAAGTATACAAAAGAAGAGATTATGGAAGTAACCGATAAGGTTATTATGGAATATCAACGTACTGAACCTACTAATGAATATGACTTCTATAATGATAAGTTAGTAGAGAAGAAGAGACTTACATATCCAGCTGTTATTATAGAGGAAGACAATCTTCGTTATAGTATAATCAATATAATCTCCAATATAGTATCCAGTCTTATTATGGATTATATGGTATTATTCTCAGAGAATTATAATACTAAGGGAGATAGAAAGTGCTTGCTGATAATGAAGAATGAATTCTTATTCAGAGCAATGCTATTGAAATTGTATCAGAAGAAGAATTATGCTTCACAACAGTTATTGCAAGAGGGTAATATAATTCCTGAAGATAAGCAGTTTGATATTAAAGGTATGCCGATATATAAGATGGGTATACCAGAGTCTACATCTAAGAAGTTGAGTGATTTTATAGAGTTTGATATATTAAGAAAGAGTTTTGTAGACCAAGTAGATTTGTTAAAGAAGTTTGTAATCTTTGAACGTGAAATCTATGCATCTATAAAAGCTAAGAATAAAGAATATCATAAACCTGCACGTATTAAGTCTCTTAGTAACTATAAGAATCCTATGAGTATTCAGGGTATAAAAGCATCTGTAGCTTATAATACTATAAAATCTAGAGATGAAGAAGGTATTAATCTTGAGGAGAGAAATACTGTATTAATCATCAAGGTTATTATAAGTAAAAAGAATGCTAATCTTATAGCAGAGACTCATCCAGAGCATTTCTTAAGACTTATGAAGCTATTAGAGACTAAAGGGTTTAGTGATATATCTGCTATAGCTATTCCTACTAATATAGAAATCCCTGACTGGATTATACCGTTTATTGATTATACTACAATCATTCAGGATAATCTTAGAAGTTTTCCATTTGAAGAAATAGGTATTAGTAAGATGGAGTCTAAGACTATAACTCATTCTAATATATTATCTTTGTAAGAGGAGAGTTAAAAGTAATGGAAGAATTGTTTAATACTATAAAGAAAGCATACGATACTCAGACTGATGAGGATATAAGAGATGCTATAGAAAAATGTAAAGAAATGTTTGTGGATAAAAATAAAGGAGGGATAAACTGTGATGTAGTAAATAAGATGAGAGAGTACAGTAATCATGAAATAAAAATGGTATTCAGTGATTCAGCTGATAGTTGCTGTGCTATAAATATAGGAGTACAGTATAAGGATATGGTGTTGAGCTTATCATAAAAGAGGGGAGTCCTTATATAGGACTCCCTATATTTTTTGGTTAAATTGCTGTGATACCATCAGAAATAGTGTAAAAGTAGTATATTTCGATTATATATTATAGTAGTGATAATAAGGTTGTAGACCGAAGATGAGTCTTACGTAAAACAGTGACCCTTATATCAAGACTTAGGAGGTCTTTTATCATGGAAAAAATGTCTTTGATCGTAAGCGTTAATGGTGTCAATATCTTCGACGAAAAATTTAGCGAAGAGCAGGCTCGTGTTATGGTCAATGAAATGGGTAATTCCTTTGTCGCCAATATCGGCGATTTGGAAAAGCTCTTTGGTTATACGGAAACGTATGTCAAAGAAGAGATCCAGCCTGGTGTGTTCAAATTTACCTTTACGGTAAATAACAAGCACAAGTATTTCATCTATCTGGCAGCAACGTCAGAACTCCCGGAAATTCCGCAGCACAAGTTCGGAGCAACGATTAACATCAAAGAGCTCAACAAAGAACTTGTATGTGTCCTTTGTGACACCAAGGAAGATCTGGATCTGTATCGCGATATGACTAATAAGTCCATAGCTGATTATTACAAGAAAGGAGGAATGGGAGAAATCGAAATGAGTTATTCTTATCCCGCATAAGCGGTTTGGTTATCTTTCGTTTTAAGTTATCTCTTTTCACATCTTAACTACTATTATGGCCTCCTTACGGGGGCCAAATTTTTTTGTCGATTTTTACATTTTAATAATATGGGCAATACCACTGAAAGGAGGTTATACTTGTATGCCAATGATAAATAATATGACCCGTCTATTAAATAAAGCAGAAAGAAGACTAGGAACCAAAATGCTTAATCTCCCTGAATCTATGAGTAAAGATGTATGGGGTAATGAAGTAATATTCGAAGATACCTTAGATACATTCTCTAGATTCTTTCCACATAAAATACCATATGTATTAGGCCCTGAGAATAAAAAGGGAGAATACTATTTAATAGATGAATCCATATGTGAAGGATATGAGATATTGGATGGTGGAGATATAGATTGGAAAGCATGGTCTGCACACTATCCAGGTTTATTATATGGAGGTGTAAATAGTTATGATATGATGACTTCAGGTATAGATTTCGAAACCTTAGTAGATGTACAGATGATGGCTGACCATGTATCTGCATTTACTAATGGTATATACCTAGAGTATCATTCTCCTAATTTATTAAAACTCAATATAGTAATCTCATCTTCTTTTTTAACTAATTTCCAAAGAATTCCTATAAATCTATATGTAAAACATGCTCCAAATCTTATGACTATAGATACAGGAAAGATGGAAGACTTTGAAATGTTAGCATTTAGTGATATAGCGACATTTTTAATAGAGCAATTAAAGATGTATGATGATACCGAGATTGCTAATATGAATATCAATCTTAAATTAGATACAATAAGAAGATATAGTGATATGAGACCAGAATTGATAGATAGATTTAAAGCCAACCATGTCAGTGCAGCTAACTTTGGTCAACCTATATTCTATACCATAAACTAATATAAAGGAGTGTAAATAATATGGATTTTAGAGACCATTTATATAGACCTGTAAATGAAGAAGTAGAACCAGAATACTTAGAAGAAGGGTTCTTCGGAGCACTTAAAAATGCAGCTGGTAAAGTAGGCAATGCATTTATGAAGACTGCACATGCTTCGCCATTTCATTTTGGCAATAATAATAATAATGCTCCAGCAGCTCCAGCTAAAGTACAGAAACCTTCTGGTTTCCAATTACGTCAAGCAGAGAAAGAGCGTAGAAAAGCTCTTATAGCTAGTCACCCACAAGTACAGAAATCTGCTAATACTGGGTTTATGAACTTTGCTAAGAGACACGATCCCTCTGCTCATACTACAGCTGAACAGCAAAAAGTAGCTGGATTGAAATATAAGAGTGCTGATTGGTATGCTCACCATAATAATATCAAGCAGAACTCTATAATGGGTCATGATAAACAAATTAGATTATCACAGCTTAGAAAGAAATTTGGTAGAACCAATTTTGTAAAAACTACTAATTTCACCTAATAAAATATATAATAAAGGAGTCACACCAGAATATGTTTAGAATTCATCTTAATGGAATTAATACTTACTGCCCTAGAGATTTTGAAAGAAATAAAGATAAAGATCGTAGAAATCGTGAAAATCTTGCAGAAGAATTCTCTGAGCATCTTAAGAAAATGAAAAAGAAAACGGAATCATCTAAATACAAATAAAAAAATAGAGTGCCAATTATGGCACTCTATATTATTTTTTCTCTTCCAATGCTTTATCAAAGAATCCTTTATCTCTCTTTTGAATACTAAGTGGTCCCTCGGTATCACAGGTATATTTCTTACTATCATTTACAAACTGTTGTGAAGTCATATCATACATATTCAATCCCATAGGAAGATTCTTAGTATAATACGCTAGCATATTAGATGCATAGTTTTGTATCTGAAAAGTACGAATTATATACATAAAATCATATACAGTCTGGAAGGTTAATACACTTATATTATCTGGAGAATTAAGATACATTTCCATACAAGGTATTATTTTATCACTATATAGTTTATGTACTCCTGGTTTAAATACTAGATACTTATTACCACTCATATCTATAGAGATAGGTTTAATAGTTTCATTCACATAGAGCTTATTATTTTCTCTATATTGAAACACTTCTTGAAAGTTTTGTATTATAGTTTCCAGTTTAGGAATAAGGAATACTCTTAGCATTTCCAAATCCCTACCTCTTACTATTATAGATTCTTTATATCCTCCTACTGCAGTAAGATTACTTATAGTAAGGAAAGCATCTATATTTCTAGTACCCTTTCTACAAACATTGCCAAACTTATCAAGATACTGTACTTCTCTATAGAAGTAATCCCTATTGCTACCATCATTACTATATTTATACAGTACTACATTCATAGATAATAGGGCATTACTTCCTAGATATAATAGGTTATCAGTGAATTTATTGTATAGTAGATTTTCTGCTATTTCCTGCTCAGTCACTGTGATTCCCTCCTTTAATTAATTATAAGTCTAGGGAGTATTAACAAATGACTGATTGAATCCGTATACGATAGTACCAGTATTTTGAGTATTTGTAGGAGGAACTGGAGATGGGATATTAGTTATAATTGGTGGTTGTGGAGATGGTACAGTATATGGAGGATTGGTTTGTCTTTGTATACCTTCCATCTCATCCATCCAATTATTATAGAATTCTACATCTACTGGCTCAGAGAATATATCTCCTACCTCAGTCTGATCAAGAGCAGTATCTATATTAAATCTCTCTTTATAATACTTAACCATATCGAATAGCTTTATCTTAGCATACTCTACTCTTAATGGATTGATAAGAATTCTAATAGCAAAATACTCTTTAGCCTCTCTATCATATAATGCAAATATCTCTGGGTTTATATAGAAAGACTTACTCAATACTAATCTATTGTTCCTCACCAATAACTCTGGATTACTTTCATCTATAAGATCTAATACTAGATATAGATTCTTATACATGGATTCATAATCTGGGCTAGCTTTAAGCTCTTCTAAGAATAAGCAACTCTCCTTTTCTACATTAGCATACACTCTATCTTTTTGTCTTCCAGATAATGGTTGGGTTAATACTTCTTGAGACCAATACTGTATAATATCTCTTCTAGCATTGTTGATAAGAGTATTAGTATTAGTAACCTGCTGTGGTAAGATATTATATATTACATTACCAGTGATAGAATTGGTTTCTCTATGAGTATTGAATCCTGCTATGCCATATCTATTATAGATATTATACAGTCTTCTGAGTTTAGTAGTAATGATCTTGATAAACTCAACCTCAATCTTTAATTCATCAACACTTTCTCTATTAGTATTGAATCTCTGGCAGATTATATTGCTAGCTTCAATCTCAGCACTTCTAATAATATTCAATACTATATCTGGATCCATAAGCATAGCAGTAAATATGATATATGGATTCTCAAGTTTGACGTATCTTATCACATCATTAAACTTAATAAGCGCTGATTTAAAATACTCCTTATCTGCTATAGGAGTAATATTAAACAGCCTTCTTATGAATAGATTATTCTTATCCCAATATACCATCTTACTCATAATAGAGAAGTTTCTTCCTACTTCTAGATTATGCTCCATATTAAACTGTATATCTTTGGTGTCTTTCTGTGCTAAAGACTCAGGATTTATTATATTCCCTCTCTGTATTCCTCCTCTAATAAAATTAGCACTAATCTCTAATATCTTACCAAGAGTACAATCTTCTCTTATAAATAATGCTCTAGTAGTAATATTAGAGGTATCAATATCGACAGTCTTTTCCACATTCTCTACTGGAATACCCATCTCTATCCAACTGATATCTTTAGGGCATTTCTTATACCCAAGATTACCAAATAGAATAGAGTTATACTGTAATTGAGTAAGTATATCTTTATATACTCCTCTACCAGCTTTGCAAGCTCTTTCATCAAATGCTAATCTCTCCCAAGATACAATGCATCTTTTGGTTCCACCAATCAAAATAGCATTCAATTCATTCATGATAATCCACCTCCATATATAATTTAACATCATCTTTTAAAGTATTAGTAATTCTCCCAACGGAAGATATCCAATCAGTATTGAACCATACTGTAGATTCACAATCAATTGTGTTAAGAGATAGTGAAACATCCCACGTTAGTTTATCATCAAACTCAAAGCTATGGCCTAAAGCAGCTGCACGACTACTAAAGTGAATACCATCATATCCTTTATCACACATAGCCTGATAATTGATGAGTGGGCCCATTGGATTATCATATACTGAGAGTTTTTCTAATTCACATGATAGATAGTCGTCTATATTATTTATTTCGTATACTTCAGTTTCTGGTTTAGGAATCAGAAGATATAACTCGTCTTCAATCCAATCTGGCATATTATAATAACACCATCCAATCCATCCTATATGAGATGGGTTATCTTTATAAGTACTCGTCCATAATGCACGTTTTGGTTTATTTGCTCCACGAGGGGTTAGATCGAATTCACATTTATTGATATCAAATCCATTCATCATAACTGCTTGTTTATATATCATTTGCTATTCCACCTTTATTACATAAAAAACTTAACACATAAAAATAGGATAGACCATATAGGTCTATCCCATAAATTATCTTATTTAACAACAAATATTGTAGCTATGATTCCTAATAAACCTCCTATTATAGTACCATCTTCAAATCCAGATTTGTATCCTTCTTTGGCGCAATCATATCTAGATTCATACTTAGCATCTTGAGAGATTCTTTGTGCTTCTCTATCAGCCTTCTTTTCGATATATTCATCGATAGCCTTAGATATGATAGAATCTACAATTGGGTTACCATTTTTTTCAACAATAGTCTGCATTATACCGTCTCCTTTAAAACTTAATAGATTAATATACTACACTATTATAGTATATAAGCATAGTAAAATTTACAAAAAGAAAGTGAGAAGGCATTAGCCTTCCCACTGTGATAAATAAAGCTACCAAATAAACATAGAGTGATAATAAATTGCGAAATAATTAAAACAACTTACAAAACGAAATACTGTAATTAATTACAGTACGGTTTCAAACTTAACGTCCTTCGTCAGAGAGTTAATCGTAACGATGGAAACATGCTTTACAGGATTCTGCGTAATCGGAGAAACCTCAGCAGCATATTTATATTCAGTACCATTAACTACTTTAGTACCAAGGAAAGCAAACGGCTTAACGTTAGAGCCTACGAAATATGCCATAGCACTTTCGAAAATAGCTTTAGCATCTTCCGGAATCTCAGTCTGTACGTCAATATGCGTACCACCAAGACGACCGCCACCTTCTACAACACTTTCAATATTGTAGCAAGTAACACCTTCCGGTTTTTCGTTGAACTTCAGAATTACTACATTCTTAGTATCAACGCCAGTAGTAATAGTCTGCTCAGCCATTACAGCATGATTAACACCATTAACTACCTGCTGGCCAAGATAAGCAAATGCTTCATACTCGCAGCCAAGATGAGTTTCCGGAAGTTCAGCAATAGCCGTAGCAATCTTCTGCGGGAATTCATTAACTTTTACGTCAATTTCCCATCCACCAAGTTTACTCATTTCAAATTCCTCCTTAGAGATAATTGAATAAATTTATATAGTGTTTCACACTACTATTTATATGTTGGAATGGTTGTATTTTTATATATGAATATATGCTCATCAGATAAATGAGGATTAACAGTCATTCTTTTATTTATCTTATTACGTAAACTATCTCTCTTATAGAAGTTCCTCTTTCTTTCCCAATAACAAAATCCATTATCCATAAAGAAATACATTAACCTCTTTAACTTGCCTTCAGCTAAAGTAAAATAGATTATATCATCTTTTTGTGGGTTTAAGATTTCTACTGCATTCTTAAGTAATACTTTTCCTAAACCAACGTTTCTATATGAATTGAATATGAATATGGTACATATCTTTTTCATCTTACTACCATCATCTTTTAATACAAAGAATCCATATAGAGCATCAGTTTTGCTATTCTTTAAGATAAATAGTCTATGTGGTCCATCATTATTTTTTATCTCTTTAGCTACTTTTTCAAGCCATTGTTTAGAATTTGGATATAGCTTTTTTATACTATAAACAAAGTCTATCTTCAATAAAGAATCAGTAAGTTCTTTAGGATAATATGATGGATCATTCTGGAATTCTAAATCCCCTTTGACTTCTTTTAATATAATTTCATCTTCGGTAAAATTCACTTTTCTCATATCATACCAACCCCTTTAATATAATATTTATGATAACTAAAAATACCCTTCTTCTTTTTCTTTACTACTTCAAATTCTACTATAAACTCTCGTGGATTTAATACGTCAAGGTTATTTTTAATAGTCATCTTAATCTTATCTTGCTTATTCATTGGTACCATAGATTTAGCCAAAAACATCATATAATTAGGATTATCAAATGGTGGAGGTGGAAACCATAATATAGCACCATCTGATGCTTTAGTAGCCATTATTTCTAAGAACTTCTCATTATCTTCTAATGATGTTTCTCCAGCAGTATTACCATTATTGAATAGATTGATTACATTGCTTATGGTATTCATCATTCCAGTATCTGGCAATATATTTATAGTTGGATATAGTTTTACTGGTCCTTGAGGAGTAGATACTGTAACAAGAGTCTCATTAAATATAGCTTTTCCTACAGATATCTCAGAGTCATTTACTTTAAATTTATTATAATACAGAGTCATAGTGGATAGATTATTATCTTTCATCTGCCTTATAAATGGGGAGAAATCTTTATTCTGTATTATAATATGAGATAAAGTAGGTTCATTCCATAAGTCATTGTATCCATAAGGGTTATAGTCATATTTGTGTATAGACGCTACAGTATTCCCCTTTATTCCTATTATAGAAGTATCTATAGATGATTGAAATAATAATCTGGGAATTATTATATAATCACAATTAGCAGTCTTGCACATTTCAAACAATGGTAAGAATGAATTGAAATCTAGTATACAAGTTTGAGGTATACCATAATTTATCATAAACTAAATCTCCTTTAATTTTGTAGAGAAGTAGAGATGACTCTACTTCTCTTTTATTATTTAATAGGTATGGATGCTCTTATTTTATCTACTTCTTTCTTTATCCATTCAGGCATTGGTCTTTCTACACTTACTATCATACGATTTCCATTTATTGTATCTGTATGATAGGCTATAACTTTTCGCATTTTATCAAATACAAGATTACCTTCTCCTTTATACATTGGAGTTCTATAAGTATTAAAGTACTCTTCAAAGTCTTCTAATGCTTCTTCTATATTAGCCATATTAAGCCATCTATGACAAAACTCAATATAGTTATAAGATGCAAGATTTTCTACAAATGTACCACCTGGTGCTATTCTAAGATATTCAGGATCATGATATGGTGCATCATCTATTTGTATCATACCAATTAATGTAGAAGGACTTGTATTAAACTCACGCATTAGAGATGGATACAGAGATTTATAATCCCAGTCATCAGCATTATTATATTTGCTGATAGTACCTAATGGAGTCTTTACCTTATTCTTATCGGATAATAAGTTAGGTCTAGCTACAAATGCACCTGGGAATTTCTCCGAAGGTTTTTCATTAAACTTATTCGGATTATTACCCATTATTACTTTCTCATGATGCATATAAAAGTCTGCACCCTTAGCTGCTAAGAAGTTAGTCTGTCTCCAAATCTTATCAAAAGACGTATTCATCTCGATAACATTGTTAAACATAAACTTTATATCTTGAGTAGCTATTTCAATACAAACCTGAACCAATACGTCTAAGATATTGTATATCCAGAAGAGTTTGTAATTCAGCCATGGGAACTTAGCGATATTAGTAGTAATCTCATGATAATCGAATTTATGCACTTTACACTCTGTACCACCAATATAATCCAATGAGAAAGACTCTATTGCTTTACCACCTTTACGACGAGATGCATATATAATCATATCATCCTGCCATACATACATAACTGATATATCCGCATAATCAGTTCGCTGTTGTGGGTCATTCTTATTTTTCTCATCTATAAACAATTCGAATACTTTTGGAGCGATTCTACTATCACATACAATATCAGCTGGATTATATCCTAATACTTTAATACGTTCAGTAATCTGAGCATAATCGTATCCAAATCCATTCCATGCTATTAATATATCAGGACTTAATTGATTAATCAAATCAAAGAATGTGATATACATTTCAATCTCAGTATTAAAGAATCCTATAGATAATTCTGGTGTAGCTATACTAGCATATTTATCATATTCTTTTCCTAATTGCTGTTTGATATACTCATGAACCTCAGCTTTAATCTTTTCGAAATTATCTTTAATAGAATTCTCTAATTTCTCTATTTGAGGATTCTTAGGATTTCTTACCATAAAACAATACACTGTATTAGTCTTTGGATATATAGCAGATATCATTACAGTCGGACATTCACCCATTACTGGATTATCATTCAATGAATTAATAATATCTGCTTCTGTATCAAAAAACATTACATCCAAATCTATTATAGGATTCTGATAAGTTTCATTAAACTGTATTCTTAAATAGTTCTTAATTGGTATATCTGCACCATAACTTCTTGGGTGTAAGAAGAATTGTTTATTTAATCTCCAATTCCCATCCTGAAGATTCTTATTATATAATGCAAGATTACCAGTCTCTTTTGCTATAGATTTAGTAATCTCAGAATACTTACAGGTTATAGGAATTACATCATCAAATTCAGCAAAGTGTGGATCTGGATGCCTACCTTCTTTTACTAAATACCATGTATATTCTGGTTCATATATCGTAGTAGCATGCTTTTCACCAGTATTATTATCTTTATATACTATAATCGCAAAATCTTTTGTACGTTTACCAGTCTCAGGATCTTTCTTGGCATATTGATAAATTACATTTATTATCGTAAGATTACTACCAGGCTCATAACCATCAACTATCAGCATATAATCTCCCCCTCTATATCATCATAAAAATGTCTTCAAAAGAGTCAATGTTAAAAAGCTATCACTCCTGTATGAGATAATACAGTATAGATCATAATTACAGAGCATACACTTAGTAGTATTTCAAATACAAAGTGTATTAGCTTATAATCCAATAAGGTCAATATCCCTCCTATAACTAAAATCGAAGTAAAAAAATGGAATTGAGTATCCAAGAATTCATGCATTGCTATTTGGTCAGAGATACTAGCAGTTAGTACCTCAGGATAAGCTACGAAGTTTATATCCAAAATATAATAGCAATACAAAAGATAGCATACTAAATAAGCGAAACAAACTTTAATAAAATTATTCTCACAACTTGTAATCATTATACTATCCACTCCATTTTTATAGTATATCATTATTGAAAGTTTTAACAAAAGTATAAAATTTTATAGAGGAGGTTTAACTTTGCTATGACTCAAATAGTTGAAATAGTCAGTAAAGATTCAGATAGAAATATTGGATTAGATGCTTCTAAAATGGTAGTTGATGATAATAGTAGTTCTGCTATAACACTTCCAGCAGAAGCTCCTAAAAAACGTGGTCCTGGTAGACCTAGAAACGATGGTAGTAGTGTAACTTATACAGATATAGTCACTGAAGATCGTGAGACTGCTAAACGTAAAAAAAATAATTATGAAAGTCAGTTAGAAAAAGGTTATACTGGTCAAGCAGCTTTACTTATGGGTTCTGTAGGTCAGGCTGATAATATTTATAATAACGTAGAGAATGAATTAGAAAAATATCGTAATAATAAATCATATGGTGGTAAAACACGTCAAATGACCGTAGCTTCTTTCTTAAGCACTCAAGTAGCTGCTATAGGTGCTAAAGTAAATGCTGTAAGAGAACTTAATAGTATGCGGCATAAGATTAATGACTTAGTAATGAAGAAAGAGCAGATGATGAAGGATTCGGGTGAAGAAAATAGTGATAAGAGAATACAAGATGCATTTTATGCTTTGGTTAATTCTACTCGTTATGGTCTCCCTTCCTTTAATCCTCCTTTGGCACAGTCTTCGATCAATACTGGTATTAATCTTTCTGGCGCTGTAGTTCCTAGTGCTCCTATAGCTCAAACTCCACAAATTATAACTGCTGGTGTATCTGGAAATAGTTTAGCAGACCAGCAATATGAAGCTTATAAACAAAACCTAAATCCTATTCAATCTAGAATGCTAGCTGAAAAGAATCCTAATATAAAAACTGTTGTTATATACGATCAGACTACAGGTAATAAAGCATTTGATGTAGTAGATGTATCCACTGGTCAGAGTGTACCAGGAATTCAGAGA
>Ga0256405_10002274_pt1 | contig 45123 bp, 35 predicted proteins | sample RumenRJG_02DNA_FD_189096 | JGI IMG/M metagenome (GOLD analysis project Ga0256405, IMG submission 189096) | Bovine rumen microbial communities from Lethbridge, Alberta, Canada - RJG_02 | ecosystem: Host-associated > Mammals > Digestive system > Stomach > Rumen | place: Canada: Alberta... | reverse complement strand
TCATGAGCGACAACTACGTCCCCACCTTCGGCCACATCGGCGCCATCTCCGGCTGGCAGACCAATGCCACTGGATACAAGAAGATGGGCAAGACCGCCGAGGAGGCCTTCAAGGTCTTCAAGTGGGGCTACGAGTACCAGGAGAACGGCATGGGCGGCATGACCATCGAGCTCGTGCCCGGCGAGGTCAGCGCGGCCATCGCCAAGAAGCTCCGCGTTCCCGTTGTCGGCATCGCCAGCGGCTGCACCGGCGGCGACATCAGCGTGGACGGCTACGAGATGGTGGACATGGACACCTTCGGTGTTATGCCCAAGCCGGCGTCCCACGCGGTTGTTACTGCGCAGCTGCTGCCGTTCCTCTGCGAGGCCTACATGGACTGGGTCGACATGGTTCGCGATGGCGACTATCCCGAGGAGAAGCACGGCTGGCACATGGATCCCGAGGAGCTCGAGAAGTTCAACACGATGATGGACAACTTCGAGGGCTAGTATCGGCTTTGTTGCATACCCCTTCCGGGCGGCGCGCTTGTCACGGGCGCGCCGCCCTTTTTGCCCAGGCGCCCGCTTGTGGATGCGTGGGAAAGGTTGCCCTCAAAATCGCATATAACAGGATGTGTCTGTGAGTATTTCGACAGGGGAGGAACCCATGGCCAAGCAGTATCTCGTTCTTGACATCGGCGGCACGTTCATCAAGTATGCCCTCATGGATGGGGAAGGGCAGTTCATCGAGCAGGGCAAGGTCCTTGCCGACACGTCATGCGAGGAGGCCATGCTCGCCTCGCTGGGCGTGCTGGCGGCAAAGATGAGCGAGCACGAGTATGAGGGCGTCGCCATTTCCATGCCGGGTCGCATCGACACGGCGGCTGGCATCGCGCACACGGGTGGTGCCTTTACCTGGGTGCATGACTACCCGGCAGCAGAGAAGTACGGCGCCGTGTTCGGCAAGCCCTGCACCATCGCAAACGACGGCAAGTGCGCCGCAAGCGCAGAGAACTGGATCGGCGCCCTCTCTGACGTCAACTCGGGCGTGGTGCTGGTGCTGGGCACGGGCATCGGCGGCGGCATCGTCATCAACAACGAGGTCTGGATGGGCGCCTCGGGCGGCGCGGGCGAGCTTTCCGCCTTCATCACCGACCATGAGGGTGTCAAGAACGGTCTGGGCTGGGGCAACATCGGCATCATGTGGGCCTCGCACATCTCCGCGGGCTCCATTACGGGAAAGTATGGCGCGCTCAAGGGTATCGAGAAGGCTGACGGCATCATACTGTTTGACGCCTATGAGGCGGGAGACCCCATCGCTCGCGACGTGCTCAAGACCTTTGGCGAGGAGGCGGCCGCCGGCATCGCGTCGCTGCAGAGCGTGCTCGACGTCGAGCGCTACGCCATCGGCGGCGGCATCAGCGCCCGTCCCGAGACCACGCAGATCGTCAAGGACGCGGTGGACGCGCTCTTCGATCCCTACGTGGACTTCCTGCCCTACGGCAAGCCCGAGATCGTGACGTGCAAGTTCGGCAACGAGGCCAACCTCATCGGCGCGCTTGCCTTCCACCTCCAGGCACGCAAGTAAGTCTCACTGACTCAGACGCATACCAAAGGGTATCGCTCCTTTGGTACGCGTCACAGCAGGCCAAAGTGCTCAAAGGCATGCAGCAGGCCGTCGTCATGAAGGTCGGTCGTGACCCAGGTGGCGGCGGCCTTGGCGTTGTCGTTGCCGTTTCCCATGGCGACTGACACATCTGCCGCCCTCAGCATGGTGAGGTCGTTGTCAGAATCACCGCAGGCCATGGTGCGCCACTCGCTGGCGCCGAGCCACGTGCGAACGGCCTCCATGGCCGTGGCCTTGGTCACCCGCGAGGCGGTCGCCTCGGCAAACCCGAATCCGAGGACGGTCAGCGTGACGCCTTCGGGCATGAGGGCCGCGGCCCTCTCGTAGTCTTCGGCCGAGCCGCTGTGGTAGAAGAGCTTGTGAAGCCTGCCCCACGCTTCCTCGGGCATGTCCTGGATGGTCGGGACGCTCATGATGGGGTCGGGCGTGCCTGACGCCGCGGCAATGCCTGCCTGGTAGGCGGCATGGTTGTTCACGCAAATCCAGCTGGTATCGCCACCCTCAAGGTTGTAGTTCAGCCCCAGGGAGTCAAAGGCAGCGGCGACGGCCCGGGCATTATCCTCGCCAATGGGCGCATCGACGATGGTCTGTCCGTCCAGGATGACCTCCGCCCCCGCCGCAAAGCAATAGCCGTCGAGCCCCAGATAGGAAAGGTCGGGCACCTCGGAGCGGGCGCGGCCAGTATTGGTCAGAAACTTGTGGCCGTTTGCCTGGGCACGCCTGATGGCTTCGCGTGCAGAGTCGGGCACGACGCCGCGTTCCCAGAGGGTACCGTCAAGGTCAAGGAAGACTGCAGTGTGCATGAGTGTGCCTTTCAAGGGGGATCTTTCAAAAACAGCTTACTCAAACTAGGTTTTCGCGCGGTGCTCATTGCCACCAAGGGGGTCTCGTCTGCACACGATGGGCACGTTTGGAGAGCGCACACGCAGGCTGAAGGCCTTGAAGGATGGCAGGTGGTGGCCCAGGCACCCGCTTTGGCCCGATGACCGAAGACTGGCCCGCATGCTGCCCATATGGCGGTATCGTAGACAAAATGGCCCAAAACACAGAGGAGTAGCCATGGCAGATAGCCCGCAGAGAAAAGTGAAGGCCACGGGAGCGGCCTCCCATCGCGTTGGCGCGCATCGTGCGGCCATCAAGCCGCATAAGCGCGAGACCGGACCAGACTACAAGCAGATCATCAACGACTACATGAACGGCCTCAGGGCGGGAAGCACCCAGCAGACCATATGGGGCGAGAACGTTGTCAAGAACGCGCAGGCCATCCGCTCCCTCTATGGCCTGGCGGAAAACGATGAGCCGTACCTGCTGCTCAACCTCTCGGGTGACGGTCGTACGGGCATGACGCTCAGCTCCACGGGCATCCACCTGGCAGACGGTCGCGGCGGATCTGCCACCATCACCTGGGCCGACCTTGCCAAGACCAGCGTCGGCTACCAGCGCGGCATGCTGGTCATCGGCCAGAGCGGCATCACGTCGACCGACGCACAGGTGCTTGCCGCCCTCCTGCAGCAGATTCAGCAAAAGATCGCCCAGTAGTCACCATAATCCATCGACGAGGGGACGCTCATCATGACCACCTCACGCCTTGCCAAGCGCCTGGGCAGCCTCATCGCGACGGCTGCCGTCGGCATTGCCCTTGCGTCTTGCGTCACCGCTTCACCGTATGGGACGACGACGTCTGGCACTGGGGGAGGGAGCTCCCTCTCCAACATGGTCAACAGCGGCCTTGCCATCCAGGCGGAGCGCGGGAGCGAGGTGCTTGACATCAAGCGAGCCCAGCCGGGAGCAAAGCAGCCTTCTGGCATCGCCAGCGACACGTGGACCGTCTTCGTGTACATCTGCGGATCGAACCTCGAGTCCCAGAGTGCCGCGGCAACCAAGGACCTGAACGAGATGCTCAGCGCCAAGGGCAGCGACAAGGTCAGCTTCGTCGTGGAGACGGGCGGTGCCAAGAGCTGGCGCAACAACACCATCAGCGCACGGCAGCTGGGCCGCTACCTCATCAGGAACGGCAAGATGTCGGACCTCGGCGCGGTGAGCCCCTCGAGCATGGGCGAGCAGGCCACGCTTGCCGACTTCCTCACCTGGGGCGTCAAGAACTATCCGGCAGACCACATGGCCCTCATCCTCTGGGACCATGGTGGCGGCTCCATATCGGGCGTCTGCTTTGACGAGCGCAACAACAACGACTCGCTGCAGCTCCGCGAGCTCGACGCGGCGCTTTCCCAGGCATTTGCGGGCATGTGGGAGAAGTTCGAGTTCGTGGGCTTCGACGCCTGCCTCATGAGCACGCTCGAGACCGCCAACGTGCTCGCCACCTATTCCAACTACATGGTTGCGTCGCAGGAGAGCGAGCCGGGCAACGGCTGGGAGTACGGCTCCATCGTGAAGTACCTTGCGGCGAATCCCGGCTGTGACGGCAACGAGCTTGGTCGCGCGATCTGCGACAGCTACCTCGCCTCGCTCGACAGCAGAACCAGGGGCTTTGCAACGCTTTCGGTGACCGACCTTTCCAAGATCGACCAGCTCATGCAGGACTTCTACCGCTTCTCGCAGGAGATGTACGCATCGGGAGGAGACCAGAGCACGCTTGCCGCCATGTCGCGCGGCATCAGCCAGGTGGACAACTACGGCTGCAACAACCGCCGCGAGGGATACACCAACATGGTCGACCTCGGTGGCCTGGTCGACGCCTGCTCGGGCGTCACGCCCAGCTCATCGGACGTCCAAAAGGCCCTGAACGATGCGATCACCTACCAGATCCGCGGTACCTACCACGCGGGCGCCACGGGCCTTTCCACCTACTACCCGCTCAAGGTCAACACCTCCCAGGAGCTTGCGATCTTCCAGACCGTCGCGGTGAACCCGTCCTACCTCTCCTACGTTGACCGTCTGGCTCACGGAGCCACCTACAACGGCGGCACGCAGTACACGCAGTATTCGGACGAGACCTTCTGGCAGGAGAACCTCTGGAACTGGCTCTTGGGCAACACGACCGAAGAGGTGCAGCAGGAGGCGGAGGACAACTGGAACTACGTTGACGACCACACCGACGTCAGCTCGCTCATCACCTTTGCGTCCGAGCCCCAGGTTGACGACGAGGGCACGTTCTGGTTCCAGCTCGACCAGCACGGCATCGACAATGCTGCCGTGGTGAGCGGCATGGTGTACGAGCTTTCCGAGGACGGCGCCGACCTCATCGCCCTGGGCGAGACCTACGACGTCTATGGGGACTGGGAGACGGGCCAGTTCTCTGACGGCTTTGACGGGCTGTGGCTGGCGCTTCCCGATGGTCAGAGCCTGAACCTGTCGGTGGAGAGTGCCACGGAGGACTTCATCATCTACACGTCGCCCATCACGCTGAACGGCGCCGAATGCTACCTGCGCATGCGTCAGGACATGGCTGACGGAAGTGTCGAGGTCGAGGGTGCTTGGAGCGGTGTGAGCGAAAGCGGCGCCATGGGCCGCGACCTGACGCAGATCAAGCGTGGCGACGTCGTCGTGCCGCTCTACAAGGCCTTCTCGGCGGACGAGAGCCTCACGGCAAGCAGCTACGAGGGCGAGCCCTACTCCGTGACGTCTGGCGGCCTCACGGTCGACTACGACTACCTGCCTGACGGAAAGTACCTGTACTGCTTCTGCATCCAGGACGCCTTTGGCGACAGCCTGTTCACCGCGGGAGCGCAGTTTGGCATCGACCCAGATGGCACCATCTACTTTGAGTAGGGGCCCATCTCAGGCGACGTGAGCCATTGTCAGGATTATTATCTGGGGAGGCGGCGGGTGCTGTCTCCCCAGATTGGCGTGGTCTTGACGTAGGTCCAGCAGAAGGGAAGCTCGGGCTCCTGGATCCGCCTTGCCAGGATAGAACCAGCAAGCCTGCCAATCTCGGTGCTGGGGATCCGCGCGGTCGTCAGCGCTGGCTCGACGATCGTCGAATCGACCGAACCGCCAAACCCGAGCACCATCACGTCACCCGGGATGGAGAGGCCCCTGGTCTTCAGTGCGGTCATGAGGCGGATGGCCAGAAAGTCATTGGCGCAGACAAAGGTGTCTGGCAGGGTCGGCATCGCCTCAAGCTGCTCGAGGAGCCAGCTGGTTTTCCCATACAGGTCGCTGTCCTTCTCCAAGATGCAGAGCTTGGGGTCGGGAGCCATGTCGGCCTCCGCAAGCGCGGCGCAAAAGCCCAGCCAGCGCTCGTGGAAGCTGTTGCAGTGGTTGATGTCGCCCACGAATCCGAGACGCTTTGCCCCGCAGGCAATCGCGTGCTCGACTATGGCCGTCTCGCTCGTGATGTTTTCCATGGAGACATAGTCGCACTGGATCAGCGTCTTGTTTGCGTGGGGAAAGGCGTCCACGAAGACCGTCGGAATGCCAAGCGAGCAGACCATGCCGATGTAGTCGCGATCGAACAGCTCGATACCCAGAAACCCCGCAGTCGTTTCGAGGTCAAGGAAGGAGGGCGGCCTCCTCTGCATGAGCTCTTCGGGGGATACCTCGTACATCTGCATGGTGTATCCCAATCGGGAGATCTGGTCGGTGAAGCTCGTGAGGAACACGGAGCCAAAGTTGTGGCTCAGAAGCTTGTGCTGCGTCAGGAGGGCGATGTTTCCGCCACCCTTTCCATCGGTCGTGCCTTCCGCGGCAAACGTGTAATAGCCGAGTCTCCGTGCCGTGGTGATGACCAGGTTCCTTGTGGCCTCCTGCACGGTACCCCTGCCGTTGAAGACCTTGGATACCGTGTTTCGTGATAGTCCGCAGGCGTCTGCGATCTCCTGCATGGTGACTCGTTTCAAAGCCATAAGGTGCTGTTCCTCCTTGTGGGTGCTGCCGCATGCTCCTCCAATGGGAGAAGACCTCCTGGGATTCTTGGCGCACGTGGAATAATACCAGCTTATCCATAGTGAATGGGCGAGCCGAACCAGCAGGGTCGCTGCTGGTCGCAATCGGTCTGGGCACATCATCAGTTTGATATTTTACATAACGTAAATTACTCTGTTCCCATCTGATAAGCTCGCTTAAAACGATAGCCAGCCACTCCCATGGCAAATAGTGCATTTGCACATTTTCAGTGTTGACGTACCGTAAAGCATGATGCATTATGAGGAAGTCTTGAGACGTATCTCGAGATAGATGAGTTTACATTATGCACACTCATCGTACCAGTCAAGAACGCACACGAGGTACATAACGCCCCACCGTCAAGGAAGGGATGCTGCGGTAGGCATCACATTAGGAGGAGCTTGGTATGAAACGCACGAGACTCACGGTAGTAGCCACCCTCTTGGTTGCGCTCCTGCTCACAGGTTGCGGACAGATCGCCCGAGGGGAGGAGAACACGACCGACGGCGAGGTGACGCAGACCGCAGACCTCTATCCGTTTGTCGACTTCCCGTCTGGGGCAGAGGCTGCCAAGACAAAGACGGCGGGCAGCGGACAGGTGACGCAGGCCACGGCAGACGCCGAGCTGTTCCACGCCAAGTTCGAGGGGTCTGACGTCTCGGGAAGTGGCGGCGTCGTGGGTGGAAAGTACCACTTCATCGCCACGCAGACAGACGGTGAGTCCTGGCACGTCAAGCTTGAGTCAAACTATCCCACCGTTGCCGGTCGCGACTACTACGTGACCTACCGCTTCACGTCCGACGTGTCCGGCACGGTCAAGTTTGGCGACTTCCAGGAGTTCCAGATCCAGCAGGGCGAAAACACCGTCACGGGCGTCTTCACCGCCAAGGACAGCACGAGCTACCTCGACCTGCAGCTGGGCATGCTCCCCGCCTTCACCATTGACTTCACCGAGATCGAGGTCAAGGAGTATGCGGACGAGGTCGACTTTGAGAACGCGCTTCCCAAGCCCATTAACTTCGAGAGGGAGTCGCGCGTCTACGAGAGGCATGACCAGGGCTACGACACGATTCTCGTGCGCCGCAGCCATGCGATCAACGTCAACTACGAAACCATCCCGACCGACCTTGGCGTGTGGAAGTCAAGGCTCTACGTCAGGACGGGCCTCGTTCCCGAGCCCGGCGTTCACTACCGCATTACCGCCGACGTGATGAGCGATCGCTACGAGCGTCCCATTAAGTTTGAAGTCCTCTTCAACGACGGAGAGGTTGAGAAGGGCTACGGAGCGCTGTACGGACAGGAGCTGACTCCTGGCGAGGTGAATACCTGCGAGGCCGTGATTACCGGCAATGGCAACGGTGACGAGCTCATTCTGCAGTTCTCCCTGGGAGAGGCGCGCGGTGGCTCCGTGATCGTCGTGGGCAACGTCCACGTGGACAAGATCGTCGACCACTACACCAACGTGCTGCCGGAGGGCTATGCGCTCGACACCTCCGTCGCCACGGGAAAGATCATCGAGGAGCAGGTTCCCGTTTCCTATACCGACATCCCGCTTTCGCCTGCGTTCTACAGTGGCGTCGACACGGTGTACGAGCAGCATGATGATGGCTACGTCGTCAACCTCACGGAGAACGGCTCGAGCGCGACGATGGCCATCACGCAGGCACCGTCCAACCCGGACGACCGAGGCGTCTGGAAGGCAAAGCTCTATGCCGCCACGGGCGTGTCGCTCAAGCCCGGCACGAGCTACCGAGTCCAGTTTGACCTGGACTCTACAGGCAACCAGGCCGACTACGAGGTCTGCTTTGACGGCGATTCCGAGAATGCCTACGGCGCGCTCTATGGACGCAGCCTGAAGGCGGGCGGTACCGACCACATTGACATGCTCATCTCACCCAACGCGGATCTGGGACCGCTGACGGTCCGCATGCAGCTTGGCAAGACCGACACCGCCGCAGGCAACACGGTTACGCTGAGGAACTTCAGCGTGGAGTCGGTCAAGATCAACTACAAAGACGTCCTCCCGGCGAGCTTCTCGTACGAGACGGGAGATACGCCGTGGGAGTACGAGTATAGCCCCGTGCCTCTCAATGGCTTCTCGTATGATACTGGCGTCAACGTGAGCGAACGCCATGGAGACGGCTACAGCCAAAGCGTTTCTGCTGATAATAGCGGTGCGATGCTGAGCATCTCGAAGGCTCCGTCCGAGGGACGTGACCCCTGGAACTCTTGTCTCCTTATCAACACCGGCGTAAAGCCTGAGGAAGGCAAGAAATATACCGTCAGCTTTGATATGACGGCAGATAGGAATCAGCCCAACTTTGAGGTTGACTATGATAGCGCGAGAGAAGAGAAGGGCTATGGAGCTAAGTATGCCCAGGTCATCGGCGCTGGAGAGTCCAAAGAGATACGCTACAGTTTCGTTTCGACAAAGAGCGACGAACCGCTGATTCTTAGGCTCCAGCTCGGTCATACCCAGGATGAGTCTGGCAACACCATTACCGTGAGCAATGTGAAGGTTGTCGAAGTGACAATGGGAGAGGGCAAATCTGCGCTGCCTGAAGAGTTTGCCTATCCTAGGGTCACTACTATCGATCCTGATAAGGATGAAGCCGGGTACTATCAGGTTGAGCTGCCTACAATGTCTGCTTGGGAGCAGCACGCCGATGGCTTCAAACAGGAGCTGGGGGACATGTCGCTCAACATCAGCGAGGTCCCTGCCCCCGGCGTGTGGGACTCCAAGCTGTTCGTGGACACCAAGACCGCGCTCGAGGCCGGCTCCAAGTACAAGGTCACGGCAAACGTCACGTCGGCTAAGGCCATGGACTTCGAGGTCTGCTACAACAACGGAGGCGAGGAGAAGGGCTACGGGGACACCGCGCTCTACGGCCAGAGCATTGCGGAGGGAGAAACCAAGGACCTCGTGTACGAGTTCGAGGCGAAACCGAGCGGAGACCCGAAGGACCTGGTCCTGCAGTTCATGCTGGGCAAGAGCCCCGCGGGCAACACCTTCAAGGTGAACAGCGTGAAGCTGGAGAAGTGGATTCCCGAGCACAAGGAGTCCGAGACCGTCCCGGCAGAGTACACCGAGGTCGCCATTGAGCCCATTGCTTCCGATAGGAATGACGATGGCATGTATGACCAGGTGGTTTCGGGCATGGGCATCACCATCAATGCGGTCCCGGAGTCTGGGGACCCCTGGAACTCCACGCTGTATGTGAACACCAACACTGATTTGGAAGCTGGTGCCACGTACAAGCTCACGGCAAGCGTCACTTCGACCAAGGCAATCCCTCAGTTTGAGGTGGACTTCAGTAACGGTGACAATGAAAAGGCATATGGCGCTGTTTACAATCAGAGCATCGACGAAGAAGAGACCAAGACATACACCCAGGAGTTCACTGCGGGTGAAGGCAGAGTGATTCTCCAGTTCCAGCTGGGCAAGAGCCCTGCGGGCACTACCTTCACGGTGGATAGTGTGAAGCTTGAGAAGTTGGTTCCCGAGCATACAAAGACCGAGACCATTGGTGGTGCCTACGCGAACGTCGAGCTGTCTGCTCTAAATTCGTGGGAGCAGCACGCCGATGGCTTCAAACAGGAGCTGGGGGACATGTCGCTCAACATCAGCGAGGTCCCTGCCCCCGGCGTGTGGGACTCCAAGCTGTTCGTGGACACCAAGACCGCGCTCGAGGCCGGCTCCAAGTACAAGGTCACGGCAAACGTCACGTCGGCTAAGGCCATGGACTTCGAGGTCTGCTACAACAACGGAGGCGAGGAGAAGGGCTATGGAGACACCGCGCTCTACGGCCAGAGCATTGCGGAGGGAGAAACCAAGGACCTCGTGTACGAGTTCGAGGCGAAACCGAGCGGAGACCCGAAGGACCTGGTCCTGCAGTTCATGCTGGGCAAGAGCCCCGCGGGCAACACCTTCAAGGTGAACAGCGTGAAGCTGGAGAAGTGGAAGGATGCCGGGGAGGACCTCGGCCCCACTGAGCAGCTGGAGCCTGGCTCCTTTAGCTCTGTGGCTGGCGATGGTTATACCGTTATGATGGGCGGAGACGGTAATTCTGCAACCTTGAAGTTTGATGCTGTGTCCGATAAGCAGGAAGTGTACGAGGCTAAGCTCTTCGCTGACACTGGCGTGAAGTTGGCAGATGGTAAGACTTACAAGATCAGCGTGGACGTAAAGGCGGATGAAGAGTTTCCGTACGAGATTTGCTACAACGACGGTAAGAATGAGAAGGGGATTGGCGCAAAGTACGAGCTTACCGCGAAAACAGAGCCCGAAACGGTGACCTTTGAGGCGACACCCGATGCCGAAAAGTCCCTGATTATTCAGTTCTCCCTTGGCAAAGCTGCCGCAGGCAATACCGTGACGGTGAGCAACATCAAGGTTGAGGAGTTCGAAGAGACCGAGGGCGATAACCTCATGAAGGATGCCCTCAAGGCGTGGGCACCGATTCACCAGTGGGCAGGCGAGGAGTACGTGACCAGCCTCTCTAACACTGATGCTTCGGCTACCATGGCGATTGATACCGTCTCTACCGAGCAGGACGACTGGAAGGTCAAGATGTTCGTGGAGACCGGAGCCGAGCTCACCGCGGGGAAGCGCTACAGCATTCGCTATGACATCCAGGCGGACAACGCTTTTGACTTCAACGTGTTCTACAACAACGGTGCGGAAGAGAAGGCCGTTGGCGACTTCTATAATCTCAGTGCCGGTAGCAGCAAGCAAACGGTGGAGCACATCGTGACCCCTGAAAACGATGCTGTTTTGAATATTCAGCTGATGCTGGGTAAGAGTATGGCACCAAATAAGGTGACGATCAGCAACGTCCATGTCGACGAGGTCATCGGCCCTGACGTCCCAGACGTCTACCCCATCAACTGCTTTGTGCTTGAAAACTCCGGCTATGAGGCAAGTCTCTCTAACACCAAGTCCTCCGCAACCATTGACATCACCAAGGTGCCCGCTTCCGGTCGCGAGCCGTGGAAGGTCAAGCTCTTTGCCGAGACCGGCGCCCAGCTTGAAGCTGGAAAGACCTACCGCGTGAGCGTCGACGTGAAGGCGACCAACCCCATGAGCTACGACCTCTGCTTCAACAACCGTGAGCAGGAGGCCCAGCTTGGCGCGCTGTACGGGCAGGAGATGTCAACCAGCAAGAAGACCCTCACGTACAACGTAACCCCTAGTCAGGACAGCGTGCTCTTCCTTCAGCTCAATCTTGGCAACGCAACCGGCGCTAACAAGGTCACCATCAGCGGAATCAAGGTCGAGGAGCTCAACTACACCTCCGCCAAGAGCATCATTCCCAACTTCAGCTATGACAGCGTCGGCTACCTCAGCAAGGGCTCTGACGAGGGCTATGTCACCTCGCTCAAGAAGAACCAGTCCTCCGCGGACTTCCGCATCACGCGCGCGCCTTCCGAGCGCCACGCGTGGAATGCCAAGGTCATCGTGAAGACGGGCATCACGCCTGCTGCGGGCAAGGGATATCGCGTCACCTTCGACCTGAACGCCGCCAAGTCTCAGAACCTGTTCGAGCTCTTCTGCGACGGCAACGAGGAGCTGGCCTACGGCGCACTCTACGAGCAGCACCTCAATGCGGGCAACAACACCATCTCCTACACCATTATGCCGGGCGACAGCAAGGGTCCGCTCACGCTGCAGCTCCGCTTTGGCGAGACCGATGGCATGGACGGCAACGCCTACACCATCAGCAACTTCAAACTCGAAGAGGTCGAGTTCGTCACTGCGTACAACCCCGAAATCAAGGATGCCTGCGTGAACGACGTTCAGGACGGCTACACCGCGACGCTCAAGAGGACGCGCGACAGGGCTTCGGTCCAGCTGGTGAGCACCCCCGAGGAGGGACGCGAGGCGTGGAAGAACAAGCTCTTCGTCTACACGGGTGTCGTCTTTGAGCCAGAGCAGAAATACCGCGTCACCTTCAACGTCAGCTCGATCATCCCCACGCCCTTTGAGATCTGCTTCAACAAGAGCGATGAGGAGAAGGGCCTGGGCGGCATCTTTGGGCTGACCGCGCTGCCGCAGGGAACGTACATCGAGTACACGACCTACGCGAAGGAAGACGCACCTCTGGTGGTCCAGCTCTCCCTGGGCAACTGCACTGCACCCAACACCATCTTCCTCAACGACTTCAAGGTCGAGAAAGCTGGCAAGATCAACCTGGCCTCGGATACGATCTATCACTTCTAGGATCTCGTGGCCAAGATGAGATCGATTGGACGACAGAAAGGACGAGTGTCCACGATGCACAAACGGAAGCCCCTTCTCTCCATATCGCTTGCCCTGGCGTTGCTCCTGTCTGCCTGTGGCGCGGGGAGCCCCGCCGCTGGTTCGGCTGAGGACCAGGCAGCCTCTTCAGAGGAAGCTACGGTATCCACTGCGGCGGTGCTGCCCGACGAGCCCTACGAGGCAGTGGAGTACAACCTCTATCCCGCGCCCGAGGGCGGCTACGTGGGTGACGTCATGCCCTTCGTGACCGACGACGGCATCCTGGAGCTGTACTATCTCTACGACACAAGCCACAACGGCCAGGGATACCATCCCATCTACAAGTACAGCACCGAGAAGATGTACGGGTTCAAGGACCACGGCATGGTGCTGAACTACGGGCAGGGGGCGGACCCCGACCCTGCTTTGGGAACGGGCTCCGTCATGCAGGACAAGGGTGGTCTCTATCACCTCTTCTATACTGGTCACAACGACAACGGCAACGGCGGGAAGGGCAAGGAGTGCGTCATGCACGCCACGAGCACCGACCGCGAGAACTGGACCAAGGATGCGGAACCGCTGTTCTTTGCGCCCGAGGGCTATTCCAAGGACGACTTCCGCGACCCCGAGGTCTTTTGGGTCGACGAGGAGCAATGCTACTGGCTGCTCATTGCCGCGCGCAACGAGGAGATGAGCGGCCTGGTGCTCAAGTACACCTCAACCGACCTTGCCAACTGGCAGCTTGAGGGCCCCATGTTTGCCCCCATGGCGCAGTACATGTGCGAGTGCCCTGACCTGTTCAACATAGGTGACAAGTGGTATCTGACCTACAGCTGGGATTGCGTCACCTACTATGCGATGAGCGACTCGATGTATGGGCCCTTCGTTCCTCCCCGGGACAACATCCTTGATGGCAAGGGACTGACGGAGGGTGCTGGTTTCATCTTCTATGCCGGCAAGACTGCGGTTAAGGACGGTCACACCTATCTCTGTGCCTGGATCGGACAGCCGGGCCTCAGCTCCGACTCTGGCATCTACCAGTGGGCGGGTAACGTCATGTTCCACGAGCTTGTCCAGCACAAGGACGGAACGCTCGGCGTGAAGGCTCCCGAGGTGTTTGATGAGTACTTCACCGTTGACAAGCCGATTACCTTTGGCGCGGTTCAGGGCGAGGTCAAGGGCAACGGAAACACCGTCAACCTTGCTGCGGACGCCGAGTCATACGCACTGGCGGACCTGGGTACGCGTCCGGCTTCGATGACGCTTGAATGCGACGTGAAGATGGACGAGGACGGGTGTGTTGGCTTTGCCTTTGGCGGCAGCGAGGGCGACGAGACCTGGACGGCGCTCTGCCTTGACGCGCGCAGGGACCAGCTGCATTTTGAGGGCTACCAGATCTCTGACCTCAGGACGATGGATCCCGGGGCAATCACGAGGTTCAACTTTGACACCAGCTCCACCCATCACGTGAAGTTGGTGTGCGAGAACGAGATTGTGGTGCTCTACATCGATGACATGAAGGCGCTTGGCTCCCGCATCACGCACTCCACAGGCGGTGCGCACATAGGCGTCTTTGCTGACGGCTGCAATGCGACCTTCAGCAACATCACCATGACGCTGCCTGCGTAGGACGAACGGCGGCAACTGCGCTCTTCCTTGAGGGGCGACGGGGAAACCCGCCGCCCCTCATTGTGTTTTGGTGTCGTGGCTATGAATGGCAAGGCGACGGAGGCGTCTTTGGGGTGGGCTTCTGCCATACTGACACGCAGCGTAAGGATATCGGGAGGAATAGTCCACATGATCAGGGCGGCATTCTTTGACGTGGACGGCACGCTGCTCTCACATGCGAGCAATTGCGTGCCGGCGAGCGCGCGCCGTGCACTGGATCTGCTTCGACAACATGGTGTGACTGTTGGTCTGGCAACGGGAAGGAGCCAGGCGGAGCTTGACGAGCTGCCGCTTGACGGCCTGACGTTTGACGCACTTCTGCTCCATAACGGCCAGATGATCCTGGACGGGGAGGGAGGCTACCTTGCGGGCAACCCTTTGGAGGGAGAGGCGCTTGAGAGGGTGATTGCCCTTTTTGATGCCCGTGAGGTGCCCGTCGTGCTGATAGAGCGGGAGCGAACCTACATCAGCTTTGTCAACGATGACGTGGTGCGCGCCCAGTCCGACACCCACACTTCGGTTCCTCCCGTTGGTACCTACGAGGGGGCGACGGTTTTTCAGGCCATGGCGTATGTGGACGAGGGTGATACCGAGCTTCTTCGCAGCAAGCTGACAGGTTGTGACGTCACGCGGTGGCATCCAAAGGCGGTGGACATCAACGCTCCCTCCCCGGGAGGCAAGGCCGATGGGCTTCTCCGCTGGTGCGGGGCAAACGGTGTGGACCTTTCCGAGGTCGTGGCCTTCGGCGATGCGGAGAACGACGTCACCATGTTGCGTGCGGCGGGAGTGGGCGTGGCGATGGGCAATGCCGTGCCCGAGGCCAAGGAGGCGGCCGACATCGTGACCACGGACATCGATGACGACGGCATATGGAACTCCCTTGCGCTGCTGGGGCTTGCACGCGCCTGACTCACAAGGGTGGGACCCTTGTGAGTCAGGATTGATTTCTCTGAAGAAGTGCCCAGTACTTTCGAAATAGTGACCTCGGCCGAAGAGCTGTCCCCAAGCGATACCTCACCTGTCACAATGGAGCTGTCCACAAGCAGGCACTGTCGTTGGAGGAGCTTCCATGAGAATTACGCGCATGCAGGTCAACCACATCACCAATCCGCTGGGTTTTGACTTTGGAAAGCAACCCACGTTCTCTTGGGTGGTTGAGGACGCCGCCGGCAAGCATGCCGAGGCGTCGCGCGTAGTGGTGACGTGCGCCGGCAAGGAGCTTGTCGACACCGGCTGGGCGGACCTCGACGCCAAGGCGTGTGCGCTTGACGTGACGTTGAGCCCTCGCACGCGCTACGAGTGGACCGTGTCGGTGCGCAGCGATGCAGGTGAGGAGGCCACGAGCGACACGTCCTGGTTCGAGACGGCAAAGATGGACGAGCCCTGGCAGGCCGAGTGGCTCACCTGCGACTACGACGAGCCGAGGCACCCCATCTTCTCCAAGGAGCTGGCGCTTGCCGACAAGGAGATTGCTGCTGCCCGCCTCTACATCGTGGGTCTGGGCCTCTATGAGGCGTTTATCGATGGTGCGCGCGTGGGAGAGGAGTATCTGGCTCCAGGCACCCATGCCTTCGACAAGTGGGTCCAGTACCAGACCTACGACGTGACCGATCAGCTCAATGACGCCGTGGACGACCCGAGGCTCTCGGTGCTGCTGGGCCATGGCTGGTACAGTGGCCGCTTTGGTTTCGTGAAGACCGACGTGGGCTTCTATGGCAACGACTGGCGCCTTATCGCCGAGCTGCGGGTCACGTATGCGGATGGCTCGGAGCAGGTCATCGGCACGGACGAGAGCTGGCAGGTCACACGCTCCAACGTGACCTCCTCCAACATCTATGATGGCGAGCGCATCAACGACACCCTGGCGCCCGTCGCGCCGGTCGCGGCGACGCTCCTCGACGCTGGCGCTGCTTCCGAGGCGACGGCCAAGCTGCACGATCGGTTGAGCCTGCCCGTCACGGCGCACGAGACCTTTGCGCCTACGCTCATCCGCACGCCGGCGGGCGAGCAAGTGCTCGACCTGGGTCAGAACATCGCCGGCACCTTCCGCATACGCGTGTGCGAGCCTGCGGGCACCACTATCAAGCTGCAGATGGGCGAGCTGCTCCAGGACGGCAACTTCTACCGCGACAACCTGCGTACGGCCCTGGCCGCCTTTGAGTACGTGAGCGGCGGGGGAGAGCACGTGCTTGAGCCGCGCCTCACCTTCTATGGTTACCGCTACATCAAGGTCGAGGGCATCGAGGACGTCGACCCGGCCGACTTTGTGGGCGTGGCGCTCTACAGCGACTGTGACGGTGAGCGCGGCCGCATTGTTACGGGCAACGCCAAGGTCAACCAGCTCGTCAGCAACGCACGCTGGGGAATGAAGGACAACTTCCTGGACACCGCGACCGACTGCCCGCAGCGCGACGAGCGCATGGGCTGGACGGGTGACGCCAACGTCTTTTCCGGCACGGCCATGCGCCTGGCCGCGCCCTATGCGTTCTATCGCAAGTATCTCTATGACATGGCCCTCGAGCAGGCAACTGCAGACGGCGACATGCCCATGGTGGTGCCAAGCTATGGCCTCATGGGGGGTGCCTCGGTGTGGGGTGATGCCACGACATGCATCCCCTGGAACATGTACGAGATTGACGGCGACCCGGCCATCCTCAAGGAGCACTACGATTCCATGCGTGCCTGGGTCGACCACATGGTCAAGGTTGACGGCGATGACCATGGCTGGGGCCGCAACTTCCAGTTTGGCGACTGGCTGGCGCTCGACACCAAGGATCCGGGTGGACGCCGTGGCTACACGGACGAGGGCCTCATTGGCTACCTGTCGTTCTGGAACAGCGCCCTGATCGTTTCCGCCGCGGCGCACGTACTGGGCAAGGCCGAGGACGAGGCGCATTACCGTGCTGTGGCCGACCGCATCCGCAGCTGGATCGAGCGGGAGTACTACACCGCCACCGGACGTTGCGCCGTCAACACGCAGACCGCCTACGTGCTGTCGCTGTGGTATGGCTTTGGTGACCGCGACTGGTCGACCAAGCAGCTGCGCAAGCTGCTTGAGGAGAACGGCGACAAGCTTTCGACCGGCTTTGTGGGCACGCCGCTTCTGTGTCCGGTCCTCACGCAGGTCGGGCTGACGCGCAAGGCGTTTGGCCTGCTGCTCAACGAGGACTATCCTGGCTGGCTCTTTGCGGTGAACCTTGGTGCCACCACCATCTGGGAGCGCTGGAATTCGCTCGATGCTGACGGGCACATCACAGGCATCGACATGAACAGCATGAACCACTACAGCTACGGTGCCATCTGCGAGTGGATCATGGCGTATGCGGCTGGTTTGAACCTGGCGGAGCCTGGCTTTTCCCGCACGACGGTTGCTCCGCACGTTGACTGGCGTCTGCGCTCCTGCAAGGCGGAGATGGATACGGCCGCTGGCACCTATGTGGCAGGATGGGAGTGCGTGGACGAGAACCACCTCCGCGTCTTTGCGACGGTTCCCTTTGGCGGCGAGGCCGAGGTCACGCTGCCGCTTGCGGACGAGGCTGCCTACGAGGCCCTGGGTGGTCATGTGCTCGAGGCTGGTTCCTATGAGGTCACCTACGAGACGACCGAGTCCCTGCGCTGGGCGCCGAGCGCTGACTGGACGGTCGCGCAGATTCTTGCAGAGCCACAGGTGAGCGGTGTGGTCCGCACGTTTGTGGACGGGTTCGACTTCAGCATCATGAGCGCGGACCGTTCCAAGACCCTGCGCGAGCTGCAGGCCGAGGGCCTGGGCCAGAATCGCAAGATGACGGCCGAGGAGCTCGAGGCTTGCGATGCATCCCTGAGGGAGCTGGCCGACTAGGGAATCGTTGGCCTGGCAGGCTTGAACGCGGCGCCCCAGCGATGGGGCGCCGTTTTCCGTTGGTTAACCTACCGCTGCATGAAGTCGTGGATGGCCTCTGATGCCGCATCGACGAGCAGGTCGGCGTGGGCGTGCATCTCCGTAGGCGACGAGTTGAAGGTGTAGGAGATGTCGGCCGCGTCAAGCAGCTCAAGGTCATTGAACGAGTCGCCGATGCCAGCCGTGAGCGTGGCGCCGTAGTGCTCGGCGGCCATGTGCAGGCCCGTGCCCTTCGAGCAGCCGGCGGGAACCACGTCGATGCTGGCTAAGTTGACGTACGCCTGCACAAGGCCGGCAAAGCGCTCGTTGACGAGGGCGGCCGCCTCCTGGGCCTGGTCGACGGTGTCGGTCTCCATGGCGTAGCCATAGAAGGGCCCCGTGATGTTGTCATAGGTGTCAAAGTGGCGAAGGGTCGGCCAATCGGCATCGGCCGCGCGGGACCAATAGTCCTCTCCAGCACAGGCAAGGGCGTAGTCGGGGTTCTTTGCCATGGGGGAGAGCAGTGCATAGAGCTCCTTGGCAAGCTCTCGGTCTATCGTCTTGTTCCAGATGAGGTTTCGGTCGCGGTCCCACAGCGCCGCTCCCGTGGTGGCGATGTAGAAGTCGAAGGAGAAGTCGAGACCCGGCTCCGCATCGATCTGGCTGGTCAGCCCCAGCAGCGGGCGCCCCGTGCACACGCCAAAGAGACCGCCCTCCTCTTGGAATGCACGAATGGCTGCGGTGTCGGTGGGGCTCACGAGATACTGGTCATCCGTCCCCCAGAAGTGGAGGGTTCCGTCAAAGTCGCTGGCAAAGAGTTTGGTCATGTTCATCTCCTGTGACTCGTATCATGTCGTTCCATGATAGAGTTCCGTGTCCGACCACGGAATTGAGTCGCTGAAGACACATAACTGTTGTTAGTGGGAAGGGACCCCTTTGCAGCCACGCCGAGGAGGCTCACCGATGAATGGCCTTCTTTGCCATTCCGATGGCACCCGTGGGACACACGAGCCGACAGAGGTGGCAGCCTACGCATCTCTTTGCCAGGAGGCGTGGCCTGCGTTCCGCCGGGTCGAAGGCAATGGCCTGGTGACCACCGTCTTGGCAAGAGAGGTAGCATCTGCCACACCCCACACAGCGATCGCCGCCAAACAACGGCAGGACCACGATGTCGCGCTCCACGTCTTGATGGTCCACGACGGAGCCCGTCGCTGCCCCTACAAGCTGTTCCACCGAGGCTATACCCTTGCAGCGCAGGTAATCGGCAAGGCCCTGCAGCAGGTCGTCGATGATGCGGTAGCCGTACTGCATGACGGCGGTGGTAACCTGGAGGCTTCCTGCCCCGAGCAGCATGAACTCAAGGCCATCGCGCCACGTCTCGATGCCACCCATGCCACTTATGTGCATGCCGCGTAGCTCCTCGCAATGCGCGAGGTCCGACACGAACCTGAGTGCGATGGGCTTCACGGCGCGACCCGAATAGCCGCCCACCATCGACTTGCCGCTCACGGCCGGTTCTGCCACCAGCGTGTCAATGTCGACCCCCGTGATCGAGTTGATGGTGTTGATGGCGGCGATGCCGTCGGCGCCGCCGCGCTTGGCTGCGAGCGCAATCGGGACCATGTCGGTGATGTTGGGCGTGAGCTTTGCGAGCACAGGGAGGGACGTGCCGCGCCTCGTGGCACGGGTGAAGCGCTCCACAAGCTCGGCGGACTGCCCTATGGTTGCGCCGAGGCCGTCATCCTCCATGTTGGGGCACGAGAAGTTGCATTCGATGACGGACGCCCCTGCCTGCTCGCATGCGCGAGCGAGCCGCTCCCACTCCTCCTCGTCCTTGCCCATGATGGACGCCACGATCACCTTGGTCGGGTAGTCGCGGCGCAGCTGGCGGAACACCTCCATGTTCTCTTCCACGCTGTGATCGGAGAGCTGCTCGATGTTCTTGAAGCCGTAGAAGGCGTTGGCCCTGCCCTTTACGGCCGAGAAGCGCGGAGAGGCCTCGTGCTGGGGGAAGGTGCAGATGGTCTTGAAGGCGGCCCCCGCCCAGCCCGCCTCAAACGCTCGGGCGCACATGTCGTAGGTGCTCGCGACCACCGACGACGAGAGGAGGAAGGGGTTTTCGAGCGGCACGCCGCAGATGTCGCACGAAAGGTCCACGTCTTGGATGAGGGGCGTTGGGAGCGCGGGCACGTCGTTCTGGAACCCCATGAAGACCCTGCGGATGCGTGGTGCGTCACCTCGACTGGAGAGAACGCACGCCCGCTCGCAGGGAGCATCGCAGCCCGTGCAGCCAGCATGTTCAAGGAGCTTGGCGGCTCGTTGGTAGTCCCCAAAGTAGAGCGAGCGCATCGCTTCCCCAACGGGTAGGTTCCGAGGACATGCACTGGTGCAGGTGGGCTCGTGACATACGAGGCAGCGGTTGACCTCAGAGGCATCAAAGGTGAGCTGGTACGTCATGGCGCATCATCCCTCCCCTGAAGGGCTGGGCTTCAATTGGCTACATGATACAAGGTGCGTGTACACTGAGCAGGACTTGGTCCTCTATGCGAAGGGACGAACGGCGACCATGCGCTTCTTTACGGCAGACCTTCATCTGGGCGACAAGGCCATTGCGCGCTGGCGTGGCTTTGGCGACGACGTGTCGGCGCACGACGAGGCCATCCTCGCAGGGCTTGTGGGACGGCTTTCGGCCGACGACGAGCTCTGGCTTCTGGGGGACATCTGCAAGGCCCGCGTCGAGGACGTGCAGGGGCTGCGCGAGGCCATTCCCTGCGAGCGCGTGTATGTGGTGGTGGGCAACCATGACGCGCGCTCGAAGTTCGTGACCTGCGGCGGGTTTCAGAAGGTCGAATACTACGACCAGATCGGCCGCGTGCGGACCGACGGCTACAAGTTCGTGATGAGCCACTACCCCATGCTGGACTGGGACCGCTCATACCACGGCGCCTACATGCTGCACGGGCACATCCACAGCCTGCCCGAACAGGCGCCGGAACCAGGAACGCTGCCTGCTCCTGCGGCAAGCAGAGAAGGAGGCATGGGTTTACGTGGCTACAACGCGCGCAATGCCCAGCTGGGAATCCGCCGCTATGACGTGGGCGTGGACGCCAATGGCTACGTGCCCGTGAGCGATAGGGAGATCATCGCCGCGCTCCCCAATGACGAGGAGTGGAGCGCCCTGCACGGGCTTCCCGTGGACTAGCCCTCCGTGTCCGGTACCCAGACGGTGGCGTCCTGGGGCACGTCCGGCTCGCCCAGAAACGCCAGGACCTCGCGCATGAGCATGCCCATCTTGTCAGCAAAGATCTCCGTATTGTTGATGAGCGTGAAGCGGGGGTGGTCCTTCCAGGCGGCAAGGAGCTTGTCGTCCACCGCGGCCGCCTCCTCGGGCGTCTCGGCGCGGGCGGCATTGTTCTCGAGCGTATAGGCGGCCTCGAGACCCTTGGCGGCACTCACGAGGTGAAAGACGATGTCGTAGCGCGCGTAGAGCTCCTCTCGCGTGGTGTGGTAGTCGGCGAGCAATTGCTCGAAGCCCTCAGGCGTCATGTAGCCCGCATGGTCCATCACGCCTCGGTCAAAGATGATGACGATGCGCTCGGCATCCATCTTCTCTGCCGCATGGACGAAGGCGGCTTCCTTGCCCAACTGCATCTCGAAGACGGCCCGCTGAAAGTCGTCGTAGCTGCGGCAGGTCCAGGGTGCCACGCCGCCGTTGATGAGCTCGGTGGCCGCTTCGGGCACAAAGATGAGCCGGTAGCCCCGGGCCCCAAGCCCCTTGCGGAGCCATTCCATGCCCGTCGTCTTGCCCGAGCAGGGACCGCCGCCGATGAGAATGGTGCTGATCTTGGGGGCCATGGGAACTCCTTTCGCGGGGAATGTGCCTCTCATTGTGGCACAAACGGTTGGGACGTCGAGGTACGTATCTGCAGCCGTTGATAGGTGCTATACTGCTAGCAGAAGAAGAGAGGAGCAACGGTGCCTACGACAGTCCAGCTCAATACGCGCATAGATCCCGAGGTCAAGCGCCAAGGAGATGCCGTCTTTGCGCGCGCAGGGCTAACGCCGAGCGACGTGGTGCGTGCGCTCTGGCAAACGACCGCCGAGATGCAACGCGTGCCCGAATGCATCTCGCAAAGGATTAACCCCCAAAAGGCGCAGAGACTCCGTGCCATTGAAGAGGGGGCGGGTATCGCCATGCGAGTGGCGGAAGAGCAGGGCATTCGGTTTGAGGCGTCTTACACAGAGATGGATTACGCTGCGCTTCGGGACGAGATGTACGACGAGATGCTTGCCCGCATGGAGGAAGACCGTGTCTAGGCAGCTCTCGTTTCTTGTGGACACGAGCGTGTGGCTTAGCTATCTCATACGAGACGAATTTGGCTATGCCGACGCAAAAGACTTCTTATTAGAGGCTGAAGAACGCGGGTCATCACTGCTCTATACCGCAACGAGCCTGAAGGACGTGTTCTACCTCGTGCCACGGAGGCTACGCGCTCGGATGGTCGGTTCTGGCAGTGTGGAAGCTGGAGTCTCGTTTGCACCTGCTGCATGGGCGTGCGTGCGCACCATGACCGAAATTGCTACCGCCGTGCCATTGTCTCTACCTGAATGTGATCTTGCCTGGATGTTGCGCAACAAGCACGGTGACTTTGAGGACGACTTGATCATTGCGGCCGCCGAGACATGTGACGCCGATTACGTGGTCAGCAATGATCAGCGTCTGCTTGAGCGCTTTGCACCCGTGTGCATCACGCCCAGGCAGGCGACGGAGCTCCTCACTCGTTTTGGATAGGCGTCCCTCCAAAGCCGTTTAAGAACAATGTCACACATATGGCCTGCTATTCGTCGATTATTTGGTAGCAAGTTATTGCGGAGCTGCGACAATGGGCTAAAGATAAAAAAAAGATTTTCGAGGCGAGGGGTGCAAAATGGACTTCAGGGAGCTCCGCGAGAGGGTCTACGAGGCTAACATGGCTCTCCCGGCGCATGGACTGGTCGTCTTGACATGGGGCAATGCCAGCGAGCTGGACCGCGAAAGGGGAGTCTTTGCCATCAAGCCCTCTGGGGTTGCCTATGAAGAGCTTACGCCTGCGTCGATGGTCATCTGCGACCTGGAAGGAAACGTGGTCGAAGGCGATCTTCGCCCCTCGTCAGACATGCCGACGCATGCCGAGCTCTATCGGTCGTTCGAGAGCGTGGGTGGCGTGGTGCACACGCACTCGAGCTGGGCGGTCTCCTGGGCACAGGCGGGGCGATCCATCCCTTGCTACGGAACGACGCATGCAGACTACTTCTTTGGCTCCATCCCCTGCGTGCGTGGCCTTACCAAAGAAGAGGTGGACGGCGCCTACGAGCTCAACACCGGGAAGGTGATCGTGGAGGGCTTTGAGGGAATCGACCCCGTTGCGGTGCCTGGTGTGCTCGTGCGCAACCACGGGCCCTTTGCCTGGGGCAAGGATGCCGCACAGGCGGTCTACCATGCCGTCGTACTCGAAGAGGTGGCCAAGATGGCAACGCGCACCGAGATGGTCAAGATGGACGTGGAGCCGGCACCCCAGTACCTGCAGGATCGCCACTTCCTGCGCAAGCACGGGCCGAACGCCTATTACGGGCAGGGATGACACCCTCCCCCTAAGCCTCCTTTGCCGCAAAGGCGTGTGCTGCGCCTACCGTGTGGTGCCGCGCCGCATGAACGTGGCGCTGACATCGATGCGCACGGGTGCGTGAAAGCCAGGCTCCATGATCTGCAGCAGGCGCTCGACGGCTAGCTGTCCCAGATAGGCCTTGTCGACGTGCATGGTGGAAAGCGGCGGCTCGAGGTAGCGAGACATCTCGATGTCGTCAAAGCCGATGACGGAGACGTCTTCGGGCACGCGTATGCCGTGCGAGAGGAATGCACGCACGGCACCAATGGCTATCTGGTCATAGTCGGCAAAGTATGCCGATGCCAACGGCTTGCCCGACTCGATCTCTGCTGACATCTCGCGTTCGGCACTCTCTACGCTTGCCCCAAGGACGTGCATGATGACGCGCGATGAGGAGTAGCCCGCATCGTGAATGACGGTCATGAAGCCGTTCCTGCGCTCCTCGAAGTTGCGGAGACAGACCGCCGAGGCGAGCCTTCCCGGGCAGCCGTGACCTTCGTCAATGAGGATCTGCGAGGCACGAAGGGCTCCTTGGATGTTGTTGATGGTCACGAAGTCCACGTCAAGGGAGGGAAAGTATCCATCGAGCACGACGGCGGGCCGTTCAAGTTGGGCATAGTGTGACCAGTCGGATTCGAGAAGCTCGGTTCCCGTCACGATGATGCCGAGCTCCTGGTAGCGTCTGAGCTGCTGTAGCTGTGCGTCCACATCGAGCGTGGCATCCACGGTGATGGACATGAAGCGGTTTCCCGAAGACACGACGCTCTTTTGCACGCCTTCGAGCATCTCCTCGAAGAAGGGCGTCTCCTCGTGGATGGAGCGCACGTGGCGCACGAGGCAGATGGTCTTGGGCTGCGTGTTGTGGACGTCCCTGCGGCTGAGGTCATACCCCAGCTTTCGTGCACAGGCGAGCACGCGGTTCTTGGTGCGTACGCTGACGCCGGGGCGTCCGTTGAGGGCGAGCGAGACGGTTGCCTCGGACACGCCGAGCTCACGTGCGATCTGCTTTGCGGTGACGTTCATGCTAAATCTCACTTCACAATTTAGTAAATCATCGTATAGTTCAGTAGCAATAATTCTGTTAAAGCCAAAAAAACAGCAGGTATAAGGCTATTTTACTAAATTCTTTAAAAGAAAGAGATAAAGATTTGCTTGTTCTTTAGTTATTGCGTCCGTATTGTGCAAGCTACAGAAGGGAAGGCCGCCAACCAAAGGAGGAAGAATGGCCGACAACAAGCAAATCGCCGCTGATGTGCTGCCGCTCGTGGGAGGTGCCGAGAACGTCACCGTTGCCACCAACTGCATGACGCGTCTGCGCCTCACCCTCAAGGACAACAGCCTGGTTGACCTTGAGGGCCTCAAGAAGGTCAAGGGTGTCCTGGGTGCCCAGTTCTCTGGCGCACAGCTCCAGGTCATCATTGGCCAGAACGTTCCCAAGGTCCTGGACGAGTTCGTCGCGCTCTCCGGTGTCACGCGTGGCGCCGCTGTTGACGAGAACCTCGACGCCGAGCCCGAGAAGTTCGAGCTCAAGAACCTCGGTAACATCATCCTCGACTACCTGTCCGGTTCCATGACCCAGCTGATTCCCATCATTATGGCTGGTGGTCTCGTCCGCTCCATTGCTGTCGTAATCGGGCCGCAGCTTCTTGGCCTGGTGGCTGAGGATTCCGCAACCTATCAGTTCCTGTACACCACCTTCTACGAAGGCGCGTTTACTTTCCTACCCATCTACCTGGGTTGGGCGGCCGCAAAGAAGCTGGGTGCCTCCCAGACGCTCGGCATGTTGCTCGGCGCCATTCTTATCGCCTCATCGGTCGTGTCGGCCGCAGGCGCCGGTGAGACTATCAGCATCTATGGCATCCCCGTGGCAGCCGCTGACTACTCTCAGTCGGTCCTGCCGATGGCCTTGTCCATGCCTGTCCTCTACTTCGTCGAGAAGTTCTTTAAGAAGGTCATGCCTGACACGCTGTCCACGATCTTCTCGCCGCTGTGCACCATGCTTGTCACGGTGCCCGTCGCCTTCATGATCATGGGGCCGCTCGGCAACCTCATCGGTGGCGCCATCGGAAACGCACTGTTTGCCGTCGCGGACTTTGGCATCGTAGGCCAGCTCATCGTAATGTGCTTCCTTGGCGCTTTCTGGCAGCTGCTCGTTGTCGGTGGTATGCACATGCCCATCATCCTGCTCGCCATCGTGCAGATCACCGCTGCTGGTTACGATCCCTACATCTTCGTCTCCACCAACTCCGCCATGTTCGCTGTGTGGGGTTGCGCAATTGGTGCCTTCCTGCGCATCAAGGACAAGGATGAGAAGAGTATGGCCAGCGGTTACGTAATCTCCGCATTGGCTGGTGGCGTCACCGAGCCCGCGCTGTTTGGCGTGAACCTGCGCTGGAAGCGCACTATGCTGGGCATGTTTGCCGGAGGCGCGGTAGGCGCCTTGGTTTGCGGCCTGCTCGGTGTGACCTACTATATGGCTGGTGGCGGTACCAACGTCATCACCGTCTTCCTGAACTACGTCCAGGGTGGCATGGGCAACATGATCGGTGCCATCGTTGGCTGCTTGGTCTCCGTTGTCGTCGCCGCTATCGTGACCTACCTCTTTGGCTTCACCAAGGAGGAGCTGGAGGAGCTTTCGTAAGGATTGACGTCCCTTCCTTCCTGGGGCCGGTCCGTGCAAACGGCCCGGCCCCTCTTCGTAGTAAGAGGAGTTCCCATGCTCGACAGAAGCGATCTTACCCGCGTCATCGTCACCACCGACATGGAGGTGGATGACATGAACTCCACCATTCATCTGGCGCTATATCTCAACCTGCTGGATGTGGAGGCCATCGTCTACACCTCGTCGCAGTATCACTTCCAGGGCGATGGCGTGCACACGCTGGCCGAGGCCAACCCGCACTGGCGTACCAAGGGCGTGCGCTCCTACGAGGGGGAGAAGATCCAGGGGCCTGACCCTGAGGCGGGCAAGCTTATGCAGTATCGTCCCTTCCCCGAGGGCTGGATCGAGCGCCTGTGGGATGGGGAGTATCGCGAGGCGTATCCGTATCTGCAGGCCAACGCCGAGGCGGCAGGCGAGCCGCTGTTCCCCACGCCTGAGGAGGTGCTCTCCCATACCTACGTGGGAAACGTTGCCTTTGAGGGCGATGTGCGCGAGGACACCCCGGGCTCGGATGTCATCAAGGCGGCCATCCTCGATGACGACCCGCGCACGCTCTGGCTGCTCTCATGGGGCGGCGTGAACACCATCGTGCGTGCGCTCATGAGCATTGCCAAAGATTGGCAGAACACGAGTGAGTGGTCATCCGTGCAGGCCAAGGTGTACCAGAAGGTGCGCGTCATGGGTGTGATGGACGGTGTAGGCCAGGACAACTCATGGCTTGACCACGGCGCTGAGCTTTTCCCCGAGCTCAAGATGTTGCGCGTGCCGTTCTCGTACGGCGGCTATGTGGATGCCAAGTTTGCGCAGCCTGACTCCATTGGGCTCTTCAAGGCGCCGTGACCCGAGCGCAACATCACCACGGGCAACGGCTCCCTCATGGCGCGCTACATGCTCTACGGGGACGGCAAGCACTACGAGGGAGAGCCCGAGAAGTACCAGTTCGGCGAGCACGCGACGCTCGACTGGGGCATCCCGGGCATGGGGCCGCTCGTCTTTGACGCTGGCGATTTCATGGCCGAGGGCGACTCCATGACGTACATCCCGCTTTTGCCCTTTGGCCTGCGGGGTGCCAAGGAGGGGGGCTTCGACACGGTGCTGGGCAAGTTCTTCCGCGATGGCGAGCCTGCCCCGGAAGGGTCGCCGAGCTTCACGAACATGGCCGACGCCTTCAAGCCCAAGACCACCAACCCCAACCCCTTCCTACGCGCCTTCCAGGAGGACTTCGCGGCGCGTGCCCAGTGGTGCGCCCACATGCCCGAGGAGTGCAACCATGCGCCCGTCGTGAGCGAGGTGTGTAAGGATGCCACGGCGGCGGCAGGGGAGACCATCCATCTCTCTGCATGCGCGAGCGACCCGGATGGCGACGAGCTTTCGTGCCGCTGGAGCCTGTTTGCCGCGGACGGGACTGCCGCGTGGGAGGAGCCTGCGATCGAGGCCGACTTCACGGTGCCCTCGGATGCCAAGCCTGGTGACAGCTACGTCCTCACGCTGACCGTTCGCGACAAGGCCGAGCGGCCCATGACGTCCTACGCACAGGTACGCGTTACCGTTAGGTAGAAGATGCAGGCGGGAGGGGCATGGGAGTGACCCTCCCGCTCTTCTCCAAGAGAGGAGTGCAGCATGGCGCAGTATAAGACCTTTACGACGTGTGGCGACAATGGCCCGTGGGTGAGCAAGCTCATCCTGGAGCTGCCGGGTGTGGCGCGCGCAAACGATGTGGGACAGGGCTCCTTCTCGGTCTACGTCGAGCGCATGGACCTGGAGGAGGGCGGCATCGCGCTTGCCGCCGAACACCATGGTGGACCCAAGCTGCCCTCGCGTGGGTTTGTCCCCGTGCTGGCGGTCCATGTGTGCGACGAGAAGGGCAATGCCGCCGAGGCTGGCACCCACGTGGCGCTGGAGCTGCCCGAATGCCGCCTGACCAAGCGCATCGACGGAGACGTGATGCGTGGCTACATCCGCGGGCTTGAGTATCGCGTGACGCAGCTTGCGGCCATCCCTGCCGAGGTCCCTGGCGAGGCCCCGGTGGTGGGCCTCGTCTTTGACGAGTGCGCAGGCGACGTGTGCCCCGCACTCGATGGCTGGCGTCTGGACGGTATGGGCACCTATGCCGGCATTGACATGAACTATGGCTGGTTTGAGCCCAACGTGGCGGCGATCAACGCGTTTCGCGCCCTGCCGGGCTTCTTCCACAAGGACCCGCTGCCCAAGAAGCTGCCTCTCGTGCTGTGGCTGCACGGCGCGGGCGAGGGCCAGGAGCCCTATCGCACCGTGTGCGGCAACAAGGTGACGGCCATCAGCGGTCCCGACATCCAGGAGAAGCTCGGTGGCGCGGCCTACGTCCTCGCCCCGTCGAGCCCCACGTTCTGGATGGACCCTGATGGCAAGGGTGAGCTGGTCGACGACAACCAGAGCCACTACGTGGCGGCGGTAAAGGCGCTGGTGGACGAGTTTGTGGCCGCGCACGCCGACACGATCGACACCACGCGCATCTACATCGGCGGCCTTTCCAATGGTGGCTTCATGACCTGCCGTATGATCGCGGACTATCCCGGCTTCTTTGCGGCGGCCGTGCCCGTGTGCGCACCGTGGGTGGGCGACCTCGCCACCGACGAGGAGTATGCCGCCATGGCAAAGACCCCCATGTGGTGGGTACAGGTGGACGACGACCCCATCGTGACCCCAAAGGAGCACCTGCAGGCTGCGTGGCCGCACCTTGTGGCGGCGGGTGCCCAGGACCTGCACGCGACCTACTACGACCACATCGAGGACGCAAACGGCGCCCATCTCATCGGCCACTTCGTGTGGGTGCAGGCATACAACGACGAGCCGAGGACCGACCTCGATGGAAGCCTAGTCAGGTATGAGGGCTTCCCCGTGACGCTTTGGCAGTGGGTGGGCAAGCATCGCCTGGCATAGCCGCCCCCTGGGCCTTTAGAGGCGACCTTCGGGCCTGGCTGGCATCGACCCGGCCAGGCCCGTCCCTTAGGGCAGGGGGAGGTTGCGCTTGAGTACGCTCTGACGCTCAATGACCTTGGGGAGCACGGAGATGCGGACCGCCTCTCCGTACGTCTCTCCCTTGATGAGGTTCACAAGCCTGCGGACCGCCTGTGCGCCCATCGCGGCCTTGGGGACGTCCATCGTGGTGAGGGGCGGGTCGACGTGCTCCGCGCTGGGCGCATCGTCAAAGCCCATGACCGAGACGTCCTCGGGCACGCGGTGTCCGCGCTCGCGGAGCGCCCGGATGCAGCCTGCGGCGATGATGTCGTTGTCGGCAAAGTAGGCCGTGGGCAGCTCGGGGTTGGTGTCAAGGAAGGCGAGCATGTCCTCATAGGCACTTTCTGTCGTGGACCCCACGCGGACGATGAAGTGCTCGGGGTTGCCCCCATCCTCTATGACGCCCTGGACGGCCGTGCGCCATCCGGCCCTGCGCTCGAGAAAGTTGCGTATCTCGACCTTGCTGTGCAGGTAGCCGATGTTGATGTGTCCCTTGGATATGAGATAGTGCGAGGCCTGCCATGCGCCATGCTGGTTGTCTATGACGATGCTGTCCATGGGCTTGGTGGGAAACCAGTTGTCCAGGATGACCATGGGCACCCCGAGCCGCTCGAACTGTGCCACGTCGGTGGCGCGCATCTCGGTGGCCAGCAGGATGATGCCCGCGCACTTGACGGACTGAAGGCTCTTGAGCTGCTCGCTCGCGCTTTCCTGCGCATAGAAGTACGAGATGGAGAGGCGATGGTAGCCGCTCTGGTAGGTCGCATCGCTCACGCCCTTGATGAGCTGCTCAAAGAAGGGCGTCTCTCCGACGACCTGCCCGCTGCGCTTGTAGATGATCAGCAGGATGGTGCTCGTCTTCTGCGAGGGCTCCTTCGACTCGTACTCAAACCCGAGCTCCCGTGCGATGGCCAGGACGCGGTCGCGCGTCTCCTTGCCGACGCCGGGCTTTCCCCTGAAGACCAGTGACGCCGTCGCGGGGGAGACCCCCGCCGCCTTTGCCACGTCCCGCGCCGTAACCGTCATGCGTGCCTCCCCGCGACCCAAATAAACGAGTTATCTAAATCCCCTCTATTGTTTAATAGCCATTTTAGTAAATCTCCGTTATGCCTGCAAAAGGCAGGAAAAAGGCTGATATTAGGATGCAGCAGGAAGTCTCAAGGAGAGGAGCCCCATGGACACCATCAAGATCGGCTATGCCCCCACACGCCGCAGCATCTTCAGCGCCCCCGATGCCCGCAAGTATCGTGGCATCATCGCGGACAAGCTGCGCGAGCTGGGCATCGAGTTTGTGGACATCGACGACATCAACGACGAGGGCCTGCTCTTTGACGAGGACGACCGCATCAAGGTGCTCGAGAAGTTCCGCACCGAGGGCGTGGATGGCCTCTTCCTCCCGCACTGCAACTTTGGTACCGAGTTCATCTGCGCGCGCCTTGCCAAGGACCTCGGCAAGCCCGTGCTTCTGTGGGGGCCCCTTGACGAGCGCCCCGAGCCGGACGGCACCCGTCTGCGCGACACGCAGTGTGGCCTCTTTGCCACGGGCAAGGTGCTCCGTCGCTTCCAGGTGCCCTTCACCTACATGACCAACTGCCGCGTGGACGACCCCGTCTTTGAGCGCGGCCTGCGCGACTTCCTGGCCGTCTGCAACGTGGTCAAGACGTTCCGCGACGCGCGCATCCTGCAGATCGGCCCGCGCCCGTACGAGTTCTACTCCACCATGTACAACGAGGGCGAGCTCATCGAGAAGTTCAACATCGAGGTCGTGCCTGTGCCGCTGCCCGAGCTGACGCGCGGGGTCGCGGATGCCAAGGCCGAGTGCGTGGGCGACGGCAGCTCGGAGTTCGAGCGGCAGATTGCCTGGATCGAGGAGCACTACGACCGCGACTGCACCACCGAGCAGGTGCAGACCGTGGCCGCCATGGCCGTGGCCATGCGCCGCATGATCAAGAAGTACCACTGCACCGCCGGCTGCATCCAGTGCTGGAACGAGCTGCAGCACGAGCTGGGTATCATGCCGTGCGCCGCCAACGCCATCCTCAACGAGGAGGGCATCCCCATCACCTGCGAGGCTGACGTCCACGGCGCCATCACCACCCTCATGGTCGAGGCGGCAGACATGCGTGCGCACCGCTCCTTCTTTGCCGACTGGACCATCCGCCACCCGGACGAGCCCAACGGAGAGCTCTTGCAGCACTGCGGCCCGTGGCCTTGCTCCGTCGCGCGCGAGCGTCCCAAGATCTGCGTGCCGCTGGCCTTCGACCACAACGGGGCGCTTACCGCCGAGGCCAAGCACGGCGAGATGACCCTTGCCCGCTTTGACGGCGACAACGGCGAGTACAGCCTGCTTCTGGGCAACGCCGAGGGCATCGAGGGACCGCGCGGCAAGGGCACCTACGTGTGGGTCAAGGTGGCCAACCTCAAGCGCCTGGAGGCCAAGGTCGTGGAGGGTCCCTACATCCACCACTGCACCGGCATCCATGCCGACGTTGTTCCCGTGCTCTACGAGGCCTGCAAGTATCTGGGAATCAAGCCCGACCTGTATGACCCCATCGAGGAGGACGTGAAGGCGTACCTCCGCGGGGAGTAATGCTTCTGGTGCTGGGCGGGCGACCGCATGGTCTTCCACTCAGACAGTCCTCGCCTCAGGTCGGCTACGGCGTGCGCTTCGCGCGCGCCTACCGACCTGGGCTGCGGAACTCGCGGAAGACCATGCGGTCGCCCTCTCGGGGCCATGGGCCCCTCGCGGGCAGGGCCTTCATGGCCTGCTCGATGGGGTGGGTCTGGCTAGCATTCCCTTTTGTCGAAAGGTGTTGTTGTGACTAAACCAAACGCTGTGGCGTTGACTGACCTGGAGGTCCTTAGGTGGGACTTGAGGCAGGACTGCACGGACATCATCATGGCTGGCGGGGGCGGCCATATTGGTGGCGACATGAGTGTCATGGATGCGCTCATGGTGCTCTACCTGCGGCATCTGAACATCTCTCCCCAGACGGTCGATGACCCTGACCGCGACAGGTTCGTGCTTTCCAAGGGCCATGCCATGGAGGCCTACTATGCGGTTCTCTGCCATCAGGGCTTCCTTGACCTTGACGACGTCAAGGCGCGGTTCTCCAAGTTCAAGAGTCCCTACATCGGCCACCCCAACAACAAGCTGCCGGGCATCGAGATGAACTCGGGCTCGCTGGGACACGGCCTTCCCGTGGCGGTGGGCATGGCGCTTGCCGGCAAGATGGACCATCGCGACTATCGCGTGTACACCATCATGGGCGACGGCGAGCTGGCCGAGGGCTCGGTGTGGGAAGGCGCCATGAGTGGGTCAAACTTTGCCCTGGACAACCTCTGCGCGTTCGTCGACCGCAACCGCCTGCAGATCAGCGGAAACACCGAGGACGTCATGAGGCAGGACTCCCAGGAGGAGCGCTGGGCCGCCTTTGGCTGGAACGTGCTCTCCATTGACGGGCACGACCTGGCGGCCATCGACGCCGCCCTGACGCTCGCGGCCGAGACCAAGGGCAAGCCCACCTGCATCATCCTCAACACCGTCAAGGGCTACGGCAGCCCCGTCATGGAGAACAAGGCCCCGTGGCATCACCAGCTGCCCAATGCCGAACAGTACGCCCAGATCACCGCCGACTTTGCGGCGCACAAGGAGGCGGCCATCCATGCCTAACAAGATCCCCAACCGCCAGGCCATCTGCGAGGTCCTCATGAAGGCGGCCGAGACCGACCGCGACGTGGTGGTCCTCTGCTCCGACAGCCGCGGGTCGGCATCGCTCACGCCGTTTTTCGAGCGCTTCCCCGAGCAGTCCGTCGAGGTGGGCATTGCCGAGCAGGACCTGGTGGGAATCGCCGCCGGGCTCGCCGCCTGCGGCAAGAAGAGCTGGGCCGCAAGCCCTGCGAGCTTCGTGAGCACGCGCAGCTACGAGCAGGCCAAGGTGGACTGCGCCTATTCCAACGCCAACGTCAAGCTCATCGGCATCTCGGGCGGCGTGAGCTATGGCGCGCTGGGCATGAGCCACCACTCCGCGCAGGACATCGCCGCCATGAGCGCCATCCCCAACATGCGCGTCTACCTGCCGAGTGACCGCCATCAGACGGCGCGGCTGGTCGAGGCGCTGCTTGCCGACGAGCTTCCGGCCTACATCCGCGTGGGCCGCAACCCCGTCGAGGACATCTATGCCGCCGATGACTGCCCCTTTGAGATGGATCGAGCCACTTGGCTCCGCAAGGGGTCTGACGTGGCCCTCGTCGCCACGGGCGAAATGGTGCGCCCGGCCTACGAGGCAGCCAGCCTGCTTGAGGCCGAGGGGGTCTCGGCAACCGTGCTCGACATGTACTGCGTGAAGCCGCTGGACGTCGATGCCGTGGTCGAGGCCGCCCGTGGGGCAAGGTGCGTGATCACGGTGGAGGAGCATGCGCCCTTTGGCGGCCTGGGCAGCCAGGTGGCGCAGGTCGTGGGCGAGCAGTGCCCGCGCCTGGTGAAGGGGCTCGCGCTGCCTGACGCGCCCGTGGTCACCGGCACGACGTCTGAGGTGTTTGCCTATTACGGCCTTGACGCCGCAGGCATCGCAGGTGCGGCGCGCGAGCTCCTGGCGCGTGCCTGACGGCGCGGCAAGGCCGTAAGGCCCTCTTGGTGGGCAACGAATTCGAGAAAGGCACAGCATGGAGAAGCGCTACGTACTCTCGATTGACCAGTCGACGCAGGGAACCAAGGCGGTGATCTTTGCCGCCGATGGACGTCTTGTGGCAAAGACGGCTCGCCCGCATCGCCAGATCATCCATGACAACGGCTTTGTCGAGCATGACGGCGAGGAGATCATGGCCAACGTGCTCGCCGTCATCCGCGAGGTGGTTGAGCTTGCGGGCGTCGACCCTGCCGAGGTCGCGTGCCTGGGCATCTCCAACCAGCGAGAGACCTGCATCGCGTGGGACCGCGCCACGCACCTTCCGCTCTATAACGCCATCGTCTGGCAGTGCAGCCGTGCCAAGGACATCTGCGCCGACATGGTGGAGAGGGACCCGGCGGTGGCCGACCGCGTGCGCGAGCTGTCCGGCATGAACCTCTCGCCGTACTTCTCGGCGGGCAAGATGGCGTGGCTCGTCCAGAACGTCCCGGCCGTCCACGATGCGGCGAAGGCGGGAACGCTGGCGCTGGGCACCATGGACAGCTGGGTGCTGTACGCGCTCTCTGAGGAGCACGCCTTTGCGACCGAGCCGTCCAATGCCAGCCGCACGCAGCTGCTGGACATTGCCACCTGCACGTGGAGCGCGGAGCTGTGCGACGCCTTCGGTGTGCCCCTGGATGCGCTGGCCGAGGTCAGGCCGAGCGACTCGATCTTTGGCCACACGACGGCGGGCGGCCTCTTTGAGGAGCCCATCCCCATAAGCGGCATGCTCGGAGACAGCCAGGCGGCGCTCATGGGACAGGGGTGCCTTGAGCCGGGCCAGGTCAAGGCGACCTACGGCACGGGCTCCTCGATCATGATGCAGGCGGGCAGCGACCTCGTCCGCTCAAAGAACGGCCTGGTCACCAGCTTGGGATGGGAGTTCTGCGGGCAGCGCTCCTACGTGCTGGAGGGCAACATCAACTACACGGGTGCTGTGGTGAGCTGGATGAAGGACGACGCGCGCCTCATCTTTGACCCGACCGACGCGGAGGCCTGCGCACGTCGCGCCAACCCCGCGGACCGCACCTACTTTGTGCCGGCCTTCACCGGCCTCGGCGCACCCTATTGGGACGACGGGGCGACGGCCATCCTCACGGGCGTCACGCGCACCACCGGCCACGACGAGATCGTGAAGGCCGGGCTCGAGAGCATCGCCTACCAGATCGGCGACGTGGTTGACGCCATGCGTGCCGACACGGGGCTTGAGGTGCACGAGCTTCGCGTCGACGGCGGCCCCACGGCAAACGGGTACCTCATGCAGTTCCAGGCTGACGTGACCGATGTGGACGTGAGCGTCTCGAGCGTCGCCGAGCTCTCTGCCGCCGGGGCGGCGTTCGTTGCGGGCCATGCGGCCGGCGTGTACGATGCGAATGCCATCTTTGAGCAGATCGAGCGTACGACCTATGCGGGCCAGATGAATCCGCACCATCGCGAGCTCCTGCTTGCGGGCTGGCGCGCGGCCGTGCGCCAGGCAATGTGCCACTAGCGAAGGGAGACCCACCATGCAGAAGTTCAAGGCTCGGGCAATCTTTACCAACGACGCCGAGTGCGACGACATGAACTCGTTCTTGCACCTCTTGCTCTACGCCAACGACGTGGACATAGAGGGCCTCGTGCTTTCCAGCTCGTGCTTCCACTACGAAGGCGACCCCGACGCGGGCATCGAGCCCAAGCGCTGGGCGGGAGGCCAGTGGATGTGGGACTACCTGGACGCCTATGGGCAGGCCTATCCCAACCTCGTGGTGCATGACCCCGCCTATCCCACGCCCGACTACCTGCGCAGCGTTACCTGCATCGGCAACGTCAAGACCGAAGGGGACATGGCGGAGGACACCGACGGCTCCGAGCTCATCCGGCGTGCCATCTTTAAGGACGACCCGCGCCAGCTCTACCTCCTGGCGGGCGGGGGCACCAACACCATCGCGCGCTCTCTCAAGCACATTGAGGACGAGTTCAGGGGCACCGACCAGTGGGAGCGCATCTATCGTCAGGTCTGCGAGAAGTGCGTCATCTTCATGATCGTCACTCAGGACAACACCTACCGCGACTACCTTGCCGGTGCCTGGCCTGACCTGCGCATGCTCCACTGCACGAGCATCTACGGCATCGCCTTCATGTTTGACGAGACCGTCGCCCCCGAGAACTGCCTGCACGTGTTCAAGAGCTCATGGATCAAGCCCAACTTGCTGGACAAGGGCCCGCTGCCCGCCAAGTACCACACCTGGTTTGATGGGCATGTCTACCCAGGCGAGGAGCCGCGGAGCCAGTTTGGCTCGAACATGGAGCTAAAGGGCGGCAACTGGTGGGGACATCAGGAACGCGACCAGTACGACATGATTTCTGAGGGCGACAGCCCGAGCTTCCTCTACCTCATCGACAAGGGCCTGCGCAGTCTCGAGGACCCGAGCTACGGCAGCTGGGGCGGGCGCTTCGTCCGTAAGGAGGACAACGAGTTCAACCCCGCCGCGGACTACTGGTGCAACGCCGAAGACACATGCGAGCCCCCGATGAAGCCCATCGCCTACCAGCTCACGCGTTGGATTGGCGACTGGATGAACGACTTTGCGGAGCGTGCGAGCTGGTGCGTTGCCAGCCGCTATGAGGATGCCAACCACGCTCCCGAGGTCGAGGTCGCCGAGGGGCTTGACCTGACGGTTGCGGCAGGGGGTTCCGTTGTGCTGCACGCCGAGGGCAGCGACCCCGACGGCGATGCCCTGACCTATGGCTGGCTGCGCTACGAAGACGTCGACACGTGCGAGGCGGACGTCGAGCTGGAATCCGATGGCCCCGTGTGCACGGTCCGCGTGGGTGCGGACGCCCATCCGGGAGACACCATCCACATCATCGTCCGCGTGACCGACGAGTGTGCTTCCCGCGAGACCTACATGGTCAACTATCGGCGCGTCATCATGACGGTGGCATAGCGGCAAGGAGAAACAATCGACACGGACGCGGGGAGCCTTTGGTTGAATGCGAGTTCAGCACGGCGCGATTCGCCGGCGTCGCTTTCGCGACGTCGCAGCGAATCGCCCGGCTGGTTGTCTGAGCAGGCAACCAAAGGCTCTCCGGGCCCGCGTCGCGTTATGCGGTCTCGTTGCGCACGAAGAAGTCTCGGGCGTTCTCAAAGAAGAGGCGGTTGGCGACCTCGGTGCCAAAGCGCTCGTCGATGCGCTGGTAGAGGCTGGGCAGGCACGTGCACGAGTCGAGCCAGGAGGGTGGCGTGCAGCCGTCAAAGTCGCTGCCCAGCGCGACCACGCGCTCTCCTCCCAGGTCAAGCATGCGCTCGAGATGCGCGCAGAGGTCATCAAAGCTGACGTCTGAAGGTCCTCGCGCACCGTCTCTCACGAACTCGGTGAAGTAGTTGATGCCTACGATGCCGCCCGCGTCACGGATGGCGCGGAACTGGTCGTCAGTGAGGTTTCGCTTGTGGCCACAGACTTCGCGCAGGTTGGAATGCGAGGCGGCAAAGGGACGCCGGACGACCTTCATGAGGTCCCAGAATCCCTCGTCATTAAGGTGCGAGACGTCCACCACGATTCTGTGCTCCTCGAGCGCGCGCACGACGTCGCGGCCAAAGGGCGAGAGACCCTCCGACGTGTCATGGCCGCTTGCGATGGTGTTGCGGCCATTCCAGGTGAGCGTGACCATCTTCACGCCGTCTGCCGCCCATTCGTCAACGATGCCCAGGTCGTTGCCTACGGGCGAGCCATTCTCGACCGTGAGCAGGGCGGCGACCCTTTCCGTGGCGAGTATCGCGTCGACGTCACGTGCGTCGCGGACCTGTACGACCGCATCGGCATGCTCCATGCACTGCGCCTTGAAGTAGTCGCGTACCGTTCGGTAGAACGAGAGCGGGTCAGGGGAGGGGTAGCCCAAGAGGTCATCGGGCACGAAGATGGCAAAGCACTGCGCCCAGGCAGCGGCCGCCCTCATGCGACGTGCGTCGAGCGCGAGGTTGTTGTGCAGGAGGTCTCCATCAGCGCTTGCGGCCTGTTCTGCCCAGGGTCCAGCGTTTCTCATGGCGAGGGCATCGAGCGTGTCGCAGTGGAGGTCAAAGACGTGAGGCTGAGGCATGGCATGATCCGTTCGTCCGGCTTGCAGGACTTTGCCGCATTATAGCCGCAGCCGCCATGGGGCAGCGACGGTGCGCAGGCCCTAAGCGTTACAATGCTACGGAAGAGACCCCGTTTGAGAAGGCCGCCCATGAACGACATCAAGCTCATCCTGACCGATATTGACGGCACCATCTTGCCGTACGGAAAGAAGGCCGTGTCTGAGAGGGCCATCGCGGCATTCCACGCCGCCCAGGACGCGGGCATCCATGTGGGACCGGCTACCGGACGCGGATACACGTGGGTGCCGCCCTTCTTTGGGAACGACCCGGCGTGTGTCGCGACGTGCATTGCGACCAACGGAAGCGAGGTCTTCCTTGACGGGAGGAAGATCCGCGAGTCCCATCTGGACGTCCACGCCCTGAGGGAGGTCGCACGGGAGCTCCAGTCCGTTCCAGGGGCGGGTCTGATCACCTTTGAGGGCGGCACCCCACTTCTCTGCGAGGGACTGGTCGACGATCTGGCGTGCGCCTTCCCGGCGTATGCGGACGCATGCCGCGTTCTTGGCTTCGTCCCTGACGAGGCGCCCATCAAGGCAAACCTCTTCTTTGGAAACCTCCCCGCGCACGAGTATGAGGAGCTGGTCGTCCACCTGCACGAGGTGGTTCCTGCGCTCGACTTTGACATCCCCCAGCCAGGGTTTGCCAACGTCATGCCCCATGGGTCCAACAAGGCGACTGCCATCGACGTGCTCGCCGAGGGCCTGGGCATCGGACTCGACCAGGTCGTGGTCTTTGGCGACAACGGCAACGACGTGTCGATGCTTTCGCGCGTGCCCAACTCCGTGGCCGTCGCCAACGCCTCCGACGAGGCGCGGGATGCGGCAAGGTGGCATGTGGGCCATTGCGATGACGAGGCGGTGGCAGAGGCAATCGAGGCCCTTGCCCAAGGAGAGTGGCCCTTTACCTGTTGATGGGGGCAGGCTTTCCTGCCGTTTGTCCATAAAACTACCGCGTTGGTATGGTTATTGCAGATAGCTGAAAGAACCAAAAACGCGCGGTGTGCTAAAGTGAACTATCTATGGTCGGAGATGGAGTATTAGGTGCTCTTTTCAATCTACGACATCAACGTGGTCCTTGGCATTTGGTGCGCGGCCTTCAGCATCGTTGGCCTCTTCTGCATCGTGCTCTTCTCGCAGCCCGCCCAGCGCTCTGCGAGCTGGTATCGGCGCAACATCTCGCTCATGTTCATCTTCAACATGGTCGCGGCCCTCTCGGACTCCGTGGCGGCAATCAGCCGAGGCGTCATGTCGACGGAGGGCTGGATCGGAACGCATGCGGGCATCGCCCTGACCATCTCCTCGATGTTCCTCTTGGCGGGTGCCTTCACCTCGTACCTGTGCGCACGCCTTGAGCCCTCCGGCGACCGGCTTGACTGGTGGGGGAGCACCGTGTGGGCCATCTGCGGCGTGGGCGTCGCGCTTGCGGTCGCAGGCCTCTTCTTTACAGTTGATCCCGCCACCAACTACTATGCCCTCTCCGACAAGTTCTGGATCTCTCAGCTCCTGGCCATCATCATCCAGTTTGGCAACCTCTGCGTCCTCGTGGCAAACCGGAGCAAGGTCAACGCGCAGACCTTCTACAGCATGTTGATCTGCATCCTGCTCTCGACGGCCTCGCTCTTTGCGCAGCTGTTTGTCAGCGGGCTCAATGTCGTTCAGCTGGCGATGACCGCATCGCTCATGATCATGTTCGTCGACCTCCAGACCTATCTTGCCCAGAACATGACGCTGCAGCAAGACGCGCTTGCCCGTCGCGAGCGCGAGCTGTCCGATAGCCGCGTGCAGATCATGGTGTCCCAGATTCAGCCTCACTTCCTGTACAACACGCTCGATTCCATCTACTACCTGTGCGGCAAGGATCCCGCTCGCGCACGGGAGGCCGTGAGCAGGTTTGCCGACTATCTGCGCATGAACGTGCGGTCCCTGCGCACGACCGCGCCGGTGCCCTTCACCACGGAGCTCGATCACGTGCTGAACTACATCGAGCTCGAAAAGATGTCGTCCGACGACACTATCAACTTCGAGCAGGACATCCAGACGACCAACTTCATGCTTCCCGCGCTGTCGCTCCAGCCGCTGGTGGAAAATGCCGTCAAGCATGGGGTGACCAAGCGGCTTGAGGGCGGCACCATCACGCTCAGGACCCGTGAGTATGACGACCGCTTTGAGGTGATCGTGGAAGACGACGGGGTCGGCTTTGACACGTCCGTCCCGGTTGACGAGTCGCGCCCGCACGTGGGCGTGCAGAACGTGCGCCAGAGGCTGGAGGCCATGTGCAAAGGCACCCTAGAGGTGACGAGCGAGCCGGGCGTCGGCACAACCGCAAAGATCATCGTTCCTCGGGGGGTATAGCCAATGAGGGCTCTCGCAGTCGATGACAAGAAGATGCCTCTTGAGGCACTGGTGGAAGCCATAGAGGAAGCGGCTCCCGGCATCGAGCTCACAGCGTTCAGGAACCCGCTCGACGTGCTTGCCTGGGAAGGGGTCAAGGATGTCGACGTGGCCTTCGTCGACATCGACATGCCGGGCATGAGCGGCGTCCAGCTCGCCCAGGAGCTCAAGATGAGGAATGCCCGGGTCAACGTCATCTTTGCGACGGGCTACCACGAGTATGCCGGCGACGCCATGAGGCTCCATGCGAGCGGATACCTGATGAAGCCCATCACGGCCGAGAAGGTGCGCCAAGAGCTCGATGACCTGCGTCATCCCGTGGATCGCATCGAGGTGGACAAGCGCCTGTATGTGAAGTGCTTTGGCAACTTCGAGGCCTTCGTCGACGGAAAGCCCCTGGAGTTCAGCAGGAGCAGGACGCGCGAGCTCTTTGCGTACCTCATTGACCGGAGGGGATCTGTCGTCTCGAACCACGAGGTCGAGGCCGTGCTTTGGGAGGATGACGCCTCCGAAAAGGGCGTTCACTCGTACCTGAGGACGCTCACCTCCGACCTTCGCCGCAGCCTCGATGCGCAGGGGCTTGGGAGCGTGCTGGTAAAGCGTCGCGGCGCCCTGGGCGTCGACCCCACGACGTTCGACTGCGACTACTACCAGTTTTTGGAGGGTATCCCCAGCGCGGTGAATGCCTACCACGGCGAGTACATGAGCCAGTACTCGTGGGCCGAGATGACGCTCGCCCAGCTTGAGATGAGATACTGACGCCGCTTTTCCTTGCGCAGCCAATCAGTAGTGGTCCCAAGGACGCATGAGGTCGGCGTTCAGCTTGCGCACCTGTGCGGGCAGCCCGGGCGCCTCGAGGCCGGATAGGTCGGGAATGATGACCTCGGCGCAGGTGAAGACGCCGTCCTCGTATTCGTAGCGATAGGCCATGCAGTTGCAGAAGTAGCGCGGCCGCTCCCGTGCCGCATCCTGGTTTGCCACAAAGAAGATGCGCATGGCGCCGCCCGAGCTGACCACGAGGACGGACTGATGGTCCTCCTTGGCCATGATGTCAGTGAGCGCGCCCACCATCCTTCGCTCGACCATCTCCTCGCTTTCGCCCCCATAGGGCAGATAGAAGCTGCCACGGGGAAAGCCGGGTTCCAAGAAGTTGTCCTTGCCCTCAAAGGCGCCAAACCCAAACTCGCGCAGGTCCTTGAGGCGCGTGTAGGAAAGCGGCGCGCCAAACGCCTCGGTGGTCGCGATCTCGAGCGTGTCGCAGCAGCGCTCTGACGTCGAGCTGTAGGCATGGTCAAACGCAAGGCCGCGCGAGGCGATCTCCCGTCCGGCAATGCGCGCCTGCTCGATGCCCCGTTCGGTGAGCTGGGAATCGCACCATCCCTGCGTCTTTCCCTGGCGGTTGAAGAGCGTTTCGGCATGGCGGAGCAGATAGAGCGTCTTGGGCATGGTGCGTTTCCTAACGGTGGGGCTGATGGTGATGCGCTAGCGAAGCTGGGGTTCGATGAGCTCGGAGAGCACCTCGGCAAAGACGCCGTCCTCGCAGGTCGACCGGGCCTGGTAGTCGGCGACGGCGCGGACGTCGTCGGTGGCGTTGGCGACGACGACGCCACAGCCGACGGCACGGATCATCTCGAGGTCGTTGAGGGCGTCTCCGCAGCCGATAACGTCGGCCATGTCGATGCCCAGGTGCTGGGCGAGCCAGCTGATGCCGGTGCCCTTGTCGACGCCCTGCAGGTTGAACTCAAGGTAGCGACGCGACGAGATGGTGGTCTGCGTGCCCTCGCTGACCTCTGCAGGGACTTTGCTCCGCAGATCCTCGAGGAACTCGAGTCCCTCGTGGGTCAGCAGGATCTTGGTGATGGGCACGTCGCGGAGGAACTCGATGCTGTCACCCCCGATGGGCTCCCACTCCATCGAGCCGACGAGGTAGTCCACCTCCTCCTGCGCCATGCGGTGGCCCCAGACCTTCCCGCTCGTCTCGTACACGTGGAAGCCCACGTCCTGGGTGAGGCCCCACTGGAAGATGCGGTTCACGACGTCGAAGGGAATCGTCTTGGCCATGAGCGGCTCGGGGTTGCCAATCTGGTGCACGACGCCGCCGTTGTACGAGATCACGTAGGAGCCCTCGAGGCATGCGGGAGGCATCTCCCGGAGCGTGTAGAGGATGGAGGGCATCGGGCGCCCAGACGCGGGGACAAAGAGGACCCCCAGCTCGCGCATGCGGAGCACCGCATCGATGTTTGCCTGGGGCAGGACGTGCTCCTCGGTCAGGAAGGTGCCGTCCATGTCGCTTGCGACGAGTCGATACATTCCGCGCTCCTCTCGTGTGTGGCCTGGATACCAGTATACGGGAGAGGGGCCCTCAAGGGGGCGCGTCACGCGAGTCGCTCCACGCCCTTCTTGGTGACGCGCGCGAGGAAGTGCGGGATGGTCGCGGGCTTCTCGTTGCGTATGTCGTAGGCGCCAAGAAGAAGTTGCGCGCCTTCGCGGAGCTTCTCCCTGTCGGAGGAGTAGAGCGTGGCCAGGACGTCACCAGCCTTGACGGCGGCACCGGTCTTGCGGGCAAGGTCGATGCCCGCGGCAGGATCGATGCTGTCCTCGATGGTCTCGCGTCCAGCCCCAAGCGCGGCCGCGGCAATCCCTACCTGCTCGGTGTTCATGTGGAAGACGTAGCCGTCGCACGGTGCGAGGAGCTGCTCCGAGAACGGCGCCTGGGCAAAGCGCGTGGTGTCCCTCAGGACCGCGCTGTCACCACCCTGGGCCTCCACCATCTGGCAGAGCTTCTCGAAGGCAGCGCCGCTCTCGATGCTGCGGCGTGCGAGCTCGCGGCACTCTTGGAGCGTGCCCTTGCCCGCAAGCAGAAGCATGTTTGCCGCAAGCTCGAGGCAGGTTTCGGAGATGTCCGCAGGTGCGGTGTTCTTCAGGACCTCGACGGCCTCTATGACCTCGAGGGAGTTGCCCACCTTGTTTCCCAGTGGACGGTCCATGTCCGTGACGAGCGCAATGGTGGTGCGCTCCACCTCCTCGCCGATGTCCACCATGGCCTGGGCGAGGGTTATGGCGTCGTCGGCGGTCTTCATGAAGGCGCCGCTGCCGCACTTCACGTCGAGCACGATCGCGTCGGCTCCCGCGGCGATCTTCTTGCTCATGACGCTTGACGCGATGAGCGGGATGCTGTCGACCGTGGCGGTGACGTCACGAAGCGCGTAGAGGCGCTTGTCGGCAGGGACGAGGTTTGCCGTCTGGCCGATGATGGCGCAGCCCACGGAGTTGACGATGTCAAAGAAGCGCTGCTCGTCGATGGAGATGGAGAGGCCGGGGATGGACTCCAGCTTGTCGAGCGTGCCTCCCGTGTGGCCGAGCCCGCGCCCGCTCATCTTGGCCACGGGAACCCCGCAGGCGGCGACCATGGGCACGACGGCGAGCGAGGTCTTGTCCCCGACGCCGCCGGTGGAGTGCTTGTCGACCTTGATGCCCGGGATGGGGGAGAGGTCGACGGTGTCGCCCGAGACGGCCATCGCCATGGTGAGCGCCGCGGTCTCGCGGGCGTTCATTCCCTGGTAGAAGATTGCCATCGCCAGTGCGGAGGCCTGGTAGTCGGGTATGGAACCGTCGCTGTAGCCCGCCACGAAGTAGATGATCTCTTCGCTCGTCAGCTCGAAGCCGTCACGCTTGCGTTTGATGACGTCGTACATGCGCATGGTGTGCCTCCTGGGATGGTCGTGGTGTGTTGGAGGGCCAGATGGTGTGTGGGATTGCGCGGCATCAGGCGAGGTTCTCGGGGCCAAAGCTCTCGGGGAGCAGCTCGCGCAGAGTGTAGGTGCGCATCTCGCCGTCGGACTTCCCCAGCACGATGCGGAAGTCGTCGAGGCTGCAGAACTCGCGCATGACCTGGCGACAGACGCCGCACGGCGCACAGTAGTCCGTGGCTTCCCTGCCTTCGGGGCCTCCGACGACCGCGATGGCGGCAAAGTCGCGGTGGCCATCGTAGATGGCATGGAAGAAGGCCGTGCGCTCCGCGCAGTTGGAGGGCGTGTAGGCGGCGTTCTCTATGTTGCAGCCCCTATAGACGGTTCCGTCAGAGCATAGGAGCGCCGCTCCCACCGCCCAGTGGGAATACGGCGTGTAGGCATGCGTGCGTGCCTCGAAAGCTGCAGCGACAAGGCTCTTGTCATCCATGGGGACCTCCCTTGTTGTTTCTTTCATGATAGGGAGCACAAGGGGAAGGAGGGTGATGCTCAGTCGTTGATTTCGGCGAGCGACTGGTAGGTTCATATGGGTGAGAGGCGCCAGAGAAAGGAAAGGGGGCTTATAGGACAAAATGTGTGTCCGATTTTGGGGCGTTGGCGCAGGTCAGCGCCCTTTTTTGACCGTTTATATTTGTCCGACCAATTTAACCACTCGGACAAAAAGTGTGTCTGAAACACCAACAT